>Ga0180438_10000996_pt1 | contig 51843 bp, 31 predicted proteins | sample SS_ome_12_FD_132455 | JGI IMG/M metagenome (GOLD analysis project Ga0180438, IMG submission 132455) | Hypersaline lake sediment archaeal communities from the Salton Sea, California, USA - SS_3_D_2 metaG | ecosystem: Environmental > Aquatic > Non-marine Saline and Alkaline > Hypersaline >...
CCGCGGCCGCGGGACGCCGCGGCAAGAAGCCGGTCAGCCCTTCGAAGCTGGTGGCCGTCGAGGTGCGCACGGGCAAGGTCCTTTGGCGCAAACCCGCCGCCGGAATCCGGCCGTACTTCACCGCCATTGACGGCGGCAAGGTGTTCTACGTCGCCGGCTCGAATCTGGCTTGCCTGGAGCTGTCCACGGGCAAGCCGCTCTGGCGGACGGCCCTGAAGACCCGCAACGGCCGGACGCTCGTGGCCGCCAGCGGCGTGGCCCTTGTGCTGGGCGGAGGCACGCTCGACTGCTACGACGCCGCCGACGGCAGGCTGCTGTGGCACAACCAGGTCCCTCCGCGATCCGGCGGCGAGGGCCCGGACCTGTTCGTCGTCGACGGGCTGGCCTGGCCCGGCATGATCCCGCTGACCAAGGACGGCAAGCCGTCGCGCAAGAGCGATCGTGCGATGGCGATCGGGTTTGAGCTCCGCACCGGCGAGCGCAAGAAGCGCATCGTCGTGGACAACTTCCGCAGCCCGGAGCATCACCACCGCTGCTACCGCAACAAGGCCACCAGCCGCTACATCATCAGCGGCATGGAGGGCGCGGAGTTCCTGGCCTTCGCCGGCGAGGGCCACGGCCAGAACAACTGGCTCCGCGGCGCGTGCAAGGAAGGCATCATGCCGTGCAACGGACTGCTGTACGTGCCGCCGGACCAGTGCTTCTGCCAGCCCGGCGCCAAGCTGCTCGGCCACGCCGCCGTCGGCCCGGCAGCGGCTTCACCCCTCCGGCCCGCCCCGGACGCCAAACGCCTTCAGAAGGGTCCGGCATTCGGCAAAGCGAATCCGCTTGCCACGGCGAAGCGCCGCGAGGCCGCCCAATCAGAGGACTGGCCCACGTACCGGCACGATCCGCAGCGCCACGGCAGCACGACCACCAACGTGCCCGCCGCCGGGCTGGCGCGGTCGTGGCGCGTGGAACTGGGCGGGCGGCTGACAGCCCCCGTGACCGCCGACGGGCGGGTGCTCGTCGCGGCCGTCGACGCCCACACCGTTCACGCCCTCGACGCCGCGTCGGGCAAGCGGTTGTGGCACTTCATCGCCGGCGGGCGGGTCGACTCGCCCCCGACGATCCATGGTGGGCTGGTGCTGTTCGGCTCGGCCGACGGGCACGTCTACTGCCTGCGGGGGGCCGACGGCGCGTTGGTGTGGCGTTTCCTGGCGGCCCCGGTGGATCGCCGGATCGCGTCGTTCGACCAGATCGAGTCGGCCTGGCCGGTGCACGGCAGCGTGCTTGTGCGAGATGGAATCGCCTACTTCGGCGCCGGCCGATCCACGTATCTGGACGGCGGGATTCGCCTCTACGGCCTCGAGCCGGCCACGGGCAGGATCGTTCACACCGGCCGACTCGAGGGCCCGCACCGCCGCATTGACGGTCAGCGCGACGTGGCCTTCTACGTCCCGGGCGCCAACGCCGAGCTGCTCGTCAGCGAGGGCGACCACATCTACATGCGGCAGAAGAAGCTCACGCCGCAACTGAAGGAGGTCGACGCGAAGGTCCTCTCCAGCAAGGGCGAGGCCGACGTCGGCCTGCACGTCTTCGCCACCGGCGGGCTGCTCGACGGCTCGTGGTACAACCGGACCTTCTGGATGTACTCGAAGCGCTGGCCCGGATTCCAACTGGCCAACCAGGCCCCCAAGGCCGGGCAACTGCTTGTCGTTGACGAGCAGAATACCTACGCCGTCAAGGTCTTCTACCGCCGCAACGTCCACAGTACGATGTTCTTTCCCGGCAAGCAGGGCTATCTGCTGCTGGCCGACAAGAACACGACCGAGCCGCAGATCGTCGGCGAGGCCGGTTCTCGTCCGCCGCTGAGGTGGCTGCCCCAGTCGGACTACTCTCGCGGGCGGGGCGGCGACGTTCGCAAGCTGAACAGCCCCGCGTTCGGGCTGGACAAGATGATCGGCTACACCCGCGCCGATCCGCCGCTCTGGACGCTCTGGCTGCCTGTCCGCGTCCGCGCTATGGTCAAGACACGCCACATCGTCTTCGTCGCCGGCCCGCCCGACCTCTACGATCCCGAGAAGCCCTTCGACGCCTTCGAAGGAAAGAAGGGCGCCATCCTCGTCGCCGTCTCCGCGACAGAGGGCAAGAAGGTCGGCGAACTGAAGCTCGATACGCCCCCCGTCTTCGACGGCATGATCGCCGCCGACGGCCAACTGCTGATCTCCCTGACCGACGGCTCCGTCCAGTGCGTCGAGGGCAGAACCACCGCGCCGGGAAGGTAGGGCAACAGCGTCTGGGACCGGTGGGCCGCCCCGGTCGCGCCCAACCGGTAGGAGCGGTATGGACAGGAGAAAGAAGAGACACGCCCAACGAGCCTGCCTCTTCCGCTCCGTGTCTCCGTGTCTCTGTATCGAAACGCCGGGGCGCCGACAACGCGGCGTCCGGCGGCGCAGCAGCCCTCCGCCCCGTCGGGCCTCCGTGTCCTACGTCACCTGCCGGGCGGCGGCGGACTTGCCCATCAGCCAGCCGACGACCCCGCCGACGAGGATGACGACGAAGCCGGCACCGACGACGATGGGCATCTGCGCCTTCAGCGTGGCCAGGAACGTCGGGACGGGAATGCTCGCGCCTCCAAAGGCCGCCGCGCTCAGCAGGACGGCGACGACGGCGCACCCGACGATCATCCCGCCGAACAGCCCGGCCAACGAGTCGGCCGCCTCGATGTAAACGGGGGGCGCCGCCGCGGCGACGGGCTCGGCGGGGATGGTGGCTACCGAGGACGAGGCGGGCAGAGGCGGCGCCACGGCCGGGGCCGCGCCTTCGATGTCGATGTGGTCCAGCACCTCGGCGCCGAGGCTCGTGTCGTCCGATTCGCGCGTCAGGTCCAGCAGGCCCGAGCCGCTGCCGACGCCTTCCAGGGAGATCTGGTCCTCGATGCCCGGGGCGATCTGCGTCTTCGCCATCGGGTCGGCCGCCTCGATCTCGAGGTCCTCGTCGTCGAAGATGCTGATGCCTTCGGCGGTGATGACGGTGTCTTCCTTGGGGGCCGGTTCGGCGGCCTCGGCCTCGCCAAGGCTGATCACGTCCGCGCTGTCCTGCGAGCCGGTCATCAGGTCGGCCAGACCCGACGTGCTGCCGACGCCCTCGAGGGCCAGGTGCTCCTCGCTCACGCCGGCGAGCTGGTCCACCTCGTCGACGCGGAACATCTTCTTCGGCCCGTCCTGGAAGACCCGCAGCTTGCCCTTGCCGACGTGATCGGCCAGCTCCTGCGTGCTGATTCCGAGCAGCTCGGCCGCTTCCTCTTCGCTGTAGTACATCTTCTTGCCCATGAGATCCGACTCCTGACAAGCGCCAATCAGTTGCCCTGACCGGCAGTGTTGGCCCTGAACCTGCCGCCCGGCCGCGTCCGGGCGGCCCGGCGGCACACCCCTATCATACGCGCCCCGGCCGGACAGGCAAGCGCCATGATGCTCGATCAGAAAGCGGAAATCTCGCAGCGCAGCCGCACCGTCCTGGCCGGTCCTCCGTCACGCCCCGCCGCGCCCGGCAGCCGCCGGGCCGGAAAAGCGCCTTACCAGAACCGGCGTTCGGTGGTATCATCTTGCTAGGAGATGCGTAGCCCGCCGCGGCACGCCGGCGGAGTCTGACGGAGCAGATCGAGAACTCGAGGCCCCACGCCGGGCAAGGCTCAGCGGCCGGTCCACGCCCGGACGAGCGAGAAAGGGGACAGGACGATGTACCTGGGCTTTTTCGGGCTGGGGGAGTACCCGTACGCCAACGGGTGCGACGAGAAGTACTACTACGAGAGCCACCTCCACGCCGAGGCGCTCAGCAACATGCTCTACACGATCAAGCAGCGTCGTGGCATGGTGCTGATCACCGGCGATGTGGGATCGGGCAAGACGTACCTCGGCGGCGTGCTGGCCTCGCGGCTGGATCTGAGCACGGACGTGGCCACCATCAGCCATCCGCCCGGCTCGGCCAGGCAACTGCTGAGGGCTGTGCTGACCGGCCTGGGGGCCAGCCCGCACAAGGACGCCGACCGCCAGGAGCTGGCCGAGGAGGCCGAGACCGTCCTCGTGAAGCTGGCCTGCCGCAACCGGACCGTCGCCCTCGTCCTCGACGAGTGCCAGGGCCTCTCCGACGAAGCGATGGAGGAGGTCCGCCTGATGTGGAACTGGGAGCGGCAGGGACAACGCCTCATCCAGATCATCCTCATCGGCCAGCCCGAGCTGCGCCGACGCCTCCAGGAGCCCCGATGGGAGTCGCTCCGCCAGCGGATCATCCTGAGCTATCACCTCGGCCGACTCAGCGCCCAGGCGACCGCCAAGTATATCCTCCACCGCCGCCAGGTTGCCGCCCTCGGCGATTCGCCCCTGCGGTTCACCCTCGAGGCGATGAAGCTCATCTACCGGACCACCAAGGGCATCCCGCGCCTGATCAACTCGCTGTGCGACAACGCGCTGCTGGTCGCCTACGGCCGAGGGCAGCACAAGATCACCAGCGACATCGTCGAGACGGTCGTCCGCGACATGACCTGCTGGTCTCTGAACCGACTGCCCGGGCAACTGGCGCTGACCGACCGCCGCAGCGGGCTGGCCTGGCTGGCCGAAGGCGAAGCCGCCGGACTCGACGATCCGCCCGCCGAGAGCCAGTGGTTCCCCGACACGGAGTTCTCCGCCGAGGCGTAGGGGCTCGCCGTCCGTTTCTCTCGCCCCTGCCGAGCTCGCTGCCCTCCTCCTCATGGAGGGGGGCAAGGCAGCGCGGCCTCCGGCCGCAACCAGCGTGCGAGCCGTCCGAGTTGCCTTCGCCATGCACCGGAAAGGACCGACGGGGCCCATTGGTGTCTTGCGAAGCAGCCCTTGCCGTTGTTCCACGGGCCCTCAGGGCTGACCGGCGAGGGGACGCGACGCTCGACGAAAAAAACGGCCGCGCCGGGCGAAACGTCCGCCAAAGGTATTGACCTATCTGGCCGATTTGTTAAACTAAGCAGTTCGTCCGGCCCCGGCCGGACGAGGCCATCTTCCCCGATAGCTCAATTGGTAGAGCGAGCGGCTGTTAACCGCTAGGTCGTAGGTTCGAGCCCTACTCGGGGAGGTCGAGCCGGGTATCGAACGGTGCCCGGCTCGTTCTGTTGTGCGAGGGGAACCCTCGGCGAAGCCGCGTTCGTATCGCCAGAATCTGCCACCTGTTCCGAACACTCGCCCGTCCGGCGTACGTCGCCGAAACGGCCGCCCTGTAAAACGTGAGAGCGCCCTGTCCGGGCTCTGTTCGCCCAGATTCTCACCCTCTCTGACCCGAGAGTCCGTTCCGGTTAACAGACCTGTCCGGAACTGCCCACTGTTTGAGAATGCTCGATACTGCGCGCGCTGACGGCGGCAATCCCGGCGCCGAGCGGCTCACGATGGGCGCTCGCAGAATGCCGGGCCAAGCGGGGCCATTCGACGTGACGGCAGACCGCAGCCTCTTCGCCAGCCGCCACTTGTCAGCGGATTGATGGACGGAGCTGGAGCATCGGAATCGCTCTCAGCACGTCAATGCAGAGGTCCGGCCACGCGGCCTGAGCTTCGTTGGCTTCCGCGACGGCAGACCCAGTGATTCGCTTCCTGAGGGGGCGCAGCTCTGTGAACCCCGCGAGCGGAAAACGGCGACGCCGGGCCTCAGCAAGCTGCACGGCAGCCGCCAGTCTCGCCGGTTCTGCCGCGCTGTCTTGGGGAACCAAGCCATCGATCTTGGGCAAAGCCGCACCGACCGCATCGTCCACCGCCGCGGCGGCTTCCATAGACTCGCCAGTCTGGCCAAGGGGCACCGACGGCGGCACGACCGGCTCGCCAGGCGGCAACTCGGTGTTGCTCTTCCGACGAACCTTGATCGTGTCGCTGGACCGTATCTCACCGGAGCAATCCACGTCAAAGAAACACGAGTAGTCCTGGTCGCCGGGGGCCGTGTTCGATCTCCGCCGGACCTTGATCGTGTCGCTGCTGCGGACCTCGCCGCTCTGATCAACGTCACCTGGCAGGACGTTGAGGCGGAAGCGGAAGTCGCCACCAGATGTGCCGTCGCCGCTGGGCCACGTGCTGACGCCGTCGGTCCACTCTCCGTTCAGAGGGTTGCCCGCCGTGTCCGTTACGTCATCACTGAGCGCCAGCAGCAGCTTGTCGGCCCCGGCCAACTGATCGAAATACCACGTGGCCGTGTAGCTGAGATCATCGTAGGAGAAGGCCACTGGGAAGTAGCTCGGCACCTTGATCCCGTAGAGGCCGAAGTCAGCTGCGGCAACCTGGACGGACTCGCTGAAGGTGATGCTTACCTGGTCGAGGTTGACCCACGGCAGCGTGTCGAGTTGGGTCGGCGAACCCACGGGGATCGAATAGCCGTACACGTCGGAGCCGAGGCCCGTCGCCTGAAGGTGGTCGAGGACGGCCGTCGCCCAACCCGTGCCCCTCACGTAGACGCCGACCACCTGAGGCCCCGCTCCGGCGATCGTCACCTGGTGGTCCTCGACCTCGCCGTCTTCGGCCGCGCCCGTTGGGCCAAGGCTGTGGTTGGCGATCCGGGCGCGGAGGAAGGTGGTCCCGGCGGGCGTGTCGCGGGGCACCGTGACGGGGATCCTGTAGGGGCCGGTGGTAAGGTAGTCGCCGAAGATCTGCTCGCCGGGATGGTGCCAGGTGCCGTCCTGGTCCAGGTCGATCCAGATGCCCACGTAGGCCCGGTTGAAGCTGCCGGTGTTGACGAAAACGTCGATCTCCGCACTCTCGCCCACGTAAAGCGTCGGGATCCTCACGCCGTCCTCATCGTCATTGCCGTCTTTGTCGTCGCCCTGGGCGGAGGCGTGAGGCTGCCCGTCGGGTTCCGGGTCGGGGTCGTCGTCCTCAGGGCCCAGCCAGGTGCCGCCCCGGATGATCGGATGGCGGGCTCCATCGCGCAACTGGGTCGGATAGGGCTTCGGTGCGTCGCCGAAGTCCATTTCCTGATCGTCGTTGATGATCGTGCCGATGCCGATGCCGTCGGCGATGGTGGCGTTCTGCGGGTTGGAAAGCACTACTCGGAAGGTCTCATTGGGCTCGGGTTCCGGGTCGCCCATCACGGGCACTTGGATGGTGGCCTCCGTGGCCCCTTGTCCGAACCAGACCGTCCCGCTGGTCGCCAGGTAGTCCGAGCCGGCTACTGCCGAGACGTCCTCGGTGGTGTACTCGACCGACACCTCGTCGAAGTACGTATTCGACAGGCTCACCGTGAACACGGCGTTTCTGGTCCCCGAGTCCCCTTCGGTAACCTGCACGTTGTCGATCGAGATCTCCGGCGGCGGGTTCTCGATGGTGACCATCACGTCTTCGACTTCGCCGGCAGGCCCGGCTCCCGTCGGTGGAAGCCCGCTGGCGAGGCTGATTCGAAATCGGGCAAACGTATCTCCAGGTGTGGCGTCGGCGGGCACCGCGAAACCGATGGGGAAGCTCCCGGTGGGAAGGTAGAGACTATCGAGGACCATCTCGGCCGCTTCCCAACTGCCACTCTGGTCGAAGTCGACCCAACCCTGAACGAACGCACCATTGATAAACGGAATAGCGATGACAACCGTCACTTGGACGACTGACGCTTGCCCCGGGATCAGCGGGGCAGGAAACACCACGCCGTCCTCGTCGTCGGTGCCGTCGTTGTCGTCGCCCAGCGCGCTGGGGTGGGGCTGACCGCCCGGCTCGGCGTCGGGGGCACCGCCCAGCCAGACCAGCGTCGGGGTTTCGTGACTGGCTGCTGCGGCGCCGGTGGTCGGATACGGCAAGGGGGCATCGCCGAAGTCGAGCTGCGGGCCGGTGATCACCAGGTCGTAGTCCGGGCTGGTCCAGCCGACCCAACCGTAGACGTGGATGACGTAGTATTGGCCGGCGGTCACCCGGGCGGAGACCCGCTCGTTGTCGGTATGCGTCACCGACTCGTCGAGCACGTTGCCGTTGGAGTCGAGAAGCTCCAGATTGAGGTCGCCCAAGGCGTTGAGGAACAGCGTGTCAACCGTCAGCGTCCCGCTCAGCGGGGCCCTCCAGCGGTAGTAGTCCGGGTTGGACACGAACTCTCCGCCGGGAATCGGGTGGATCGTCAAGTCGTCGTGACGCTGGTCACTCGATCCCAGGAACCTGGCGCCGGCGAAGGTGTCGTTCGGCTCGAACCGGTCGTGAGGAATCGGGAAGTCGCCCGACAGCGCCAGCGTGTAGTCGTCATTGGTGGCTCCCAGGTAGCCGTGCACCCGGACGTAGTACGTCTGTCCTTGGGCGGCCTGTATATGGCAAAACTCGTTGTCGGTCGTCGTGGTCGACGAGTCGAGCATCTGCCCGGCGGAATTGTAGACGTACAGATCCAGGTCACCCATCTGGTGGCTGAAGTAGATGGTCGCGCTCAAGGTGGCCGAGTTGCTGGCGGTCCACTTGTACCAGTCGTCGTTGTTCGGCTCGTGGACCGACAGCGACGAGTGGGATTGCGGGCCGCCCACCAAGTCGAATGCGTCGACGAAGGTGTCGTTGGGCTCGAAGATGTCTGCGGCCAACATCAGCCGCGGTTCCAGCGGCTCCAGCAAGGGGCGGGCAGCCAGCGATGCATACTCGTTCGACACCCCCGGCGTTCGCGCGAAGGCCGCTTGCACAGACATGGCTTCACTCCGTTCCACGGCCATTCGCGCAGCCCCGGCGCACACCGAGCCGCGGTCGGCCTGTTCTTCGGGCTGCGGGCATCCCCTCAGCGCACTACATGCCGCTGAGGCACAACCAAACCTCCGACAGCAATGCGGCAGCAACCTACTTGCGCCGAGGACGCCAAACACCGCCTCGGCCCCATCTGGCAGATCTGGAAGCGAACTATCCCGATTATAGCGAGAAAGCCGTCGGTCGTCCAGGGGATTCGTGAGCCTCGCCTGGCTCGGGGAGGTCCCCGCAAATCCCCCCGCCCACCCGCAGAAAAACGGTAGACGGCAGGTCTGTCAACAGGGAGCCGTCATGGGAGCGTGCAGAAGGCGACGAACCGCAAGCGTCACGCCCAAGCAGCAGCGCGCCCGCCTCGTCTCCGTCCTGGCCCGTGGCCTGCTGCGCCTCTGTTCCGCCCCGACAATTCCCTTGGAATCTCCCCGAAAGCCCCTTGAGCCCTCGCCCAACACAAGGCTCAGTGGTCCCAACGGTTAACGCCGAGAGGTCACGAGGCGAACATGAACATTGACAGAGAGATCGCTGCCCTCGCGAAGATGACCCCCAAGCAGTTGCGGCGGCGCCACGTCGAGCTGTTTGGCGAGGAAGCGAGGTCGAGCAACCGGCAGTGGCTGTTCCGGCGGATCGCCTGGCGTATACAGGCACTGTATGAAGGCGACCTGTCCGAACGTGCCCGCCGGCGCGCGATCGAACTGGCTCGAGACGCCGATCTGCGCATTCGGCCGCCGAAGGGGCCAGTTCGGCGGCCCCCAGCCTTCGACGCCACCCGACCGCTCCGGATCAACCGCGATGTCCGCCTGCCGCCCGATGCCGCTCACTTCGGCCTGGTCGCCGATCCGGCATTCCGGGCGGGTCTCAGCGAGTAGCTCGTTGATCCTCGCGTCGTCGAGCGCCCGGCCGTAGACCAGGACGTGATGGATGGCCCCGTCGAAGTAATCCTGTACGTTGTGGGGTGAGTTCCTTCTCGCGCCGATCGTGATGGGCGTCTCCACGGAGGCCGGGTCCGCCGGGTCGATCCTGCGCAGCTCCACCTGCCCGTCCAGGTAGATCGTCACCTCGCCGTCGGCCGCCCTGGTGGCCGCGAAGTGGTACAACCTGCCGGCCTCGATGCTCGTCTGTGTGGGGAAGTAGTGATCGCGGTCGTTGGGCTCTTCGTACCACAATTGCACCTTGCCGCGGCTGGCCCTGTCGTTCAGCTCGACCACCCACTGCGCCTTGTCGGAGGCCCAGTCCTCGCCTCGGGCGATCAGGGCCTGCGTGCCGTCGCGCGGGGCGTCGGCCGCGAACCAGAAGGCGATTGTGTACTCGGTGACGTTCAGCTCGGGGGAATCCTCCACCACGATGTACTCCGTGCCGTCGAAGGTCGTGGTGCCCGCCAGCTCGAGGACCGGCCCTTCCCCGATCGGCTGCGTCCGGGCCATCAGCTCGTTGATCCGGTCGGCCGACAGGACCGCGTCGTACACGAAGGCCTCTCGCAGCGTCCCATCGAAGTAGTCCTGCATCCTGTGGGGCGAGTTTCTCCTCGCGCCGAGAGTGATGGGCGTCTCGACGGATGCCGGGCCCGCCGGGTCGGTTCGCTGAAGCTCCACCTGCCCGTCCAGGTAGATCGTCACCTCGCCGTCAGCCGTCCTGGTGGCCGCGAAATGGTACCACGTGTCGGCCTCGATGCTCGTCTGTGTGGGGAAGTAGTGGTCGCGATCGTTGGCCTCTTCGTACCACAATTGCACCTTGCCGCGGTTCTTTCGGTCGTTCAGCTCCACGATCCACTGTGCCTTGTCGGAGGCCCAGTCCTCGCCCCGGGCGATCAGGGCCTGCGTGCCGGCGCGCGGGCGGTCGGCCTTGAACCAGAACGCCAGCGTGTACTCGGTGATGTTGAGCTTCGGGTGATCTTCGAGCACCAGGTAATCGCCGCGGCCGTCGAACTGCACCTCGCCTTCGACGTGCAGGACGGGGCCCGGGAGCTGAGGGGCCTCATACGCGCCGATATCCACCGTGGCGACGCCGTCGCCGTCGCCGTCGAGGAAGCGATCGAAGCCGCGCTGGTCGCCCGTCAGGCCGGCGTCGCCGGCGCGGTCGTTGCTGCCGGCGTCGAGCGCGGCGCTGCCGGGCAGGAGGGCGTGGGTCAGCGTGGGCCCGCCGTTGTCGGCCAGCGGGCCCAGCCTCGCCGCCCCCCCGGCCGAGCCGATCAGGTTGTGCGAGCTGGCGGCGTCGAGCGCGCCGACGACGTCGCTGCACTCGCCGTGCGGGCCGCGGAAGTTGCCCGCGACGATCGTGTTGTGGAGGGTGACGACCGCCCCGTGGCCGTCGTAGCGGAAGATCCCCCCCCCGTCACACAGCGCGCGGTTGTCGGTGACGGTGGCGTTGACGAGCAGGGCCGATCCGCCGTTGACGTAGAGCCCGCCTCCGCGGTACTGCGACGAGTTGCCGGAAACGGTCGTGTTCGTCACCGTCATCGGGTAGCGGTAGTTCTGGATGCCCCCGCCGGCCCCCGCCGTCGTGTTGCCCGAGATCGTCGAGTCGGCGATGCTCAGCGGGCCCTCGTTGGTGATCCCGCCGCCTTCGTTGCCCGCAATCGTCACGGCCCTCAGCGTGAGGTCGCCGAAGTTCCGTATGCCGCCGCCGAGCGTGCTGCCGCTGATGACCGAGCCGGCGATGGTCATCACGCCCGGGTCGTAGTTCGCGATCCCGCCGCCCTCGCGGGCGGAGTTGCCCGAGAGGGTGACGTCCGTCAACACCGCCGTGCCGACGTTGCACAGGCCTCCCCCGCCCCCGGCGTGGCTGCCGGAGATCACCACTGCGTCCAGCGCGAGCGTGCCGAGGTTGTAGATCCCGCCGCCCGCGGCGTTGGGGCCGCCTGCGGGGTCCTCGGCCCAGCCGCCGGTGATCGTCAGGCCGGCGATGGAGGCGACGGCTCCGCCGCCCACGCGGAAGACCCGGCCGTTGCCGCCGGCGTCAACGGTCAGCCGGTCCGCGCCCGGGCCGGCGACGTCGACGTTGCTGTTGATCGCGAGCTGCCCGAAGCCCGCGTCGAGCAGGATCGTCCCGCCGACGAGGCTGTCGTGGAACTCGATCACGTCATCGCCGGGCAGGCCGGCGGCCAGGGCGAGCGCCTCGCGGAGGCTCAGATCGCCCGGGCTGTAATCGCCGTCGTTCTCGTCGACGGTCGTGGAGACGATCAGCGGCGCGTCGATTCGCCGGTTGCCGAAGTCGGCGTCCCGGACGGTCTGCCCCCCGGCGAGCGCGACACGGTGGGTCCCGGCTCCGGCGAGCGTGTTTGCGCAGACGAAGACGTCGCGCTCGCCGTTGGTGTCCCCCTGCACGAGGTTGGAGGCCAGGGACTCGAAGGCCACGTATCGGCCGTCGGCGCTGATGACGGGATACTCACTGTTCCCGTTCCCTTCCGTGCCTTCCGCCGAGACGCCCACGCGCCGGATGGTTCCCGTTTGGCGGTCGCAGGCGAAGACGTCGCCGACGAAGCCGGAATCTCCCTGCACGAGGTTGGAGGCATACGAGAAGACAGTGAGGTACCGGCCGTCGGCGCTGAGGCCGCCCGCATAGCTGTTGTTGTTGCTCGGCGAGCCGTCCGGGGCCGCACTGGCCCATTGCAGCGCACCCGTCTGCCGGTCGTGGACGAACACGTCGGACCAGGGGTTCGTGTCTCCCGGGGCGAGATTGGAGGCATACGAAGTGAAGGCCACGTATCGGCCGTCGGCGCTGATGACGGGGCGAGAGCTGTCGTTGTTGCCCTGTGTGCCGCCGGAGGCGACGCTCACGCGCCGAGTCGTGCCCGTCTGCCGGTCGCGGACGAACACGTCGTTCTCGTCGTTGGTGTCCCCCGGAACGAGGTTGGCGGCATACGACTCAAAGGCCACGTACCGGCCATCGGCGCTGATCGTGGGCCGATCGCTGTCGGTGTTGCCTTGCGTGCCGTCCGACGCGACGCTCACCCGCCGAATCGTGTCCGTCTGGCGGTCGAACACGAAGATGTCGTTCTCGTCGTTCGTGTCGTTCGGCACGAGATCGAAGGCACAGGACACGTACGCCACGTACCGGCCGTCGGCGCTGATGGCGGGACGCCTGCTGGTGTTGCTGCCCGGCCGGCCGGTCAGGGAAAGGCTCGCGCACTGGATCGTGCGCGTCTGCCGGTCGTAGACGAAGATCTGTGTATCTTCGTCGTCGCCCCAGCCGCCGGCCACGAAGTTCATCGCGCAGGACTCAAAGGCCACGAATCGGCCGTCGGCGCTGATGGCGGGCCTCCAGCTCCCGCCGCCGCCCTGCGAGCCGTCGGAGGCCAGACTGACCCGTTCGACGGCTCCCGTCCGGCGATCGTGCACGAAGACGTCGTAGCAGCCGTTCGTGTCCCCGGGCACGAGGTGGGAGGCGCCGGAGCTGAAGGCCACGTACCGCCCGTCGGCACTGATCGACGGGCAGAAGCTGCGATCATCGCCCTCCGTGCCGTCCGCAGACACGCTGACGCGCTCGATCAGCCAGGGAGCCGTCTGTTCCCAGCCGTACTGAGGCACCTCGGCCAGCGTGTATTCGCCCGGCAGCAGATCCGTCAGTGCGTAGCCGCCGTCGCCGTCGGTGACGGTCCAAGGCTCATCTGTGTCAAGTCTGCCGTCCTGGTCGGCGTCGACGTAGATCGTCCAGCCTTCCAGGCCCGGCTCGCCGCCGTCCCGGACGCCGTCGCCGTCGAGGTCGTGGAACTTGCCCCCGCGGATTTCGCCCAGCAGTTGCCGGTTGCCGAAGTCGACGTCCACAACGACCTGGCCGGGGTCGAGCGAGACGACGTGGCGGCCCGGCCGTCCCGCGGCCAGGGTCGGGACGACGAAGATGTCCAGCGCACCGTTGGTGTCGCCCGGCACGAGGTTGGTCGCGCGCGATTGGAAGGCGACGAACCGGCCGTCGGCGCTGATCGCGGGCTGATGGCTGATCTCGTTCGTCTCCGAGCCGTCGAACGCCATGCTGACACGGCGGGTCGCACCGGTCTGGCAGTCGTGGACGAAGACGTCGGCCTCGCCGTTGGTGTCGCCCGGCACGAGGTTGGTCGCGTGCGAGTAGAAGGCCACGTAGCGGCCGTCGCCGCTGACGACGCCCACGTGACTGTCGCCGTCTGCCTCCGAGCCGTCGGAGGCCACGCTCACCCGCCGCGTGGTCGCCGTCTGCCGGTCGTGGAGGAAGATGTCGAAGCTGCCGTTGGTATCTTCCGCCACCAGGTTGGCGGCCCGGGAGAGGAAGGCCACGTAACGCCCGTCGGCGCTGATCGAGGGACTGAAGCTGTCGCCGTCGCCCTCCGAGCCGTCGGAGGCCAGGCTGACGCGCCCGATCGTGTCGGTCTGGCGATCGTAAACGAAGACGTCGCTCTCGCCGTTGGTGTCGCCCGGCACGAGCGTGGTCGCGCCGGAGTAGAACGTGACAAAACGCCCGTCGGCGCTGATCTCGGGATGGAAGCTGAAACGGTCTGTCTGCGAGCCGTCGGAAGCGATGCTGACGCGCTCGGTCGTGCCCGTCCGGCGGTCGTGGACGAAGATGTCGGCCTCGCCGTTGGTGTCGCCCGGCACGAGGTTCCTGGCCCGCGACGTGAAGGTCACGAAGCGGCCGTCGGCGCTGATCGCCGGCCAGTATCCGCCGCCCTGCGAGCCGCCCAGGCCCATGCTGGCACACTCGATCGAGTTCGTCTGCCGGTCGTACACGTAGACGTCGTTGGCCGGGGAGCTTCCGCCCGGCACGAGGTTCGTCGCGTCGGACTCGAAGGCCACGAAGCGGCCGTCGGCACTGAGGGTCGGCCAGTCGCTGTCGCCGTCTGCCTGCGAGCCGTCGCAGGCCAGGCTGATCCGCCGGATCGCCCCCGTCTGCCGATCGGCCAGGAAGAGGTCCTCCTTGCCGTTGGTGTCGTCCGGCACGAGATTGGTCGCTCCGGAGCGGAAGGCCAGATAGCGGCCGTCGGCACTGAAGGCGGAATGGAAGCTCCTCCCGTCGGACTGCGAGCCGTCGGCTGCAACGTCCACCCGTTCGATGCCGCCATGGCTGGGAAACGTCTGTAGCCAACCGTCCTGATTCACTTCCGCCACGGTGTGCGTGCCCGGCGGGAGCCCCCTCAGCACGTAGCGGCCGTAAGCCGCGGTGACGGCAGAGGGCTCGTCGGGGTCCAGTTGCCCGTCGTGGTCCGCGTCCACGAAGATCGTCCATCCACGGAGGCCCGGCTCGCCGTCGTCCCGGACCCCGTCGCCGTTGAGGTCGTGGTACTTGGTGCCGCAGATCATCCCGGGCGCCTGCCGGTTGCCGAAGTCCACGTCCTCGACCACCTCGCCCGGATCGAGCACCACCGTATGCGTGCCCGCTAGTGCGAGCTGAGTGACGAAGACGTCCGTTTTCTCGTTCGTGTCCCCCGCCACGAGGTTGCCGGCAGACGACTTGAAGGCGACCACGCGCCCGTCGCCGCTGAGCGACAGGAAGTAGCTCCCGTCGTCGGCCTGCAAGCCCCCGGCGGCCAGGCTCACTCGCCGGGTCGTGCCCGAACGTCGGTCGAACACGAAGGCGTCGCTCTCGCCGTTGGTGTCTCCCGGCACGATGTCCGTGGCCAACGTCGTGAATGCCACGTAGCGGCCGTCATTGCTGATGGCGGGCGGCGCGACGACGCCGTGGTTTGGCGTGCCGCCGTCGAAGGCCGCGTTGGCGTGCTGGACCGTTCGCGTCTGCCGATCGCACACGAATACCTGGGGCTTGTACGTGTCCACGCCCGGCACCAACTCCGGAGAATTGGACCGGAATGCCACGAAGCGGCCGTCACCGCTGAGAGCGGGATGCACGCACCAGCCGGTTCCTTGCGAGCCGTCGGAGGCCACGCTCACACGCTCGGTCGTGCCCGTCTGACGGTCGTGGACCATGATGTCGGCGCGCCCATTTGTGTCGCCGGGAACCAGGTTCGAAGCGCCCGTCTGGAAGCTCACGTACCGCCCGTCCGAGCTGATCTCGGGCTCCTGGCTGGCACCGTTTGCCTGGGAGCCGTCCGAGGCGATGCTCACCCGCTCGACGGCGCCCAGTTGACGGTCGTAGACGAAGACGTCGGTATGGCCGTTGGTGTCGTCCGGCACGAGTTCGCCGCGGGACACGAAGGCCACGTATCGGCCGTCGTCGCTGATCGCGCCGTTGGCCCCTCCCCGGACGCTCTGCGAGCCGTCCCAGGCCAGGCTGATGCGCTCGAGTGCCCCCGTCTGACGATCGTAGACGAACGTGTCCCATTCCTGATTCGTGTCGTTCGGCACGAGGTCCGGTGCCAGGGATCCGAAGGTCACGTAACGTCCGTGGGCACTGATGCCGCCCGGAAAGCTGGGGCCGCGGCCCGGACCGCCGTCGGCGGCCATGCTGACCCACTCCAGGGCGCCCGTCTCGCGGTCGCGCACGTAGACGTCCGTCATCTCATTCGTGTCTTCCGGAACCAACGGGGCCTCCGACCCGAAGGCCACGTAGCGCCCGTCGGCGCTGAGGCGTGGCTGGAAGCTCTCGTCCGACGCAAACGAGCCGTCCGCGGCAAGACTGACGCACTCGGGGCTGCTTAACGGCGCCTGAGGGAACGTCTGTCCCCAACCGTCTTGCGGCACCTCTGCCACCGTGTGGGTGCCTGGCGGGAGATTCGTCAGCGCGTAGTTGCCGTTGGAATCGGTGACGGCCGACGGCTCGCCTGCGCCCGGTTCACCGTCCTGGTCGGCGTCGACGTAGATCGTCCATCCTTCCAGGCCCGGCTCGCCGCCGTCCCGGACGCCGTCGCCGTCGACGTCGTGGAACTTGCCCCCGCGGATCGCGCCGCCGACGGGCCCAGGGAGTCCGTAGGCGCCCATGTCGACGATCCAGTTAACGACACGCGGGTCGCCGTCCGCGACATGCAGCACCGGCGCGGGGTCTCCTGCCGGCAGCCATGGCCCCGCCATCGGCAGGTGCGCGCCGGACAGCAGCAGTCGGGGCTCGAGGACCTCAAATCGCGGCTTGCAGCGGGAGTCCGCTTCCTGGCAGCGCCCCATCGTACGTCTCCCTTACAGCCTGCCCACAAAGCGATGGCCCACCGGAAACGTCAGGCGCGAGCGAAAGGGCGCCTCGCACTGCTTTGTTCCCGGAAGATGCGACGACACTCTATTATAGCGCCGCACGGCCCGGCGGCAAGGATTGCCGAATAGGGATTGCCCGTCGCGATTCGGCTTTCCCGACAGGGGAGCATATCCGACGCGGAGGCGTCAAGGCCCGCCGCTGAGTTCGACACGGCGGCGTCAGCCGGGTCGGCCTGGCGAGTCCTTGGCCTCCTTCCGCATGTAGACCCACCAGTACAGGGAACCCACGAAGATCGCGCCGCCGACGATATTGCCCAACGTCACCGGGACGAGGTTCGCCAGGAGAAACCCCCGCCACGTCAGCGATGCGAGGGCGGCGCCGGCGAAGCCATCCGCCGCGGCAGTGCCCTTCAGGAACAGGCCCGTGGGGACGAGATACATGTTGGCCACGCAGTGCTCGTATCCCAGGGCCACGAACGCCATGATGGGGAAGAAGATCACCAGCACCTTGCCGGCGACGTTCCTGGCGCAGAGCGCCATCCACACCGCCAGACAGACGAGCCAGTTGCAGCCGACGCCGCGGAAAAAGGCTTCACGAAACGAGAGGTCCACTTTCGCACGAGCAATGGCAATGGCCTTGGCGCCGACCGCGTTGGAGGCCGCCTTCCACAGGCCCGACTGGTACATGATGGCTGCCAGGAGCACTGCCCCGATGAAGTTGGCTGCGTAGACCACCGCCCAGCGGTTCAGCAGGCGGACCGGGCCGTAGTGTCTTCCCAGCACGCTGGTGATCATCAGGTTGTTCCCGGTGAACAGCTCCGCGCCGGCGATGACCACCAGGATGAGTCCCACGGAGAACGCCGAGCCGACCAGGACCTGAGAGACCCCCGTTCCGAACCTGCTTGCCGCGTCGGATCCCACCACGGTTGCCAGTGCCGCGCCAAACCCAATGTAGGCGCCGGCCAGGACCCCCAGAATCAACGTATTCAGGATGGACGCCGTGGCTTTCGTTACGCCTGTGGTTTTCGTCACGATTTCGGCTGTGGCTTTTGGGGCGCGATCCTCGTGGTATCCGGATCTCGCGGCGCTTTCCCTGATTTCCTGGACGACCTGGCTGAGGACGCCGGAGACCGCCGTGTCCGGCTTCCTTGCCAGTGCCCGGCGGACCGCTTCTGCGATCTGTTCGGGCGTGAAAGGCTTACATATGTAATCGAACACGCCCAGACGGGTGGCCTCTGCGGCCGTGTCCACCGCCCCGTAGCCCGTTATGATCAGCACGGCCACGTTGGCGCGGTTCCTGCGCACGCTCCGAACGAGTTCCATGCCGTCCATGTCGGGCATCCTCAGATCGATCAGCGCACAGTCGTAGTACCCGCGGGTGGTCCGCTCCAGCCCCTCTTCTGCTGACGCGGCGGTCTCCACGTCATAGCCGCGGCCGCCGAGAATCCTCTCGCAGCTTCTGCGGATTGTCTCTTCATCATCTACAACCAAGACTCGTTTGCGGACAGGCATGATGTGTTGGCCTTACCAGCTTTCCGCCTGGAGGCGCCGCTCCAGCCAATCCCGCTGCTCGGCAGAGAGCGATCCGAACCGGCTTTCGATCCGGACGATGTCGCCGGACGTAATGGCAGCCTTGACGGCCCAACTGAGGGCCCCGCCGCCCGGGAATTCTGACAGCACGCTGCTTCCCTCGGTGAGCAGACGCTCTCCGAAGTGTTGGTCTGAGGAGGCGTGCCTCAGGATCTCTCGCACCAGCGATGCCCGGTCGTCTGGCTTCTTCTCGCGGCGACAGGGCGCCGACAGCCGGCTGATGGTCTCCCGAATCCGTTTGGGAGTAAAGGGCTTCTGGATATAGTCGGCGGCGCCGAGCTTCAGCGCCTCGACCGCGGAGGGCACGGTACCATAGCCGGTGATGATGATGATCGCGACTTCCGGCCGTCTGTCCCTCACGGCGCGGACCAGTTCCATGCCGTCCAGATCGGGCAGCCTCAGGTCGGTCACCACGACGTCGAAATCTCCGCTGACGGCACGGCGGAGGCCCTCCGTTCCGGTGGCGGCGGCATCCACTCGGTGCCCGGCGCCGGCGAGGATTCGCCGGCAGCCCCTGGTCACGACCGGCTCATCATCCACGACGAGAACTCTTCTGGCTTCTACCATGGCAAACCTGCTGTCCTGCTGTACTCATTCCACCATGTATACTGATCCCATGAGGGTTCCTCGAGCAGACACCGCCGCCTGGCATTGTGCTCGTCGATGTCGTTCTCCACAGCGCCGGCTAGTACGAAGAAGCTGCCTCGCGTGCGATGTGTTCGGCAAGTGCTTCCGTGGTCCGATCGTCGCTGCCCACGAACCTCCCATCATCTGAATCCGCCTGCACCACCAGCGTTGTCACCTTGCCCGCGTTCTCTCTCGAGGCCGAGACGTACTCCGCCTTCGTGTCTCGAACGAGACTGCCCGGCAGCCTCCCGATGTCCTTTGCCAACAGGACGATCACGCGGTCGTAGCTGCCGGCCGCCCTCAACACGGCAGGGGGAGAGATCTCTTCGTGACCTGCGGCTATCGTGATCGCGAGGACGCGGTCCCTCAGCTTCGCCAGAATCTGCCGGCCGAGCCCGTCATTCCGCCACAACAAGCCCGGCCCGCCGAGGAGCCGCGCCTTGTGGCCGTTCCGATTCGTGATGCGAATGCTGCCGACGGCGTCGGACGGCGCCCTGCAGCGCGCCTTCCGTGAGTGTGGCCGGGGACGGGATCGGAATGCCGCGTGGAGGATATTGACGATTTCGCTGTCGGCGAAGGGCTCCACGGCATAGTAGAAGATCTTCTGCTCTCGATACGCCGTTTCCCATTGACACTCGGGAGCGCCGAGCACCACGGCCTTGAGCGAATGCGCCTCGGGGTCGACCTGCTGAAGGAGTCCGGGGCCGATGTCTCCAAGCGAAGCCGCGTCCAATATCAGCACGCCATGCTCGGCACGGCGGGCGGCGGGGGCCAGCTCTTCGGGATCCTCTACGACGCAGACCTCGCAGCCCAGGGATTCCAGTTGCCTGCGCTGGCTGGGGGCCGTCGAGTCATCGGCGTTGAGGAGGATCACGTGCCGAGGCTGGCAGTTTGCCTCCTCCTCCTCCAGTCGCGTCGTGCAGATGCGGGCGATCCAGCCTTTGCCGCATGGGTCGCTCAGCAGGGCCGACGGATCGCCCTTCAGGGACTCGTTGACCGACACGACCACGCCGGAAACGGGCGACGGCACGATGGCCGAGGACCCGTCCGCCATGGCCAGCCCCGCCAAGGGCAGCCCCTGGTAGGCGATCTGACCGACCGGCGGGAGCCGAACGGCCCGCACGGAGGCTTCCTGCGAATGTGGCAGTACAACGCCGACAGAGGCCGATCCGTCGATCTTCAGCCGAAGCCACGATTCGTTGAGGAAAAGGCAATCGGCGGTTCGCGGGGCAATCGCCTCAGCCGGCGCTTGTATGTCGGCGACCGGCTTCCGGCCGGCCGTCTGCTGCCTGGCGAGTATCCGGCGGACACTCTGTGTGATCCCCTCGGGCGCAAAGGGCTTGGTGATGTAGTCCGAGGCGCCCAGACGAACCGCCGATGCCGCGTTGGGTATGCTCGGGTAGCCGGTCATGATCATCACGGGAACATCCGGCTTCTGTTCCCGCAGCTCCTCGAGGAACTGGATCCCGTCCATCTCCGGCATTCTGATGTCGAGCAGAACGGCGGAGTAGTCGCCTTCCAGGGCCCGGCTCAGCCCCTCACGGGCATCGGTGCTTTCGTCGACGTCAAAGCCCTGGCGCGAGAAGACACGATGGCAGGCCTGACAGATAACGGGCTCATCATCCACAACCAGGAGTCTGGGGTTGTCGGACATGGCTTGGCTTCCTATCCGCCTGCGCCTTTCTCCGCACGATTCACCAGCCAAGGGGTGCAACGTCCATGCCGCGCGTCTGCGAATGCGTTGGAGCTGCTGAGAATGGAGCGGCGTTGCGCTACGGAAACCGCTATCTTGAAATACTTTACATCGATCGGCGCTTGCGGGGTGACCGGCAGGACCAGCCAGGCGGAGACGGGCGGAGGTCAGGGGGAATCAGGGACGGACGTATCATCGCACCATACAGTGTATGAGGGCGCCATACACCGAGCCGTCGGAAGACGCCCGCGCCATCATCGCCCGGCGTCGGCGGGGACGGGGGAACGGCCGTCACGGATTGATGTCTGAACTCAGGCCGTATTTCCTCAGCAGCGCATGGAAGCTGGTCCGTTGCATGCCCACGCTCTCGGCGGCCTTGCTGACGTTTCCCCCGTGGCGCTCGAGCGCTTCGGTCAGGAAGCGGCATTCCAACTCCTGCACGGCAGCGTCCCGCACCTGCTGTTTGAGCCTCTTGAACTGGTCCCACTTCTCCGGAAGCTGCCTGAGGGTCGTCCGCGGGGGCGACTGGCGGATCTCCGCGGGCAGATGTCGGGTTCCGATGCGATCGGAGTCACATAGTATGGCGATTCGTTCCACGATGTTCCGCAGCTCGCGCACGTTGCCCGGCCAGAGATAGCTCTCCATCTGAGCCATTGCCTCGGGGGCAAAGCTCCTGACGGGTACCTCGTTCTTCCCGCAGAAGCGTTCCAGGAACGCCATGGCGAGTTTCGGGATGTCGCCGGTCCGCTCACGAAGCGGAGGCAGGTAGATCGGCACGACGTTGAGGCGGTAGTACAGATCCTCGCGGAAGTCGCCTTCGGAGACCATCTCCGCCAAGTCTCGATTGGTGGCCGCGATGAGGCGGATGTCCACCTCGTGGTCAGCGGTGTCCCCGACCTTCTTCACACGCCGCGTCTCCAGGACTCTCAGCAGTTTCCCTTGCGTCTCCATGCTGAGGTTGCCCACCTCGTCCAGGAACAGCGTGCCCTTGTCGGCCGCCTCAAACAGGCCCTGCTTGGCGGCAATCGCGCCGGAGAACGAGCCCTTCACGTGGCCGAACAGCTCACTCTCGAGCAGGGAAGGCACAAGGGCGCTGCAATCGCATGCCAGCAGGGGACGGTTCTTGCGGCGGCTGAGTCGATGAATGGCTCGAACGGCCATCTCCTTTCCCGTGCCGCTTTCACCGATGACGAGAACCGTGCCGTCGGTCGGGGCCACGCGTTTGATCAGCGCGAACACGCGTTCCATCGCGCGGCTGCCTCCGAGGATGCCTTCGAACCCGCGATGGACTCCCAATTCCTGCCGCAGCCGCATGTTCTCCCGGATCAGGGCGGATCGCTCCGATACCTTCTGGAGCACGATTCTCAGTTGATTCGGCGAGAACGGCTTGGTCAGGTAGTCTGCCGCCCCCTGCTTCATTGCCTCGACCGCCGATTCCACCGTAGCCTGCCCCGTGACGATTACCGCCTCGGAGGACACGCCGGCCGCCTTGACCTGCCTGAGGATCTCCAGGCCGTCGATGCCGGGCATCACGAGGTCTACCAGGAGCAGGTCAAAGCGACCCGACAGCGCCTTGCGGAGGCCCTCCTTCGGGTCCTGGCACGTCTCCACCTCGTACCCGTCCGGACAGAGGATGCGCCGGCAGCTCAGGCCGATGACCGCCTCGTCGTCAATGACCAGGATCCTCTGTCCGTCTGCGGCGGGGCTTTCTTCGGATCTGGCCACACTCATTCCTCTTCCTGTTCGCCCTGACGGTCAGGCTGTTGGTCTTCGGCAGGAGGCAGGACGATGGTGAACGTCGTGCCCTTGCCTTCCTCGCTCTGGACCTTCAGGTCGCCGCCGTGCTGTTGGACAATGCCGTAGCTGATGCTCAATCCCAGGCCCGTGCCCTTGCCAACGGGCTTGGTGCTGAAAAACGGCTCGAAGATCCGCTCCAGGTGCTCCTTCCTGATTCCGCAGCCGGTATCGGCCACCCGCACGAGGACCCCGCCATCCCCAACCGACGTGCTGATCGACAAGGTGCCACCGCTCGGCATCGCGGCACACGCGTTGAGCGACAGGTTGAGCAGCACTTGCTGGAGTTGGTTCATGTCTCCGTCGACCCGGGGCAGGTTGCGTGTGAGATCCTCGTGGATGGCAATCTGCTGAGAAGCTCCCCGGTTGCCCAGCAGCCGGACCGTCTGCTGAACCACGTCGTTCACGTCCAGGGGCGCTTTCTCGACCGCCCTCTCTCGGGCGAAGTCCAACAGGCTGCGGACAATCTCGGCCGCCCGAGTCGTCTCGTTGATGATCACGTCGACATCCTCCTTGTCCTGCTCATCCAGGTTTTCCTTCTCCCTGAGCAAGTGACCGAAGGTCAGCACGCCGGTGAGGGGGTTGTTGATCTCATGGGCAACGCCGGCAGCAAGCCGACCGATCATGGCGAGCCTCTCGGACTTCATGATCTCCTCCTGCGCGCGCCGGCGCAGTTGCTCGTCCCGGTCCGCGATCGAGGCGGCCATGAAGTTGAACGTCCTGCCCAGCATCCCGATCTCTCGCGTTGAGTCGTTCGGCTGGACACGTTGTTTGAGGTCCCCGCCGGCCAATCGCTGTGCGGCACGCGCCAGGTCGTTGGCCGGACGCGCGAGGCTCCTGGCCAGGAAACAGCATATCGCGACGGACAGAGCGATCCCGCCAAGCGAAACTCCAACGAAGGCCCACAAAGCGCTCCTTCTCATATCGGCGAACTTGCGCTCCAGCATGCCCACATACAGGATGCCCACCACGTCGCCCGAGACGTCTCGTATGGGCCCGTACGCCGTGATGTACCAGGCATTCACCACGAAGGCCCTCTCCACCCACAACTGCCCTCGGTCAAGGACCCGTTCCCGCACCTCCTCCGAGACCCTCGTACCGATTGCCCTTTCCCCTTCCGCCGTCGTGACGTTGGTTGAGACGCGGACGTCTCCCTGGAAGATCGTGGCCGTCCCAACGTGCTTGTCGCCGTACATCTCGCCCGAGTAGACGGTGTCCCTGACCTTGTCCACCAGGTCGAAATGTCGGTTGAGGAGCTTCCCCCCGTAGAGCAGGCCCAGAAGCTCGCCGCGCTCGCTCAGGACCGGTGCGGCGGCCACGATCATCATTCCGCTCGTGTTCTCGGTTTCGTGCGTCGGCTTGGCCCTGGGTGTGGGAACAAGCCGAAGGTACGCACGCTGCGCGAGATCCTCTCCCTCCTCGAGCAGCTCTTCCCGGCTGACGATCTGCGTGCAGGCGAGAGCGACCTTACGGCTCAGCGTCCTCTGGATCAACTCGTTGCTCGCCCGGCTGGCTGCCTTGACTGCCGGATTCCCGGCCCGAAGCAGCACCTCCCCCCGCGCGTCAGTCAGTCGGAGAGTGTCCAGGCCCTCGCGACGCCGTATCTCGACGAGTTCGGGGCCCAGACCGGCGACCTCGCCGCGCGCGAGAGCGTCTCTGATGAAGAACCGGACGGCCGTATGAGCCACCGCGTTGCGTACGCCATCGACTGCCCCCTGATACACGACTCGCGCCGAGTTCAGATCGAGCCTTACCTTCTCTTGTGCCTGCTTGACGATCGTCTCGCCGATCATCCATACGGCGACGACCACGGCGGTCGCGCCGGTTACCAGGATGACAACCAGGAAGCTCGCCAGCAGTCTGGTCCGCAGGGAGAGCCTCATATCTCTGTTCTCCGGGAGTTGTGTCAGCCTCTTGGCTCCCCGAAGGGAACGGGCCATCAGGCGAGCCGCGGCGGCACGCCTGCTGCAACTTCCTCTGCTCTGTGCATTGCCCGAGTATAGCCCCGCGCAGGGCGCTGCTCAATGTCGCCGGATCCGCAGTCGGCGATGGCTGTCCACGCCGCCCGCTCAGGGCTGACCGATGCTCACTTCGACGTGGAGGAGTTGGCCGTCCCCGAGGGGCGCCTGCATCGGACAGACAGGGCGCCCGGGGACGCTCACCGTGATCGGGTCTCCAGGGAACTGTCCTCGAACACACTCGCATGTGACATGAATTCCTTGCGAATGGGCGAGATCGGGCAGACAATCTCCATTGCTTCGACCGGCGAGATGGATCGCGGCAAGGCCAAGAGAGGCTGCGTGCCTTGCCGGATGTGCCCACAGGAGGGGCAAGCGAAGAATTCGGCGGCAGGGGTCCGCGCGTTCGGCACAGCGGCGATGCCTGGCGTTCGACGTTCACCGAATGTGCGATAGCTACCGTGACCATGCGATCCTTCGGAAGAGAACAGAAACCTGACGAGCAACCCAACGAGCGCCTCATGCGCCGGTTCCAGCGGACCGGCGACGCGGATGCGTTCGCGAGGGTCTTTGCGCGCTGTCTGCCGTCCGCGATAGGGATCGCCCGGCAGATCCTCGGCGATGCCTCGTTGGCCGAGGACGCCGTGCAGGAGGCCTTCCTGCGCGTCGTCCGGGGCCGCAAGGCCTACGTGCCAAGCCAACCGTTCTCGAGTTGGTTCTTCGCCATCCTTCGCAATGTCTGCGTGGACGCCCTGCGCAACCGGGCGCGACGCGCGAGGCTCGTCCAGGAGGCGGCCGCCCGCCGCCCGGCGAGGGAACGCCCGCCGGAGCCCGCTACCGACGCGCTGGACCTTCTGGCCGCTCTGCCCAAGGGCGAGAGGGACGTGCTTGTCTTGCGCATCGTGCATGAGCTGTCATTCCGCGACGTGGGCACTGCGTTGGGGATCTCGGAGGAGGCGGCCAAGAAGCGAGCCCAGCGCGGCCTGAAGCGGCTTCGCGGGCGATATCGCGCCCGGGGGGGCCGCCCGCGCCGGCGGGGCCAGGAAGCGGCAGACTTGCCGGCCGTCGAGGCCCTGGTGTGATTTTGCGTGGAACCGTGTCCCGGACGTGTTGGCTGGAGCGTATAAAAAGGGGAAATCGCCCGGACGGACCATGCAGATGCGATGCGACGAAGCGAGTGAGCAACTCGAGCTCTACGTCCTGGATGAGCTATCTCCCGAGACGAGGCAGCAACTGGAGGCCCATCTCGCGCGGTGCGCCGGCTGTCGCCGGGCCGTGGCGGAGTATCGATGGCTCATCTCGGACATCCGGTCGCGGGCGCCCCGCCCGACGTTGCGGCCGGATCTCGTCCGATCGATCCAGCGGGAGACGGCCGCCGAAGTCCGGTCTCAGACCCGCCGGACGCGTTGGCGACACGTGGCTGTCGGCGCGAGCGCCGTGGCGGCCGTACTGCTGGCGGGCGTGGGGCTCTGGCGCGTGGGGCGGCTCGCGGTAGGGCGGCCCCAGCCGGCGGGAGACGGAGGCTCGAGCTCCTCCCTCCGCGCGGCTGCGAACATGCCAGAGGTGTGGCGGCACGGCGGCGCCCAGGCGCTTACATCATCCCCGGCAGACACCGTGGTGATCCGCGGTTCTAGCATGTACTTCCTCCGCAGAGACGCCACGGGCGCGCACGTGGCCGCCATCGATGCATCGACTGGGGAGTTGCTGTGGCAATCAGACCCGCGCAGCCGAGGGTACATCGCCGCAGACAGCTCGCGAGTCTACTGCCTGTCGCCGGCCGGACGCAGGCGGACCGACTTGGTGGCCCTCGATGCCCGTGACGGGAGTGTCTTGTGGCGATACGCCGACAACGGCGCGGATTCGGGCTTGGCGATCTGCTGCGCCGTGGCGGCGGCCCGCGGCCGCGTCTGCTGGACGACCCGCTCCACCGTTCACATGGTGGATGCCCACACCGGGCAGGCCCTCTGGAGGCGGACCATCGCCGATGAGGGCCCCGTCTCCGCCGCGCTCGACGTTGACGGCCTCTACGTCGCGAGCACGACGTCGATGCGCCGCTTGGACGCCGAGACGGGGCGCGATCTCTGGTCGGAGGCGCTCGGCGGAGGCAGACGGGGCCTGAAGCGTCCCCTGTTGGCGGTGGGGGGGGACAGGGCCTTCCTGGTTCAGCCGGGAGGCAAGTCGGGCGCGCGGCTGATCTGCCTGGACCTGGCGTCTCGGCAGCGATTGTGGGACAGGCCCGCGGGCGACGTGCAGCACCTGCTGGCCGCGGGGGTCGGAGTCTATCTTCGCGGCGATGGTATCCGGGCCTATGACAGCCGGACCGGGGGTCTGCTGTGGTCACGGGCAGCCGGGGGATGTGGGCCGCTGACGAGCGAGGAAGGGTTGATCCACTTCGTCGATACCCGCGACGGCGGACGGCTGCTCGCGCTGGATTCGGGAACGGGCAGGAAAACGTGGGAGATCGCGGGCATACGCTCCTGCGGCGCGTTCCGCCGCGTCGGGGGCACGGGCTTCATCAAGACACGGGACGGGGTCATTCACGCCATCGCGCTTCGCACGCGCTGACCGAGCGGCAGCGCGGAGGCATGGCGCGGCCGTTTTCTGTCCCGAACGGGGCTTGACGGTCGTAATCCTCTTTGTCCGTCGCGCTCGCGCGCACCATGTGCGGGTAACGCGGACAAGTGCAGAAGGACCTGACGGTCAGGAGACAGGACACGTGATGGGAAGTGGCAGTGCACACGCGGGTCGGTGGTGGCTATGGGTGACAGCATGCATCGTGGTGGCGGTGGGGGCGCTGCCGGCAGACGGGGCGCCACCCGTACAGCCAGCGCCGCCGCCGAGTCCGGCGGCACAGCCGAGCGCGACGACACAGCCGGCAGGCAAGGAAACCGCCGGGCCAGAGACCCGGCCGACGGAGCACGCCCTGCCCGACATCACCATTACCGGCAAGAAGCCGCCGGTCGAGCAGGGGCAGCGGTCCGCCTTCACCGCCCTTCCGCCTCGCGACCTGATCCAGCGCCCGCTGACCGAGTCGCCGGGCCTGGAGACGGCCACGACGGTCGTCGGCAAGGAGGAGATCCGCTGGCTGGACGCCTACTCGGTGGTGGATGCGATGAGGTACACGCCCGGCGCGTGGACGGAGCGGCGCGGGCGGAAGGTCAAGCAGTTCTTCTCCGTTCGCGGGCAGCGCTATCCCTACCCGACGTACGTCGTCGACGGCGCCTGGCAGCGCGAGTTCCACGAGACGAACTACTTCTTCAACGCCGCGACGATCGAGCGGATCGAGATGGTCCGCTCGAGCAGCGCCCTGCTGCTGGGCCCGGGCGGCATGACGGGCCTGGTCCATATCATCCCCCGAACCTATACGGAGCAGGAGACGCGCCTCGACGTGGAGTACGGCAGTGACAACACGTGGCTGTCCAACGTCAGCCACGGCAATGCCGTCGGCGAGAAGCTCTCCTACGGCGTGGGGGTCGGCTACCGTCACACGGACGGGCCGAACCATGAGAACGCCGAGGAGAACCTGACGAACTTCTACGGCCGGGTCGTATATCGGCCGACGAAGCCGCTGACGTTGAGCCTCACGGCGTACAGCTACACGGGCGAGAGGGAGCTCCAGCTCGCCGAGCCGCCGGCCACGGGCACGCTTCAGACGCGCCGCGACAGCTTCGACCCGATCTGCATGTACATGCTGGTGGGCAAGGCGCGGTACGAGGCGTCGGAGCGGGTCTCGACGGAGATCACGAGCAGCTACGCTCACCGCCGCCTCTACGGGCATCGCGTGGGCAACCCGGACTGGGTCGAGCGCGACTACGAGTACGGGGCTCGCGTCATCCAGAGCCTGGGGCTCGGGGCCGACAACACGCTGCGTTTCGGCGGGATGTTCAACCGCTGGGTCTCGCCGACGGGCAAGCGGTTCTACGTCGGGCGGCGGGGCGACCTGAGCACGTACTCCGGCGTGATCGTCGACGAGCACGACTTCGGCAAGCTGGACGTGAACGTCGGCTACCGCCTGACGCACACGCGCATGGACGACTTCGGCGGCTTCAACGTCGAGGGCAGCGCCCGCGGGCTGACCTCCGTGCGCGTGCACAACGAGTGGGAGGACCCGCTCCAGACATTGACGGCCGGGGCGTCGTACGCGCTGAACGACTCCTGGTCGCTGCACGGCAACTTCGCCTGGGGGCAGATCGCCGCCAAGCCGGGCATGCTGAACGTGGACCTCGACCGCCCGGGCACGGAGCGCCGGATGAAGCTGGACGTGGGGATCAAGCGGCAGTGGAGCGGCTTCGGGGAGGCGTCGCTGACGGCCTTCTACGTCGATCAGCAGGACGCGGCGCTGCTGACCAGCCGGAGGGTGACGGTCAACGGGGAGGACTTCGGCCTGTACGAGAACGCCGATCGGGACAACTACGGGCTCGAGCTGGACGTGCGGTCGAAGCGATTCCGCAGCGGCTTCCAGTTCTTCGCCAACGCCGTGGCGATGCAGACGCGGCGCGAGGGCGCCGACGGCGACTGGAGGCGTGACCGGGAAGTGCCCGAGGTCGTCCTCGGCGGCGGGGTCTCCTGGCTGTGGAAGAGCGTGGAGCTGTCCGTGTTCTCCAAGCACGTCTCGTCGTACGAGAACAACCGGTTCCTGCCCAACAACGCCGATCCGATGAAGCTGGGGGCGTTCACGGACCTCGACGCGAAGGCGACGTACTACTTCGGCAAGCAGCGCCAGCACTACGTCTTCTTCGGCGTGGAGAACATCTGCGACAAGAGCTACTCCACCGTGGCCGGCTACCCCGACGAGGGCCGGCGGTTCAAGACGGGCCTGGGCCTGAAGTTCTAGGTGGCCGACGGCATGTTCTGGAAGATCGTCGCGACCCAGGCGAGGTTCAAGTGGGCGGTGACGCTGCTGCTCTGGGCGGCCATGGCCACGCTGGTGGCGCTGTACACCTATCTCGGCAACAGCGTGCGGTTCTCCAACCGCTCCATGCAGTTGATCATGAAGAACCTCGGGCACAACCTGCTCATTCTGCCCGAGCAGGCCGAGGCCCTCGATACGTACCTCTGCACGGACCGTCAGGTGCTGTTCGACGAGGACGTGACGGCCCGCATGGCCGCCCACACGCACCTGGCCTCCAAGTACTACACGTCGGTCCTTCAGCAGCGCGTGCCCGCCGGCGGCGGGTCGGTGATCCTGACCGGCATGGCCCCCGTGCACCGCGCCGACGAGACGCGCGAGAAGGGGCACCTCGACGTCGCCGTCCCGCCCGGCCGGGCACGCCTCGGCGCCGGGGCCGCCAGGCTGCTGAACGCGTCCGGCGGGGGGCGGGTCGACCTGCTCGGCCGGACGTTCCGCGTCGCGGAGGTCCTCTCGCCGGCCGGCTCGACGGATGACTACCGCGTCTACGTGCCGCTGGCGGACTGCCAGCAGATGCTGGCCAGGCCCGGGCGGATCAACGCGATCCTGTCGTTCCTGTGCCTCCACGGCACGTCGCTGCGGGGCGTCAGCCGCTACCAGCAGCAGGAGTTCGCCCGGCTGTTCCCGGATTTCAAGATCATCACAAAGACGCGGATCGCCCAGGGGCGGCACCTGGCGAGGATGACGACCCAGCGATACCTGCGGTACCTCCTCGCCGTCGTCCTGTGCATCACGGTGGTGATGATCGCGGTCACCGGCCTGCAAGAGGTCTCCGAGCGGCGGCGCGAGGTCGGCGTCCTCCTGGCGATGGGGGCGAGCTACCTCTACATCGTCGGTCTGTACATGGCCAAGCTGATCGGGATCGCCCTCGTCGCGTCGGTGGCGGGGTTCTTCGTCGGGTCGTCTCTGTCGAGCTGGCTGCTGGCGCCCGTGCTGGTGACGCAGACGCGCCCGGTGACCATCGTCTGGCAGCAGCTTCCGGAGGTCCTGGCCCTGACGTGCGGCGTGGTGTTCCTGGCCGAGCTGCTGCCCATGGCCAAGCTGGTGCGGATGGACCCGAACGCCATTCTGATGGAGGAGTAGCTGCCGTGCTGGAAGTGCGCAACGCGACCAAGTCGTACGTGAAGGACGGGCGGACCGTGCCGGCTGCACGGGAGTTGAGCCTCTGCGCACGGGAGGGGGAACTGGTCGTCGTCCACGGACCCAGCGGCAGCGGCAAGAGCACGTTGCTGATGATGATGGGCGGGATGCTCCCCCCGGACAGCGGCGGCGTCCTCTACGACGGCTGGGAGGTCTACCGGGGCTCACCGGCCAAACGGAACCGCTACCGCAAGCACACCGTGGGCTTCGTGTTCCAACGGTTCCTGCTGATGCCCTACCTGAGCGTCCGCGACAATATCGGCATGCCGCTTTCGCTCCAGGGGCGCCGCCGGGAGGCGTCGGCAGCGGTGGGCGAGCTGGCCCGCAGCCTCGGGATCGAGCAGCGGCTGGGGCACCGCCCGGGCGAACTGAGCGTCGGCGAACAGCAGCGGGTCGCCCTGGCGCGGGCCCTCGTCGGCGGGCAGAAGCTCATCCTCGCCGACGAGCCGACCGGGAACCTCGACCCGCCGAACGCCGAGATGATCGCACAGCGCCTCGTCCACGAGAGCCGCCAAGGGCGCATCGTCGTGCTGGTTACGCACGATCCGGTCCTGCTGGAGATCGCCACGAAGCGCCTGCGGCTCGAGTCGGGGCGGCTCGTCGAGCCGTAGACCGGCGCGCCCGATCGGCCGGCGCGCCGTCCGGACCCGCGAGGCGAACCGCCTCTCCACACTGCCCGCGTGCCTGCCGCCTTGGCTCGCCGGGGCCCGACGGCGTCGAACCAGGCCCGCTGCTGACTATGCGGAGGGCGCCTCCGGGCCGATCCTGAACTCGCGGAGCTTCTTCCGCAGTGTGTTGCGGTGGAGGCCCAGATGGCCGGCCGCCTCGGACTGGTTGCCCCCGTACCGCCTCATCGCATCGACGATCAGAGCCCGTTCCACCTGCTCGACCGTTCGGCGGTACCGCCGGGTCTGCTCGTCCGGAAGGGCCGCTGCGTAGCGGAGGGCGGCCTCGTGCAGTCGGCGGCCGCCGTCGGCCTCGCCGGCCTCTCGGTGGACAACGGGCTGGGGCAGGTCGGCCGGCCGGATTGCTCTGTCCGGGGCAACGGCCAGCGCATAGTTGAGGGCGTTTCTCAACTCGCGGACATTGCCGGGCCAGTCGTACCGCAGGAGGGCCTCGCGGGCATCGGCACCGAGAACGCGGGGGGGGTGGCCCGACCCGGCTGCCATCTGTCGCATGAAATGCTCGGCCAGCAACGGGATATCTTCCTTCCGCTGACGCAGTGGGGGCATCGAGATCCGGAGCACGGCGAGCCGGTAGTACAGGTCCCTCCGGAAGCGCCCCGCCTCGACTTCGCCTTCGAGGTCCTTGTTCGTCGCGGCAAGGAGGCGGACGTCCAGCCGGATCGACTGCGATGAGCCGACACGCTCGATGGTCCCGCTGTCCAGGACCCGCAGCAGCTTCACCTGGACGGACAGGGGCAGCTCCCCGATCTCGTCGAGCAGAAGGCTGCCCCCCTCGGCCGACTCGAACTTGCCCACCCGATCGGCGTCGGCGCCGGTGAACGCGCCCCGGACGTGGCCGAACAGCTCGCCCTCGATCAGGCGCAGCGGGATGGCGCCGCAGTTGATCGCCAGCAGCGGCCCGTCTCTGCGGGCGCTGAAGCGATGAATCGCCACGGCGGCCAGTTCCTTCCCCGTACCCGTCTCGCCCTGGATCAGCACCGGCGAGCGGTCCCGCGCCACCTTGGCGATCAGCTTGTACGTCTCCTGCATGGCGGGGGCCTTGCCCACCAGCAGTTCGCGGCCGGTCCGTGCCAGGCCGTCGGCCTCCGAGCGAGAGGCGTGTGTCTCCAGCGCTCGATCGGCCAGCGAAAGCGCCTTGTCCAGGTCGATGGGCTTGACGAGGTAATCATACGCCTTCCCGTGGAGCGCTCGAACGGCGGTGTCCAGGCCCCCGTAGGCGGTGATCACCACCACGACCGCGCCACGTTCGGCCAGGTCCGCCAGGAGGTCCAGTCCGCTCCGGTCCGGCAGCCGCACGTCGAGGAACACGATGTCCGGGCGGAGCCCATCGTAGGCGGACAGGCCCTCGACGGCGGAAGCAGCCGATCGCACCTTCCATCCGCGACTCTGAAAGAACCGCTCGAAGGCGAGGCAGATCGAGTCCTCGTCATCGACCACCAGCATGGATCGTGCCCGATCGGTCATCTCTGAACGCCTCCCCGGCCGCGGACGCTGGATTGGGCGTCTTCCGCGCGAGCCGACTCGACCGGCAGCTCGAACCAGAACGTGGCCCCCCCGTCGCGATTCTCGTAGCCGATCCTCCCGCCGTGCCTCGTGATGATCTGCCTGGTGATGTACAGGCCCAGGCCGACGCCGTTGGGCTTGCCCGTGGTGAAGGCGGCGAAGATGTCCCTGCCGTCTGCCTGCACTCCCTGGCCCGTATCGGCGACGCAGAGGCGCAGGGACGAGCCCGATCGCCGGATGGCCACGGACACCGTCCCGCCGGCGGGTGTGGCCTCCATGGCATTGACCAGCAGGTTCATCATGGCCTGCCGCATCTGACTCGCGTCCACCACCACGGTCGGCTCGTCGGGAGGGAAGTCCGTTTCCACCTCGATCTTCGCGTGTCGCAGCCTGCCGGCGAGGACCATCAGCACGCTGTCGGCCAATCCCGATAGCTGCGTCGTCGACAGGGACATCTGCCGGTCGGCCGGATCGGCGCCGGGCGAGAGGCTCATCAGCTCGTCGAGGTACAGGCCCATTCGATCGATCTCCCGGAGGATCGCCTCGAGGCCGGCATCGCCCCGCAGCGTCTCGCGGTCCTTGAGGACGCGGACGTTCATCCGGATGCCGCTTAGAGGATTGCGAAGCTCGTGGGCCACAGACAGGCTGATCTTCCCCAGGGCGGCCAACTGCTCGCTCAGGACCATCTGCCGGCGGGCCTCCCCAAGCCGGGCCATCAACCGATAGAAGGAGTTCGCCAACCGGGCCACTTCCTTGGGGCTCCGCCTGACGGCCCGGTCCGGCGGCGTGGGGGCCGGCACGTCCGCGTCGGACAGCCGGTCCATCTGGTCGGCCAGTCTGCGGATCGGGTGTGTGATCGAGAACGACAGCAGGACGGCCAGCACGGTCGCGACCGCCGCCGCGGGCCAGATGACGCGGGCGACCCGTTCCCGTGCCCGCCGCCTGGCCTGCTGGAACTGCGCGTCGGGCACGAGCATATAGAGCCGCCCGCGCGCCTCGGCCCTCGTGTCGGTGCCGGTCACGTCGACGTCGGCTGAGTCGACACGGTAGGGCTGCCCGTCAAGATGCACCGTGCCCGAGTGGCCCAGCCTGCCGATCTGTTCGCGGAGTTGCTCGGCCGCCTGACCGGCCAGGCTCGAGGCGACGACGCTGCCGCTCGGCGCGGCCCGGACGGCCCATTCGGCGTTGAACAGCTCCCGAAGATGGCCCATCATCGCGTCGCTCCGGGGGTAGCTCCTGCTCTTCAGGAAGCCCGACGCGCTGGCGACCATTTCCTTGACGTATCGCTCCTCCACGAGCCGGCCCGCCACGTCCTGCGCGACCCAACCCAGGATCAGCGCCAGGCAGATGACGAACCCGTTGAGTGCCACAATCGCTGTGAGTCTGATCGATATCCGCATGTTGGCGCCTCCGGTCTGTGCCCGAGCGGCCACGCGCACGTTGCCGGATCGATGTGCATTGTCCGTGCCAGTCGTGGGGCCGGCTCGCCCAGGCGCGAGCCACCGCCCCGGTCTGTCCGACGAGAAGCACTCGCTTCGGCCCCAAACATACCCGGCAAACGGGTGGATCGCGCCTCTGGATTCGACGCGATGCGGCCGGGCAGAACCAGGGCGGACGGCCTGTCCGGGCAGTTGGATCGCACAGACTCTGTGCAGCCATTGCACAGGGAGGATGCGACGCACCGCCAGCCGGGGTAGGCGTCTGTCCGCCCACATGCCGTAAGTATTTTATTGAAAAGGGCCTATCTGTGGCAAGGCCCAATGGCACGCTGTTTGCCGATTGTGCCGCGAGGGATCCATCGGGATCCCGCTGCGATTGCTCTCCAGAGGATCGGCGCGGCCGGTCTCGAACTGCCCGGTCAGACGGATTTGTCTGTGCCCCGGGGCCGCGTGGCCGGCCGTTTCCATCAATTGAACCATGAGGAGCACCATGGTCGACGCGCGACGCCGGACAGCAGTATCACTGATGCGGGCGGCCGGGGCCGTTTGTCTGCTCTCCGTCGCACCCCTTGCCGTCAGACCGACGGCGGCCGGCCAGCCGGCGACCAGGCCGGCCGGCGCCGAGGACGCCGGGCCGAGCTCCCGCCCTGCATCTCCGGAGCGGACGTGGCTGGAGGAGATCACGATCACCGCAATGCGCGCGGCGGTCGAGTCTTTCACCGCGCCGTACACGGTCGACACGGTCAACCTGTCGGATTTCTCGCGGCAGCGGCTGTATCGCTCCACGACGAAGGCGCTGACGGACACTCCCGGCGTGATGGTGCAGAAGACCGCCCACGCGCAGGGCTCGCCCTATATCCGCGGGCTGACGAGCTACCACACGCTGCTGCTGGTCGACGGCGTGCGTCTGAACAACTCGATCTTCCGGGCCGGACCCAACCAGTACTGGAACCTCGTGGACCCGGCCGCCGTCGAGCGGATGGAGGTCGTCAAGGGCCCCAGTTCGGTCCTGTACGGCAGCGACGCGGTAGGTGGGACGGTCAACACCGTGATGCGGTCTCCGGAGGGCGTCGGCACGAGCGGCTGGTTCCGCCAGGCGTTCTACCGGTATGCCACGGCCGAACGCAGCCACGTCGTTCGCGGCGAGGTCAACGCGGTGATCGACCGGTTGGGCGTGCTGGCCGGCGGGACGTGGCGAGACTTCGGCGACGTCGACGGCGGGCGGTTCGTCGGCCCGCAGCCGCACACGGGCTACTCCGACTGCGCCGGGGACATCAAGGTGGTCTACCAGCCGGACCGGCACACCACGGTGACCACCGCCAGCTACAACCTCTACCAGGACGACGCCTGGCGGACCCACAAGACGGCCTCGGGCATTTCGTGGGAAGGCACGACGGTCGGCAACGAGATCGAGCGGGTGCTCGACCAGGCCCACTCACTGACCTACGGGCGGTTCCAGCGGCGCAACCTCGGCACGTTCATCGACAGCGTGGACCTGACGCTGTCCTGCCAGCGGATGACGGAGCGGCGCTGGCGGCTCCGCAACAACGGGCGGCGGGACCGCCAGGGCTTCGACGTGGACACCTACGGGCTCGGCCTGCAACTGGGCAGTCCCGTGCCCGTCGGCGCGCTGACGTACGGCGTGGAGTGGTACCACGACGAGGTCGAGTCGTTCCGCAAGGATTGGAACGCCGACGGCTCGCTGAGGAGCGTGAGCATCCAGGGCCCGGTCGGCGACGACGCCTCCTACGACCTGTTCGGGCTGTACTGCCAGTATCTGATCCCCGTGGGCAAGCGTGCGGAGGTGACGCTCGGGGGCCGGTACAACTACGCCCGGGCCGCCGCCGACAAGGTCGCCGACCTCGACACCGGCGGGATCATGTCGGTCACGGAGGACTGGGAGGCCCTCGTCGGCAGCGCCCGGCTGAGCTGGTTCCTCGACGATGCCGAGCGCGTGAACCTCTTCGGCGGCGTCTCGCAGGGCTTCCGGGCGCCGAACCTGTCGGACCTGACGCGCCTCGACTCGGCGCGGACGAACGAGGCCGAGACGCCCTCGCCCGGGCTGGACCCCGAGCAGTTCATCTCCTATGAGCTGGGCCTGAAGGTCAAGGAGGGCAGGTTCTCCGCCCAGGCCGCCGGGTACTACACCGACATCCGCGACATGATCGTCCGGACGCCGACCGGCCAGGTCATCCCGCGAGGCATCGAGGTGACCAAGCAGAACGCCGGCGACGGCGGGCTTTGCGGCGTCGAGGTGGAGGCCCGCTACCGCTTTCTGCCGCAGTGGACGGCCTTCGGCGACTTCACGTACATGTACGGCGAGGTGGACACCTACCCGACGCCCGCGCCCGAGAAGCGGTCCGAGCCCCTGGACCGCATCATGCCTCCGACCGGTCGGGCCGGCCTGCGGTGGGACTCGGCCGACAAGCGGCTGTGGGTCGAGGGCGTCTGCACCGTCGCCGCCCGGGCCGACAAGCTCTCCACGCGCGACAGGGGCGACACGCAGCGGATCCCGCCGGGGGGCACGCCGAGCTACATGATCTTCGACGTCCGGGGCGGCTGGCGTGTCAACGACGGCCTGGAGGTCTGGCTCGGCGTGGAAAACCTGACGAACCGCGACTACCGCATCCACGGGTCGGGCGTCAACGAGCCGGGGATCAACCTGAAGATCGGTGCACGGGTCCGCTTCTGATCCTCTTCGCACCGCTGGCAGGGCAGCGGCGTCTCAAGGAAGCCCGCGTCCGCAGACGGGGCCGGCACAGGGCCACCGCTCAAGCAGACCCTCGGGGAACCGGCAGCCGCCCTCGTGATGGCAGTTGGAATGACGTGGCGGAACAGCGCCGGGCGTTTTCTGTCCCGCAATGCCTCTGCCGAGCGTATAGACTCTATCTGCCGTGTGTGGTTGATTTGCGCCCCTGGAGAGCCGAATCGCAATGGACAAGAAGGCTGTGGCCGCCTCAGTGATGCCGAGAGTCGTGCCGATCGCCTCGGGGATCGGTGTGCTCTGCCTGATCCTCACGGGCCTGGGGGGCGATGCGAAAGGGCCCCGCCGGGCGGACCGGAAGCAAGCCGCCGAGCGGATGATCCGGGCCAGCCGCGGCACACTCGCGCCGGTCTATGCGCCCCTCGCCGAGCAGATCGCCAAGCACCTCGGGCTCGCCGACGCGAAGGGTATCGGCATCGACGTGGGCAGCGGACCGGGGAGCCTGATCGTCGAGCTGTGCAAGCGGACGGAGCTGCACTGGATCAACGCCGACATCAACCCGCACTTCTTCCCGCACTTCTTCCGGCTGGCCGAGGCGAACGGCGTCGCCGGGCGCGTCAGCGCCGTCTACGCGGACGCGAAGGCCCTGCCGTTCCGCGACGACTACGCCGACGTGATCGTCTCGCGAGGCTCCTACCACTTCTGGGGGGATCGGAAGAAGGGCTTCGCGGAGGTCCACCGCGTGCTCAAGCCCGGCGGGGTCGCGTTCGTCGGGCGCGGTTTTCCCAGGGACCTGCCGTTGGAGACGGCTCGGCGAATCCGGGCCAGGCAGGGCGGGGGCCTGACGTATGACCGCGACAAGGAGGCCGCCGCGCTGCGGCGGATCGTGACGGAGCTGGGCATCCGGGAGTTCCGCGTCGAAGTCCCCAGGCCGCCCGGCGGCGCGGACGTCAGCTACGGCGTGTGGGTCGAGTTTCACAAGCCCAAGAGCAGAGGAGGCTGACGTGCCCGGTTCGAGACCACTGCCTGTGAAGCCGTCGCGACGACCCGCTGTAGCTGCTGTCAGCGTGCTGTTGTCGGCCTTCGCCGTTGCGGCGGACGAGGGGGCGAATCCGCCCGACGGCAAGCCGCCCATTGCCGAGAAGGTCATGGACGAGCTCCGAGCGGCCGGCGCGGCACGAGCCGAGCTGCTGACCGAACAGCAGGAGTGGGCCGTCGACAGGGAGAAGCTGGAGCTGCTGAAGTCCACCGTTGTTCGGGAGGCCGAGCGGCACAGGGCGGCGGCGGCCGGGGCCAGGCAGGCCGAGGCCAGGCTGCGCAAACGCCTGGAGCAGCAGAAGGCCGCGCAGCGGAGGCTCAGATCGGTCGAGACCGTCGTCGACGCGCTCTGCGAGCGGCTGGAGAAGGCCCTGGCCGACCTGGCCGGGCGGTCGCTGCCGGGCATGGTCCCGCCGGACCGGGCGGCGGGAATCACCGAGCCGTCGCGGCGCCTGGCCGCCGGCGTCGAGCGCCTGGACGAGGTTCGGCGGCGGACGAAGCGGGCAGCGGTCGAGGTGATCGGCGGCTCTCTGGGGGGACGCACCGTGGCCGTCAGGCTTCTTCGCGTCGGCGGCGTGGCCGCGTGGTGGCTGGGCCTCGACGGCAAGCAAGCCGGAACCGCAGCCGTACGCGACGGGCAGGTCCTCCTCAGCGCGACGCCCGAGCCGCGGGACGTGCAGGCGATCCGGAAGGCGTTCGTCATCGCCGAAGGGCGCGGGACGCCGGATTGGGCACTTCTGCCCATCCGGACGGAAGCCGCCAAGGGCAAGGACTAGGTGGCGATGCGCGCGCCGAGCCAACCAACTCGAGCCGCTCTTGCGGCGTGGGCGCTGGCAGCGGTCGCCTTCCCGGCCTGCGAGGCCCGGGCGATCTCAGGCGAGCAGCTCCTCGAGCGGGCGAAGGCTTCGCGACAGGCCGCCGAGACGGCCCTGGCCGAGGCCCGAAAGCGGCACCTGGCCGAACGGAAAGCGTTGGCCGCCGAGCTACAGCAGGCGTATGCCGACCTGTCCGCCGCGAGGGCCGACGCCGCCGAAGCCCGGGACGTCGCCGAGCGGCTCGAGGCCGAGGTCGCGGAGCTGGATCGCTCGGCGGCGTTGACGGCGCATCGCACGGAGAACCTCATCGCCCAGGCCGCGGACGCCTCCGGCGCGGAGGTCGACCCCAACGCGGACGCGGCGGCTCTGGAGCAGACGCTTTGGCAGGCGCTGGGGGACCGGCTGGCGCGCCTCCAGGCCGATCCCCGCATTGCCGTGGAGTCGCGGAAGGTCGTCACGCGAGGCGGACAGGAGGCAGAGCTTGCCGTGCTCCGCTTCGGTGGGTACGCCGCGTACGCCTGCGGGTCACAGCGCGATACGTGCGGCCTGCTGCGCGCTCTTCCGGACGGACGAGAGGTCATCGTCGGGCCGACCCTCCCCGAGCCGCACGTCGAGGCCCTTCGCGCGGCGGCTTCCGGCCGGTTGTCTCACGTGCCGGTGGATGTTGACGGCACACTGATCGACCGCGCGCCGGCGGGGCCGAAGACCCTGGGCACCTGGCTGGCCGCCGGCGGGCTGTTCGTCTACCCCATCCTGGCGGTCGCCGCGCTGGGCCTGCTGTTGATCGCCGATCGCGTCCACTTCCTGACGGGGACCAAGGCGTCCCCCGCGCTGGTGAGCGAGATTCTCGCCTGCCTCGCCGGCGGGGACGCCGCCGCCGCTCGCGAACGGCTCGGCGCGCCGCGGACGCCGATCGCCCGTGTGCTGCTGGCCGGAGCGGAGGCGGTCGGCAAGTCCGTCGAGCAGCGCGAGGCGGCGATGGAATCGGCCTTGCTCGCCGAGGCGCCGAAGCTGGAGCGATCGCTGTCGCTGCTGGGCGCGCTGGCGGGCGTGGCGCCGCTGCTGGGGCTGCTCGGCACGGTCTCGGGCATGATCGCCACGTTCGACACGATCTCCGCCGCCGGGACGGGCAATCCGCGCCTCCTGTCGGGAGGTATCTCCGAGGCCCTGATCACGACCCAGCTCGGGCTGATGGTGGCCATTCCGCTGCTGCTGGCTCACGCGTGGCTCAGCCGCTGGGCTCAGCGCCGCGAGGCCGTGCTGGAGTACAACGCGATCCAGGCCTTCGGCATCCAACACGGGGGGGGCGAGGAGCACAGCGGCGAATGAGTGAGCTTCGGACATGGTTCGCGGGAGGGGGCTTCACGATGGTCGCGCTCGGCGCGGTCTCGGCGGTGCTGTGCTTCCTGATCGCCGAGCGAATGCTGGCCTCCGGCGCGTTGATGCGGTCGATCCGGCGCGGCCGCCTGGCCGGAAACGGCGACCCTTCCGAGGGGGCGGATTGGGCCGGCCTGCGACGGGTGGGGTTGATCCGCGCGTGCGTTGCGGTCGCGCCGCTTCTGGGCCTGCTGGGCACGGTGATCGGCATCGTCGAGACGTTCGAGAGCATCCTCCAGGGCGGCTACGTCACCGAGATGAGCCGGGGCATCTACAAGGCGCTGCGGACGACACAGTACGGACTGGCCATCGCCGCGTGCGGGCTGCTCGGCGAGCAGATTCTCCTTCGTCGCCTGGAGAAGCTCACGTCGCTGCGGCGCGAGGCCCGCTTGCGGCCCGGGGAGGACGAGTGATGCGTCGCGGCGTCCTGACAGGACGGCGGGGCAGGGGGCCGGGCGCGACCATCGAAATGGCCCCATTGATCGACATGGTCTTCATCCTGCTGATCTTCTACATCGTCTCGACGAGCTTCGTGCAGGACGCGGGCGTGGCCGTCAACCGCCCGGAAAGCCGCTCCGCCGAGCCCGTCACGACCCGCTACCTGCCCGTGGCCATCACGAAGCTCGGCACGGTGCACGTCGCCGGCCGGACCATCATGCCCGACGAGGAAGGGCCCATCGCCGAGGCGCTGAGAGACGTTCAGGCGAAGCGCGTGGTCCTCCAGGCCGACCGCGAGGTGCACACCGCCCTGCTGCTTCGCGTGCTGGACACCTGCAAGGCCGCCGGCGCCGAGAGCGTGGACGTCGCCGCCATTGCCCGATAACGCGGACACACGAGAGGCCGCATGCCGGCGAACACGAACAACGCGAAAGGCAGTCTGCTCGACGCGGCCCCGCTGCGCCATGGAGTCAGCGCGGCCGTGGCGCTTGGGCTGAACGCCGCGGTGGTTCTGCTCCTCGTCACCTGGGCCGGCCGCCGGCGGGCCGACACGAGGCCGGCTGTCCGCGCCGTTGCCCTCTCCGTCCTGCCGGCCCAGGCGGATCGGGTCCAGCCCACCTCGCCCGAAGCGCCCGCCGAGGCCGCCGTCGTCGAGCCGCCGCCCGCGCCGATGCTGCCGCCGCTGCCGCAGCCCGCCGTCTCGCTGCCGACGCTGTCACTCGACGCCCCCACGCCGCTCGAGATAGCCCTGCATCCGGCGCTCGACCTGCCGGCATACGAGACGGAGTCCATCTCGCCGATCATCATCCAGCCGGCGAGGCCCTCCCCGGGGCCGGCGGCTCCGCCGAGGCTTCACAAGCCGGCCGGGTCCGGGCCGGATCGCGGCCCGATGCTGCTGAGCCGCCCCGACCTGTCGGATTACTACCCGCGCCGCGCGTTGGCGCGGGGGGTCACCGGCAGGACGCGTCTCCGCCTGACGGTCGACGCAATCGGCCGGGTGACGGATGTCCAGGTCGTCGCCAGTCAGCCGGCGGGCGTCTTCGAACATGCCGCCGGCCGCGTGGGGCGTGTGCTGCACTTCCGGCCGGCAGTGCGGGCAGGCAGAAACGTGCCCGCGGTCGTTTCCCTGAGCCTCGTGTGGAAGGTGGAGTAAGCCATGCCGATGCGACGCCCCAGTCTCGTGGTCCTCGCTGCTGTCTCTTGCCTCCTCTCTGCCGGTGCGCTCCGCGCCGACGACCAGACCCACAAGGTGCCCGCCGAGTTGGCCGAGCTTCTCGCTCGCGCGCAGGGGGAGCTGCGGCAGGGGCGGCCGGCGGAGGCGATCCGTCGGCTGGCAGGCTACCAGGGGTCCGACCACGCCCTCCGCCACCTGCTGATGGGCCACGCCCATGCGCAGCGGTCTGACCACCAGGCGGCCGTCGGGGCGTACCAGGCTGCCCTGCGAATGGCCCCCAAGCTGGAGGAGGCCGGGCTCGGCCTCGCGCGGGTCCTGGCGCGGCAGGAGAAGTGGGGCGAGGCGGCCGAACTGCTCGGCCGGTTCGTCATGGCGGACTCGTGTGACGCCGACACGCTGCTTTTGTACGCCCAGGTGGCCTGGCGGCGAGAGGACGCTCGCCTGTGCGAGCTGCTGGTCAACACGGGGATCCGGCGATTCCCCTCCGACCTGCGGCTGCGACGGCTGGACCTCGCCGTATGCCTCGACCGCCAGGACCATCGGCGGGCCGGCCAAGCGGTCGACGCGCTGCTCAGGGCGACGCCCGCCGATCCTGAACTCTGGCGGCAGCGGGCGTTCGTGTGCGACCGCGCCGGCAGGCAGGAGGACGCGATCGCGGCGCTGGAAGCCTGCCTCTTGTGCGACCCGAACGACTTGCCCAAACACCGACGCTTCGTTGCGAGCCTGGTGGTGGCCGGTGATTGGTGCACGGCCGTCCGACACGGGAGATCCCTTCTGGCCGGACCGCAGGCGAAGTCCGCGGCGGCCGATGCCGGGCTGATGGCGCTGCTGATCCGAGCAGCCGATATGGGCCGGCAAGATAAGGTCCTCGGCGAGTGGCTGGCGCGGGTGCCGGCTGAGTCCCGCGCTCGAGAGATAGGCATCGTGGCGGTCAGGCGGGCGCTGCGACTTGGCGAGGCTGCCGACGCCCGCGCGGCCCTGCGGGGCCTCATTGAGCAAGGCGAAGCGGACGCCGACGTGTTTCTCTGGGCCGGGCGCCTGGCCGAGAAGGCCGGGGACTGGCCCGAGGCCGAGACGCTCTACGATCACGCGCGTCGACAGGAGGGGTCGTCCGCCCGGCTCGCGACGCTGTATCTGGCCCGTCTGTACAGCGATCGCGGCCGAGGCGACGAGGCGGCGCGGCTGCTGCGCGCTTACCTGGACAGACATCCCCGGGACTCCTCGGCGAGGGCTTTGCTGGCCGTCGTCGAAGCCGGGAAAGCGGGCAAGTAGCGTGCCCTGATTCCGGGCGGCGATCGCTCTTCTCCGCTTGACGGGAACAGCAGTCGGCCTTCAGCGTCGGCCTTCACCGCTCTGCCCCCGCCGTCGCTCCGTTTTCGGTTGGGGCAGAACCGGCAAAAAACGTAGGATACGCATCACATCCACAGATGGAACCCGACACGAGGTGGCAAGGAGGCGACGATGAAGGCCGCTTTTCTGACCGGCATCCGAAAAGTCGACATCCGCGAAGCCCCCGAGCCGACGATCACCCGGCCGACCGACGTGCTGCTGGAGATCGACACGGTGGGCGTCTGCGGCAGCGACATGCATTACTACAAGGATGGGCGGATCGGCTGTCAGATCGTCGAGTACCCCTGGATCGTCGGCCACGAGTGCGCCGCCCGAGTGCTGGCCGTCGGGGAGGCGGTGACGAATGTCTCGGTCGGCCAGCGCATTGCGGTGGACCCGCTGATCCACTGCGGCCGCTGCGACCAATGCCGGATTGGCCAGATCCACACGTGCCGCGACCAGCTCTTCCTCGGCTGCCCGGGCCAGGCGGCCGGGTCGCTCGCCGAACGGCTGGTCATGCCCGCCGCGAGCTGCTTTCCGATCCCCGACGCGATGACCGCCGATCAGGCCGTGCTCGTCGAGCCCTTCTCCATCGCCCTGTGGGCTCGGCGGCTCGGGGCGGCCCGGGCGGGCGCGAGAATCGCCATTCTGGGCAGCGGCCCGATCGGCCTGAGCGTCCTGGCCGCCAGCAAGGCCGCCGCGGCGTGCACGGTCTATCAGACCGACCTGTTGGACAACCGGCTGGCGACGGCGAAGGCGTTCGGGGCCGACTGGACGGGCAACGCAGATCGGGCCGACATGGTCGCCGAGATCTCCGCGCTCGAGCCGCTCGGCCTCGACGTGGTTTTCGAGTGCGTCGGCAAGCAGGAGACGCTCGACCAGGCGATCGAGCTGGTCAAGCCGTGCGGCAAGGTGGTGATCGTGGGCATCCCGGCCGACGACCGGGCGAGCTTCGAGATGAACCACATGCGGCGGAAGGAGATCCGCCTCCAGAACGTCCGCCGGCAGCTCGGGTGCGTCGAGCCGGCCATCCGGATGATCGCCGCCGGCGAGGTGGGCATCGACCGGCTGGTGACCCACGAGTTCGGGATCGAGCAGACGCAGGAGGCGTTCGACCTGGTGGCCGATTATCGCGACGACGTGGTCAAGGCCATGATCCGCGTCGTGCCCGGCGCGTAGCACCAGCGCGGAAGCGCACCCCACGGCGCACAGGGCGAGAAGCCCCGGGAGAATGTCGAGGCCGCCGAGAAGCGCAACAGCCCCGTGCGGGGGGGGCTTCTCGCTGTCTGAAGGGAGGTGCGGCGATGAGGCGCTATCGGATTCATCCCGTGGTTGGGCCCGCGCCGCTGACCGGCCGGGTCGCGGGCAAGCCGTGGGCGGCGGCCCGCGTTCTGCGGATCGACAACTACCCGTGGTACGAGAGCGGCCGAAGGCAGTCGACGGCCGTGCGGATGCTCTACAACCGGCGGGCGCTGTACGTGCAGTTCCGCTGCCGCGACCGGCACGCCTTCTCGCGCGTCACCGAGCTGAACGGGATGGTCTGCGAGGACAGCTGCGTCGAGCTGTTCGCCGCGCCGGGCCCGGACATCCTGGCGGGCTACTTCAACCTCGAGATCAACTGCTGCGGGTGCATGCACCTCGGGTACGGGGCGGGGCGTCACGGGCGAAAGCTCGTCTCGGCGGACCTGGCGCGGGAGATTCGCATCGCGACGTCGGTGGCGGCGGCGACGAAGGACGAGTCGCCCGGGGACCGCGGCTGGTGGGTGGCGGCGGCTTTGCCCTTTGCGGTGTTGAGCGAGTTCACCGGCTTGGACGTGCGCCCACGAAGCGGCGACCGGTGGCGCGGCAACGGCTACCGCTGCGGCGGGCGGACCGACGCCCAGTACGCTTGCTGGTCGCCGATCGACCGGCCGAAGCCGGACTTCCACCGCGGCGAGTTCTTCGGCGAGTTCCGCTTCGGATAGCCCCCCCAGACGCCGCCTACGTCGCCCGGCGGTGGCGGAGCCGATCGAGCGCGACGGCGATGACGATGATCGCGCCGGTGACCACCTGCGTGATCCACGGCGGCAGGCCGCGGAGGTTGCACCCGGTCCGGATGACCGTCATGATCAGCGCGCCCACGAGGCTGCCGAAGATGCTCCCCTCCCCGCCGGCCAGGCTTCCCCCGCCGATGACGACGGCGGCGATCACGTCCAGCTCGTAGCCGAACGCGCCCGTCGGGTCGCCCTGCCTCTGGCGGCTGAGCAGCATCACCCCGCTGAGGCCCGCGCACGCGCCGCTGAGCATGTAGATCCGCAGCTTCGTCCACCAGAGGTTCACCCCGCACAGCCGGGCTGTCTGCTCGTTCGAGCCGATGGCGTACGTGTGCCGGCCCAGGCGCGTGTAGCGCATCATCGCCCAGAACGTCGCCGCCAGCAGGATCATCATCCACCCGCCGGGCGGCAGGAGCTTCCACCGCTCCCCGGGCGCGAGTGTCCGGACGAAGCTGGTGATCCACTCGTTGTCGATGTTGATCGGGGCGCTCTGGGCGAGCCCCTTGGCCGAGCCGCGGACGACCAGGAGCATGCCGAGCGTGACGATGAAGGGCACGACCCCGGCCAGCGTGATGATCAGCCCGTTGCAGAGCCCGCAGAACGCGCCCGCCATCACCGCCAGGCAGACCGCCGGAAAGGCGGGCACGCCCAGCTTCGCCAGGGCATAGGCGCCCACGACGGAGCTGAACGCGATCATCGACCCGGCCGACAGGTCGATCCCGCCCGAGATGATCACCATCGTCATCCCGATCGCCGCCGTGCCAACGATGACCGTCTGGATGACCATCGACTCCACGGCCGCCAGGGAGATCATCTGGTGGGCCATCGACGCGAACAGCCCGTAGACGATGCTCAGCGCCATCAGCGGGCCGAGCCGGTCCCAGGCCTTCCGCCAGAAGTCGGCGGGCGAGACGGCCCCGGCGCGGACGCCGACCGTCACCAGCCACCAGAGCTGACCGGCGAGGGGGATCAGGTAGATCAGGCAACGCCGGCCGGACAGGCCCCGGTCGTGGCAGCGTTTGACGGCCGTGGCGATGACCGGCCAGACCGCCGCCAGAAGCAGGGCGGCGGAGACCAGGTACGCTTGCCCCCAGATCGCGAGGTCGACGAGGTACCCGGCCCAGACGATGGCGAGGAAGAGGAACTGGAACAGCCAGAACGTGGATCGGCTGAGCCTTCCTTGCAGCGAGAAGAGGATGACGGCGAGGCCGTCGTTCTCGATTTCGCGTCCGGCCTCGACGGCCGGTGTTTCCTGTGGTGTCGACGATATCATTCTGCGCGCTGCTGGCTGGAGGTTCCGACTGTCTGCGACGTCTCCGCTTCCGCCTGCCCGGTCGCTTCGAGCATGAGCTGTTCTTCGGTCACCTGTTCGACCGGCCGGGCCGGACCGAGGCGGCCGCGGCACATCACCGCGACGCGGTCGCAGACGCCCAGCAGCTCCGGCAGGTAGCTGCTGACCATCAGGATCGCCTTGGGCTGCCGCCCCTGAGCCCCGCGGGTCAGGTCGTCGATCAGCCGATAGATCGTCGCTTTGGCCGCCACGTCGATGCCCCGCGTCGGCTCGTCCAGCAGCAGGACGTCCACGTCGTGCTGGAGCAGCCGCGCCACGGCGACCTTCTGCTGGTTGCCGCCCGACAGGTCGAGCACGGGCTGGGCGGGACCGAGACACCGGATGCCCAGCCGGTCGATCCACCGGCTCGTGGCGGCGCGTTGGCGAGAGGGCAGGACGAGCCCGAGCGGGCCGAACCCCTCGAGACGCGACAGCGTGACGTTGTCGGCGATCGTCAGCGCCAGGGCCAGGCCCTCGACCTTGCGGTCCTCGCTGAGCAGGCCGGCGCCCTGTGCCCACCGTCGCCTCGGTGAGGCCGGCCCCACGTGGGTGCCGATGCGGACCGTCCCGCCTCGAATCGCCTCGAGCCCGAACGTCGCCCGCAGCATCTCCGTCCGCCCCGCGCCGACCAGCCCCGCGATGCCCAGCACCTCGCCCCGGTGGACCGTCAGCGTCGCCGAGGCGGGCTTGGACTGCCCGGCGAGTTCGCGGATCTCGAGGATCGCCTCGCCGGGCGTGCGCGGCGAGCGGGGGTAGAGGTCCTCGACCTCGCGCCCGACCATCATGGAGACGATCCGTCCGGCCGTCAGGTCCGCCGCCGGCGCCGAGCCGACGCTTTCGCCGTCGCGCAGCACGGTGATCTCGTCGGCGACCTGCTGGACCTCCTCGATGAAGTGCGAGATGTAGACGATGGCGTGGCCCTGCCGTTTCAGTTGCCCGATCAGCTCGAACAGCCTCTCCACGTCGCGCTGGGAGAGGCTGCTGGTCGGCTCGTCGAGGACGAGCACTCGGCAGCCGATCGCCAGGGCCCGCCCGATCTCGACGAGCTGCTGGGCCGCGACGGTCAGGCGGTCGACCCGGACGTCGGGGCGGATCTCGGGATGGTTGAAGAAGCGGATGGCGTCGAGGGCCTTGCCTCGCACCTGCCCGCCGCGGATGACGCCGAGGACGGACGGCTCCATGCCCAGCGAGATGTTCTCCTCGACGGTCAGGTGGGGCGCGAGGGACAGTTCCTGGTAGATCATCGCCACGCCGGCCCGGCGGGCGTCGAGCGGGTTGCGAGGGCCGTAGGGCTCGCCGTCCAGCGCCATCGTGCCCGCGTCGGCGCGGATCGCGCCGGACAGCACCTTCATCAGCGTGCTCTTGCCCGCGCCGTTCTCGCCGACGAGGGCGTGGACCTGGCCGGCCCGGACGGTCAGGCTCACGCCGGCCAGCGCGACCGTCGCGCCGAAGCGCTTGTGGACGCCCTGCATGGCCAGCCGCGGCGGCGAGGCCGGCTCGGCGGCTACTTCAGGTCCTTCAGCCATTCATCCACTTGCGGCACGAGGGACTTCGTCTCGGGCTTGGCGAGGTCTTCCCTGGTGATCAGCTTCACGCCCGTATCCACCCGCTTCTCGACGGCCTGCTTCTTCAGGTGGGTCACCATCGTCTTGACGCCCTCGTAGCCCATCTTCTCCGGGTCCTGGAGCACCAGCCCGTGCATCTCCTCCTTGAACAGGCCCGTGATCAGCGCCTTCGACGCGTCGAAGCCGACGTACTTCACCTTCCCCGCCAGCCGCTTGTTCCGCAGCGCCATCAGCATGCCGTACGCGCTGGACTCGTTGGGGCAGAAAATCAGGTCGCACTCGAGCTTGCCGTCTTTCGTGAACCGGTCCAGCAGGTTCTCCGCCGCCGTCTGGGCCGAGTCCTTCGTCGCGCCCGCCCGCTGCTCCTCGCTGAGGATCTGGATCTCCCCGTGCTTCTTGATCTCGTCCAGCCAGCCCGCCTCGCGGTTCTCCGTGCTCGCGGAGTTCTCCTGGTAGCGGAGCATGATCGCCCTCCCCTTGCCGCCCAGCAGCTCCACCGACCGCTTCCCGCCGAGCTGTCCGCCCTTGTAGTTGTCGGTGGCCACGAAGCTGATGAAGTCCTCCCCCTCGAGCCCCGAGTCGATGATCACCGTCGGGATGCCGGCCCCCCTGGCCTTGGCGACGGGGGCGACCAGCGCGTGCTTGTCCAGCGGCGCCAGCACGATGCCGTCGACGGCCTTGATGGTCATGTTGTTGACGATGTCGATCTGCTGGTTGCGGTCGTCTTCCTTCTCCGGGCCGATCCAGAGCACGTCCACGTCCAGCTCCTTGCCCGCCCTCTCGGCCCCGGCCTTGACCGACAGCCAGAACTCGTGCGTCGTGCCCTTGGGGATCACCGCGATGGTCAGCTTCTTCGGGCCTTGCGGGGCCTGGCTCTTGCAGGACAGCAGCGTCGCCGCGAGGGCGCAGCAGAGCGAGACAATCAGCAGCTTGCGCATGATGGGTCCTTTCCGTTTCTCGAACCGGTACAGAATACCCGCGCGTTTTCGCGGTTGGCAAGGGCTTGTGGCCGGGGCGAGGTGGCGTATCCTTGGCCCTGCCGGCCACGACGGCCGGAAGGGAGCGAACAGATGAAGGCCCTCGTCCTGACGGAATACGGCAAGCTGGAATTCCTGGACGTCGACGACCCGCGGATCGCCGCCGACGAGGTGCTCCTGCGGGTGCGGTCGGCGGGCATCTGCGGCAGCGACGTGCACGGGATGGACGGCAGCACGGGCCGGCGTCGCCCGCCGGTGATCATGGGTCACGAGGCCGCCGGCGAGATCGCCGAGATCGGCGGAGAGGTGGCCGGCTGGTCGGTCGGCGAGCGGGTGACGTTCGACTCGACGGTCTACTGCGGCCGGTGCCCGCACTGCCTGGCCGGGGGGGTCAACCTGTGCGACGACCGCATGGTGCTGGGCGTCTCCTGCGAAGCCTACCGCCGCCACGGTGCATTCGCCGAGTACCTCGCCGTCCCCCGGCGGATTCTCCACCGCCTGCCGGAGGGCGTGAGCTTCGACCGGGCCGCGACGGTCGAGCCGCTGTCGATCGCCTTCCACGCCGTCTCGCGCCTCCGCATCCGTCTGAACGATTCGGCGGTGGTGATCGGCGCGGGAATGATCGGCCTGCTGGCCGTCCAGGCGCTGCGGGCGTCGGGCTGCGGGACGATCCTCGCGGCGGACATCGACGCGACCCGGCTGGCGCTGGCGGCGAACCTCGGGGCGGACGTGACGCTGAAGGCCGACGAGACGGACGTCGCCGCGGCCGTCGCCGACACCACCGCCGGGCGGGGGGCTCCGATCGTCGTCGAGGCGGTCGGGCTGCCCGAGACGGTCGCCACGGCGATGGTCTGTGCGGGCAAGGGCGGGCAGGTGGCGCTGGTGGGCAACATCACGCCGACGGTCGATCTGGCCCTCCAGACCGTCGTGACGGGTGAGCTGACACTGCTCGGCTCGTGCGCCTCTCGCGGCGAGTACCCCGCCTGCCTCGACATGCTCGCCCGCGGCGCCGTCGACGTCGATCCGCTGATCAGCGCCACCGCACCGCTGGCGGAAGGCGCGTCGTGGTTCCAACGCCTCTACAAAGGCGAGAAGGGCCTGATGAAGGTTCTCCTCAAGCCGTAAGCCGGCAGCGGTGCGGTTGGGCGCGTCTGGCCGGCCACGCTCTCCGCCGGGCGAGCATTCTCAGTCGCCCCGGGCGTCGGAGCCCGTCCGGGCGATCCTCTCGTAGATGCCGCGGGCGCGGCGGTAGTCGGCGAGCACGCTCTGACGCTGCTCGTCCGTTCGGAAGCGGCCCGGGCGGACGGCGATCTTCGTCAGCTCGTCGATCCAGCGGATCATGTATTCGGCGTCGGCCTTGTGGGCGATTGGCCTGCCGTCCACGAGGAAGTAGATCGGGCTGGTATGGGCCTGTCGGCGAAGGCGGCGGCTGTTGCGGTACAGGGCTCGGGCGGCGATCCAGCCGCTGCGTTTGGGGGTGAGCTTCCATCCGGCCGTCCGGTCGATGACCGGGTTGGGCGCCACCTTGCTCAGGTCGATGGTCCGGACGGCGCGGCCGTCGTGGACCAACTCGAGCGAGTCGAGTTGCTCGATCGCCCGCACTCGCACGGTGATCGCCAGCGGCTTCGTGTCGGCGGCCGAGCGCTTGATCGTCGCGCCGAGCTGCTGGCCGTCGGCTGTCATCGTCACGATCGGCCCGGACGTCGCGAACGCCCGCCCGGCGCGGACGGCCTTGACGTAGTTGGCCACCGTCAGCGGGCCGTCGAGCTTCGCGTAGGTGCGGTTGTAGCCGATCGGCACGGGCATGACGCCGTAGGCCGACCCGCCGGCCGCCGCCAGGCGGAAGCCGCAGTTCAGCCACCGGTAGTACACCGCGTTGGTCCGCTCGAACAGCTCGCGGGGCCCGAGCGTCTTCTCCTCGTCGGCCAGGAACCCCGCCATCCCGCCGTGGACGGCCAGGTCGCGGTAGCGGTGGTAGTGGTTGTGGCAGAGCTGGGCCGTGTCGAAGTGCCCCATCGCCACGCCGACGACGTTCTCGGCCCAGATGGGCTTGTCCATGTCGATCATGCAGCCGGGGGAGTGCTTGCGGGCCTGGCGGCAGAGGTCGGTGTTGGGGGGAAAGGCCCGCTCGAGCGTGACGGAGACGGGCCTGGTCAGGTTCGTGATTAACGGCGCGCCGATCGAATGGAACCGCCCCCCGGCGATCCGCTCGAGTTCCTGGGCGGCGAGCAGGACGAGATGGGTCTTGTCGGCCGGCTGGGCGCTGGTGGGCATGCCCTCGGGCCACTCGGCCGGAACCTGGCCCCCATGGTGCCAGTACGTCAGCACGGGCAGCAGGTGGACATCGTCACCCAGCGCCAGCCTCGCCGCGTGGGCGCTGCCGCGATGGCGGAGGTGCACGTGGACGTCGCAGGAGTAGTAGCCCTCGGCGGGCAGGTCGATCCACCGCTTCAGCGCGACGGATGCCCGGGCGGTCTGTCCGGCCTTGACGGTGAGCTGGCGGTCAACGGGCAGGTACTCCTTGCCTCGTTCGACGTGCACCGTCGCTCGCCCGGCGGGCAGTCGGATGCGGAACCGGCCGGCGGAGGCGAAGCTCTGGTCGCGCTGGTAGGGCGTGTGGTCCGAGCCGGCCGGCTCGTAGTATCGCCGCCTCGCCGCCTGCACCCATGCGCGGCAGGGGAGGGGGGCGTCTGTGATCCCGTCGGTTACGGTGACCTCGAGCCAGCCGGTCTCGGCGGCGGGTTTCTCTGCGGGGCTCGGCTGGGCCATGATCCGTCCTGCCGTCAGAAGGGCGACGGCTGTGATTGTGCCGCCGAGCCTTCGTCGTCTGTTCGATGTGATCATCTTGTTGCCCTTTGGTCGTCCAGCCCGAAGACGGGCCCGGTTTCGGGGGCTCGCGCCCAATGGCACTAAATTGCATGCTCCATAAAAGCAAAATCCCCCGGAATGCCGATGTTTTTGTTGTCCAGACAACCACACGGCATTCACGGAGGATTGCTTATGCTTGCAG
>Ga0180438_10000997_pt1 | contig 51795 bp, 35 predicted proteins | sample SS_ome_12_FD_132455 | JGI IMG/M metagenome (GOLD analysis project Ga0180438, IMG submission 132455) | Hypersaline lake sediment archaeal communities from the Salton Sea, California, USA - SS_3_D_2 metaG | ecosystem: Environmental > Aquatic > Non-marine Saline and Alkaline > Hypersaline >...
GCCAATATCGGGAATGGGCGGAGACGCTCCAAAATGTGAGCGCACATTTTGGTAAAGGCGGGGAGGCTTATGCGGAAGCCCCGGATGCATTGTACCCATACATTCTGACTAAGAACCAAAAAATATAAGTTTGTTATATTTGATTTGTCATATCTAAGATAATTTATTATAATATTAGAGGAGGTGCGGAATGAAACAAACGATTTGTAAGAACGTTTTTTTCTTAATCATGATTGTTCTCCTGGTTCAAAGCTCTGCCATTGGCAAAGAACCAAAAGGGAAAATGCTGGATATGACCTATCCCTTTGGAGACGATTCTATCTACTGGCCCACCGGACAATCTTTTAAATCCGAAAAGGTGTCCTGGGGAATAACGGATAGGGGTTGGTGGTATGCCTCCAGCAACTACAGCGCCAATGAACACGGTGGAACCCATGTGGATGCACCGATTCATTTTGCCCAAAAAGGAAGAACCATTGATCAAATCCCGTTAAAAGAGTGGATCGGTCCGGCTGTGAAAATCGATGCCACGAAACAATGCGCAAAGGACCGGGATTACCTGCTCAAAGTTGAAGATATTAAAAACTTTGAGAAAAAGCATGGGAAAATCCCGGATTGCGCATGGGTTATCATGTACACCGGTATTGGTACGCGTTTTTACCCGGATAAGAAAAAGGTGCTGGGAACCGATAAAACCGGCAAAGAAGCCGTAAATTTCTTGAGTTTCCCTGGATTTTCCGCTGAATCTGTTAAGTTCCTTATAAAGGAGAGGAATATTACCGGGATTGGATTAGATACGCCCAGTATCGATTATGGAAAATCAAAAGATTTCCCGGTTCATCAGATTCTATGTGGAGCCAATAAATTGGCTATTGAAAATATCGCGAATCTGGATAAGCTGCCGCCTACTGGTGCAATGCTTTTTGCGATTCCCATGCAAATTAAAAACGGTACAGGAGCGCCTGCAAGAGTTTTCGCAATTTTACCGGAATAAAAGGCTTTTTTTTCATCCTTTTTCTACATCCTGCTAATCCTCAAATCCTGATAATCCTGGTTCTGACACTTTACTCATCCTATTCTTCGATCGGTTTTTTACCGAAAAACTGGAGTATCAGGGCAGACAATGTTATGGTAGCAATAAGGGATAAAATGTAAGGAAACCCATACGAGACAGGAATAATACCCAAAAAGAGGGCAATAAAGGCCATCAAGAGCGCATAAGGAATCTGCGTCTTTACATGGTCGATATGGTCGCAGGAAGAGGCCATTGAACTCATGATGGTGGTGTCGGAAATAGGGGAGCAGTGGTCACCAAAAACACCGCCTGCCAGTACGGAAGAGATGGTTAATACCAGGAATTGATGAAAATCAGGCGTACTTCTTGCCAGCACGATGATCATCGGAATCACCAGGGGGTACATGATACTGATCGTACCCCAGGAGGAACCTGTGGAAAAGGCGATAAGACTTGAAAAGACAAAAACAATGGCAGGAAAGAGATGGTAGTCCAGTCTGGAGGATAAAAGTGAAACCAGGTAATCCGCAGTGCCCAGCTCAACCAGGACCACCCCCAGCGACCATGCCAATATCAAGATGATAATGGCCATTATCATGGATTTCAGACCTTGCACAAAGGCAGTGATTAAATCCCTTAGTTTCAGGATTCGCTGAATACTGGCAAGCAAAAGAGCAGTAACCACTCCCATCAACGATGCCCACGTCAGGACTTTAAACGAATCCGCTGCGGACACGATGGTGCCCAGGTCTTTAAATATATCCAGTGAAAAGAGGATACCTATCAGCGATTTATTGGCAAGGGCATTTCCTTCGGCCTGGAGGTTCATCTTTCCGGAAATATAGAGACCAGAGAAGGTAACCACGATTACAACGATAATAGGAACCAAACCGTTATACCACCGGGCCGGGACAAACTTCGTGGGCGCCAAACCCGAAGACTCGAAATCTGAGAGGGGAACGGCTTTATCCTTCATTAATTTTCCCTTTCTTGCTCGCCTTTCCGCTTTTAACATGGACCCGAAGTCTCTTTTAAGGGTAAATACCATTATGACAAAAAGCATGGCCAGGATGGGATAAAAGCGGTAAGGCAGGGAGGAAAGGAAGAGATGATAGGCATCGTATTCCACATGGTAGGCGGTTAAGGATTGGTTGATTAATGAAATTTCAAAACCGATCCAGGTGGAAATTACAGCCAGGGAGGCCACCGGGGCAGCCGTGGAGTCCACAATATAAGCCAGTTTTTCACGGGAAATTTTCCATTTATCCGTAAGGGGCCGCATAGTATTGCCCACCACCAGTGTATTGGTATAATCATCGAAGAAAATCAATATACCCATGAGCCAGGTGTAAAACTGGGTACCTTCGGCAGAATTAACTTTTTCGGAAAGTTTGTCAACAATACCTTTAACACCTCCCGATTTATTGATAATGCCCACCATTCCACCCAACATCAGCGTAAACAGGATGATAGATGCATTGTTTTTATCTGTCAGCGCTTTTAATACATATTTATCCACCACATTAAAAAATGAGCCGATGAAATCAAAACGGCTTAAAAAGAAAGCACCCGAAAAAATTCCAAGGAACAGGGCCAATATCACCTCCTTGAATATCAATGCCAGGGCGATGGCCACTATAGGTGGGATGAGGGTTAAAAAACCATTGATAGAATAACGGGAAAGGGTGCGCTCTTTACTATCTTTAACAATTCTTAGTTCGATTTCACCTGTGGTTTGAATCTTGATTTCTTCCGATGTGATTTCTTTACCATTTAAATAAATCCTGTCAAATTCACCGATATCTTTCCGCTTTAGAACTTTCCCTTTAAATAGCATGGAGGGAACTTTAAAATCATTTTCTCCTTTTCCCTCGGAGGCTTCAGGGGCACCAAATGCAACGATCGGCAGCCCGGAGCTTACCAGCCAGAATACGGTAATAAGAATTATAATTTTTTTTTTCATTCGAGAATGATCTTTCCTGAATTGCCTGAAAGGCCGATTTCAAAAGCCTCTTTAAAATCTTCTATTTTGAAACGGTGGGTAATCAGAGGTTTCAAGTCCACTTTACCGGAGATTAAGAAAGCGTCCATTTGAAACCAGGTTTCATACATCTTTCTTCCGTTGACACCCTGGATGAATATACCGGGAAAGATGATATCCTTTGCAAAGTTAATGGTGATAGGTTTGGCAGGGATCCCCAATAAGGAATAGCGGCCACCTTTTCTTATCGATTTGAATCCCTGGTCAATGGCTTTGGGATGACCCGACATTTCCAACACCACATCGATCCCATGGCCTTTGGTGATATCCTTTATAATTTTCGGAAGGTCTTCTTTGGAAGGATCGATAATACGGTCAGCGCCCATTTTTTTGCCCAGGTTTTTCCTGTATTCGATGATTTCGCTTAAGATAACCATAGAGGCGCCGGCCGCTTTGGCCACAGGGATCGCTGCGATTCCAATGGGCCCGCCCCCCAGGATAAGAAAGGATTTTCCCGCAGTAGGGCCTGCCATAACCGTATGTACCGCATTGCCAAAGGGATCATATATGGCTGCCAGTTCCGGGTCAATCTCTGACGGTACTCTCCATAAATTGATTTCCGGAACCGCGAGGTAATCGGCAAACGCTCCGTCGCCGTCAACGCCTAAAATAACCACATTTTCACACAGATGGGCATTGCCGGTTCGGCATTGGAAACATTGATGGCAAACAATGTGCATCTCTGCCGTTACCAGGTCTCCCTTCTTATAGTGTTCGACCTCACTCCCGGTTTCCACGATCTCACCGTAAAATTCATGACCGGTGGTTACCGGTGGCTTTATCCGGTTTTTCGACCATTGGTCCCATTTGTAAATATGAAGATCAGTGCCGCAAATGGACCGTTTGATTACTTTTATTAAAACTTCATGAGATCTTATTTTCGGAATCGCCATTTCTACCAGTTCCAGTCCCGGTTCGGCTTTCATTTTCCGAAGTGCTTTCATTTTTCCGTTCATTATTTTCTCCTAAAAATGTTAATAATATAACTTTATTGTTCAAAATTCAAGGAATATGAATTTTTTTTATAGGAAAAAGTGATAGATTTAAAAAGAGCTCAGGTTAAGGTTGAGGTTAAGGTTAAGGAGAAAAAAGACCTTTGATGAACGAAAGTTAAGTAGAACTCTCAATTTCAGTTACGGAAAACTCCCCCATGGATTGTTTTATTTTTTTATTTGACTTTCTTAGGGATATTTAGTATATATAAAAAATAGAGATGTTTGAGTTTGATGAGGATATTAGTGAAATAGAAAAATGAAGAGTTGGTATTTAAAATACAGCAAAGGAGTCTAGTGTGCTAGAAAAGCTGAGTGAGCTAAACCAAATAGTTAGAGTGATAAATTCAGCAACGGATTTGAACGAAGTTCTTAAACTTATCATTCAACAGGGAATTCGACTTCTTGATGTAAGTTATGGTGATATTTGGTTGGTTGAAAAACAAACTGGCGATTTAAGACTTCTTTATAGTACTAAAGAAAATAAAATCCCAAAAAAAAAGAGGGCAATTCCACGAGGGAAAGGAGTATTGGGATGGGTTGTTCAGAACAAAAAGAAAGCCATAATAAGTGACGTAGAATGGGATAAAAGGTATATCGCTTTATTTCCAGGAATGAAATCAGAATTAGCTTTTCCTTTATTTTTCCAAGATGTTGTTATTGGCGTAATGAACTTTGAATCCGAAAATAAAAATGCATTTTCAAGCTACGAAGAAGAACTATTGAATGCTTTAGCTGAACATGCAATAATTGCAATAAGAAATGCGAAACTACTCGAAAGGGAGAATTGCTTTTGGGAAATAGATAGAGCTATTTTGGATTCACATCTGGATTTAGAAGCTACCTTATCCGTATTAATTGAAGAAGGATTAAAACTCTTAGAAACAAAAAAAGGACAGATCCTCCTTTTCGATGGGAAAGAAACATTAGAGTTAGTGGCTTCAGTTCCAATAAAAGATATCGGTCTTAAATTTAATGTTCATGATTGTGTTTTTGGTAAAGCTGTGAAGGAAAAGAAAACGATTTATGTTCAAGATGTTTCAAAGGAACCTTTATACAAACGAATTTTGGGCGAGGAAATTGTTGCGGAAATGGCGGCACCACTAATTTCAAATGGAGAAGTTTTAGGAGTTTTTAATATTGAAAATTCTTATCGCTTTTCAGATGATGACAAGGCCTTACTTCAAACATTAGCCGGTCAAGCCGCTATTGCTATTAAAAATGCCCAACTTGTCGAAGAACAGCGATTTCAGAATAAACTACTTGCTGCATTTAGAAAAATTGATGAGGTTATAGTCGACCCTGCTATTGATATCCAGAGTGCTCTTGCAACTATTTTAAAAAATGGATTATCCTTATTGGGCGCAGATAAAGGACAATTATTGTTAAGGGAAAATAATAAGCTAATTATCCATGTAACAATTGGTAACATCTCTAATAGTAGCATAGAAAGCATAACACTCGATGAGGGTGTGTGCGGATATGCTGCAAAAGTAAAGAAACCTCAGATAGTCCCGGATGTGAGCAAAGATAAACGCTTCATTAGTACTATAGGAGGCACAAGGAGTGAGTTAGCTTATCCTTTGATGGATAATGAAAAGGTAATAGGTGTATTTAATGCTGAAAGTCCTGTTAAAGATTTTTTCAATGAAGGACATTTGAAAATATTAGATGCTGCGAAGATGCAAATAATAACTGCAATTAGAAATGCGGAATTACAAGAGCTAATTAAAAGGGTGAGTGAAATTATATCTGATATTAACGCTGCAAGAAGTTTAGATGAAACATTGGTAAAAATCCTGAACTCAGCACTTCAATTAATCAAGGTTCCCAATGGTCAACTGTTGGAAGTAGACAAAAACAAAAATGAACTGGAAATAAAGGTAACGTGTGGGGAATACGACACAAAAAAAGCAGATAGATTTCCAATTGGTGAAATAGGAGTTCAAAGTTGGGCTGTTAAAAATAAAAAAGCAATCAGGATCGCTGATGTTACCAAAGAACCAAGATATCTCGGTTATCTTAAAAATATGAAAAGCGAGTTGGCAGTACCCTTGATTACAGATGGAAGGGTCATTGGGGTAATCAATATCGAAAGTCCCGAATTGGATTTCTTTACAGAGCAACATGAGAAAATATTAGGGCTTCTGGCAAATGGCGCTTCACTGGCAATGAAAAATGCGAAAAGCAGGGAGAAGATGAAGCAAATGACAATACTAAAAAATATGGGACAATATAATGAACGCTTACTCCATTGGATCGGCAATAAGGCTGCACCGGTTCTCGGTTGCGCCAATCGTTTATTGGAAGACATAAACACTGCGATATTCGAACCTGAAATCAAGGAGTCCGTCATAGAAGATTTGGAGATTATTAGAGATAATTCCACCCTGATGCTGGATGTAAAAAAGGAATTCATTGGAGTTACTCGAGATTTAGAAATGAAACCTATCAATTTAGCGGATATATTGGAGGAGTCCATAAAGCGAAAAAATATAAGGGGAGAAATTTTAGATTTAAATATTGAAAAAAGGATACCCCGGGTCAAAGGCGATAAGAAAGGATTAGATATGGTCATTTCAAACCTTTTAGAAAACGCGTTAGATGCTATGGAAGGAATTAAGGAAAAAAAATTACAGGTCATTTTGAAACAGGATCCCGAAGGGAAGCATTTGCTTCTAAAGGTTGCTGATAATGGTTGTGGAATCAGTCGAGATGATCTGAGCAAAGTTTTTCTTCCGTTTTTTACGAAAAAAAGCAAAGGTACGGGCATAGGACTTGCCATATCACGCGAAATCGTGGCGGCCATGGAAGGTGAAATTAGTGTGGAAAGCGAGGAGCAGAAAGGAACCAGTTTTATTGTTAAATTGCCTATTGAAGGAGATTAAATGCCATACAAGGCAGCATTCTTGTTTATAGGTTTAGGAGGATAGTCTGATGGAAAAACTAGTGCGAGTTTTATTTGCCGATGATGATAAATCGTTCAGTCTTGATGTCGGCAAAGACCTGAAGCGGAGAGGTTATGAAATCGTTTATGCTTATGATAGTAAAGAGTTAAGAGAAAAAACCGAAGAACAGGAAGAGCGATTCGATTTGATTATATTAGACTTAATGATGCCGGACCAAAAGGGGCGATTTTCTGTTATTGCTGGCATTGAGGATCTGAAATTCTTGAAACATGAGAAAAAACTGTCTATTCCCGTCATTGTTTTATCCGCACTTTCAGATAGTAGAATCGCTACTGAAACTCTACGTCTCGGTGCTTTCGAGTTTATGCAAAAGAGTGAAGTTGCTAAAAATAGAGGGTTGTTTTTTAAAATTTTGAATGGTGCAGTCGGTCAAACATCTTTGGAGAGAAATCGGATAGAAAAGAAAATAGTAATTACAGAGGAAAGGATTGAGATGAGTTACCGTCTCCAGTTTTCCGTCGTACCCGCTGGCATCTACAGGGTATTAAATTTTGGTGAATTTCCAAATGGCCTAATAAAATATATTATAAAAAATAATTCCGACTCTGAAAAAAATTTTTTGATAAAAACAAGTATTGATCGATTTTCCGATACACAATCAACACGTTTACAATTGAAGCCCCACAAAGTAGAATATGTTACGCATGCACCTGTTTTGATCTTTGATGAAGTCAGTAAAATTAAAGATATAGAAAACGCCACAATAACGCATTCGATTTCCTATAATGTTGGTGATCGGGAAACAACTTACATTCTTGATTCAGAGAAGATTCTTATACATCCGCTAACGACCATTTACTGGGCTCTTGAAAACGTTGGAACCTACCGGATTCAATTTCTGGGAAACTATATCGCTGCCTGGGTTACTCCAAGGTCAACATTTGTGGAAGAGGTGCTGAGAGTTGCAGCGGATAATCACCCTCAGGAGTATATTATCGGATACCAGGGGCCGAAAAGAGCCTCGACTCAAGAAAAAATCGATATCGTGAGGACACAGATAGAAGCGATATATAACACTTTAAAAGATGAGCGTAAAATAAAATACGTCGATGTTTCAACAATCAGCTTCCAGGGGGAAAATTGTCAAACAATGCAAAAAGTACGGCTGCCTGATGAGAGTTTAAAATCGGCTTCTGCGAACTGCTTAGATGGAGCTGTGCTTTTTGCAAGCTTGATCGAAAGTGCAGGCATGAATCCGGTTATAGTGCTTATTCCCGAGCATGCCTTTGTCGGTTGGGAAATATGGAACAAAGCAAAAAAATATGAGTATCTTGAGACAACAATGTTGAGTAAACATAACTTTAAAGAAGCTTTAGCGGAAGGCAACCGTAGATTCAAAGAAAGCTGGGAAAAGGGGGATTTTAAAAATGGAAAAGCTGCAATAATCGATATCAGAAACGCCCGTTCACTTGGTATTTATCCTTTGTTTAGTAGATAAATTAATGAGAAACATTTATGATAAAACCGAAAGTTCTTATTGTCGAAGATGATGATAGCGTTCGAACTGACATACGCAAAACATTGGCGCGTGCAGGTTTTGAAGTCTATGTGGCAGTGGATTGCGTGTCCGGATGGAAAGAAGTTGAAAAATCCGTTTTCGATTTAATTTTAATTGATTTAACCATGCCGGGTTTTGACGGACAAATGTCAAAGGATGCAGGTATTGATTTTTTAAAACAGTTGAAAACATCTGACATTAAAACTAATAGGGAAACACCAGTTTTGATTTTAACGGCAACCGCCACCCTGGAAAATGCAAAAAGGGCCCTCAATCTTGGAGCTCTTAATTTCTTTGGAAAAAGCGAATTCTATAAGTCTAAAGATAAAATCATAAATGAATTAAAAGAAGAAGTTATCAAAGAAGTCGATAGAAATATTGAACTGCTGATAAACAAACCCGAGGAATTGAAATTACAGGACGAGGACATCGAAGTTTTACAGAAACTATACTTAGATAGTAAACAAATTGATATTTCACCCCTTTTAGCCGGTTATTCAAAGGCAAAGGTTTATCTTGTGGATTCGATAAATTTAAAAGGAGAACGATTGATACCTTTTGTAACCAAGATAGGAAAAAAATCGCAAATCGATAACGAGTACGATAATTTTAAAAATTATGTGGAACATAAAATTAGTTCCGGTCGTTACCCCGTAGTCCTCAAAGTGTCGTCTTCGGATTCACATAATATTGCGGGGATGAAGATCTCTTTTATCGGTGCAGATTGGGACTGCATGTCCGACTTGAGATCATATTTCAAAAGACATAGCACCCAGGAGATCATAGAGGTGGTTGAGAATTTATTTGAGGGAACCTTCAAGTTTTGGCATGAAAACAAAGAACGCAAACAACCCATCTCAATATTAAAAGAATACAGCTATTTTTCCGATTATGACAGGCTCAGGGCTGCTATGAATCGATTCTTTAAAGAGTATAAAGGCCAATCTATCATTAAATACGAAGATGTTGATTGCGTTTTTTACGACCCTGTCACCTCGTTGAGAACGTTTAATGAATCATTCAAAAATTTAAGAGTGAACACTTATGTATCCACCATACATGGCGACCTTCATGTAAAAAACGTCTTTGTCGATGGGAATAAAAATTGTTGGCTCATTGATTTTCAGTATACAGGGAAGGAACATATTTTGAAAGATTTTATCGAACTTGAGACCTCAATTAAATATGGATGTATCAATGCCGGGTTTGAGGAACTATGGCAAATGGAAGAGGCCCTGATGTCCCAAAGCAATTTTCGTTCACCACCGGATTTTCACCACAGCAACCCCGAGCTTCAAAAAGTGTTTGATGTCGTAAAGGAGATACGGGAATATGCCCGTATATCTGTTGCCCCGTCCCGAAAGATGAAAGAGTATTACATCGGCTTGCTTTACTATACCTTAAATTTGATAAAGTTCCCTGAAGAGATCATCAGTAAAGAGAAAAAAAGGTGTATACTCCTGGTGGTATCTCTTCTTTTCGATAAGTTTAAAGAGCCGGGGATGAATATCGGGTTTGTTGGGAAAAATGTAGAACCGCTAGTGAGAATGAGAGAAAAAGACAATGAAGGGAAATATAAGGTTTTAATTGTTGATGATGATGAAGGCCATTTGACAAATCTCTACAAGGTCCTGGATAGAACAGGTATCTACATCATCACGAAAGCCAGAAATTCGATAGAAACGAAGCAAATCCTTGAAAAAAATGAGGAAGAGATGTTTAATTTGTGTATTTTGGATTTGGAAATGCCTGATTTTTCAGGGGAGATGTCTGATAAAGCAGGCTTGGATGTTTTAAAATACATAAAAGAGAAATACACATATGTCCCGGTAATTATTCTTTCCGTTATTGCAGACTACAGAGTTGCCATCGAGGCAATAAGTCGTTATGGTGCTGCCACATATTTTAATAAGTTAAATGTGGCAACAGATAAAAATAAATTTCTTAACGATATTGAAAAGTTTATAAAAGAATCACAAGAACAATTGCAAGAAGAAAAGGATAGAGAGAAAGCATACGAGATAATTCTTAAAACGCTGCCGAAAAAAATCCAGGAATTGGAAATAGGAAAAATCTCTGTTTTCTTTAAGTACTCGGAACGTGTCGGCGGCGATTTTTACGATGTTATAACACTGAGTTCTAATGAACTCGCCATTTCGATTGGTGATATTTCCGGTAAAGGACTTTCTACGGCAGTTCAAATGTCAAAGTTTTTGGCATTTTATCGAAATACTTTGAAAAGCCCCGGTTTCTCGCTGGCTCATTTAATGATGGAATGGAATAGTTTTCTTTTTGATCAAAAGACAAGATTTGATTTTATCACCATGTTTTTTGCCGTTTTAAATCAAGCAGACAAAACCTTAAAATTCTGTAATGCGGGGCATAACCCTCCTTTTATTGTAACAAAGGATGGGGATATGATTGAGATTCCAAAGGGTGGAATTGCGTTAGGGGCTATAAAAAAACAGGAGTATATTGAAAATGAAATATCATTGAACTCCGGTAACATCGTTGTACTATATACTGATGGGTTTATTGAAGGCCAAAATGCCATAGGTGACTATTTTGGGATAAAAAGACTCGTAGATACTGTTAAAGCAAATAGGTATTGTTCAGCCCTTGAAATTAAAGAATCGGTAATCAATTCATTTGAAATATTTGTTGACCCTGATTTTCAAACCGACGATAGAACTTTAATCATATTAAAAATAAAATAAATCTATAAAAGAACGAGGGAACGAAGGAAAAAATTACGATATAGGTCACTTTCCAAAGAGTATTCCTAATTTAATTTTTGCCTTTTTGTGAAATCCATTTAAATGGTGGGGAAAATAGGGCTTCCAAGAATACACGATTGATTTATGAAACCATACTCACTTGACAAAATGTGCTCTAATAATTATACTTTTACAATGAACAAACGTAAAAGACGACAGGAAAATCCAAATAAGCTCTCTTTGAAAAACGAAATTATCGGTATAGTGACCTTGTTTATTTCCATTTTCCTCATCTTCAGTGTCGTCAGCTATACTCCTTTGGACCCCAGTTTTTTTAATGACGCCTCTGGAAAGGTGGTTGAAAATTATGGGGGACGTGTGGGGGCTTACATCTCTGCCATCCTGTTCGAGCTCTTTGGCTATACCTCTTATATTATTATTTTTTACATGCTCTTCGTCACCATTTTTTTCCTGGTTAATAGAAAAATACCAAATATGATTACCAAAAGTGCCGGGTACCTCCTGCTGTTGATATCTTCCTCCATCTTTATTTCCATATTAAAAGCCTCCGTGGAAATAGATGGTAAATCGAAATATACCGGTGGTTTTATCGGTAACGCCATTAGTAAACTTTTCCAGGGCCAGATTAAACAGGTTTTTTCATTTATCTTCTTCCTGGTATTGATCGTCATTGCGCTAATTCTTATTGCCAGGCTGTCACTGCGAAAAATAATGACATTTGTAATAAAGGTTGCTATTACTTTCTTCAAAAAGGTTGGAACATTTGTTAATACGCAGTATGAGAGATACAAGAAATATAAACGAATAAAAAAAATCCAGGATAAATATAATTATGTTGAAACGAAAGCGGACTCAAAAGACAATAAAAGGAATAGAACTACAAAGGGGAAAAAACAGTTAATTAAAGAACCCGGTAAAATGCCTGAAGAGGGCTTATTATTCGCCGAACTTGAGGGGGAATTTTCCAAAAAGGCCAAATATCAACCTCCTCCGTTGACATACCTGGATGCCCCCAACGAACGCACCCAGATCGATTACAAAGAACTGGAAAATAAGAAAGAGGAACTGGCACAACGCCTTAATGAATTTCGGATAAAAGGTGAAATTGTTGAATATACACCAGGGCCTGTGATTACCACCTATGAGTTTGTTCCCGATACTGGTGTAAAAGTAAGGGATGTTACCGGGTTGTCAGAAGATCTTGCCCTGGTGGCAAGGGCTCAATATGTAAGGATCGAGAGAATTTTAGGAAAAAAAGCCATTGGAATTGAAATACCCAATAAAAAGAGAGAGGTCATTCGCCTCAGGGAAATCCTTGAATCCGAGGCCTACAAACAATCCCGCTCTCCTTTAGCCATTGCTTTTGGGAAAACCAAGAGTGGAGAAATATTTGTTTCTGATTTGCGGGAGATGCCTCACCTGATCATTGCCGGTGCCACTGGAAGCGGTAAAAGTGTGGCGATTCACAGTATGCTTTTAAGTATTTTATATAAATCATCGCCGGAAGAGGTGAAACTGGTGCTAATCGATCCCAAACGGGTGGAATTGGCAATTTATAACAACTTGCCTCACCTACTGACCCCGGTGGTGGTGAATACCAAACTGGCAAAAAACGCCCTGGACTGGGCGGTTTTTGAGATGGAAGAAAGATATAAAAAACTGGCACTGCTCCAGGTGAGAAACCTGGACCAATATAATAGAAAACTTGAATTAATGCTTCAAGCGGAAGATGAAGGTCTTGAAAAGCTTGAAAATACAGAGAAAATTCCATATATTGTCATCGTTATAGATGAGTTTGCCGACTTAATAGTGGAAAACTGGAAGGAGATCGAGCAAAATGTGGCCCGGCTTGCCCAGAAGGCCCGAGCAGTCGGTCTTCACCTGATACTGGCCACCCAACGACCCTCCACAGATGTTATCACAGGCACCATCAAAAATAATTTCCCCTCCAGGATTGCACTGGCAGTGCCCTCAAAACATGACTCCAGGACCATCATCGATATCATGGGCGCTGAAAAATTGCTGGGCAATGGCGATATGCTCTTTCTACCTCCTAAAACCGCTACACTGGTACGGCTTCACTGCGCCTACGTATCCGAAGAAGAAACACTACGGGTGGTGAACTACCTTTCAAAAACAGGCCGACCAAAATTCAATACCCAGGTGGTTAAACCCAAAAAGGAGGACATAGCAGCATTAAATGATAAAGAACTGGATGATATGTTTTTTGACGCCGCATCCGTGGCCATCACGACAGGACAGGCATCTGCCTCTTTTCTCCAGAGGAAAATGAGTATCGGCTATGCCAGGGCCGGACGGTTAATCGATCAATTAGAGCAGCATGGGGTGGTTTCCGCCCCAGACAAGCAGAATAAACGAGACATTTTAATGAGCCTGGATGACCTGGACGAATTACAAAAGAATGAGTGAATATTTTAAAATAGATAATCTTGAAATCAGAAATGATCAATTGTTTTTTATCTTAGGTACCTGTGTCATTGAAGATGAGGCATTTACCCTGGATTTGGCTAAAAAGATAAAAAAGATTACAGGAGAGTTGCAAGTACCTTTCATTTTTAAAGCCTCCTTTGATAAAGCCAATCGTTCGTCTATTGACTCCTTTCGGGGCCCCGGATTAGAAAAGGGATTACGAATCCTGGAACGTGTTAAAAAAGAGTTGGGTATCCCGGTATTATCCGACATCCATGAACCCTGGCAGGCGAAGCCAGCGGCAAAGGTTCTATCAGCTGTCCAGGTTCCTGCTTTCCTTTGCCGCCAGACCGATCTGCTGCTGGCTGCAGGTGAAACAGGTCTACCGATCAATGTCAAAAAAGGACAGTTTATGGCACCGGAAGATATGGCACTGGTGGTGAAGAAGATAAAATCCACTGGCAACTCCAGGATCATGTTAACCGAACGGGGAACCTTCTTCGGCTACAGGAACCTGGTGGTGGATTTCAGGAATATTCCTATCATGAAAAAGAATGGTTTACCCGTGATCCTGGATGTCACCCATTCGCTTCAAAAGCCCACGTCCGACGGTGAAGTCTCTGGTGGAACCCCGGAGTATATTCCCATCATTGCCTCATCCGGTGTGGTTTCCGGTGCGGATGGGATCTTTATGGAAGTACATCCCGATCCTGCCAACGCTTTTTCCGACGGCAGTAACTCTTTACATATAAAAAATTTAAAAACACTATTAATTAAGTTAAAAAAATTATATAATATAGATTGATGAATATCGTAGAAATTGGTAAAAAGGTTCTGGCCACCGAAGCAAAAGCCATTAACAATGCGATTACAAGAATTGATGATGAATTTGAACGAGCTGTAAATATTCTTTATGATGCGAGAGGAAGGATTGTGATTACCGGGATGGGCAAATCCGGCCTTATCGGCAAAAAGATATCCGCCACTTTAACGTCTACAGGCACACCCTCAGTATTTCTTCATCCATCGGAAGCTCTCCACGGCGATATCGGTATTATCCACAATGATGATGTGGTGATGACACTATCCACCAGTGGGGAAACCTTCGAGGTGATCCGACTGCTGGATTTTATCAAGCGGATCGGAGTCAAACTGGTCTCCCTCGTGGGAAACCCGAACTCCACCCTGGCCAGGGAGAGTGACGTTTTCATCAACTGTGGTGTGGAAAAAGAAGCATGCCCCATTGGGCTGGTTCCTTCTACCTCTACTACCCTTGCACTGGCAGTGGGAGATGCCATATCAATTGCCCTGATGGAAAAGAAAGGATTCAGTGAAGAGGATTTTAGATTTTATCATCCAGGCGGCTCCATCGGTAAAAAATTATTAAAAGTAAAGCACCTGATGCATACCGGTGAAGAACTGCCGCTGGTAAAACCCTTTACAATAATGATAGATGTGATTAACACCATTAATGACAAAAAATTTGGATGCGCCATCGTTATCGATGATGATTCCGCGATCGAGGGAATTATCACAGACGGTGATTTGAGAAGAAGTCTATTAAAAGGGATTAATTTCTCAAAAGCAACCGCTGCCAACTGCATGACAAAAAATCCTTTATGTATAGGAGAAAATAATCTTGCAGTGGAAGCCCTAAAAATTTTAGAGGAAAAATTAATCACCTCCCTGGTGGTGCTGGAGGGTAAGAAAGTAAAAGGATTACTCCATTTGCATGATTTGTGGAGAACGGAGATGATATAATGGATCAAAAAGAACTGGCTAAGAAAGTTAAATTAATCATTATGGATGTGGACGGTACCCTCTCTGACGGTAGATTCTTTGTTCTGCCTGACGGAAGCATCTTGAAATCTTTTGATGTAAAAGATGGCACAGGTATCGTTTTTGCGGGATTGGCAGGTATTAAAACTGCTGTTATAACCGGGAAAAAATCCGAAGCAGTAAAAAAAAGAGTAGAAGAACTACATATAGATGATTACTTTGAAGGGGTTTATGATAAAACAAAACCTTTTTTTGAATTGTTAAAAAAATACAACATTGAAAAAGAGGAAGTGGCTTACATTGGGGACGATATCGGAGACGCCGAAGTAATGGGGATGGTGGGCTTTTCAGCAGCCGTGGGCGATGCCCATCCCCTGATAAAACGGATTTCTCATTATATCGCCAAACGGTATGGGGGCCGGGGTGCTGTAAGAGAACTAATCGATTTTATCCTGGATGTCCAGGAAAAATGGCCAGAGATCTTTACCAAATTGAAAAATTCCGATAACCCGGAAGAATTCCTGAAAAAGATTAATTCATAGAGAGTACTTTTATGAACTTGTCATTGCAGCTTTTAAGTGCTTGTCATTGAGACTTTAAAGTACTTGTCAGTGAGGATTTTGAGAACTTGTCATTGAGAGCTTTAAAGGTTTTTCATATTTTTTATTTCCTATTGACAAGCTCTAAAAAGCCTCCCTGACGTGAGCGAAGCGAACAACTGACTAATGACAAGTATCAAAAGATATTGAGCAACTCCATCGGATGTTTAATTAATTTTTTTGCGCCATTGGCCAGCAGTTCTTCCGCCTCCCTGAATCCCCACAAAACCCCCACCGGGTACATATTGGCCCTGGCAGCGGTTTTCATATCAACCCCGGAATCGCCCATAAAAGTGATATTTGTTGGAGCAATACCTATTATTTCTGCAATTTTTAAAGCTCCATAGGGATCCGGTTTCTCAGGAATACCTAGCTGGGCCCCCATTACTACCTCAAATTTCCAATCAGCTAAAAGCTCCGATACCATTCGGTTGGTAAAATCATCCGATTTATTGGATAAAACAGCCAATTTTATATTTTTTTGTGAGAGCGCCTCCAGCAGTTCCGGGATGCCCTCGTAAGGAGGTGATTTTTTTGGCCAGGTGGTGTGGTAAATTTCTCGGTAATCTGTCACCAATTTATTTATATCGGAGTTTTCACGCGCCACTTCTGGCAGCGCACGTCGTACCATTTCTGTGATGCCATCACCCACGAAATATTTATAGGTCTCCAACGGATGAGTCGAATACCCCAATCGTTCCAATAATGTATTCATGGCATCGGCAATTCCTTCGAGGGAATTTAGCAGTGTGCCATCAAGATCAAAAATAACAGCCTCATATTTCATGAAAGGCAAGAAAATGCTCCACAGTTCTTCTACAATTTCTTATACAAGGAGGCGATACACATATCATACCATCTCGGTTTGGGAACGATGTCTCCCCAATAGCCTTTTGGTAAATCTGGATGACTCACTACTTCAGTGATCGGCATTTTCTTTTCTTTCAGTTTTTTTAATGCTGCAATCATATTTTCGAAGTATTCCCATATGGGGGGTAGATATCCTTTATCAACTACTTTTCCGTGTCCGGGACAGATTTTATTTATTTTCATGGCATGCCATTCCTTAAGCGTGTCGATCCATTTTTGTAAATCGGTATCGGGCTCTCCGAAATAGACATATTGATCTACCTGTACAAGGTCACCGGCTGCCAAAACGCCTTCAGTAGCATAATATATATATGATGAACACGAAGAATGCCCCCCGGTATTTACAAAGATTAATTGATTTCCCTGGGGACCAAAGGTCATTTCTTTATCTACCCATACAGTGGGTAGAAACGGTTTGGCTGTCCCGATTGACTCCTTGAATTTTGGAAAAACTCGTGTAAATGCTTCGATCCGTTGCTCATTAAATTCTATCTTAAGCATCTGGTCGAATCGTACTTTACTGGATGATGCCGCAACAACTTTCACGTCGGAGAATGCACCCATACCCAGAAAATGATCGATATGTGCATGTGTTAATATTAAAGCAGCGGTTTTTTTATTGAATTTTTTCTCCATTTCCTTTCTGAATTTAGCAGCGAGTTCCGTATTTAACCCGGTATCGATAAAATATAGTCCGTCATCCAAAGCGAAACACGCTATATTGGCGCCGTAATCATGTTTTCCCATAACTGCCGACTTTGACACATCGAAGTACTTTATGTCGTATATCTTTAAATCGGCATTATCCTGAGCATTGGCACCAATGACTGATAAGGAAATGCAAATGATTAAAATACTAAAAGCTTTTAGTCCAAACAAGTTGGTTGTTTTCATGTTTATTCCTCCTATTCTTGTGTTTGTCTGTTGACTATTATTTCATATTCATTTATTGTTAGTAATATTAATACGTCGATTTTCCGAAAAAGATTCTTCTTGCGAATTTTTTTCCCTATTTTTCTCTTTCTAAGCAGCAAAAACGATTGAGAAAGTATTTAAAAAAAAATCCCGGCGAAAGGCAAGCCGAACGAGACCTTGCTAAAAAAGGGATTCTTTTGTATACTTTTGCCTTTAACGAGGTCCTTTGATGAAGAAAAATATATACTTCCTCTCCGATGCACACCTGGCATTTAAAGAGAATGAAGCGGAAAAAGAAAAAAGAAAAAAACTGCTGGAATTCCTGGAATATGTCAGGAATGATGAAGATGCCGCAGCACTATACCTGGTGGGAGACCTCTTTGACTTCTGGTTTGAATGGTATCATGTCGTACCTAAATATTGGTTTCCTGTTTTATTCCAACTCAGACAAATGAAAGAATCGGGAATCGAGGTAAATTTTATTACCGGAAACCATGACTTTTATACTGGCACCTACCTGGAAAAGGAGATTGGTATTAAGTGTTTTTATGATCACTGCCAATTTGCTGTGAATTCAAAACGTTTTTTTGTTGCCCACGGCGACGGGTATGCTAAAAAAGACAGGGGATACCGGTTATTGAAAAAAATCATTCGAAATCGCCTCTCAATATTCCTGTATAAAACCTTTATCTCCGCCGACCTGGGCATGCAGATCGCCAGGTGGTTCTCCCATTCAAGCCGCAAATTGGTAACGATTGAAAAATTAGCATGGGCTGAGGAATACCATAAATATGCACAAGAAAAATTTAAAGAAGGATTTGATTATGTGATACTGGGGCATATTCATTATCCCATGCTAAAGAAAGAGAATGGGAAAACCTATATCAATCTCGGTGATTGGATCATTCACTTTAGCTATGCCAAATACGATGGGAATACTCTCACCTTAAATCAATGGAGTGGTGGGGTGGTGGAGTAATGGAGTATTAGTCCAAATCCACCACCTGATTTTTAGAAGATGGTGGATTTGGTGTTCAATGTTCAAAGTTCAAAGTTTAATGTTTGTTTCAAAGTACTTAAAAAAGTTTATTATTCTTTTAAGCTCATCAACGTTGAACCTTGAACATAGAACCTTGAACAACGATTCACCATTTTTTTGATGGTGAATCGGGATTGGATTAACGGGTTGACTGATATTAGTATTTATGTTATTTTCTTGGTATGGATAAAATATTAGTAATTGCTATTCAGTTGACAATAGTACTTTTTGCCATCTCCATTCATGAGTCCGCTCATGGCTGGATGGCTGAAAAGTTCGGAGACCCGACCGCCAGGAACCAGGGGCGAATTACCCTTAATCCAATTGCACATATTGATCCCATTGGAACCATTATATTTCCCCTGATCCTGGCAATAATGGGCGCGCCTGTTTTTGGATGGGCCAAACCCGTAATAGTGAACCCCTATAATCTGCGAAATCCCAGGCGAGACCATATGTTTATCGCTGCCGCGGGACCTGGCTCCAATATTATTGCCGCTACTGGAGGAATCATTATCTTCTTAGTGTTAAAACGCTTTGGATTGGTCATGAGCCCCGGCAGTATTGAAATCCTGGTAATGATTCTTCTTTACCTGATCATTATAAATATATACCTCGCTATTTTTAATTTAATTCCTATCCCTCCCCTGGACGGTAGTGGTATCATTGAGGGAATACTAAAAGGGGAAGCCCTGTACAATTATCAAAAAATAAAACCTTACGGTTTTCTCATCTTGATTTTAATGATTTATCTCGGTTTACTTGATATCATAGCCAGACCAATATTTTCAATGATAATGTATATATTACGGAGTGGATAGAAAATGGCCAAAAGCATTGTAATGAGCGGAATGAGACCGACTGGGAAACTCCACCTGGGACATTGGGAAGGGGCCTTGAAAAATTGGGTCCCATTACAAGAAACGTATCCGTGCTATTATTCCATTGTTGACTGGCACGCCATGACCACCGAATACCAAACACCCGGAGAGATAAGAGAAAATATAAAAAATGTGCTGCTGGATTGGCTCAGCGCAGGCATCGATCCAGAAAAAAGTGTGGTACTAGTACAATCACGGGTAAAAGAGATTGCTGAATTATATCTTCTCCTTTCCATGCTGACTCCCCTGGGCTGGCTGGAACGAGTGCCTACCTTTAAAGAACAACAACTGGAGCTGAAAGACAGGGATATAAATACCATCGGTTTCCTGGGGTATCCCCTACTTCAAACCGTTGATATCATTATTGTTAAAGGCAATCTCGTTCCTGTTGGAGAAGACCAGGTGAGTCACCTTGAATTGGCACGGGAAATCGTCAGACGATTTAATTACCTTTACGGCAATTATTTTGCTGAGCCCAAAGAGCTGCTGACTCCCATGTCCAAACTCCCCGGGTTGGACGGCCGAAAGATGAGCAAAAGTTATGATAATTCTATTTTTCTTTCAGACAGTGTAGAGATAATCGATAAAAAAATCCGACCAATGGTAACGGATACACGGCGGAAGCGGCGCATTGATCCCGGTGTTCCCGAAGATTGCCCTGTGTTTTCCTTTCATTTATCCTTCTCCTCCGAAGAGGAAAGGGAAGAGATTGTAAACGGATGCACCACCGCAGGCATCGGCTGCCTCGACTGCAAAAAAGTCCTGATAAAGAATTTGAATGATTTTCTTGATCCCTTCAGGGAGAGAAGAAAAAAATATGAGAATGCAGATCTCGATGATATCCTTGAAAACGGCAATAAAAAAGCCAGGGAAACGGCAAGACAAACCCTGGAAAAGGCCAGGGAGCTAGTGAAAATCTAATGGAATCCGAAGTCTATAACGTTCATACCGAATTCTTTGAAGGACCACTGGACCTGCTGCTGCACCTGGTGAGAAAAAATAAGATGGATATAAAAGATATAAAAATATCGGAAATTACTTCCGAATATCTCTACTACCTTGAAGATAAAAGTCAGATAAACCTATCGCGAGAGGGAGATTTCCTGATGACCGCGTCTACACTAATCTATATAAAATCCAGATCCCTATTGCCCAAACCCGAGATACTCCAGGAAGATTCACCTGAAGAAAAATTGATGCATACCCTGGTGGAATATGATAAAATTCAAAAGATTTCCCAATTGCTAAAAGAGATGGAAGGCCAGACCTTATTGTTGTGGAAACGGGAAGAAATATTTGAAGAATTTGAAAATAAGGAGTTTGAACTAGAAGAGGTCTCCTCCTTCCAGTTGGCTGAAGTTTTTTTAAATATTATCCGAAAAAAAGAGAGTGAAGAATTTCTCTACGTCGATTCAAAAGACTATTCCATTGAAAAGAAATGGGACGAAATCATGAATCTCCTTGAACCCGACGGTTACCTGGATTTTTACAAATATGTTGAAACGCTGAACTCAATCGAAGAAATTCTGGTTAGTTTCTTTTGCATACTTGAAATGATCAGGCAGCGTGTCATTATTGGCGTTCAAAAACAATTATTTGCTCCCATCTCCATATGGAAAACCAGTACAGAGGATAATCCAATACAATGAAAGACCCAGAAGAACTTAATATTGAAACAGAGATAGGGCAATTGGCCTTTATCGAGTCCGTTCTTTTTGTATCAAAAGACCCTGTGGAGCCTGAAAGGATCATGAATTATTTAAATATCAACGATGTAGAAGATTTTGAGATGCTAATATTAAAAATGGAAAAGAACTATAAAGAGAATGGACGAGGCATCATGATTAAGAGAACCGGCGGCGGTATCCAATTGACCACCAAACCTCAAATGCATGATTTTTTGAAAGATTTTTTTACCGTTAGAAGTTCCTCAAGGCTAAGCCTCGCCTCATTGGAAACCCTTTCAATCATCGCTTATAGGCAGCCTGTCACCATTGCCGAAATATCTGATTTGAGGGGAGTCAATTCAATTGGTCCTGTAAAAAATCTTCTACAGAAGAAACTGATCAAGATTTCCGGTCGCAAAAAAGTACCCGGACTACCATTACTCTATTCCACCACAAAAGAATTTTTACTCTATTTCGGGTTAAACGACCTCTCGGAATTACCCTCCCTGGAAGAACTGACTGAAATGTTTGAAGAGAAAGAGCAGCCCTCGTTGTTCCAATAGTATTATCAATTCACTATTGACCATTGACTATTGACTATTGACTATTGACTATTGAAAATTGACAATTGACCATTGATCATTGATCATTGATTATTGGTTATTGAAAATTAACAATTTTCAAATTTTCTTTTCAAAGAAGGCTTGAATTTCTTAGTAAGAAATGGTAGTCTATGGAATTGATGAGACCAGTAAATGAGAATAATATTGCCACAAAGGAACAAAGGAAAAAATTAGGAGTAAAAATGAAAGCTTTAATTAATCCGAACATCCTTGAACTAACTCCCTATAAGCCAGGAAAACCCGTGGAAGAGATCAAGAGGAAGTTTAATCTTGAGAAAGTCATTAAACTGGCATCCAATGAGAATCCTTCTCCAGTGCCACCTCATGTATCCGAAGCCATTAACAGGGAGATTTCCAATATTAACGATTATCCCGATTCCGATAGTTATTACCTGATAAATAGGATAGCCCAATACAATGGGGTCGATGCAGAGAATATTGTCGTTGGATCCGGTTCCGTTGAAATCATCCGGATGATTGCCCGATCATTTCTGAACCCGGGAGAAAAGGTTCTGACATCTGAAAAGACCTTTTTACTGTACAAAATTGCCACCATTGAGACAGCGGGAAAACCTGCCTTTGTGGAAGCTCCGATGAATGACAATTATCGATTAGATCTTGATGAGATGATTCGGTTGGTAGATGAGAAGACAAAAATTATTTTTATAGCCAACCCCAACAATCCCACCGGCACCATGTTACCCAAACGGAAATTAATGGATTTTATCGATAAAATCCCCGAAGACAAGATCATTGTACTGGATAATGCTTACCAGGAGTATATTAGGCATATGGAGGATTATGTCGATGGTATTGAAATGGCTGTTAACAGGAAAAATATAATCGTATTACGGACGTTTTCAAAGATTTATTCATTAGCCGGACTACGCATCGGCTATGCCATATCCAACAAAGCAGTCATTTCATATTTAGCCCGGGTGAAGGCGCCATTTAATGTGACCCGGGTTGCGCAGGTCGCAGCTTTGGCCTCGCTCCAGGATGATGAATTTAAAAATAAATCCGCAGCGATCAATGTGAAAAATAGGGAAAAATTATTCCAACAGTTAATCCAGGTAGGTTTAAAAGTCATCCCATCGGTAACCAATTTCATCCTTTTCTTCCCCGGCGTGGATATTACAGTATTGAATAACCGACTGCTGGGAGAAGGCGTTATTATCCGACCACTCCAGGCCTTTGGCGTCCCTGATGGTATGAGAGTTACCGTGGGCTTCGAAGAAGATAATGACTTTTTTGTAGAAAAATTAAAAAAAATATTGGATGATATAAAATAATAGAAGTTGAATTTTTAAATGAAAAAAAAAATAAAAAAAATTTATTTTTTTTATCCAGTATGTTATAAATATACAATGTAACATGGAACATGTAATATGTAAAATGCTAATGCTGAAAACAAGGAGGATATAGATGCATGTAAGAGTTGTCAATGAAGGGGAACGGACAACGCTATTTCTCTCTGGATCAATCGATATCCCCAGCGCAGAAAACTTAAAAAAGTCGTTAAACGATACGTCTGAACGGCAAGATGTAAAAGAAATAGTCGTTGATTTCGCAGAAGTCGATTCCATTGGAAGTTCCGCTATCGGTGCATTACTATTAAGCCATAGAGAATTTAGTGACAAAGGAATTAAATTTCATATAACCAATGTGAATAAAGAAATTAGAGCATTGTTCAAAATAATAAAACTGGATAAGATATTTAAGTTATAATTCATTCTGCAGATTTGAAACATTGGCTCAAATAATGAATTATTTTAAACAACAGATGAACGGTAAACCAAACAAAATTGGAGGTAAAAACTAGAATGATTAAAGGCGTAATGAACAAGTACCTACACATTGATCTAAGTACCAAGGAATTCCATTTCAGTACCCTGTCGGAAGGACTCTTTGAAGAATTTATAGGAGGCAAAGGCGCAGGTTTGAAATTGATGGTTGATATGGGATTAATCACCCATGATCCCTTTTCACCCGAGAATCCCTTGATCTTTTTAACAGGTCCCTTTACCGGGTCCCGGGTCCAAACCTCGGCCCGCTCTATCCTGGTAACCAAATCACCCCTCACCAACACATTTCTTGATTCCAATATAGGAGGGCACTTCGGACCCCAGGTTAAACGAGCAGGCATCGATTATATTATTATCACAGGAAAAAGTGCTAAACCCGTATATCTCTACATCACTCCAGGGAACGTTTCCTTTGAAGATGCTTCAGAATTATGGGGAAAGAACAGATTCGAAGCGGAGAAAAAGTTGATATCCAGGTACCCCGGAACCCGAATCGTTTCCATTGGCACGGCAGGAGAGAACAAGGTAAAGTTTGCCTGTATCGGCACCGACTACCACCGTCAGTTCGGAAGAGGAGGCAGTGGGGCAGTAATGGGTTCTAAAAATTTGAAAGCCATCGTTATAGGAGGCAAAGAGGAGGTAACCTATTTTGATGAAGCCGGCTACAAAGAATTAACAGCCCAGTTAACCAAAGATGTTATGGCTCACCCCAATCGAGCGTTAAGGTATGAGAAGGGAACCTCGATGTGGGTCCGCATGGGACAGGAATTGGGACGCTTTTTACCCATCCGGAATTGCCAGGAGGTTCAGGTGGAAGATTATGAACAGATAACGTCGGAAAACCTGAAAAAAACGCTTGGCTGGAAGAGTAAAGGTTGTTACAACTGTATCATTATGTGTGCCAAGATGGCCGAGTGGAAGAATTACAAATTGGAAGGTCCCGAGTATGAGACTGTTGCCTGGTTGGGTGCCAATTGTGGATTAAATGATCCTGAAGCCATTGCGTACGCCAATTATCTGGCCGACGACCTGGGATTGGATACCATCTCTACCGGGGCAGTCATCGCCTATGCCATGGAGGCCTTTGAAAAAGGGATTCTTACAGGAGCGGACACCGGCGGCACTGACCTGAAGTTTGGCAGCAGCGAAGCCGTATATGAGATGATAAAAAAAATCGCTCATCGTGACGGTTTGGGGGATATCCTGGCAGAGGGAACCCGGATTGCGGCTCGGAAAATCGGCAAAGGAAGCGACTATTTTGCTCTCCAAACCGCAGGAATGGAAATATCCGGCGTTAATATCAAAGGATGTGCCTCCATGGGATTGGCCATGGCCACTGCAGATTTTGCCAGCCATACCCGCTTGTGGACAGCCACTGCTGAGATGAACGGTGAATTGACCTTTGAAAACACACCAAAATTTGTCAAAGATGGCCAGGATGAAATCAATACCCGGAACTCCCTCGTTATCTGTGATTTTGTCCCCTTTGGCTTTGATCGACTGGCTCCGATATTGGAAAAAATCACAGGCTTAAGTGTCAATCCCGATGATCTGATGAAGTTGGGTGAAAAAATTTCCAATATCAACCGGATGTACAATATTAAGAATGGTCGGACCAGGAAAGAGGATACCCTCCCCCCTCGCTTTTTCAAAGAAAAGCACCTGTCAGGAATTTTTGAAGGTAAATACCTGACTGAAGAGATATTCCACCAATGGCTGGACCTCTATTATCAGGTAAGGGGATGGGATACGAATGGAATCCCCACCGATGAGAAGTTAGCTGAATTTAACCTGCATCGAATATAGAACACTCTATGAAAAAAATGAAAAACGTAACTGCAGAAAATAGGGCCCACAGAACACACAGAAAGACACAGAAATTTTTTATATTATTATTATCCAAGTATTTTTTTCCGTGTATTCTGTGTGTTCTGTGGGATCTCTCTATTCACAGGAAGGAGCAATAAATGAAAAAATCTCATCAGCAGTTGGCAAATCGAACCGGTCACCTGGAGCCTGAAGGCGCCTATGCTTTTTTAGCAAAAGCGCAGCAAATGGAAGCCGAAGGCCGGGAGATCATCCATCTGGAAATCGGTCAGCCCGATTTTCAGACTTTTAATAATATCGGGATCAGTGGTATCCGGGCCATTGTCACCGGTCAGACACGCTACACACCTTCCGCTGGAATACCCGCACTGCGGGAAGCCATTGCACAGGATACCGGGAATCGCATCAGTATGCCTCTTACTGCCGATCAGGTAGTGGTGGGACCCGGTGCCAAACCCTTGCTGTTTTTCCCAATGATGGCGCTGTTGGAACCCGGAGATGAGGTCATCTACCCAGACCCTGGTTTCCCCAGCTACCGCGCCATCATCGAAACCATGGGAGCCACACCCATACCCATCGGTTTGAAGGAGGAAAAAGATTTTTCCTTTGATATGGATCAATTTATGGGGAAAGTCAATGAGCGTACCCGTCTCATTATCATCAATTCTCCCTCCAATCCCACCGGTGGAATCATACCGGAGGAGGACCTGGAAACCATTGCCGCAGCAGCAAAAAAATACGACAATTGGGTATTAAGCGATGAGATATATACCCGTCTTATTTACACCAATCACCCTGTCAAGAGTATCATGACCCTGCCTGGCATGGCGGAGCGGACCATTATCATGGATGGGTTTTCCAAAACCTATGCCATGACCGGCTGGCGACTGGGTTATGGTATCATGCCCCCTCACCTGGCCGAAGTGGTGGGCCTATTGTTAACCCATTCTGTCGGATGTACAGCAACCTTTACCCAGATCGCTGGGATCGAAGCCCTCACCGGTCCCCAGGACCAGGTAGAAAGAGTTAGAAACGTCTTCCAGGAACGGCGGGATGTCATCGTCAATGGGCTCAATGATATTCCTGGCATTACCTGCCGCATGCCGCAGGGGGCGTTTTATGTCTTTCCCAATGTAAAAAGTTTTGGTCGTACCTCTGATGAAATGGCCAATTACCTATTGAAAGAAGCCGGTGTATGTTTGCTGCCTGGAACCTCTTTCGGCCAACTGGGAGAAGGCTATTTACGCCTCTGTTATGCCAACTCCATCGAGGCCATAAAAAAGGCATTGGAAAAGATGAAAGAGGCTTTAAAGAAGCTTTAATGGAACTAAAATGAAAAGAGGGCCCACAGAACACACAGAATGACACAGAAAGATACAGAAAAGAATAGAAATTTTTGTTTTTATTATCAAAATATTTTTTTTCTGTGTTTTTCTGTGTGTTCTGTGGGCTCTATTGTTTTTTAAATAAAGGAGGAATAATGGCTTTACATTATGATTTTTTTAGCAGCAAAGAATTAAAGCAGATGGACGCTCTAAAGGAATCCTACGGCGGCGCATCTGAGATCATGAAGTCCATCGATAAGATGCGGCAATACGACATGCGTAAAAAAACAGCAGAGGAGAAAGGATTTGGTGAGATGTTGGAGCAAGCCGAAAAATATGCGCAGTCCTTTGCCAAAGTAGACGATTTCATAGAGAAGGAGAATATTACGTTTACCAAGAAAGGTGTAGCCACCACGCAGGTATCCGGGTGGCAGGGCGCGCCTATCACCTTAAGAGGCATGCGGCAGATTGCCGAAGATGGCGAAACCCTTATACCCCAGGAGTTTATCTCTGTCATGGCTCTCTCCGAAGATTATGTATTAAACGGCGAATTACTTACCACCCTGGCCATGGCGGAAAACATCATGGGTGCCAACAAATTTTGCAATACCAACCTCGTGGGTACCCCGCTCAGTGACGCAACCTATGAGCGATTGGAAAAGATAACCGGTGAGAAATTCGAGACCCATGTTCCCCAGTCCGGCATGAGAGCCTTAGTACTAAAAAATATGGGAACCCCTTTCGGCAACCTTGGGGGTGTCGAAGTGGCCAATAATAATCACCTGGTTTATCTTGACGGTGTCACCCGCGCAGCCGTAAATACGGGTGGTGATTTTTACCTGAACCCCAGTTGGTCCACCATTGCTGCCGCCTGCTATTATACCAGGGACATTACCAATTTAACTTTTAAAATCTCCATGCTGCTGGCCACTCAGAGTCCCATGCAGTTCAGGATGCTGCTTAATATCATGAAAGAATACATTCGGGAAGACGGTACCACTCCCATTTATGAAGTGAATCTCGGCAATGGCATGTCACCCGAAATATTTATCCAGTGTGCCAATGAGCTAAATGAATCCGGTATCCCCAACGTTTCCCTGGCTGCTCACCTGCGTATCAATCCTGACCTGGGGCTGGCTGATTTTAATTGGACTGAAAATGCACACAACGTATTGGCCTCCGGCACCAACATAACCATCAAGTATGAAAGTGATGGAACCTCTCGACCCATGGATACCATGGAGGCTTACTTTTTGTCCAAGGAAGACCGTCTGGCCAATGCGCAGCAGATTGGTGACGTCATTTATTACAAATGCGTCCGCTGTTCCAAAGACGCCAAAGACATTATGAAAATGGGGCACAAAGCCACATTCGCAAAAATATCTTACCAGTAGAAATCTAAGAGCCCACGGAACACACAGAATGACACAGAAAGGTACAAAAAGGTCCAGAAATTTTTTGTTTTAATTATCATAGTATTTTTTTTCTGTGTCTTTCTGTGTGTTCTGTGGGCTAAAATCATAAAGGAGGAAGAATGAAACATCGAATTGCATTGATAGGATTCGGCACCGTCGGACAGGGCCTGGCCGAAATCCTCTTAAGCAAAGAACAAGAATTAAAAGAAAAGTATGGGTATGAATTTAATATAGTCGGTATCTCAGATATCGCCTGGGGAACCGCTTACAATCCCGATGGATTGGACATACCCTCCATGTTGGAAACCGCAAAGGAAAAAAAGAAATTTTCAAAAGATTTGAAAGATTGGGATGCACTGGCCCTGATCAAGGAATCGAATGCCACAGTGGTATGTGAGTTGGCGTTTACCAATCTTGAAACCGGTGAACCAGCCATCAGTCATTGTAAAGCTGCCTTTGCAACAGGAAAGCACATCGTCACCAGTAACAAAGGTCCTGCAGCCCTGGCGTACCGGGAGCTGAAGGAACTGGCCACACAAAACAACGTTGAATTTCTTATTGAAGGAACCGTCATGAGCGGCACCCCTGTATTAAATGTAACAGAAGGCCCCCTTGCTGGCTGCACTATCACTGCTGCCAGAGGCATATTAAACGGCACCACCAATTATATACTGACCCAGATGGAAGAGGGTATGAGTTATGAAGATGCATTGAAAAAAGCCCAGGAGTTGGGCTATGCCGAAGCCGATCCTACCGGTGATGTTGAAGGTTATGATGCCCGCGGTAAAGTGACCATACTGGCCAATGTGGTCATGGATACCTCATTAAAAATAGAAAATGTCAGTTGCCAGGGAATCACAAAAATCACCCTGGAAGACATTGCTAAAGCTAAGGAGGAAAATTGTCGGTGGAAGCTTATCGGTTCAGTAAAGAGGGAAGGAGATAACGTTATTGCATCCGTTGCACCGGAAAAGTTACCATTGACACATCCGTTGGCAGGAGTTATGGGAGCCACCAATGCCATGACGTTTACCACCGATCTGTTAGGAGACGTTTCCATCGTAGGACCCGGAGCCGGTCGAATCGAAACCGGGTATTCCATCCTGACCGATCTGTTGAAGATAGATCGATAAAGGCTTTCCAAGTAAACCGGAACTTAGGTTGAGTTTGAGGTTGAGGTTAAGGTGAAACGCTTTTCCTCAACCTTAGCTCGTTAATGCTCTCCTCAACCTCAACCTGAGTTTATCGATTTCTTAAAAGGAGGAATAATATGTCTTTTATAAACCTGGATCAACAAGAAGAGAAGGAACTGGTACCTGGTTACCATGTAAAGTTTGTGCATACCAATAATATGACCTTTGCGTATTGGAGGATTGAGGCAGGAGCAGCACTTCCGGATCACTCGCATCATCATGAGCAGGTCGTTAACCTGATCGAGGGGCGGTTTGCGCTCACTGTTGATGGGGAGAGCAGGGAACTTGAACCCGGAACAGTCGTCACCATTGCCCCCAATGTACCGCATTCCGGGAAGGCGGTCACCCCTTGCCGCATCATCGATGTGTTCCACCCTGTCCGCGAGGATTACAAATAAACGTTATTTGGAATGTGTTCATATCCTTTGGTAGGTGCTATCTAGTAGAGCGTTCTTTAATTAAAGTAGCAATAAGTAATCAAATTCGAAGCACGAAATTCGAAATCGCGTGGTTCCAAACAAATCCAAAATTCGAATATTCAAATGTCCAAAAAATCTGCAAAGCCTTTATTTGTGAGCTTTTGCGCCCATCAGCCTTTGTTTTGAATTTTGTATTTTGGTCATTTGAATTTGTTTCGAATTTCGAAATTCGGATTTCGGATTTTTAGTACATTATTTTTAGAACGTTCTACTAGAGTTAAGCTCCTATTTCCGACCAATAACAGTCATGAGGCAGTCGTAAAGTTGAGCCTGTTTAACAGGTTTCGTCAGGTATGTAGCAAATCCAGCCTTTTTTAACCAGGAAGCGTCCCACCGTTCCCCAATCAAGGTTAGCATAACCAGTGCCGTATCCTGGAATAAAGGATCGGTTTTGATCTTTTTACCCAGGGTTTCTCCGTCGATTTCAAGCATAACCATATCCAGGATAGCGATGTGAAAAGGGTCTCCTACCCTGGTAGCTGTTTGAAGTTTTTCAAGAGCCTTTTGTGCACCATGAGCCGTATCGTGACGGCATTTCCAGGAGGTCAGCATATTGGAAATCGCCTGGCGGTTCATCTCATTATCATCCACCACCAGGATACGCTTTTCCAGGAGGCTCCTATCCACTTCCTGTATTCTCTTCCCTCTCTCCTGGTTCGGCTGTTTCTGCAGTCGTACTGTAAAGTAGAAGGTGGAGCCTTTGTCCACTTCACTTTCCACTCCGATCTTTCCACCCATCATTTCAACCAATTGTTTTGAGATAGCCAATCCCAAGCCTGTGCCGCCAAATTTCCGGGTGGTGGAGCCGTCTGCCTGGGCAAAAGCCACAAAGAGCTGGTCGATTTTATCATCGGATATCCCAATACCCGTATCTTCTATCGTAAAACGCAGGATGACGCTGCGGTCGTCCCCTTCTGCATCGAGACTCACATGCAAAGCGACTTCCCCCTGGCTGGTAAATTTGACAGCATTGTCTATCAGGTTACTCAGAATCTGTCTCAGCCGTCCCGCATCGCCCTGAAGCAGCAGCGGCACCTCCGGTTCGATCAGGCAAACCAGTTCCACACCCTTTTGGTGAGCGCGTAAGGCCAGGATATCATTCATATCTTCCAGTGTCGTGCCAAGATCAAAGTCCAGGATATCCAGTTCAAGTTTTCCAGCCTCAATTTTGGAGAAATCCAGGATACCGTTAAGAATTTCCAGCAGTGAATCTGCGCTCTTTTTAACTAACTCGGCAAAATCACGTTGTTCCAGTGTCAATTCCGTATCCAGGAGCAAGTCCGTCATGCCCATGATACCATTCATAGACGTACGAATCTCGTGACTCATATTGGCAAGAAATTCACCCTTTGCCTGGTTGGCAAGCTTTGCCTTCATGGCCATTTGATTCGCCCGTTCAATGGCCTGTTTAAGTTGGAGGTTCACCTCTTCCGTCTCCTGTTTGGCTTTATGCAGCGCCTCCTCCGACCGTTTGCGGTCAGTAATATCAACAATGATTCCAAGATAATGGCTAATATTGTCATTTTCATCTCGACCAATAATGGTCCAGTCGTCCACCCAGCAAACCTTTCCCTCTTTATCTATGATCCGGTACTGCTGCTTAAAATGATCGACTTTACTCTCTGAATAATATTGAACCTCACCTCCAACCCTTTGCAAATCTTCAGGATGGATAATTTCGGCAAATAGAATTTTTCCATCTAAAAATTCTTCAGCAGAATATCCGAATTGAGACACATTTTCACTTACGTATTCTACCGGCCAGTTCTCTTCAGCCTTTCGTTTGAACAGCACATTGGAGCTGCGTTGAATAATCTCTTTCGTCTGAATAGAATCGGTTTCTATTTGTTTAATGCTTGATATCTCGCTGAATACAGCTGAAAAATATCCTGGCTGTGGGGAATAAGCTGTCACCGCATACCATCTTTTTAAAGGCCGTGAATACTGCTCAAACTCAAGAATATCACCTTCCAGAGCAACTCTTCCATACTTACCGATCCAATCTGCAGGATCGTCTTCAATACCTGGAAGCGCTTCTGTCACGGTTCTACCGATAATATCATCCTCTTTCAGGCCGGTTAATTTTTCAAATGCAGGGTTTATTTCAAGGAATTCATAGTCAATGGGTTTACCTGTACTGTCTGTCACAATTTTATGAAAGGCATATCCGAAATTCATATTTTCAAGGATATTGCGATAAAACGTTTCCGTTCGTTCCATTGTTAACCCTTGCTATATTTCACATTTTAATTTACTTGTCCGGACATGTAAAGTATAATTTTTTTTGGAATAAATGTCAAAGAAAAAAACAAGATTTTCCTTTATTGTAATTATGTAATATAATATAGTTTAGAGTTAAAATTCTTGTCATTGGAGGTCATTTTTGCCGTCAATCGTTTCGCATACTGTTGTTGGTCTTGCAGGGGGAAGCATTTTTCCTGTTAATAACTTGCCACAGCGTTTCTGGGTTTGGCTTCCATCGATTTCCCTGGTAATTTTAGTAAAACTATTCCGATCTAAAAAGAAGCCCACTTCATACGAATACACAGAATACACAGAAAAAAATACAGCGACAATAAAAACAAAAACTTCTGTGCCTCTCTGCTTCGTAGCGGAGCTACTACGCAGAGCAGCACTCGTGCTTCGTAGCGGAGGGCACTCCGCGGAGTAGCATTCTGTGTGGTCTGTGGGCTCTAAATATTGTATGTCAAGGAGTAAAAAATGATTAACAGAAACCATATGAATTTTAAGAATAAGATCACGTTTTTTACTATTATCATCCTCATTTTATTTCTGGATTGCGGTTGTAAGACAGATACGGCTCAAAAACCCCGGCCGGAGCAATGGGCAATTGCCCTTGAACGAGAAGGACTTCCCAATTTTTATAAAGTATCTGATACCCTTTTTCGTGGTGCCCAACCGGGAAAAAAAGGCATAGAAGAATTAAAACAACTGGGTATTAAAACCATTATCAATCTCAGGATTTCAAACCTGGATGACAAACTCATTAAAGGAACAGACCTCAAATATTTTTATCTTCCTATATTTACTCTTTTACCTGAAAAGAAGTCGTTTGTGCGTTTTCTTGAAATCGTCTCTGACCCGGGCAATCTACCGGTATTTATTCACTGCAAGCATGGAGCTGACCGTACAGGTGCTGCTGTTGCAATATACCGGGTCAAGATACAAAATTGGGATGTAGAGGAAGCCATCAATGAAATGGTCAATGGTGGATACAATTTTCATAGGATTCACAGTCATTTGAAAAATTTTATTCGGAAATTTATAGAATCAGATTCAGGTTGAGGAGAGCCCGCGAAACACGCGAAAAGACGCGAAAAAAAACCAGGATTTACAGGATTAAAGGATTACCAGGATGGACCACTATTAGAAGATTCTTAAAAAGCAGACACGAGCATCTTCATCGTGCTCATCCTTTAATCCTGCTAATCATGGTTCAGACAGTTTATTTTACCTCTTGGATGCCGATTGGCAAGTATCTCTTTTTGTTTATGATTGGTGACGTGGGTATAAATCTGGGTTGTTGTTATGGTACTGTGTCCCAATAACTGCTGGATATATCGGATATCTACCCCTTCTTCCAACAAGAGGGTGGCAAACGTATGACGAAACTTATGAGGCGTGACTGGTTTTTTGATATTGGATAATTGGGTATATTTCTTTATCATAAACCGGACCGATTGCTCGGAAAGTCGATGCCCCAAACGGTTGATAAAAAAATACTGAGATTGGTGATTACTGGAATGAAATAAATTTATATATTCTTCCAAAATGGTAATAATCTCTGTACTGCAAATCTGGATAATACGCTCCCTGCTGCCTTTTCCATTGACCTGGATATATCTTTGTTCTAAATTTACATTGTATTTTTTTAAGTGGCATAATTCGGAAACCCGGATACCAGTGGCGAATAATAACTCTAAAACTGAAATATCTCGAATAATGGATTTATATGAATAAGTGCTGTGGTCTTCAAACTGCTGCTTCGCCTGGTAAACGGTTTGAAATAAGATTTTTATTTCCTGTAATGTTAAAACACCAGGTAAAATGAGCGGCTCTTTGATTTTGATGCGCATCTTGCGAAAGGGATTGACTGCAATTTTATCCTCAAATTCCAGGTAATTGAAAAGGGCTTTAAGGGTGGCGATTTTGCGCTTTACTGTTTTGACTTTTTTTGTCTCTTGCAACTGCTGCAAATATTCCCGCAGCATTGTTTTATCAATTTGTTGAATTTTTATTGACCGCCCATTGGAGGAAACAAATTGGAAAAACTGGTTCAAATCAAGTTGATACGCTTTCAATGTGTGAACACTAAGGTTTTTTTCAATGCGGCAGTGACACAAAAAATCTTGTTTCACTTTTTCTAATTTATCCACTTTAAATTGAATGGTTCCTGTTTTGGATTATTCTTATTTGAAATGACATTATCCTATTTTATTCACAAAATATCAAATTTATTTCACATTAAAATGTATTTTGTTAATTTTTTTATCATCGTATGTAAAAATCCACTCTCCCTTTTTAGGCGGTTTATTCAGGTAATGCCTGAATTTTTTATTGTCTCTGAATTTATCCGTGTTTATCCGCGTTTATCCGTGGCTAAAATTTATTGTCTGTGTCAGACTGTGGCTCTACTATTCGACTGTTACGGACTTGGCTAAATTACGGGGCTTATCAATGTCACGCCCTTTTTCTTTGGCAATATAATAGGCAAATAATTGAAGAGGAATGATATTGAGAACGGGTTGAAGAATGGGAATCGTACGGGGTACGATGATGACATCATCGGAGATGTCAAAAACCTTTTGGACGTTTCCATTGGTGACAGAGAGAATTTTGCCTTTTCTTGCCTTGATCTCCTGCATGTTACTGATCATCTTGTCCAGGGTTAAATCATCTGGTGCAATGGCGACTGTGGGGAAATTCCTGTCAATCAAAGAGATGGGGCCATGCTTCATCTCACCTGCGGGGTAACCCTCGGCATGGATATACGATATCTCCTTTAACTTTAATGCCCCTTCCATGGCAGTGGGATAGTTGAAAAGCCTGCCTATATAAAGAAAATCCCTGTACCTGGAATACTTATGGGCGATTTCTTTGATCTTGTCTGCACCTTTTAAAATTTCCCTTACCTGATCGGGCAAACGGGTGATAGCATGTATGATCTCACTGCCTTCTGTAAATGAGATTGCCTGGTACCGACCGATAAAAAGGGCCATTAAGGTTTGAATCACCAGTTGAGAGGTGTAAATTTTTGTGGATGCCACGCCAATCTCAGGACCTGCATGGTTGTAAACACCGGCGTCAGTGATTTGTGCGATAGAAGTGCCTACGACATTGACAATTCCCAACAGCAGTGCTCCTTTTCGTTTGGCCTCTTTGATAGCAGCGAGTGTATCGGCGGTTTCTCCGGATTGGGAGAGGGCCAAAACTGCTACATCCTCATCCAATTTCAAACGCCTGTACCGGAACTCCGAGGCTGGTTCCACTTCAACATTTAATTCTGTCAGATGCTCAAATATGTACCTGCCTAACAAACCCGCATAATAACTGGTACCACAGGAAACAATGATTAATTTCTTTGTGTTTTTTAACCGGTCCAGCACAGGTTCCAATCCCCCTAGTTTGGAAACCCCTTCACTTTCGATGATTCTACCACGAAAAGCATTCTGGATACTCTCCGGCTGCTCAAATATCTCCTTCAACATGTAATGTTCAAATCCTTTTTTGTCAACTTCGTAATCCAGGGTATCCAGGATCTCTATCTTTTTATCCAGGTCCTCGTTCTTTAAGTTTTTAATGTGATAGTCTTGGGAATTTAACACAGCGATTTCATCATCACTTAGATAGATCATCTTATTGGTATAGGGGGCAAGGGCATTGGAATCGGATGCGGCAAAATATTCATTATCTCCAATACCGATAATGATGGGGCTTCCTCTCTTTGCAATAATGACCTGGTGGTCGATATCAGCATGGATAATTGCAATGCCAAAGGTACCACTCAACCGTTCCACTGCTTTTAAAACCGCTGCCTCCAGGTTTCCCTCGAAATATTCCTCTATCAAATGGGCAATGACTTCGGTATCGGTTTCGGATTTAAAAATATGGCCCTTTTCTTCAAGTTCTTTTTTTAGTTCCTGGTAATTTTCAATAATCCCGTTATGGACCACACTGATTTTATTGGTACAGTCGGTCTGGGGATGGGCGTTTATCTGCGAGGGTTTACCATGGGTGGCCCAACGGGTGTGGGCGATGCCAAAGGTGGCTTCGATGTCCAACTCACTCTGCTTCTTCTCCAACTGGCTGACTCTGCCTTTGGTTTTTACGATTAAATTTTTCCCATTTTTTCTCGTTTCCGCATCCGTTATTACTGCTAACCCAGCGGAGTCATACCCCCTATATTCCAACCGTTTTAACCCATTTATTAGAATGGGAACGGCCTGCTTCTTACCACAATAACATATGATCCCACACATTTTTCCTCTTTTTTTTATTTAGCCACCAAGACAAGAAGACACGGTGACTCTTTTCTTTTTTTATGTTCTTTCATGAAACTTTTTACATTACCTCTACTAATCAAAATGAGTAAAGGGTGTTTTGCCTATGGGGTAAACATTAAACCCGATTTCATACAATTTTTTATGGTCCAGGATGTTCCGGCCGTCAAAAATGAATGCTGGCTGCCTCATAGATCGAAAGATTCGTTCGAAATCAAGGGTTTTGTATTGCTCCCATTCTGTTAAAATAGCGATGGCATAAGCGCCTTCAGCAGCTTTATAAGGATCGGGTTCATACGTGACCCTGCTGTCAATGCCTTTGAGGTCTTGTCTGGCATTATCAAGGGCTTTAGGGTCGGTAATGGATACATTTGCTCGTTCTTCCAGTAGTTTCCGAGTTACATAGATGGCTGGTGATTCACGACTATCACCGGTATTGGCTTTGAAAGCAAAACCAAAAAGCGCAATTTTCTTCTCTGCTACTGTATTGAACATCTCTTTGACGATTTGCTGTACAAATCGCTGCTTCTGGTACTCATTCATTTTGACTACTATTTCCCAATAATCAGCGACTTCTGTGAGTCCATAACTTTTGGCAATATACACCAGGTTAAGGATATCTTTTTTAAAACAGGAACCGCCAAATCCGACACTGGCGTTGAGAAATTTAGGTCCTATTCTTGAATCGCTGCCAACAGCATAGGAGATTTCCGCGATATCTGCATCTGTTTTTTCACAAAGGGCGGAGACGGCATTGATGGAGGAAATCCGCTGGGCCAGGAAGGCATTGGCCACTAACTTGGAGAGTTCGGATGACCAGAGATTGGTGGTGATTATTTTGTCCCTGGGTATCCAGTGGGCGTAAAGGTCTACCAGCTCCTGCTCGGCTCGTTGTCCTTCCGGGGTTTTATGTGCACCAATGAGCACCCGGTCCGGTTCCAGGAGATCTTTTACAGCACTCCCTTCTGCCAGGAATTCAGGATTGGATATGACTTCAAATTTAATGCCCCTGCTGTTGGCTTTTAAAATGCGTTCCATGGCTTCTGCGGTTCGGACAGGCAGGGTGCTCTTCTCAACAATTATTTTATCACTTTCAGAATTGGCAATGATTTCATGAGCTGTTTTTTCCCAATACTGCAGGTCAGAAGCCATGCCTGCACCCTCTCCAAAGGTTTTGGTGGGGGTATTGACGGAAACAAATATGATATCTGCGTTTTTTATTCCCTTTTCTATTTCAGTGGAGAAGAAAAGATTTTTACCACGGGTTTCCTTGATAATCTCATAAAGGTCTGGTTCAAAAATCGGAATATCTTCCGAATTCCACTGCCGAATCCGTTCGGCATTTATATCGACGATCTCAATCCTGTACTCCGGGCACTTCAACGCAATGACTGCCATAGTCGGTCCTCCAACATACCCTGCCCCGATACAAAGAATGCTTTTCTTAAACTCCATTTGTTTCTCCTTTTCCTTTATTGGTTAATTTCATAGTAGTCCATATACCATTTAATGAAGTTAGTGATTCCCTTTTCAATGGATGTGAAAGGTTGGAAACCGATATAATCTCGCAACGCCTCTGTGTCTGCATAGGTCTCCTTCACGTCCCCTTTTTGCAATGGGAGTAATTTCTTTTCTGCCTTTTTTCCCAGATTTTCTTCGATTAACTGGATGAAATAGAGTAAATCAACGGGTGTATGGTTACCGATATTAAACACCCGGTATGGGGCTGCAGAAGAGGCGGGATCAGGATTTCGGCTGTCCCATTTTTTATTGCCTTCTGGGATTTTTAGCATTACTTTGTATACCCCTTCCACCACGTCGTCGATGTAAGTAAAATCCCGTTTCATTTTGCCGTAGTTAAAGACCTTGATAGGGATGTGGTGGAGTATCTTATGGGTAAATAGAAAATAAGCCATATCCGGTCGTCCCCAGGGTCCGTATACGGTAAAAAATCTCAAACCAGTCGTAGGGATCTGGAAAAGATGGGAATAGGCATGGGCCATCAGCTCATTGGATTTTTTGGTGGCTGCATAAAGGGAGATCGGATGGTCGACATTATGGTGAACGGAAAAGGGCATGGTTTCATTGGAACCGTATATCGATGAAGTGGATGCATAAACCAGGTGTTTGACATGATGACGGTAATGGCGGCAGTTCTCCAGGATATTCATGAACGCGATGATATTGCTGTCGATATAGGCATAAGGATTTTTCAGGGAGTACCGCACGCCCGGCTGTGCTGCCAGGTGTACCACATAATCGGGTTTCTCTGCTTCAAATATTTTTTCCAAAGTCTCTCTCTCTTTCAAATCCTCCAGGTAGTATATCAACTCCCCTATTCCCTCCGCAACTATGGGTTTTTTACTGGTTATTTGATCAAGCTGCTGCTTTGAGAAACCCAGCGTTTTTAAGCGATTTAGCTTTAAATTAACATCGTAATAATCACTCAGGTTATCGATTCCGATTACCTGATGACCCAGCGACAGTAATTTTTGGGTGAGATGGAACCCGATAAACCCGGCGATTCCTGTAACCAGAATTTTTTGACGTGCGCTGTTTCCCGCATCTACATTTACATCTACAGTTGTCATGGTGCTCCATTTATCATAATATCAATGCCTATTTTAACACAAGTACCGATGATTTGTAAAACCCTTTTAGAATTTGTCATTGGAGAGCTTCATGAACTTGTCATTTGCCTTCGGCGTCAGTTGTTCGCTTCGCTCACGTCAGGGAGACTTTTTAGAGCTTGTCATTGGTCATTGGTTCGCCTCGCTCACGTCAGGGAGACTTTTTAGGACTTGTCAAAAGGAAATTAATTAAAAAATGAAAAACCTTTAAAGCTATAAATGACATGTTCTCAAAATCCTCAATGACAAGTACTTTAAAATCACAATGACAATCCTTTAGGCTCTCAATGACAAGCACTTAAAATCCACAATGACAAACCTTTAAGCCTCAATGACAAGCACTCAAAAGCCACCATGACAAGCCTTTAAGAACTCAATGACAAGTAACCAACAGTCACAATGACAAGCACTTAAAAGCTTCAATGACAAGTCTTTAAGCTCTCAATGACGCGAACGTAGTGAGCAAATGATTATTGACAATTATTTTTTTAGGTGTGCTTTTTCCTGTACTCGGAGGGACTCATGCCGGTAAATTTTTTGAATGCCTCGTTAAATACCGATTTGGAATTAAATCCCACATCCAGGGCAATCTTAAATAATACAAAATCCTGCTCCCTGGGGTCCAGCAATTTCTTTTTGGCTTCTTCTACCCGGTATTTATTTATAAAATTTTTAAAATTTAAATGAAACTGCTGGTTAATCACCTGGGAAAGATGTTTTTTGGAAATACCCAGGGACTCCGCCAGTTTTGCAGCACTCAAATCGGGATCCAGATAGAGTTTTTCCTGTTCCATTAATTCCATTAATCGCTGCGAATACATGCGAGATTTACCCGTTGTCAGGGTGGAGGCCTGGTATTTCTGCTCTTTTTCAGCGATTCGTTTTAATCGTCTATCCGACAGATGGTAAAGCCAGAACCCGCCAATAGCAAGAATCGATGCCACCATCAAATAAAACCAGAAGGTTTCATGAAATGGAGGTTCTATGGTAAAGACTGCGGCAGTACTTTTGGTGCTCCAGACGCCGTCATTATTACAGGCTGTGACTTCAAACGTATATTGACCTGGAGGCAAATCCGAATACACCACCTGTTCCCTGGAAGGGGTCTCGATCCATTTATCGTCATACTCCTTTAACCGGTAGCGGAATCTCACTTTTCGCGGAGCGGTAAAACTGAGAGCGGTAAAAGAAATTTTAATCTCACTGGTATTAGCAGGTAACTTTAATTGGTCAGTGATTTTTCGAGACATCCCGTCTACCAGGATACGTTCGACAAAAACAGGGGGTTCTAGGGTATTAAAGGTAATGGTTTCAGGGTCCATTACCACGATACCATTAATGGTAGGAAACCACAGGAGTCCGTTTTTTGTTTTGCAGCCGGCGGGTTGAAAGCCGCCGGTACATACAGCGCTTTCCATACCGTCTTCCTCTACGAAATATCTGCATCTTAAATACGATCGCTTTCCCCTGGCCATATGATTCAAGTCTTTTATAGAAACGGTAAAAATTCCTTTATTGGAACTCATCCAGAGATTGCCTTTATTGCCCTCAATAATCTTATAGATGACGTTTGTAAACAAGCCGGATTCAGTGGTATAATGGGTAAATTTCTCATCTTTAAAACGATTCAAACCGCCCCCATTGGTACCGATCCACAGCACCCCTTCGGAATCGGGGTAAATATCGTAAATCATATCGTTAGACAACCCGTCTTCTCGGGTATAGCTCTTGAATGTATTATTCTTCAAGCGGTTTAAACCTTTATTGGTTCCTATCCAGAGATTATTGTTTTTATCCTCGGTAATGGAGAGGACAAAATTGTTGGAAAGGCCGCTGTTGGTGGTAAAGGAGTCGAATTTTTTTTCTTTTTTATCAAATCGGTTTAAACCGCCACCGTAGGTTCCTATCCAGAGATTTTCTGAATGATCTTCATACAATACTCGTATAGAATCTGCGGACAGTCTGTTTTCTCTTGTTTTTACATTTACATAGGTAAAAAAGGTTCCCTCTCTATTTTTATACTCATACAGGCTTAAGCCTTTGGTGGTACCGATCCATATATTATCATTTTCATCTGAGCAGATGGAGTTAACAAAGTCACTGCCCAGGCCGTTTTCAATGGTATACACATAAATTTTCCCCTCTCTTATAACATTTAAGCCACCGCCATTGGTACCGATCCACATGGTTCCATTTCGATCCTGAAATATTGCTTTTATATAGTCCCGGGTCAAACCGTTTTCCACTGTGTAAGACCGTATTTTTCGTTGGTGAAGTATGGTTAAGCCCTGACCAGAGGTGCCGATCCATAAATTGCCCTCCCGGTCCTCAAAAATTTTCATCAATGAATTGGCATACAGATCATCCCCAGAGCCAAAGGGTTTTATTTGAATTTGATTTCTTGGGAAACGGTCTGAGGGGCTGATGCAGTTTAACCCTCTGTCCGTGGCAATCCACAGGTTCTTATCCTGATCTTCAAGGATGGCACGGACCAAATTGTTGGAGAGGCCGTTCCTGGTGGTATAGGTGGTAAAATTATTGCCTTTAAAGGCAGTCAAACCATTGGTCGTTCCAATCCACAGCACCCCCCTGCTGTCTTCGAAAATAGACATCACGTTATTGTCGGCAATACCGTCTCTGAAAGTGTAAACGTTAATGGTTGAATCTTTCAGTTGGTTCAGGCCGTTTTCAGTTCCAATCCACAGGTTGCCTTTGTAATCTTCAAAGATATCGTTAATAATATTGTTGGACAGTCCGTCTTTGGTAGTATAAGATTTAAATTGATTATTTTTGAAACAGATAATCCCGCCGCCAACGGTTCCCAGCCATATATTTTTTTGATGGTCCTGGGCTATGGTCCAGATGAAATCGTTGGACAGGCCGTTTTGGGTGGTATAGGAGGAAAAGGTTTTTTCTTTATAATCATACAGTGTAACACCGCCGCCAAAAGTGCCCATCCACAATGTACCGTCATGGGCAACGAATAAAGCGGTGATTGAATTGTTTTTTATATTTTTGGTATTTATTTTATTAAAACGATCAAATTTTATACCGTCGAAACGCACCACGCCCTCGTCTGTTCCGATCCATATATACCCATCTTTATCCTGGGCAATATCATAGATAGTATTCTGAGGGAGTCCGTTTTTGGTGGTCAACTGAAGGGTGATGTATTGATCCATGGTTTGAAGGTTTTTAAAAGGAAAAAGGTAAAGCGGCTGTATTATCATGAAGACAAGGCCGATCAAACCGGTTAAATATATTTTTTTATTCATCTCATTTTATTAAACCGTAAAACAGATTATATAGAGAACTGTATTTTTTTGCAACATCTTGCGCGGATGATCAGAAATTCTAATTTTAACCGCGAAGGTACGTGCAAACATGAAGATACGCGAAGTTAAAAAAAATAGGCCCGAAGGGCCTTAATAAAAAGTTTTGTGGGGGTCCAGGGGGCGATTTTTCAAAAGAGCCCCCTGGCTAACGGGCCGCGCTGTTTTGGAGGCATAATATCTCTAAAAAGATAACCCTAGTACTGCGGACGCGATAAATCGTGCATTCTTGTCCCTACAAGAAAAAATATTGGACAGCCTTATTTGATAACAGGTTCTAACCCGAAGACAATGAAAATATCATCCGTGTTTATCCGCGTTTATCCGTGGCTAAAAAACTCATTTCCATATTAGACAACAAAAGGTTCGCGTTGTTTCACACCTCCAACAACTTTTTATCAAGGGAATATTTTGCTTTATTTGCACGTTTTTGTAGTGTATTGACAAAAAGGGGTCGGCGACCCCACCTTAAGATGCCACCCAACCGGCTGAAAAGAGTGGAGAGAGAGAAAAAGTTTGTTTTTTTGCACAATTTTGCATTGTATTGACAAAAAAACTTTAATTCTCTATAACTAAGAACAGAAAAAAGGAGAAATTAGATGATTATTGAAGAAATCGTTAAGAGACGTTCCATACGTGCATACGAGTCCAAACCGATTGAGGCAGAAAAACTGGAACGAATCATGAACGCAGGTCGTCTGGCTCCTACTGCCAGGAATGACCAGCTGTGGAAAATTATCATTGTAGAAGATAAAACCATCCGGCACCGGTTGGTGGATGAAGCCTCCCCCCATCAGACCTGGTTAAAAGCAGCACCCATGATTCTGGCCGGCTGCGGCCTGAACCCAGACCATGTCATGACCTGCGGCCATCCCTCCTACCTCATCAATGTATCCATTGTAATGGACCATATCTCTCTCCAGGCTGTGAGGGAGGGATTGGGAACCTGCTGGATCGGTTCATTTTTCGAGGATAAAGCCAAAAAAGTCTTAAACATACCGGAGAAGATTCGCATCGTCGAATTAATGAGCCTCGGATACCCGGCTTACACACCAGCCCCCTCAAACCGAAAACCTATCGAAGCGTTTTATAAAAAGAACCTATGGTAGAGCTTTTCTCTCTCTGGTCCTTTATTGTCCGATTTACGTAGTAAACCCCTAAACCAGCCATGCTGCAACCAAGACGGACTTGTCTGGAAATCACAAACTACAAATCCCAAATTACAAATAAATTACAAATTCCAATGACCAAAATTACAAACAACTCTGAAGGACTTTTAAGAACCTTCTAAAATTTAAATAGAATTTCAAAGAGGTCTTTTAAGTTCAAGTTTGTGATTTGTAATTTGTGGTTTGGGATTTGTTTGTAATTTGTATTTCGTGAGTTGTAATTTTATTTTCTGCTCTTTTCTGGCAAGATTTTACTCAGAAGGTACTACTCCCTACCTTTTACTTCTTATCTCTCCTCTCAACTCTTCTTTAATCGCCTGTGCGATTTCTATCATTCGATAAGGTTTTTTTATATAGGCACCGGCTCCCAGTCTTTGAGCCTCTTTGACCCGTTCTGTTTCGGAAAAACCACTGACAATAATGGCTTTTTGTTTCGGATAGAGTTTGAGAATCCGTTTATACGTTTCAAGCCCATCAATACCGGGGTCCATAATCATATCCAAAACCAACAGGTCCACGGGATTCTCAGAGATATAAACCACAGCTTCTTCGCCGCTGGAAACAGCGCTCACTGAATAGCCCATTTCCTGTAACATTAAAGAAACCACCTCCCGTTGTTCCGCAACATCATCCACCACCAGGATGGACTCTCCATTACCCATATAATCTCTGAAAGATGATTTATATTTGTCTTTTACTAGTTTCACTTTGGCAGCAGGAAAGTAGAGCGAGACAGTGGTGCCGCTTCCTTCCTTACTTTCAACTGTAATATAGCCGTTATGGTCCTCTACGGTGCTCCATACCACCGTCATGCCCAGGCCGGTTCGATTCCTTCCCACTTGCTTTTTGGTATAGAATGGATCGAATATCCGTTCAATCTCCCTGGTAGACATCCCCACACCATTATCGGAGATGGTAAGGATAACATAGTTGCCTTTTTCAACACGATCATATCCTTTGATGGGCTGGTCAAGGGTTTGGTTTTGTGTTGATATGGTAATTTTTCCTCCTTCTGGCATGGATTCTGCTGCATTGGAGATCAAATTCATTACGGTCTTGCAGAGATGAATGGGTGAGCCGGAAATATTTAAGAGGTCTGGTTCAAGAGAGGTTTCCATCAGCACTTCAGAGTGATAAGATTTTAGTTTTTCCATTTCCGGGCTATCCATACATTCGGCAATGGTTTGGTTTAGATTCACCATTTCCCGGAACGCGACCCCCCGGCGTGCCAGGGTCAGGAGGTCTTGTACTATAGCGCCAGCTCTTTCACCTGTTTTTTTGATGTTTAATATATATTTTCGAAATGGGCTATCTTCAGGCATTTTCTTCAGTAACAAATCAGGATAAATGATAAGCCCGAGCAGGACATTGTTCAGATCATGGGCCACTCCTCCTGCCAATGTTCCAATCGCCTCCATTTTTTTGGCCTGGATTAGTTGTTGATGGGCCATGGTTAGTTCCCTGGTCCGCTCCTGCACCCGCTGCTCCAACTCAAGGTTGATCTGTTCTACCTTTGCTTTTTCTTGTTTGAGTTCCAGGGTTCGCTGGTTAACCTTTTCCTCCAGTATTCGCTGCCCTCTTTCAAGGCTCCGGGTGCGTATTTTAATAGAGCCATATACTCCCATTCCTCCCATCATCACACACAGTACATAAAACCACCATTGCTTCCAGAAAGGCGTGAATATGGTAAAACGATAGGTCACTGGTTCCATATTCCATATCCCACTGTTGTTGCAGGCTTTAACTTTAAAGGTATATGTACCAGGCGATAAATTGGAGTAAGTGGCAGACATGGCTTTTGTAATAGGGGACCAACTTTCATCAAATCCCTCCAGTTTAAATTGGTAGCGCACTTTTTCAGGAACTGTAAAACTAATACCAACGAACTCAAATGTCAGATGGTTTTGTGAATGAGGCAGCGTTAAACCAAGAGGTAGGAAAGCGCCTATTGGGTGGCTGTCGGAATAGTCAGATAAATCAACCGCTTCAAAAAAAAGTCTTAAACCCGTAATATGGGTGAACGGTTCTACCGGGTTTGTTTTATCTCCCCTGGGATTGTACCTGGCCGCTCCTTTAACAGTGCCAAACCACAAGTTTCCTTTTCTATCTTTGTATACTGCATTTTGATTGCATTCCATACCGATAAAACCATCTTCTTTCCCGTAATTTTTGAAAATCTTTCTACCATTTTTTTTAAATTCCTCCACATTCAACACGCTTACCCCTTTATTGGTACCAATCCATAAATGACCATCATCATCGAAAATCATTAAAAATATTGCATTATCCAGCAGGCCGTCATCAGCGGTAAAGGTATCAACCGCAGCATTTTTTGGATTTTCACAAGGCGTATAATGGATAACCCCTCCTCCGAAGGTTCCAATCCAGAGAGAGCCCCCCGGATCCTCTAATATGATGATGACAGAGCGATTATTCAACCAATCGTCGGTGGTAACGTGGGAAAAATGTTCTCCGTCAAATATGCTAATACCGTATTCAGTACCGATCCATAGATGCCCCTTTTTATCTTCTAAAATGATATTTACCATATTACTAACCAGACCGTTTTGGGTTGAAAAATGGGCAATGGTTTGGCCGTTATATTTGGTGACCCCGTTGTAACGGGTGCCAAACCACATATTCCCATGACGATCTTCAAGGATGCAGTAAATTTCTTTATCAACCATCCCGGTTTGTTGACTCATATCGGTAAATATGCCGTCTTTATACTTAATCAGACCCGTTTCTGTTCCATACCACAGGTTCCTGCTGCGGTCCTCGTAAAAGGGATAGGCACCCCCTTCGTATTTCTCTTTTAAAGGGATTAGAAGTGAAGATTTTTTTTCGTTGTACAGATCAATCCCACCCTCGCTGGAAATCCACATGTTACCATCATAATCTTCCCACAAGGACCAGATCACATTATTGATTAATCCATCCTCCTGGCGAATACAAATAAAAGGACTGCTGTTCGTTTTAGTGAGTCCCAGGCGGGTTCCAAACCAGATGTTCTTTTCCCGGTCTTCCAGCATGAAAACCACTTCATTATCACCCAACCCTTCTTTGGTGGTATAGGTAGTAAATACGTTCCCGTCAAAGTGACTGACGCCTTTGGTGGTGGCTATCCATAGATCCCCATTACTGCCCTCCATCAGGAACAAGATATCATTCCCACACAATCCTTCACGTGTGGTGTATTCAGTAAAAGTGATACCGTCAAAACGGCTGGCACCTTTTCCTGTGGCAAACCATATATGACCGGTACGGTCCTCCAATATACATTTAACACGATTATCAATTAAGCCTTCATTAACTGTATATTGGTTAAATGTCGTACCGTCAAATTGAGCAGCACCCCTTTCAGTGCCAATCCAAAAATGACCCTGGTGGTCCTGCATCATCCAATTGACATTGTTATGATTTAAACCCTCTGAAGTGGTATAATGGGTAAAAGTAGTCCCATCAAATTTATTAATACCACCCCCATAGGTGGCAATCCAGAGATATCCTTCGCTGTCTCCCAGAATCATCCTGGTATTGTTATGGCTTAAACCGTTTTTTACAGTATAAACAGTAAAACCTTTCCCATCATATTTATTGATACCGTTATTGGTACCAATCCATAAATAGCCGCTCTGGTCCTCATAAACGGAATAGACCTCATTATCGCTTAAACCGTCTTGGGTGGTGTAATTGGTAAAGGTATTGCCGTCAAATCTACCCATACCGCCGCCGTAGGTGCCATACCATAAATAGCCTTTGCTGTCCTGGAAAAGGCAGTAAACTTCAGATTGGACCAGACCATCTTCTATTGAATAGGTTTTGAAATTGTAATGTTGTCCGAAACTGAGTAATGGTAAAATCAGGAGCAGTAGAATCGGGTAAAAAGTAACAATTCTTCTCTTTAGCAAACATTCGAACGGAACTGTCTTTCTCATCTTCCCTATTGTATAAAAAAAACAAGAGCATGTAAAGAAAAAAACCTTCTTCCTTCTTTAACGATTTTAAGTTATAGCGGTTGATTCAGTTCAGTTAGGTTCTTTCCAATAAGAATGAGTAATGCGCCCTCAGCCGAGGCAGATGAGGAGCTTTTCCCTCTCTACCTCTTTACCTCTCTACCTCTTACCTCTCTACCTCTTACTTTTCCTCTCAGCTCTTGTTTAATCACCTGTCCGATTTCTATCATTCGATATGGCTTTTTTATATAGGCACCGGCTCCCAGCTGTTGAGCCTCTCTGACCCGCTCTGTTTCGGAAAAACCACTAACAATAACGGCTTTTTGTTTCGGATTGAATTTGAGAATCCGTTTATACGTTTCAAGTCCATCAATACCTGGGTCCATAATCATATCCAGTATCAACAGGTCCACGGGATTTTCAGATATATAATCCACAGCTTCTTCGCCGCTGGAAACAGCGTTCACTGAATAGCCCATTTCCTCTAGCATTAAAGAAGCCACCTCCCTTTGTTCCGCAACATCATCCACCACCAGGATAGATTCCCCATTCCCCATACAATCTCTGAAAGATGATTGATAATTGTATTTTACTGGTTCCTCCCTGGCGGTGGGAAAGTAGAGTGTGACAGTGGTACCGATTCCTTGCTTACTCTCAACTGTTATATAACCATTATGGTCCTCTACTGTGCTCCATACCACGGTCATGCCCAGCCCAGTTCCACTTCTTCCCATTCTCTTTTTGGTATAGAATGGGTCGAATATCCGTTCAATCTCTTCCGCAGACATCCCTACGCCCCTGTCAGAAATGGTAAGGACAACATAATTGCCTTTTTCAACACTGTCATATCCTTTGATGGGCTGGTCAATGGTTTGATTCTGTGTTGATATGGTAATTTTGCCTCCCTTTGGCATGGATTCTGCTGCATTGGAGATCAAATTCATAACGGTTTTGGAGAGGTGAATGGGGGAGCCGGAAATATTGGAGAGTTCTGGATCAAAATAGGTTTCCATCTGCACTTCAGTGTGATAAGATTTTAGTTTTCCCATTTCCGGGCTTTCGATACATTCGGCAATGGTTTGGTTTAGATTCACCATTTCCCGGACCGCCACCCCCCGGCGTGCCAGGGTCAGGAGGTCTTGTACAACAATCCCGGCGCGTTCACCTGATCTCTTAATGGTTAATATATATTTTCGCAAAGGGCTATCTTCAGGCATTTTCGCCATTAACAGCTCAGGATAGGTGACAATCCCGGCCAGGATATTATTCAGATCATGGGCCACGCCTCCTGCCAATGTTCCAATTGCCTCCATTTTTTGGGCCTGGAGCAGCTGTTGATGGGCCACGGTTAATTCCTCGGTACGCTCTTCCACCCGCTGTTCCAATTCAAGGTTGATCCGTTCCACCTTTGCTTTTTCTTGTTTGAGCTCCAGGGTACGCTGGTGAACCTTTTCCTCAAGTATTCGCTGCCCTCTTTCCAGGCTCCGGGTGCGTATTTTAATAGATCCATATACACCCATTACTCCTACCAATATACACAGCGCATAAAACCACCATTGCCTCCAGAAAGGCGTTAGTATGGTAAAACAATAGGTCACAGGTTCCTTATTCCATATACCGCTGTTGTTACAGGCTTTGACTTTAAAGGTATATGTACCAGGCGATAAATTAGAGTAAGTAGCGGACGTGGCTTTTGAAACAGGGGACCAATCATCATCAAACCCTTCCAGTTTAAATTGATAATATACTTTTTCAGGCACTGTAAAACTAATACCGATGAATCCGAAGGTCAGATGGTTTTGCGAATGAGGTAACGTTAAGCCAACGGGTAGGAAATCGCTCTTTGGGTGGTACTCGGAATAGGCAGATAAATCAACCGCTTCAAGAAAAAGTTTTAAGCCAGTGATATAGGTGGACGGTTCCACTGGATTTATTTTATCTTCCCTGGGATTGTATCTGACAGCTCCTTTAATGGTGCCGAACCACAAGTTGCCTTTACTATCTTTGTATACGGCACTCTGGTTGCATTCGATACCGATAAATCCATCTTCTTTACCATAATTTTTGAATCGCTTCTTACCGGTTTTTATAAATGCCGTCATATCCAACATGCTAATACCTTTATTGGTACCGATCCATAAATTATTGTCATCGTCGAAAATCATTGAGAGTACTTCATTATTTCCCAACCCGTCTTTGATGGTAAAGGTTTCAATGGGTCCGATTTTTTTATTTTTAGAAAGTGTATATCGAGTAACACCTCCGCCATACGTACCGACCCAGATGTTCCCTATGGAATCCTCTAGCACAGCAATGGCGTACCTGTTATTCAATTTTTCCCCTGGGGGAATATTAATAAAATTTTTGCCGTCATATATACTAATACCATCATTGGTACCGAACCATAGATGCCCCTTTCTGTCTTCTCTAATGGAATATACAACATCGTCGATTAATCCATCTTTGTATAAAAACTGTTTAAACGATTTTCCATCATATTGAAGTACCCCTTCACCGTTGGTACCAAACCAGAGGTTCCCCTTCCGGTCTTCTTCGATAGAAAATATTTCTTTATCCCCAATGCCGGTTTGTTTGCTTATATCAATATATACGCGATCTTTAGTTTTATATTTAATAATACTCTTACCTGTTCCAAACCATAGATTTTCGTTGCTATCTTCGAAAAAAGGATATGCAATTCCCTTGTTCAACCCCTGGTATGAAATGACCAGGGAGGCATTTTTCTCATGATATTGACCTATTCCGTGTTCAGTGGAGAACCATATTGTTCCATCCTTATTTTCCCATATAGACCAGACCATATTATCCCTTAAGCCATCCTCCGTACTGATGTATGTAAAACCCTTTCCACTGAATTTAGACAAGCCCTTATCAGTGCCGAGCCACAGGTTGCCCTCCCGGTCTTCCAGCATGACTTCCACGTCATTACTCGGCAATCCCTCTTCTTGAGTATACGTGGTAAATTGGCTGCCGTTAAAGTGACAGATGCCTTTTGTGGTGGCAAACCATATATTCCCTTTACTGTCTTCCATAACAGAATTGACATCGTCACCACATAACCCCTGCCGGGTGGTATATGTTGAAAAAGTAGTATCATTGAGACAACTAACGCCTTTATTGGTGGCGAACCATAAATTTCCTTTCCGGTCCTGCAAGATAAAATTAACAATATCACCAATTAAGCCTTCTTTAATCGTATAACGGGTAAAAGTGGTACCATCATATTTAGCAGCACCGTTATCAGTACCAAACCATAAATTACCCCCACGGTCCTGCATAATCGAATGGATATTGTAATGATTTAAACCTTCCCTGGTTGTATAATGGGTGAAACTGGAACCATCAAATTTATTAACACCACCCTCAAAGGTTCCAATCCAGAGCCTTCCTTTTCTATCCTCTATGATAGAGCTGATGTAGTTAATACTCAAGCCGTCTTTCTCAGTGTAATAAGTAAAGGCTTTACCGTCATATTTATTGATGCCGTTATCCGTTCCAAGCCATAAGTTACCTTCCCGATCTCCATAAATGGTATAGATCACATTATCGCTTAAACCATCCTTTGCAGTGTAATTGGTAAACCTATTACCGTCATATTTACACAAACCGCCTCCATTGGTGCCAATCCACAAATAACCTTTGCTGTCCAGGAAAAGACAGAGAATTTGAGATTGACCCAGGCCATCTTCTATTGAATAGGTTTTGAAATTGTAATGTTGTGCGAAACTGAGTAACGGAAAAACCAGGAGCAGGAGTAGCGGGTAGAAAATAACACGTCCCATCATTAACAAATTTTCTGCCTGGAATATCTTTCTCATCTGTACTATTTTACAAAAAAAATAAGATGGAGTAAAGGAAAAAATATTTTTTTTTTTAACAATTTTAAATTTTAGGATTGATTCTTTTTTTTAAGAAGGGTATGATTCAGATGAGGAGGAGACATCAGCAATTCTAATTTTGCTGAATGTCCAGGCGAATACAAGATTCGCCCCTACGTCCGATGCAGGTTTTCGTACCACTGTAGGGGCAAACCTTGTGTTTGCCTGTTCTTAATACGCCAAAATTA
>Ga0180438_10000998_pt1 | contig 51763 bp, 29 predicted proteins | sample SS_ome_12_FD_132455 | JGI IMG/M metagenome (GOLD analysis project Ga0180438, IMG submission 132455) | Hypersaline lake sediment archaeal communities from the Salton Sea, California, USA - SS_3_D_2 metaG | ecosystem: Environmental > Aquatic > Non-marine Saline and Alkaline > Hypersaline >...
CCCATCAAACGGCCGGCCGACTGGCACAAGCTCCGGCCCTTCCGCGGCACCGAAGGGGAGTACCTCGTGGTGCTCGAGGCCCAGCGCATCGCCCTGGCCGAGATGCGCGATCGTGTCCCCTTAGTGCAAACCATCTTCAGCCCGCTCACGTCGTGCTTAAAGATGGTCGGGCGCGAGGCCCTGCTCGAGCACGTCCGCCGGTGGCCGGACGACGTACACGCCGGGCTGCGGATCGTGGCCGACACGACCCGGCGTTTCGCCATCGAGGCCGTGCGCCGCGGCGCCGCCGGCCTCTTCTTCGCCAGCCAGACGACCAACGAGGGCTATCTGACCCGCGACGAGTACGCCGCGTTCGCCAAGCCCTACGACCTGGCCGTGCTCGAGGGCGTTCGCGGCCGGTCGTGGTTCGACATCTTCCACCTGCACGGCGAGAAGGTGATGTTCGACCAGGTGCTCGACTACCCGGTGCCCGCCGTCAACTACCACGACCGCGAGTCCGGCCCCCCGCTTTCGGAAATGAAAACCAAGACCGACAAATGCCTCATCGGCGGCATCGCCCAGAACACCACGCTGGTGAACGGCACGCCCCAGGACGTCATCGCCCAAGTCAAAGACGCCTGGCAACAAGTCGCCCACCTCGGCCTAATCCTCGGCCCCGGCTGCGTGGCCAATCGCAACGCGCCCGAGGAGAACGTGCTGGCGCTGCGTAAGGCCGTGGAGGAAACCTCTCGGGTGGGGGAAGGATGAACGAGTGTCGCGAGTGAAACGGGGGAATGGAAATGGGGATGGCTCTCATAGCCCCGCTATCGCAGGTTGGTGAGATTCGATTGAGCGGCGACCCCCATTTCCGGAACATCTCCGGAATCGCAAACCCGGGACAGACGGAACCGGCGGAAACCCCGTTCGCGACTCATCCAACACAAGACCCGTCCAATGCAGGAGTCCTTGCCCTTCTTACCCAAACGCTACCATCGCAACTCCGAGTCGCCGCAGTGGGGGAACCATTGGAGTATTACTAACCCGCCAGGTTGGAGGGTGACGATTCTGCTGGTGACACAGGATCTAACCTCACGGGGGCCCACGGATGAAAGGCCACTTCACGTCGATTACTTGGACATACATCGCCGTCGCGGTCCTGGCGATCCCCGCAGCCGCGATGTCGCAAGGCATCTCCGGACTATACGAAGATCCCGGCAGCTTCCAGCAACTAATTGATCCATATGCCGCCCCGGCAGTCGGGGCCGAAGAAGTGCCCGGAGCCGTGACTCCAGAGATTCTTCTCCATTTCCGAGGCAAGGCAGTCGTCGACCTGATTTACGACACCGGACTGGTTGGGAGCGGCGTCCTGTTTCGCCCTTCGACCGTCATCCTCGACGGGACGCCCGAGGCGCGTGGGCGAGGACAATTTCGCGCGTCCGGCAGCACATCGAAGGTGCTATTCGGCCTCGAAGCCAACAATGTGGTCGGTGCTCCCCAAGGGCTTGCCGAATTCGACTTCGCCGGCGGCCCCGGCGACGTTGAGTTCGGGGTGGGAGATTCCCGCCTTCTGAGGGCCTTCGGAACCGTGAGTGTGGGTCCCACTTCAGAACTGCTTGGCGGTAAGGACTGGACAACATTCGCAGACGCGGGTGCGCTGCCATTCAGTGCGGTCACCGATGGAACACCCGCGGGGGCGGTCTTTCGAAGGCAGGCGCTGCTGCGCTACACGAGGCTTCACGACAATGGCCTAAGTCATGCGATCGCAATCGAAGATCCGACCGAGACCGACTTTGTCCTACCCAACCCAGGAGCGCCGAACGGTCCGGACCGCGACATTAGGTTGCGGCGATGGCCCGACTTGGTGGCCCGCCTGCGATGGGTGCGGCCGGGCGACCGCGCCGAAATCGACCGAGCGCAACTGGCGGCCCTCGTCCGAGGCATTGGCTTCGAAGACGTGACGGGGGAAGAGCACTTCGTGACAGGATGGGGGATTGCGGGCTCCACTAGGTTTCGTCTCTGGGGAGACAGCAATCTCCAGCTTGGTTTCGTTGGGGGGGAGGGACTTGGCCGCTATGTCTACGGATTTGGCGCCGACTCGTCCGTTCGCGATGTAACCGCAGCGGGCCCCAATGAGGCCGGTCAACTGATCCCGCTGCGTACCATCGGGGCGTATGTCGGATATCAGCAGTATTGGAGCTCGAGACTCGTCTCCAACGTCGCCTACGGCTACGCGCACGTTGATCCGACTGCGGCCATGGGAGGGGACGTGGCGCAACGTACACAAAACGCCTGGGCGAATCTGGTGCTTGAGGTGCGCAAGAACTTCTTCGTCGCGCTTGAGTACCAATATGGTGAATTGCGCGTAAACGACGGCAGGGAAGGCGAAAACCACCGCATCCAGATGACATTTGCGCTTGAGTCCCCCAAGAAGTCGGGGTAGATGTCACGCGACATGGACTTCCTGCGCTCCACATCTTCCCGGTCTCCAAGTGACGGGTGACTAACTCTGATTCATGCGGCAACCTACGCTTCAGTGAGCGTAGATGGTTCGCGGTACCTCGACCGGCGCGAATCGCTGTGTGTTTCGTGATTTGGCGTCGAATTCTGGATGAGCGATAGTCCAGCCGACGCTGGCACCGCCCCGACGCGAGCCCGTTCTCCCGACCTGTTCCGCCGGTACTTGCCCAGGTCGCACCACGTCCGTATAATACATTGCCCCACGTGACAAGGCCCTCTCAGGAGGGCTGACGGGTTCACTGAAGGGGGCGAGTGTCCGCGCCCAGCCAAACGGACCGAAGTCCTCCACCCCAGCGAACGAGCTTTGTTGTTCGGATAGCGCGGGCGGCGGAGTAGGGCGCAAATCGCGGGTGTTGGCTTCAGTTCCGGTTTCCCTTTGATTACCTCAACTTATCGGAGGCGAGCACGATGGCAAGAACTTTCAGATCCGGCCGGGTCTTCGTTGCCCTGATCTTGGGCGCTGTGGTTGGTTTGCGGGCCTCAGAGGCACGTGCTCAGACCAAGACCTTGGATGTCACGGTGGTGCCGCAGGAAACCAATATGTGGTGTTGGGCAGCCAGCGCCCAGATGGTGATGGCCTTTCACGGCGAGAACGTCACTCAGTGTACGCAGGCGAACCGGCGTTTTGGATTTAGCGATTGCTGCAACAATCAAGTCCCGAACCACTGTGTGCAAGGCGGTTGGCCCGAGTTCTACAAGTATGGCTTCACGTACAGCGAGACGACCAATTCGGCTTTGAGTTGGCAGCAGGTAAACACAGAGATCGACGCCAACCGGCCTGTTGCCTTCTCGTGGCATTGGGATGGTGGGGGTGGACACATGATGGTGCTCCGCGGCTACAGCACTTTGAACGGAGTAAGGTATGTTGCCATCCATGATCCATGGCCGCCGAAGATCGGCGACAGCAAGTCAATCCCGTACTCGGCCTACGTATCCGGCTCCGGCTACACCCACTGGAACGACTACTTCAACATAAGGGAGGGAGTGGGGAGAATCGCGATGGTCAACGCAGGACAGCCATCACCCGAACCGCAGGAAGAATCTGGCGAAACGCCGATAGGGGTAGACGTCGCATCGCTCCTCGCGGCCGAGAAGGAGACGCGTACGATCGCGATGAATGCCCAGAAGATGTTGGAAGGGGTCGCGAAGGATGTCCCTGGATGGGCGCCGACGGCTAAACTAGGTGATCCCGTTGCAGTTCATGTAGTTGGCTTGAACGAGTTGCAGAAGGTGGCCCCCGGAGCGGGACCGCGATTGTTGCTGAAACCCGGAGTCAATCGCATGGTCTATCCTTTGGTGCATGACAACGAAGTCGTTTCCGCGATCACCCTCCAGCGCGGCGACGACAAGAAGTGGGAACCTCCTTCCTTTGGTGGAACGACGATGGCTCGATTGCTCGCCAAGGCCCGTGGAGATCTCGCCAAGCGCGTTGGCGATGCTGAGTCTCCCGCGTTCTGTGTAGCCGTGCCGGCTCTCAACTTTTACGCGGTTGCCGTCCAGCGGAAAGACAAAGTCATCGAAGTGCTTCCCGTGATCGCATACCCGGAACTGGGACTTAAGGAGGGCCAACCCGTCCCAGCTTCGACATTGACGCCGTTACTCATCGAGGCCGCGAAAAGACATGACGGACTACCCCGGTAGTTGCTGCCGGCTTCGCGTGTGGTGGCTTTCCTTGCGGGTCTGTGGCGTGTGAGGGACGCCCGAGGAAGTGGGCGCGCGTCGGTTGCTCCCATTTGCCGGCGCAAGCCGTGGTCGCGTAGCGCTTTACACTGCGCGTTTGACCCCGATGTCGTCCGTGGCAAGGGGGCACGCCGTGCCTCACCCCACCACGGGGAGTTGTTCGACGGTACAGCCGCTGGCGTGGAGTGGCGGGCCGAGTCGGCCGGGTCAGCGGAGCGGGCGCAACCCAAGGTTATCGACGAGCACACCGGAACCGTTGCCGGCGCAGTGGGCGCCGATGGTGCCTTGGGGCGGGCCGGGGTCTTGGAGGTTGAAGATGGTCTTGGGGCCGAGCTTGCAGAGGATCGACGGGCCGCGGACTTCGACGGTGTAGCGTTCGATCTTCGCTTCGGGCGTGCGGGGCTTCAACGGGCCTTCGCCAGGAGTGTGGTTCGAGGGGTAGTCCTGCCAGGACTGGCCGGAAAGGACTAGCGGCGGGGGGACCTCTTCTGTGCGGGCCAGCTCCTTCTCTTCGCCGCCGGAGACCCTAACCAGCCGGCAGACCTCGGCCGGGGCGCCGGCGTCGGTCTCGGCGGTGGTCCGCTCGAAGCGGTAGTGGTTCTCTGCGTCGCGAAAGCGGAAGACCACGCCCCGGGTCGGGGAGGGCGAGAAGTGCTCGCGGCCCAGGAGGAAGTCGGCGGTGAGCCGGTAGTCGGTCCAGGCGGTGCCCGGCTCATAGACGGCCGTGGCGGGCCCGTCGCCGGGACGGAGGAGCAGCTCCCACCATCGGGCCGAGAGCGACGCCGCCTCGGCGCCGACGGCCAGGCGCCAGCCATCGGGCCACTGGTCGTCGAAACGCTCGACCCAGGCGTCGCCCGCGACGGTGATCTTCGCCCGGTCCGAGGCGTCGCCGGACGTGGCGAGGACCTTGTACTCGCCGGGCTTGGCGGCGGTGAAGGCCCCGTCGGCGCCGATCGACGCCCCCCTGGCCACGTCCCACGCGACCCGTCCGGGCGCCGGCTCGCCCCACTCGTCCAGCACCGTGGCCGAGAGGCGCAGCGGCATCCCCGGCGCGACCACCGCGGAACGCGGCTCGACGCGGACCACACAGGGCTTCGTGCCGCCGCCGGGCCGGGCGGGGAGCGGGGTCACCAGCACCCGATCGAGCGTCAGCCCCCGATCGCGCCGCGGGTCCTGGTCGCCGTGCTTGAAGGGCTCGTGAAAGGTATTGTTCGGGCTGCGGACGCCCAGCCGGTGCCGGCCCTCGGGGACCTCGGCCCAGCGCACGGTAGTCGCCGGCCCGTCCGTGTCGATGTACGCACTGGGCAGGGCGGCGCCGTCGATCGACACGGTCAGGATCGGCCAGGCCCCGTTCTGGAAGTACGCCTCGGTCGTGTGGACCTCGATACGGTATTGCCCGGGCTTGGGGAACATGAAGGTGTCGTCCCATTTCACGTCGCCCCACATCGAGTAGGCCCGGCCGTCGCGCCGCCCGTTGGCGAAGTCCTTTGGCTGAAACACCCGGCCCGGCCGGACCACCTTGACCATCTCCGGGGCAGTGCAACGGGCCACGTAGTCCCGGTAGGTGAGTTCTTCGGTCTGCATGTTCTTGAACTGCCGCCGATCGCCGGAAGTCTCGAAGTAGTCGATTACCACGGTCTGGTCCTGGTCGACCCGCGGGACCGGGCGGCCATTGGCCGGCTCGATCACCAGCGTGTTGCCGCGGAAGTCCTTATCGACGAAGAAGCCCGGCGCGGTGAGCAGCCCGTTTTGGTCGGGCTCGATGATGCCCGCTTGTAGGAGCTGGCCGGTCGCCACGCGGAGGTTCTGCCAGAGGTATTTCCTGCCCTTGACCACCTTGAACGCTTGGAGGCGCCGCGGCGTGACGTCGACCCGGCCGCAGCGGACCGGGCACGGCGGCACCGACTGGCCGTTTTGCACCCGGCCCTCCTCGCGGATTCGCAGGGCCATCTCGAACCGGGGCTCGGGGTCAGACTCTAAATATTCACTTTTCATGGAAACCGAACCCGCCTCCGACGGGGGCTTGCCGAAAAGTGAATATTTAGAGTCTGACCCCTTGACCTCGAACGGGCGCGTGGGCCGGTGCCACTCGATGTAGCCGTTAAGCGTCCCGCGCGGCTCGTCGTGCCAGTCGGCCAGAGGCGTCTGGCAGCAGGTGGCGTTGGCCAATGCGGGCACGGCCTGGTTGCGGGGGATCGCCATGAACTCGCCGTCGGGCGCGTCGCCGATGTCGACCCACCACCAGTGCCCGGCCCGCTTCTCGGCGACCAGGTCGAGGTAGAAGCCGGGGTAGCCCATGGCACGCCAGTTGTCGGCCGCGTCGTAGTTGTCGCTGTGGACCACGGAGATGAAGGGCCACTCGCGGTCGGGGAACTCGCGGGACTGCCAAATCGGGTCGTTCCACTGCCAGACGTTGATGCCCCGGTCGTTCTTGAGCCCCCACGCCTTCAGGCCGGAGAACCGCCAGGCGTTGCGCTCGCCGGCCTCGGAGGTCCAGGGTTTTTCCTGGGCGGCGTCGACGCAGGCGAACCGCTCGGGGTGGTGTACGGCCATGTTGAAGCAGGACGACTCGCCGTCGAGCACCACGAAGTTCGGGTCGAGGGGAAACGCGCGGAGCACGTAGTCGAGCTCGAAGAGCTGGCGGGTCTCGACGAACGGCCGGACCGTGGCCCCGCGGGGATCGCCGGCCGTGCCCACGCTGTCCATGTAGCCGTACACGTCGCGCACATTGTGGTCGGGCTGGGGCGTGGGCTCGCCCTCGGCCGGCGGGCGGCGCGAGCCGTGGTAGAACCGCGGGTATTCGGCCATCCACAGGGCCATGTTGCCCCCGATGTTCGACGGCGGGAAGGGAGCGATGCGCGTGGGCGGCAGATAGCGGGTGTCGGTGCGCACCGCGTTGCCGCTGAAGTTCCAGTAGTGGCACGAATAGCCGGCCAACTGGGCGTTCGAGGTGATCCAGGGGGGGAAGCGCGGGTCCTCGTTCCACGCCGGGCCCAGCCCGACCACGCTCGTGGGCACCGAGAAGCAGAAGCAAAGCGGGGTGGAGGGCTCGGTGTGAAATTGCCCGTCGCTCCCCTCCCAGTAGACGTATTCGCAGACGTAGCGCTGCCTTAGCTCGCCGGGCCACTTGGTGTCGTTGGCCACGAAGAGGGCCTGGAGCACGGGCTCGGGTGGTTCGACCTTGCCCTCGACGGGGCTTGCGAGCGCGTTGCCGGCCGTGAAGTCGCGGCGGTTCTCGTTGCCCTCGAGCACGGCGGTGACCGCGTAGTACGCCGGCCCGGGGCGGCGCACCGTGTGGACGAACAGCCCGGTGTCGTCGGCGAGCATCGGCCCCTCGATCACGCGGGCGAAGTGCTCGTCCTCCTTCTTGTTGGCGAAGTCCTCGGGCACCTTGCCGACCCAGCGGCCGCCCTCGAACTTCTCCAGCCAGCCGTCGTCGATGACGAAGTTGAACCGTTTCGGCATGGCCTCGTAGTAGCGGCGGAGCACGTCGCGGTCGGTCCGCTCGCCGAACTTGACCAGACCCCGGGCCTTGGCGTAATGGCGCCAGGGGCCGTAGTCGCCGCCGATCGAGACCAGCGTGCGCCGGTAGTTGAGCTGCGAGTTGCGGTGGACCTCGCCGAGCCGCTCGGCTTGGTCGACGTTGGCCGCCGTGATGGGTTTCGTGTGGCGGTACACCCGGTACGCCTGGTCGAAGAACGCCGTCTCGTGTGGCTTGGGCTGTTTCCACGTCAGAAACACCTGGCCCGCGCGGTAGGACGATTCGAGGTTCGCAGGCTGCGGCGGGCGGCCGCGGTTTTCGCCCTCGTGGGTGATTTCGAGGTAGGGAAGCTGCCAGGCCGGCTGCCGGCCGGCGGGCTTCAGCGTATGCGGCAGGACGAAGCTGCACGAGAGCCCCTGATTCTCCCCGGGATCGGCGACCCACGCGCGGACCGCCCGGGTGACGTCGAACTCGCAGAGCCACACGGTATCGATATTGTAGGGAAACTTGGTGTCGAGCAGCTTCGCCGGCTCGGGCTTCGCGCCCTCGTAGACCTTGAACCCGTCGAAGTCGGGCACGCTCTGCCAAACCTCGAACCCCCACTGCCGGCGGACGTTTTCTTGGGCCGCGTCGACCCAGAGCTTCAGCTCTGCCCGGACCACCTGCGTGTCTTTGGGCAGGCCGGACAGCTCGAACCGGATCCGGTCGGTCCCGGTCTCTTTGTCCCGCTCGATGGACGTGACGCCCGTCAGCTTGCACGTCTCCTGCTCGCCGACGCGGACGGTCACGAGTTCCCCCGCCCCGGCGGGCGCGACCCGAGCCACGGCGAAAAGCACCACGGCGGCAGCGATTCTGTTGCCCGACATGCGGCACCCCCTTTCTCCCATGCTGTTTGCGCTGCCGACAACGGACGGCGGCGGCCGTTTGAGTGTAGACCCGCCGGCACCCGGTGGCAAGAATTTCGGCACGGCGAAAAAAGTTGCAGCCCGCCGGTGCCGGGGGTAGACTGCCGGCGGCGGCAGCCGGTCGCCGGGGCGTGCTTTCCGCCCGGGGCTCCGGGGTCCCGGACGGCTATCCCTTTACCTGGGAGGCCAAAGCCATGACCGCGCGGAGGATCTTGTGGAGGCTCGCCGGGGCGGCGGGCGGGTTGCTCCTAGCCGCGGCAATTGCGGCGGGGGCGGCCGTCGATGCGGCGGTGGTCACCCAGCGGCTGGGCACGGGCCTACCCCCGTCGCCCACGGCGGCCAAGCTGCCCGAGGCGTGGGTCGCCCCGGCCCAAGTGGCTCCGAAGATCGACGGGGGGCTCGACGACCCGGCCTGGAGCGAGACACGCCCGGTGGTGCTGGGCAAGCTGGAGAGCCACGGCGAGACCTCGCCGCAGACCGAGGCCCGGCTCTTGCACCGCGACCGCGTGCTCTACGTCGGCGTCAAGCTGGCCGAGCCGAACGTGGCGGGCATGAAGCGAACGGTCAACGAGGCCGACGGTCCGGCCTACCGCGACGACTCGGTCGAGCTGTTTCTCTCGCCGCATCCGGACCGCGGCTACTTCCAGATGATCATCAGTGCCACCGGCGCGATCTTCGACCGCCACGGCCATGGCAACCCGGCCCATTGGAACTCGGGTGCGAAGGCCGCCACGAAGATCGGGCCCGACGGGTGGTCGCTCGAGGTGGCGATCCCGATGGACGCCCTGGGCATCGGCGACGAGATGCCCAATCGCTGGCGCGCGAACATCTACCGCAACCGTCAGGCCGGAGGGCAAAGCGAGAGCCAGGCGTTCTCGCCCACCTTCCGCGGCGATTACGACGTGCCCGAGCGGTTCGGCTGCCTGCTGTTTACGCCCACGTGTCCCTGGGCCGAAACGGAGCAGGCCGCCGAGAGCCAGCAGGGGATCACCGTCGAGCGGCTCGGCGACGGGACGGCCGTGCTGCTCTTCGACCTCTCGTCGATTCCCAAAGGGGCCCGGGTTTATCGTGCCCGGCTGCGGTGCGAGCGGGAGCCGCTGGACGGGCTGAGCGACGACGTGCTCAAACCGATCGAGATCTTGCCGCTTGCGGGCGCGTACAAAGAGGGCAGCCGGCCGGCGACGTCCGGCGAGGCGCTTCGACTTGTCGCGCCCTGGTACGACTGCTTCGAGATGACCGACCTGGTGCGCCGTTGGGCCGCCGGACAGGGGAACGTCGGCGTGTGGGTCAAGAGCTTCTCCGGCTGGCGTCCCGACCGCACGTTTCTCGACGTGATGTTCGACGGAACGGCGGAGCACGTCCCCCCGGCGGCTTCGGGCGTGCGGGCCCATCACCATGCGGGCCAGACGTTCATCACGTGGCAAGAGATCGACGATCCGGTGGGCCGCGACGAGATCACCTGGGGCGAAATGCGGTCGATCCTCCAGGACCTGGACCGCGGACGCCAGACGCGGTACTGCATCTACCGCTCGACCCGGCCGATCACGCCCGAGGTGCTTCCGCAAGCCGAGCTGATCGCCGAGGTCAAGCCGCTATCGGGCTGGAATCTCAACGCGCGGAACATCGGACGGCCGATCGACCGGTTCATCGCGACCGAGCGGGTGCTCAATTGGCACCAGTGGAACCCCTTCGGGGACGCCACGATCGACGGCGACTTCGGGCGCGACTGCCCGATCGACCGCTTCGTGATCCGCGACGGGCAGGCGCCGCTGGCCCGCGGCACCGGGCTCTACGTGCGCACGGCCGTCCGCAACGAGCGGGCGTATTACGCGGTCGTTACGGCGGCCGACGGCGTGGAAAACACGCGGGAGCTGCGCGCCGGGCTGAACGTCATCGGCCCGATTGACGAAAACGTCGCCGAGCCCGAGCCGGTGCTCCAGGGCGAGCTGCCTCGCGGCCCCTTCTTCGACTACGAGCAACGGCGCCTGCACTACGTGCGCTGGGTGGGCCCGCCGTTTACGAACAAGCCGTACGGCTACCACAACTGGTCGGTCGGCGTGCCGAAAAAGGGGTCAGAACTATTTTTCCAGAGCGGCGAGACGAAGGACCCGCGAAAAATAGTTCTGACCCCTTTTTCGGTGGAGCTGAACCTCCACCGCGACGGCTACAGCTTCTGGCGCACGCACTACCGCATCGAGCCGGGCAGCGTGGTGCTCTGCCCGTACGACTTTCCCCTGAAGACGTTTTGGTACGGGTATCACGAGTGCCAGGGCACGTTGCGCCCGTGGTCGGACGGCGTGATCCGCAACTATACCGAGCGGCGGCTCCTCTCGTTCGTCGATTGGGCGACGAAGAAGTGGCCCGTGGACCGCAACCGTATCCTGGTGACCGGCTGCCAGGGCGGGGCCAGCGGCGGCGGGGCCCTGCACCTCGGGCTGCGCTACCCCGACGTGTTCAACCTGGTGATCGCCGGCCATGGCGAGCCGGGCTATGCCGGCACGGGCGAAGGGGTCGAGCGCGTTTGGGGTAAGGTGGCCTGGGCCGTGAAGACCGAGGGCGGACAAAGCGTGTGGGACGAGCTGGACCTCGTGCGCGCGGTCAAGTCGCTGCCGCCGGAGGCCGAGCTGCCGTTTCTGAGCTTGACCTATTCCAGCCAGCAGGAGGGCACGAACGCCCTGGCCGAGGCGCTCATGGGCGCAGGCCACGCCGTGGTCACCCACACGGCCTGGGGCGGCCAACGCATGATCCCCGTCTCGGCCACGGCCACCAACTGGTGCCTGCCGCTCGACGTGCGGCGCGACCGGGCCATGCTGGCCGTCTTCGCCTCGGGCAAGACGGCCGACGCGGTGCGCAACGGCTCACTGCTATGGCAAACCGCTGACATGATCGACGAGCCGGGCCGGCTGGCCGTAACGCTTCGCCAGGGCCCGAGCCAATTCGCCGGCACGATCACGCTTCGCCGGCTTCAGCGTTTCAAGCCCGGTGCCGGCCAGCGCCTCTCCTGGAAGATCGAGCCGATCGAGGTCACCGCCCGCAGCGCCCGAGAGGAGCCGGCCGTGCAGGAAGGCACGGTCACCGCCGGCCGCGGCGGGCTGGTGCAGCTTCGCGACGTGCAGCTCAGCCCGGGCACCCACCGGCTGAGCGTTACTCCGAGCAAGTAGGGAGCGTGTGCCATGAAGTGGATACTGACTACTGTCGCGGCTGTGGCTCTTTTCACGCTGCCGGCCCGAGCCGCCCCCACGCTCGAACGCTGGTGCGGACAGCAGCCCAAAGCCGCGCATCCCGGCACGCTCACGGTGGAGGAGTCCGGCGGGCTGGTGCGCCTGCGGTTCGACCTTGCGGCGCTGCCGGGCGGTGCGACGATCCACGGGGCATGGCTCCATCTCGAAAAGGGAGACGGCCAGCCGTACGAGCCGATCCTGGTCTACACGGCGATGGCCGTGGACGGCGGCGCCGTGAAGCACGACGGCAAGCGTCTCGACCTGGACCCGCCCTGGTATCGCCGCTTCGAGGCCACGGAGGCCGTGCGCCGCTGGGCGGCCGATCCGGCGAAGAATCTCGGCTTCGCGGTGGTGCCCTTCGACGGCTTTCGCCCCAACGGCTCACGGCTGGAGGTCCTTTACGACGGCGCGGCCCGGGGCGTGCCGCCGCAGGTGAGCGGGCTGAGGGCCGTGCACCACGACGGCCAGACGTTCCTGGCCTGGACCGAGCACGCGGCCTATCGTCCGAAGCCCGGCGAGGTCGTGTGGCTCGAGAAGTTCTCCGAGAACGGCGACGTGCGCGCGTCGGGCCCGGGCCAAGGCGCGTTCGACATGCCCAACCACCCGGGCATCACGCTGCGCACGCTCCGGCGACTCCAAGGGCTTGGGCTCCGCGACCAGCCGAGTGGGTTCCAGGGTATCAAGCCGCTTAAGCGCGTGGCCGAGGTCGAGCCGGTCGCGTACCGTGTTTATCGCCACGGCCAGCGGATCACCGCCTCGAACATCCACCAGGCTGAGCTGCTGGCCACGGTCGAGCCCCTAAGCGGCTACGACACCGAAGTCTACAAGATCCACTTCAAGGGCGAATACATCGACCAGCGCGAGGAGCCCGAGTCGTTCATCCCCACCTTCTGCGTGGACAAGGGGCAGGCCCTGCATCCGGGCGAGGCCCTGTACGTCCACACCCCTCCGCGCGGCGGCCGGGCGTTCTACGCGGTCACCTGCGTCGTGGGCGGCACCGAGAACCTCGCCCAGCTCGGGCCGGGCAACAGCCTGCCCGAGCCGGTCGCCGAGCAGCCGGCCCGCCCGCTGCCCGTGCTCCAGTACGTGCAGGTGGACCACTACAAGGAGGATCCGATCGAGTACTGGCACCGCATCTGGGCCGCGCCGCCGCTGGTGAACCTGCCCAGCCGCAGCTTCCGCATCGGCGTGGCGGTGTCCGACGGGTTCGAGGGGCCGGGGCCGCTCGAGATCGGGGCCATCTCCGGGGCGTTCAACGTGCGCGAGGAGATCCGCGTGCCCAAGGCCGACCGGGTGACGCTGGCCATCGAGCGGCAGCTTGCCTGGCTGCCGGCGCTGTTCTACAACGAGGGGCGCGGCACGCTCCGCGCCGCCACCGAGTGCCGGGTCGACTACTTCAGCGAGCGGTACATGGACACGATCATCAAGTGGGTCATGTCCCGCTACAAGATCGACCGCTCGAAGATCCACGGCAGCCTGATGTATTTTGGCCTGCGCCACCCGGAGATCTTCCCCAAGATGTCGTTCGGCACGTACACGGCCACGTACGACTACCGCTGGGCCCCGGGCAGCCCGGCCCACTTGGGCCCCGAGGGGATCAAGACGGTCGATGGCGAGGACGCCTGGGAGATGTACAGCGTGGGCGGCTACGTGGGGAAGTACCCGGGCCGCGACATTCCGTTCCTGATCTGCATTTCGGGCACGGGCAAGGACCGGGGACACACCTCGGAGTTCGGCTGGCAGGACGACCCGCGCGGATGGCGGGCACTGATGGACGCCCGGCAGCCGTTCGCCGCGGCCTTCAGCGGCAACTGGCGCCACTACCCGGCCTTCGTCCGGTTCGACGCGATGAATTGGGACGGGCCGGTCCCGGCGTTCAGCCATTGCTCGCTCGACAACAACCCGGGTAGCGGCGACCCCGCTTCCGGCGACTACTACGGCCAGATCAACGGCTGGCTGATCTGGGAGGACGAGGGCTACGTTGACGAGCCGGGGCGGTTCGAGATGACCGTGTTCCTGGACGAGTCGTGCCCCCGCGACCGTTGCACGGTGGACCTCACGCCGCGCCACTGCCGGCAGTTCAAGCCGCGGCCGGGCCAGAAGTGTACTTGGACCAACACCACGCCCGACGGCCGCCGCGCGGGCTCCGGCACGGTGACGGCCGATCAGTGGGGCTTGGTGACCATCGAGAAGCTCACGGTGACCAAGGCGAAACACCGGATCATTATCTCGCGATAGGAGGGACTGAGATGAGAAAGGGGATCGTGTTGTCGGCCATGTTCTCGGCGGTGGTTCTCCTGTGGCTTGTGCCCGGTGTTTGCCGCGCGGGCGAAGCGCCCCAGCCGCCTAGCCGCGGCGAGGCCGCCGCGGTGATGGTGGAAAAGGGCCCCGCGATCGACGGGACCATGAACGACCCGCTGTGGGAGAAGTGCCCGCCCTGGCCCATGGGCGACTGCACGTCCCAGCAGCCGCAGAAGTACAAGACCTGGGCCAAAGTCCTCTTCGATCCCACGCGCGTCTACATCGGCGTCCGGTGCGAGGAGCCGGACACGAAGTCGCTCGACGCCGACGTGGCGCAGCGTGACGGCCCGGTCTGGAACGACGACTCGGTCGAGGTCTTCCTGCGCCCCGACCCGGGCGAGCCGGTGTGCCAGTTCGTGGTCAGCCCTCGCGGCGTGCTCTACGACGCGCGGAACAAGGAGCCCGCGTGGAACAGCACGGCCGAGGTGAAGGCGTCGGTCCAAGAGGGCAAGTCGTGGACCGTCACGCTGGCGATCCCCTTGAAAGAGCTGCCCACCTACGCGGGCGACGACCAGGCGTGGACCATGAACGTCTACCGCACGCGCCCGGCCCGAGGCGGCGACAAGACGCTGATGTACTCCTGGTCGATCATGAGCGAAGCCGACTACCACGCCACCGCCGAGTTCGGCGTCGTGACGGGCATCGACATCCCCAAGCGGGCCGACGGCGTGACCCGCGTGCGCGAGGGTGGCCCGCCGCGCCCCATGGTTCCCAACCGCGGCGTCGAGGCCGGCGGCGTGACCGTCTACCACAAGATCGACTTCGACGAGGGCGCCGACGACTGGGTGGTCGGCCAGGGCGCCCAAGGCAACCTCGCGGGCGACGCAGCCCACGGCAAGGCCCTGCGCGTGGAGTGCCAACGGGGCTGGGCCGGGTGCGAGCTGCCTGTGAGCATCGCCGGCTCCCGGGGGCTGAAGGTCGCCTGCGTGATGAAGGGCCGGAACCTGGAAAGCGCGGGGATCAACGTCTACGACACCATTGCCCGGGACAACACCACGGCCTACGGCTATCGCTACGTTCAGCCCGACCGCTTCACGCCGATCCTCTACTTCCTCGACGGCTTCCGCTACAACTCGACCGACACCGGGTTCGTCTCGCCGGCGACCCATTACAGCAGCGTGCGGTTCTACGGGCCGCAGCAAATCCCGCCGGGCACCTGGTTTGCGATCGACAACTTCGTCGCCTACCGCGGCGACGACCGCCAGGCGCCCGAAAAGGTCACCGGGCTGAGCGCGAAAGCCACCGGCCGCGGCGTCGAACTCAAATGGGACCCGGCCGACGACAACGTGGCGCCGGCCGTCTACGTGATCTCCCGTTCCGACGGCGGCCCGTTCGAGAAGATCGCCGAAAGCGACCGCACTTCGTACCTCGACGCGACCGCCGGCCGGGCTACGTACCGCTACCGCGTGTTCGCCGTCGACTTCGAGGAGAACTATGGGCCCTGGTCCGACGCCGTGTCGGTCCGATCGAACACGACGCCGCGCGAGCCCTCGCTTTCTCGCGAAGAAGAGGACCGGCTCCTCTACACCGATCACGTGCGCCAGGTCCACGCCCGCGGCGCCGGCAAGGTGCGAAAGAACCACGCCACGCTCTTCGGCGATTCGTTGACCGGGGCGACGGTCTACCCGCAGTGTGCCCGGGCGGCGTTCGGCACGCTTTCGGTCAACGCCTTCGGCTACCCGGCCATGCGCACCAGCTTCGCCCGGAACCAGGTCGGCGAGATCATCCGCCGGGACAACCCCGAGTTCATGTTCATCCTCTACGGCACGAACAACAACAAGGCCCAGGAGCACATCCCCGCGGCAATGGACGATCTAGCGGCCGTGGTTGCCGCCTGCGAGGCCAACGGCACGGTGGCCGTGCTGGGCACGATCCCGCCGCGAGGCTGGGACCCCGAGTCGGCCCCCGAGGCCGCCTTCAACCGCCACGTGATCGAGCTCTGCCGCAAGCTGAAGATCCCGACCGGCTACATCTTCGAGGGTTTTCAAGAGGCCGGGCCCGAGAACCGGCGCACGTACATGGGCGGCGACGGAGTGCACTGGACGGGCGAGGGCATGGCCATCGGCGGCCGCGCGTGGGGTAAGGCGCTCGATCAGATCCGTTTCGTGATCAGGGACCAGAAGTGAAACGCGTTGTACGACGGCCTTCCAAGGCCGTCGACGTAGTATCGAGGCCCTCGACGGCCTTCCAAGGCCGTCGACGTAGTATCGAGGCCCTCGACGGCCTTGGAAGGCCGTCGTACTCCGAATTGAAGCACTACCGAGGAGACAGACCGTGCGATTAGCCGCGCTGGTTATTGCCTCTTTTGTCACGGCCGGGGTGGTCGCGGCGCATGCCGGCGAACCGCTCACCCCGCCCTTTCAGCCCTGGTTCCCCAAGGCCCCGCCGCTGCCGGAGCCCTCGGGCCAGGTGATCCGCGTGGCCGGGGTCGACGAGCTGTTCCGCGCGGCCGCAGAGGTCGAGCCGGGCGGGACCATCCTGTTGGCCGACGGCCACTACATGATGCCCCGCTACTTCGAGCTGCGCACCGATCGGGTCACCATGCGCGGCGCCTCCGGCCGGCGCGAAAGGGTCGTCCTCGACGGGGCCCGAAGCCGACACGGCGAGCTGGTCGGCATCACCGGCTGTGCGGGCGTGACCATCGCCGACCTTACCATCCAGAACATCAAGTGGAACGGATTCAAGATCAACTCCGACAAGCACACGACCGCGGTGACCATCCACAACTGCATTATCCACAACGTATGGCAGCGTGGGGTGAAAGGGCCGGCCGTGCGCCCCGAGGACCGCGACACGTTCCGCCCCAGCGACTGCCGCATCGAATACTGCCTCTTCTACAACGACCGGCCCAAGCAGTTTTCCGACGACCCGGCCGACCGGCCCGACGGGTTCGGCGGCGACTACATCGGCGGGATCGACGTGATGTTCCCGCGTCGGTGGACCATCCGCGACAACGTGTTCCTCCGCATCCAGGGCCGCACGCGCCAGGCGCGCGGGGCCGTGTTCCTCTGGCACGACGCCCAGGATTGCGTGGTCGAGCGGAACGTCATCATCGACTGCGACTCGGGCATCTGCCTGGGCAACTCGCACAAGCCGGCGGACATCGAAGTGCACTGCCGCGGCTGCACCGTGCGCAACAACTTCGTGGTCCGCTGCCCGGAAAACGGCATCCTGGCCGACTATACCCGCGACTGCAAGATCCTCCACAACACGAGCCACGACCCGGACTCGCGCCTCAAGCGGCTGATCCGGCTGGTCCACGACAACGACGGGCTGCTGGTGGCCAACAACCTACTGAGCGCCCCGCCCATGCGCGTCGAGACCAAGAGCCCCATGGACGTGCGCGGCAACGTCACCGGCGACTTCGCCGCGGCCTTCGTCGACGCGATGGCCGGAAACCTGCACCTTGCCCGCGGCGTGCCCGGGGTGGTCGACGCCGCCGTGCCGCTGCCCGACGTGCGAGACGACATCGACGGCAGGCCGCGCGACGCCAAGCCGGACGTGGGGGCCGATGAGCTGGAGAGGACACCCCGGTGAGACCTGGGAGACCAAGCCATGCGGAAATCTGTACTGATCTTGCCCGCCGTGTTGGCGTGCGGCGTTGCCGCGGCCCGGGAGTATTCACCCCGAGTCGTCTCGCCCCACAACGCCGACGCCTATAGCATGAAGACCTTCCGCCAGTTCCACCGCTGGCGGGACCTCCAGGGGGACGAGCTGGCCTGGGAGGTCTACAAGTACCTGGTCGATACGCGCACGGGCGTGTTCCACGTGAACGAGGTTTTGGAGGGCCCTGACGCGCTGAGCGAATACCGCACCGTGCGCGATCCGGTCAAGATCATCAACGTCTACGGCTACGCCTACTGCGCGATCCTCGGGCCGGTGATGGCCGGCGTCTGGCAGGACATGGGCCAGGGCAAGGCCCGGACCCTGACCTTGCCCGGGTGGAGCCACGTCCTCGCCGAGGTCTTCTACGACGGGCGGTGGCACTACCTGGACCTCGACGTGCGCGCGGCCTTCCGGCGCCCGGACGGGTCGCTGGCCTCGATGGCCGAGGCCCGCCAGGACGCCTCGCTCTGGCAGGGGCGCGGCCCGTTGTTCTTCCCCAACGACCCGCTGGACAAGACGCGACAGGTTTATCAAGAGACGGCCGTGCACCATTACCACGGCTTCAACCAAAGCGGCCACACCATGGACTTCGTGCTCCGCCAGGGCGAGACGCTCACGCGCTGGTGGAAGCCGCAGGGCGGGCGCTGGGCCCATCCACCCGAGTACAACCGCGTTGACTGGCTGCGGCGCCTGATCGAGAAGGACCCGCGCGGCCCCAAGCCCAACCACCGGCACTTCACCGTACACAACTACGCCAACGGCCGGTTCGTTTACCGACCCAACCTCACGAGCAAGTCGAGCGACTTTGCCGACGGGGTCTACGACTCGCGCAACGTGCAGCCGGGCGACCGGGGGCTCACGCTAAAGCAGCCCGGCGAGGGCTACGCCGTCTTCGAGGTCCGCACGCCGTACGTCATCGTCCCGCTGGTCGGCAATCTGGACACGATCGACGACGATTGCGAGGCGTCGGTGGTGGAGATCGACGCGGCGGGCGCGTCGCTCTCGATCTCGCTGGACAACGGGCTGACGTGGAGCGACGTGTCGGTTGCTTCCTGGCCGGCCACCGTTGACTTGACGCCGCAGGTGAGCGGCACCTACGGCTACCTGCTCAAGATCGCGCTTACGGGCCGGCCGGGCGAGGCGGCCGTGCGGCGCTTGGGCATCACCACCTGGGTCCAGGTCGCGCCGGCGGCGTTGCCGTCGTTGCGCCAGGGCACGAACCGGATGGAGTACCGCACCGGCGACCACCACGGGCTCAAGACCCGTGTGATCGAAGTCCGTTCCCGCGCCCGCTACCCGGAGGAGCTGTTGAAGTACCTCGTCGAGCCGCCGGAGGATTACGACCCTTCGCGCAAGACGCACCGGATCCATGGGCCGATCACGGCCAAGGTCCAGGCCCCGCCCGGCACGCAGATCGCCTGGTTCTGTGCCGCGGGCAGCTTCCGCACCCATCAGCAGGAGGCCGCCCGGAACACCCGCAACACGATCGCCTACGCCGCCGACCGGCCCGAGGGCTTCCGGGAGATCTACCGTGCCGACGTCCCCACCGACACGCAGCACTGGCACTACAACGCCTATCGCGAGGTCCGCCCGGACCAGCGGGCCGAGCGGCTCTTCGTCCGCTACGTGGGCGACCCGGCGGTCAATAACTTCCAGGTCTACGCCCATTGCCTCGACGACGGCCGCGAGTCGGCCGGGCCGGTCTCGATCACCCATGCCTGGACTGAAGGCGGCCGGGCGCGGAGCAAGACGGTGAGCCTCCGGGGACCCGGGTCCTACGAAATCGTCGCGGAGCGGGACCCGACCGACGAGTCGATCGAAATGTCGGTCCCCAGCGACGTTGGGCGGTAGTGGCAGGCAGGAAGATTGTGGGCAGGAACATTATTGACAGGAACATCTTCCTGCCCAGAAATCTTCCTGCCTTTCAGACTGACCCAGCGTGGCGACTCACGGTAACCGCGGGAGGTCTCAACGGTATAACCTATTGGGGGCCAGAACCGGGCCGCATCCGGTGGGTGCCATTGCATTCGTTGGAGGGGGAATCGGGATTCCCTGGAAATTCGGGCGAAGAGGCCCAATATCGGCTTGGTCCGAGCGAATACCGGCTGAGAATCGCGGGACAAGCGGCGCGTCACGGCGACGGGCCCGAAGAGCACTCTGTACGACGGCCTTCCAAGGCCGTCGAGGGTTTCGACACAACAGCGACCGCCTTGGAAGGCCGTCGTACTTCAGACAACAAGACTGTTACCGCGGAGGAATCCCATGCCTCGAAGAATCATCCTCACCTTGATCGGGCTAGTCGTCGTTCTGCCCGCCGCCCGGGCCGCCGAGCCGCTGCCGGCCCGCGAGGCATGGGTGCCCCAAGAGGCACTCCTCGTGCTCGACGTCCACGACCCCAAGCCGATCCTGGACCTCTTGCTCGATCCCAAGCTGATCGAGGCCGTCAAGGCGTCGCCGCCCTATCGGGCCGGGGCGTCGAGCCCCCAGTTCGCCCAAATGACCAACGCAATCCAGTTTCTCGAAGCCCGGCTGGAAACCAAATGGCCCGAGGGCCTGGTCAAGCTCCTGGGCGGGGGATTTACCCTGGCCGTGGGACCCAAGGGAACGACCTTCCTGCTCGTGGACGCCCAAGACGCCGAGATGCTCCGCGAGCTGAACGACGTGATCCTCTTCTTCGCCAAGGACAACGCCGAGCGGCGCGGCGATGCCGAGGCGGTCTCCTCGGGCGAGTACCGCGGCGTGACCGGCTGGAAGCTCGGCCCCAACGAGGCCCACACCATCCTCGACAACCGGCTGCTCGTGTCCAACAAGTCCGAAGGGCTCAAGGCCGCCTTGGACCTCCGCGCCGAGCCGGACCGACCCGGCTTGGCCCGCTCGCCCGGCTACCAGGCCGCCAAGCGTGCCGCCGGGTCCGGCGCGGCCGCCACGTTGTACGTCAACTCGGGCGTGCTCAAAAATCTGCCCCAGGTGCAAAACGCCCTGGCCGGGGACCGCAACCCCCTGGCCGTCTTGCTCCTGGCCGGGCTGGCCGACGCGGTGCAGGACTCGACCTGGCTCGGCCTCGCCCTGGACGTAAGCGGCGATAAGCTCGTGCTCCGCCTGGCCACCGACGGCACGGTCGACCCCTCGGGCGCCGGCGGGTTCGCCATTCCCCCGCAGGCCGGCGGGGCCATGCCCAACCTGGTCGTGCCCCGGGGCATCGCCGCGATGAGCTTCTACCGCGACCTGCACGGCTTCTACGCCGCCAAGGACGAGCTGTTCCCCGAACGGACCAGCGGGCTGATCTTCTTCGAGAACATGATGGGCATCTTCTTCACCGGCCGGGACCTGACCGAGGAGGTGCTCGCCCAAATCGGCAGCGACGTGCGCCTGGTCGTGGCCCGGCAGGAGTACCGGCCGGAGAACGGCACGCCGGCCGTGCAGATCCCCTGCTTCGCCGCCGTGTTTCGCATGAAGGACCCCGATAAGTTCGCGCGCGTGGCCGAGGAGGGGTGGCAGAAGGCCGTGGGGCTGGTGAACTTCTCTCGCGGGCAGCAGGCCAAGCCGGGTCTGATCATCGACCGGCCCGTGCACAACGGGGTGAAATACACCTCGGCCGCCTTCTCGCCCCCGGAGGGAGAAAACCGCTCGGCCGTGGACGTCCGCTTCAACTTCAGCCCCTCGCTGGCCATGACCGGCGAGTACCTCGTCTTCAGCTCGACCGCCGGGCTGGCCGAGGACCTGATCGACGCCCTGGGCAAAGAGACGCAAGAGGGCGCCGCCCCGCTGGCCGGCACGCACAGCCTCCTCGAGCTCGACGCGGCCCAGTTGGCCTCGATCCTCGGTGCCAACCGCGAGGGCATGATCCGGCAGAATATGGTCGAGAAGGGCAACACCCGCGAGCAGGCCGAGCAAGAGATCGGCACGCTGTTGACGATCATCGAGCACGTGGGCCGGGTGAAGCTCGACGTGGGGATCGACGGGCAGCAGACCCGCGCGGCGCTCGAAGTGCACCTGAACCTGCCGTAGCGGTTTACGGAAACCTCTTTTCAGCCACGGATGAAACACGGATAGAACACGGATTCCAGAGAGCCGTAATGCAGAACGCCATGGACATCGAGCTTCGCCGCGACCATCTGCTTAATAATCTCCCCGTGCTGGCCGTCCATCCCGCCGTCCCCATCCGTGTTTCATCCGTGTTTCCTCCGTGGCCGGCAGAATGAACGTGGTCCCTCTTCCCAGGCAAAGGACCCAACGCCATGCCCGATCCCAACCGATCGCCCGATCCCGGCCGGGCCTGGGCCCCGTTCGAGCCGGACGCGAAGCGCCCCTGGGATCTCCGCCTGGCCGCGCACCTCTACCGCCGGGCCGGGTTCGGCGCCAGTTGGCCGCAGCTCGAGGAGGCCCTGAAGCTCGGGCCGCAGCGCACGGTCGACAAGCTCCTCGACCCCGGACCGCAAGCCGTCGCCTTCGCGCGCGAGCACGACGCCTACGAGGACGCGGCGGCCTCGGGCGACGTGGGAGGGCTGCGCGCGTGGTGGCTGCGGCGCATGATCCTCACGCCGCAGCCGCTGTTGGAGAAGATGACGCTCTTCTGGCACGGCCACTTCGGCACCAGCGCCGCCCGGGTGCCCGGCGCGCGGTTGATGCTCGACCACGTGCAGCTCCTGCGCCGCCACGCCCTGGGCAATTTCCAAACGCTCTTGGAGGGGGTCTCGCGCGATCCGGCCACGCTCTTGTCGCTCGGGGCGGCGGCCAACCGCAAGGCCCTGCCCAACGAGGACTTCGCCCGGCAGCTCCTCGACCGGTTCGCCCTGGGGCCCGGCAACTACACGGACGAGGACGTGCGTGAGGTGGCCCGGGCATTCACCGGCCTGTTCGTGCTCCGCGACCGGCTCCGTTTCTTCGACCGCGAGCACGACTCGGGCGAGAAGACCGTCCTGGGGCAAAAGGGCCCGTTCGGCGGCGAGGACGTGGTGCGGATCGTGGCCGGCCAGCCCGCCGCCGGCGCGCTGGTAGTGCGAAAGCTCTATCGCTGGCTCATCTCCGAGACCGGCCAGCCCAGCGACGCGCTGCTGGCCCCCCTGGCCGAGCGGTTCGCCGCCGACCGGGACGTGGGCCGGCTCGTGGAGACCATCCTCCGCAGCAACCTGTTCTTCTCCGAGACGGCCTATCGCCGGCGCGTCAAGGGCCCGGTCGAGTTCGCCGTGGGGATCGTGCGCGGGCTCGAAGGGACGATCCCCACCTTGCCGCTGGGCAACCAGCTTGCCTCGCTGGGGCAGGACCTCTACCGGCCGCCCACGCTGAAGGGCTGGGACGGCGGGCCGGCCTGGATCAACCGGGCCACGCTCGTGGGGCGCAGCAACCTGGCCGCCGCCCTGTTGGCCCCGGCCGGGCCCTACGAAGGCAAGCTCGACCCGGCCGCGGTGGCCGGACAGCACGGCCGGAGCGACGCCGCCCCGGCCGCCCGGTTCCTGACGGACCTGTTCCTGCAGGGCGACGTGGACGACGCCGCGGTGGACGCGCTCTCGGGGGACCTTCCGAGCAGCGGGGACTTCTCACCGGCCCTGCGCGGGTTCGCCCATGGGGTGCTAACACTGCCCGAGTTCCAATTGGCATGAAAACCTGGAGGGCACGATGAACCGGTCACGACGCGATTTTCTGAAACGCACGCTCGGCGGTGCCACGCTCATGTCGCTGGGGCCCGCGGTGCCGGGGCTCTGGGCCCGCTCGGCCCGGGCCGCGGCCGACGCCGCCGACCGCCGCGACACGGTGCTGGTGGTCCTGCAGCTCTCCGGCGGCAACGACGGCCTGAACACCGTGGTGCCCTACGCCGACGACGAGTACGGGCGCAAGCGCAAGACCCTCCGCCTGACCGGCAGCGAGGTCCACAAGATCGACGACACCCTGGGCTTCCATCCCGACACGCAGGGCTTCGCCCGGCTGTTCAACGAGGGCACGCTGAGCGTGGTCCAGGGGGTGGGATACCCCAAGTCCGACCGCACGCACCCCGGCGCCATGCGCAACTGGCACACCGCCCGGCCCGGCGAGGTCAACTGCCCCACGGGCTGGCTGGGCCGGGCGGTCGACGGCTATTGGCAGCCCGGCGAGCGCGACCTGCCCGGGGTGTTCGTAGGCCCCATCCCGCGCCCGTTCGCTCTGAATGCCGAGCGCGCGGTCGTGCCCGCAATCCGCGCGCCCCGCGAGCTTACGCTGCGCAAAGCCGGCCCCGACGCCGCGGCCCATTACCGCCGGCTGCTGGCCGCCGCCGAAAAGGAGCCAGCGGATAAGCACAATCCCTTGGCCGAGATGGTCCGCCGCAGCACCGTGGCGGCCCACGCCGCGAGCCGGCAGGTCGAAGCGGCCGTTCGGGCCGCCGGCCCCGGGGCCGACTACCCGCCCTACCAGTTGGCCGCGACGCTCGGCACGGTCGCCACGCTGATCCGGGCCCGGGTGGGCATCCGCATCTTTCTGACCGAGCTGGGCGGCGGGGGGATCGGCGGCTTCGACAACCACGCTAACCAGCGCGACAACCACGCGGCGCTGCTAAAGCAGCTCTCGGAAAGCGTGGCCGCGTTCGTCGCCGACCTGGCCCGCGACGAGCAGCTCGACCGGGTCGTGCTGATGACCTTCTCGGAGTTCGGGCGCACGCTTACCGAAAACGGCCGTCGCGGAACCGGCCACGGCGCCGCGCAGCCGATCTTGCTGGCCGGCGGCAAGCTCCGCGGCGGCCTTGTGGGCGCACACCCCAGTCTCACCGACCTCGACCAGGACGCCCCCAAGCACCACACCGACTACCGCCGGCTCTACGCCACGATGCTCGAGACCTGGCTGGGCCTCGACGCCGCGGCCGTGCTCGGCAAGCGGTACGAGCCGTTGGAGCTGTTTCGGGCGTGACGGCAAACATTCACCCCACCACCTCGACCTCCATCCCCAGCATCTCGCCGAGCTGGCGCATTTCGTCGGCGTAGTGGCCGTAGGTCCAGATGAGGTGGTTGCCGTAGTCGAGCTGTTTGCGCACGAAGTCCTCGGCCCGGCCTTCGACGGGCTTGATGCGGGCCTCGACCGAGCAGCCGAGGTTGTCGCCCTCCCAGCCGTCGGAGCCCTCGAGCGTGCCCCGGAGCACGAGCATCCGGCTGGCCGTGGGGTCGATGCGCACGACGGTGGCCCGCTTCTCCTCGTTGTTGGTGAAATCGACCACGGCCTTGGCGCCCCACCCGGAGCTGACGAAGCGCCCCAGCTTGTAGGGCAGCCCGGGCTGGTCGAAACCGTTTAAGCGCAGGCCGGACGCGCTGTGGTTGATGGCCAGCAGGCCGCCGGGCCGGAGGAAGGTGTTGCCCAGGTGCGACGACTTGCCGGCGACCGACATCAGCAGGCGCATCGAGAGCAGGCCCCCCAGGTCCGCCTCGCAGCTCGAGGCGAAGCCCTCGTCCTTGAGCATCGTGTGCGTCAGGCAGGGCGTGATTTTCCACCGCTCGGGCAGCCGGCTGGAGCAGAACTCGAAGCACTCGATCGTGAAGGCGTTGCACTTGTGACGCGCCATCAGTTTCCGGGCGGTGTGGCAGAACTGGACGCACCGGGCCACGAGGCCCTTGTCGAGGTAGGAGTGCGCGGCCCCGCGCACCAGGCGATCGGCCACTTCCTCGGCCTTGGCCCGCTCGGCGTCGGCGCCCAGGGCGCGGTCCATCTCGGCGGCCAGCTCTTTATAGCCGATTTGCACCACGCGCACGCCGTGCCGTTTTTCGAGGTCCGCCAGGTCGTTGATGCTGGAGACCGAGGCCACCGGCGGCAGCCCCCGGTCGGTGGGAAACAGCACGGCGGTCTCGCGGAACACCTTGCGGGCACGGAGCAGGACCAGCAGCTTGCGCAGCTCCTCGTCGCCCGCGGGCACGAACGTCTCGACGCCCATGCTCCGGGCGTACGACGCGATGTCGACCGTTCGGCAGTTGAGCCCCCATTCGAGGATCATCGGCTTTTCGAGCCGCCGGGCCACGTCGTAGGCGATGACCGAGGCCCCGCCGGGTGAAATAAAGAGCACGTCGGGCGCCCGGCCGTCGCGCGTGAGCTTGGCGGCCTGCTCGGCGGTGAGCTTGAACTGCTCGTCGAACGTGACGTGTACCGCCGGGAGCAGCTCGACGCCCGGCTGCTGCCCGAGCCTGGCGGCGAGCTGCTTCGGCCACCCGGCGAAGCGGGCCTCGGCGTTGGCCCGCTCCTGGTCTACGCCGATCGCCCGCCAGCGGCAGGGCCCCTCCCAAACGCCCGTGTGGACCATGTTCGTCATCACCGGGCGCACGGCGAGCTTCGCTTGGCGGGGGCTTATGAGCCCGTCGTCGGGTGCCTCGCCGGCGCCGGCCCGGCCGGCCATCGCCCCGGCCGCGACCACGGCCCCCAGGCTGCCTTCGAGGAATTCGCGTCGGTTCATGAGTCGTTCTCCTTATCGTTTGAGCTTCTTCGCCAACTGCGCCAGCCGCTTGCCGAGGCGCCCGGCCTGTTCCAGCTCGGCCGGGCCGACGCCGGGGTCGAGCGGGCCGGTCATGGCGGCTGCGCCGGCCTCGGCCCAGATGTCTTCGCCCTCGGCGTCCTGGTACAGCGGCCCGGCCACGACCATGCGGTTGTTGAGCATGAACATCAAGAGCGAGACCACGGTGAACTCCTTGCCGCCGGTCTGGCCCGCCCCGGTGGAAAACGCCCCGCCCACCTTATCGGTGAAGTCGACCTTCCACTTCCAGTTCCAGTCGTCGATGACGATCTTCATCTTGCCCGGCACGTTGCCGAAGTAGGTGGGGCAGCCCAGGGCGATGGCGTCGGCCGCTTCGAGGTCCTCCTTCGTGGCGTCCTCGACCCGTTTGACCACCGCCGCGGCGCCGTTGACGCGCTTCACGCCCTCGGCCACTCCTTGGGCGAACTTCTCCGTGTTGCCGGTGCGCGAGTAGTAAACGACCAGCACGCGGACCTCGCCCGACGTGGCCCCCTTCCCGGCCGGCGCCGGCCCACTGGCGGGCTCCGCCGCATGTGCCCACGACGGCAGAATCGCGATCAGTGTGAAACACACAACCCAGTACGAAGAACTGCGACGATTCATGTTCCAGGCTCCTTTCTCTGGTGGTCACGGACGGCTCGGCGCCGGCTGGCCGCGTGGCACCCATCCTGCCGAGCCAGTTCTCCTCACCCGAACAGGATTGCTGCCCGATGCCATTGGGCAGCGCCGACTACTTGCGTTCCGCCTCCCGAAGACACTTGCGCAGCCTGTGGGCGACATGGTCGCGTAGACTGGGATCGTATCCGTCGATCAGCCTCGTCAGGTTTTCGTCCCATCTCTTCTTGTCAGCCTCGCTCCACTTGCCCGCGAAGTACGCCTCCATCCCCTGCAACATGCTCCTTCGGTAGTCGGGGTGCATGCTCATCTCGCCTTGGAGGTACTCGTCGAGGTTGGCCGCAAGGCTGGGCGGCAGCTCCTTGGGCGCGGCATTCCGAACGTCTCCCAAGGTAGCTTTTTCAGCGTCAATCCCCGGCTCGACGACAAATCTCACTATCTGTCCGCTGATAAGGTCTGCAATCTTCTTTCCCGCGAGTATATTCTTGACAAAATTGTGTACGTTCAGCGCCCCCACTTGGGCGCTAACCTTGTTGTTGTAGGTAATGAGAGCCCTGGCGTTCAAGCTCCGTCGAATGTCCTGGATCTGCGTGTCTGTGGCTGGCGTGACACCGCCGTCATCAGATACGCTGTAGATGCAGCCGTTGAGAATCACGAGTGACAGCTTAGGAGGTTCGGACACTTCCCAGTGCGTATAGAAGTCTTCCCACTTAGCGGACTTCTTGCCTACGCCGAACCCGCCCGTATAAGCGTGGCAGTTTAGAACGAGGACGTCGCCATCCTCGAGTTTTTGCAGCACGGAGGACACTCGTTGGTTATCCTTGTCATCTGCGAAGTACACTTCGCTCGGCGGCTCGAGGTTCGCTTTCGCATATTCGACAGTTGCCGGTAGAAGAGAGTAGGTATTCCCGTAAGAGGAGCTTTCGGAATACTGAATCGTCACGAATCCCCAGCTCTCTGCGGACACATGGTCAACCGAGAGGCCCGGTATCAAGAGCGAAAATATAAGCAGTGCGAGAGTTAGGGCGCGTGGGTTCATTTCTGAGTTCTCCGTGCCTGGTTTGAATCACAATCAATCAAGTGACAAGGCTGTATGGGCCAATGGGACTCTGCCTTTCCGGGAGTTCGCAGGACGTCTGTCACGCCACCTGAAGCCCCGGATTTCGGATGGAATCATACCGGAAACCCGGCCGCGGGGTCAAGACTTGGGGTGGCCGGTCGTACTTGGCGCGAAATACGCGGTGCATTCACTACTGCTGGTGGCAAGCTCTCCCCGGGCGGCGGACGAGGACGGTACGCCGGCCGAGCCGGAGGAGCAGGAGCTGCGCACGCTGGCAGCCGACCCGAAGGTGGCCAAAGAGCGACGCAAGCGGCTGGGCAGCCTGTCGTGGTCCATGCGCTGCCTGTTGAGTGAACTTCACTCTGCCTCACCAAAAGGACAAAGTGGACCGGCGCGGCCGGGCTGACGAGGCGAACGCTTGGAGTCACTCGTTTCTGGAAGACGCGCTCGCGCGGCTTTCAGAAATCGAGTGCACTCCGTTGTTGTTGTCTGATAATCGTTTCTCCATGATCGAATTTGGGGCGACGGTGCCGCAGACGACGTTCTGCTGCTCCTTCACCACTCGGAACCCCATACGGACGAAGAACGGCTTGGCGGTCACGCTCACGGCGGCACGGAGACAACGAAGCCCGAGTCGCCGTGCCTCGGCTTCGATCGCTTGGTAGAGCCTTCTGCCTACGCCTTCGCGCTGGTGCTGATGATGGCAGTAGAAGTAGTCAATCTGACCATCCGGCATCAACTCGGCGAAGCCGAGTATCTTCCCGTCGTTCTCGGCGACGAAAGGGTTCCGGGAGCGAAGCCGTTCCTCCCATTTCGGCATGTCCACCTGGGCCGGAGCCCACCGTTCGCATTGCTCCGGCGTGTAGTCTCGGCCGACGATGGTGTGCGTGGTGTCGTGGTAGAGCTGCCAAAGCTCGGCCTCTTCCCCGGGTCTATATCTGCGGATTATCATCTTCTCAGACAACTTAGTAATTCTCCCGCCGCCCCGCGCCGCAGTATTTCATTATCGCGGCGATTTCGGCGGCATATCCCGCATGGTAACAACCGGGATTCTCGCCGTAACGTGATGGCGCGTCAAGTGGTTACGGAGATTCCCCCCACATGGGCCAGCGTGTTACGCGGTCCGTATATCACGCTGCATTTCAGCAGCCAACAACCCGTTCCGGGGGTTCTTTTCCCTCAGTGGATGTTCTGCCGCTCACTCGACCGGCTGGAAGGTCTTCTTTTCCGGATCAAACCGGTACAGCACCTTGGGCGAGTCCTTCTTCAGGGCGTAAAGCTCGTCGAGCCCGTCGCCGTCGGTGTCGCAGAGGACGACGTTCGCCCAGCCGGCCGTGTCGGAGAGCGGGGTCCAGGTCTTGGCGTCGCGGTCATAGCGTTTGATCTGGCCCTGGGGCGTGACGACGAAGAGCTTCGCGCGTCCTTCGGCGGGCTTGCCCACGGCGAGGCACGCGGCACGTTCGTTCAGCTCCTCGGCCCGGCCCCGCGTACACAGCACGAGCGCCGCGTCGTCGCCACAGGCCGCGACGACCTCGTCGCCGGGCGATGCCGAGAGGTCGCCCGCGATGACCGACCGGGCGTCGCGACCCATGAGGAGCTGGCTGTACGCCTTCCACTGCGGGTTGAAGGCGTACACGTCGCCGCGAGCGACCGTGGCGAACTCGGCGACCCGGTTGCGCGCGTCGAGCTCGGCCGCGGCGGCGCCGACGAAGTCGCCGGGCAGCTCGTGCCAGTGCTGGTTGCCCACCTCGACCGTCCAGCGGTAGCTCACGCCCGTGAAGGTGCAGGCCAGGATCGAGTCGAACTTCTCGTCGGGCGAGCACTTGCCGGCCGAGAGCTCGGCCACGTTGCTGCCGTACCCGCCCGCCAGCTCGCCGCCGTCGAAGTCGAACACGAAGAGCGACTTGTTGGCGTCGTCGAGCAGTGCCAGCTCGTCCTTGCCGTCGCCGTCCAGGTCGGCGGCGATGAGCTTGTAGGCGCGGAAGTCGGGCAGGAGCACGGCCGGGGCCGAGCGCCCGTCGGACCGGTACACCGCCCCCTGCGCCCCGATCCAGGCCACGCCGAACGACCCGCCGGTCATCGTGTGCAGGCTGTTTTCCGCCGCCAACGCCGGGCCGGCCACCAGAAGCCAAGCTGCCGCGAGCAGCGCGAGTGCGAGACGTTTCATGGGGGAAGGCTCCCGTCGTCTGGAGGAGGGCCCTGGCCGGTGCCGCGGGCAGGTGGGAGGTCTTGCTTCTTCTCTATTCGATAGCCTCTTACCAATACTCCGGCTTGTCGAGCTCTTTTACGCAATACGACTTGCCGGCAATCGGCGCAATCTCACCGCCAACCAGGGACTGAGCCAGCCAGCCTTCCGGGTATTTCAATGCCAGGGGAGCCGGCACCACCTCTTCCGAAATCGGCCTAAACCCCACCTTGGAGTAGAAGCGGGGATCACCATAGGTGAGCACCAGCTCGACCCCGTCCTCTGTTAAGGCATTCAGACCAAAGGCGATCAGCTTCGTTCCCACGCCTTTGCCTTGATGGTCCGTGTGTACCGCTACGGGAGCCAGAATGAAGGCGTCGATTCCACTTTCGAACGTCATTCTCGAGAAAAAGGCCGTTCCGACAATTTGCTCGTTTTCCGTGGCAATGAAGCAATGAAGATCATCCGCGTCAGTGCCGTTCATGAGATCTCTAACCAGGCGTCCTATAGCCTCCCCCTCGGCCTGCCCCTCCGAGTCCGAAAACGTTGTGGTGCATAGCCGTTCAATTTCGTCCGCATCGTTGGGGGTGTAGGTTGAGAACTTCATGTTGTTTCCTGGCCAACTGAGACCTTCTCCCGCCGGGGTCAAAGCCCGTGGCGACTTCGCGTGCTGATGGGGATCGCGAACAAGCCACACCTCGGCCCGACCGCAGCGTCACGACAGCACCAGCGACTCCTTCTCGAAGTCGAACAGCACGACCTTGTTCTCGCGGTGCGAGATCACGCCCATCGAGAGCGGCGCCTGCACGCGCACGGCGATTGCGATCGAGCAGGCCGGCTGCTGGCGGGTCTTCACGCACGTAAGCAGGTTCTCCCAGAGCTTGGCCGTGTTGCCCAGCCCCTTCCAGGGCAGGTTGATCTCCTGCTGGCCTTTGGCGAACGGCACGATGCGGATGCCCGTGCTGTCGCGCGAGCCGAACGACTTCCAGATGATGATCCCGTCGGTGCCGCGGATCTTGGTGTCGCTGGGCACGTGGTTCGAGAGCGTGCTCTGCATCACGACCGACGGCCCGCCGGGGTAGTCGGCGATGATGTTGCACTGGTCGGGCACCTCGCGGTTGTACTGGAATGTGCCGCCGCCGCCCATCACGCGAGCGGGAAAGTCGAGCCCCAGGATGGCGAAGACCGGCGTGAAGGTGTGGACCAGCAGGTCGGTCGACGGCCCGCCCGCGTAGTCCCAGTAGAGCCGCCACTGGAAGAACCGCGATACCGTGTAGTCGACCTTCGGCGCGTCGCCCAGGAACCGCTCCCAGATCAGCCCGGGGCCGGGCTTGGCGTTGGGGTCGGGGATGTTCATGCGTTCGCCCCAATCGCCGCGCCGCGTGAACGCGCACTCCACGTGGACCGGCTTGCCGATGATCCCCTCCTCGACCATCTTGCGGACCTCGGGCAGGTTCTCGTCGGCCATGTACTGCGTGCCCACCTGCACCAGGCGTTTGTTCTTCTCGGCCGCCGCCTCGACCTGTTTGGCCAGGTCGAACTGCGACCAGTGCGTCAGCGGCTTCTCGCAATAGACGTCCTTGCCGGCGTTCAAGGCGTCGATGGCCTGCGGGGCGTGGAGCCGGTCGGGCGTGGCGATGCAGACCACGTCGACCGCCGGGTCGGCCAGCAGCTTCTCGTGCTCCATGTACATCGTCACCCCGCCCAGACGCTTCGACGCCTCTTCGAGCCGCGGGCGGTAGACGTCGCAGACGGCCACGGGCTCGGCGATCCCCTGCTTTTGGAACCCCTGCACGATGCCCTGATGGGCCCGGCTCCGCCCGCCGGTGCCGATGAACCCCACGCCGATCCGCTCGTTGGCCCCCCGGGCCTCCTGGCCCAGCACGCTGACGGTCCGCGCCGCCACGGCCGCCGCCCCCGCGGCCGCCCCCGCCCGAAGAAACGCCCGGCGGTCGGGCTTGTCCTGGTTGGTCTTGGTCACACGGCTTGTCGGCATGATCGGTTTCTCCGTGGTTTGAGGTTCTTGGGAAGGGCACGCCCGCGCACGTGCGTGTTCCGCGGGTCCGAATCGGGCAGCCGAGAAAAAGGGACCTGGTTTATTCTGCCGGAACGGCCCAAAGGGTGCTTCGCACAAAATAAACCAGGTCCCTTTTTTGTTCCTCGGCTACCCTGCAGCGTGGCCAGCAGCTTTTCGACCGCAGCCCCCGCAAGGTCCACGATACTAAACTTGCCGTGGGCGCTCAAGGCGCCGTCCCCACCGAGCCACGCCAGATCGCCCGCCTACGTCCACTGCCTCGGCGGCATGAACCGCAGCGGCGCGGCCGCCACCCCGCGCCCCGCGCGATCCTGCCTTGGCCCAAACGATCCGACACCCCGAAGACCATCGGCGTTGCCAATCTGACCACGCCCAGAAAGCGACCCGAGCTTGCCGAGATTGGCATTGTGTCCCCGAATTCCCGGATTCGGGATTAGCCCGGAAGGAACACTGATTTCCACTAATCGCTACGAATGTCTTGGACCACTGCCGATTAGTGGAGATTAGTGAAGATGAGTGTTCCCGCCTGCCGTGCAACACGGTAGGCTTCGCCCCTCCTGGAGGGTTGGCCGCGACCACTTGTTTAACGAGGCCGAAACGGGTTCACGCTTCCGCATTGCGGCTGACGTCTTCGCCCATCCCGGAACTTCACCGGCAGGATTACTCCCCCCGGTGTCCGGGCGGCTACATGCTAAATCAGGCAATTACATGGCAAACTCCTTTCAGTCTGCAAGCTGTGCCAAGCTTCGCTTGGCGTACCAGGAGGGAACGGAGGAGGTGGGGGGCTGTCGCAGGACGCAGTGGCGGCCGGGGAACTGGAGCCGTGATGTTCGAAGCGCCGAGTTGAGCCTGAGGGCGAACCGGCCCGCGACGTCGCAACTCCGGACGGTCTGAAGGTGACGGGCTGTCCCCGTTCCTGCGTTTCGGTCCTCGGCAACCGTAGCCGACGGCCAACTCGGCCTCGTAGCAGATCACTGCCGATTCGGCGTCGGGCCGCGAAGGTACTCCCGAGCCCTCCCCAGACTCACTCCCAACCGTTTGGCGATCTCCGCCGGGTCGGTAATCCCCTGGCGGAACAGCTTTCGGGCCTTCTTCCAATTGGGGCTAAGTCGCCTGACGAACCTCTTCTTCTTGCCCGTCAACACACTCCGCCGGCTTCCCGCCCATGCCTCGAGCCTCCGTCTGCCGGTGGAGACGTGACAAACGAACCCGCGCGACACGCGGAGCTTTGCGGCTATCTCGCGATGGGTGTAGCCTTCCTCGAGCAATTGCCGCACGCGCTTCACGGTCTCGTCTGAATGCACTGCTTCGTCCCCCATGATCTGCAACGGCCGTCTCGGCGGCGGACCGTTTCACTGGCGCCGTTCTCATTCTAAGGTCGTTCTTCTGCACCGGCAACCGTCACCCGCACCGGCTCCGTTCTACATCAGTCACTTGACCTGGCAGACTTCTTCGGCCGTGTAGGTCAGGTCGACTCGCACCGCGCGCCGGCTGTACGTGTCGTTGATGTAAAGGTGTTTCTCGCTCCAGCCCGCGCCGGTCGGCCAGGCCAGCGGGACGTCGGGCACGGCCACCAGCGGCTTGCGCTGCTTCGAGCCCTCGGGCACGAACTGGGAATCGAAGTTGCCGTAGCGTCCGACTTCGGCGATGAGGTTGCCGGCGTTGTCGTAGATCCACACGGAGCAGGTCACCGCGTTGGGAAGCGCCAGGCGCCCGTAGCGGTCGACGTCGAAGCGCGGGCCGCGGCACACGCAGCAGGTGTTGCCGCCGAGGCCCGCTTTGCTGAACGGTGCCAGCCCGGGATACTCGCCCAGCACGCCGTCGAACCCTTCGGCGCGCTGCTGGTCGTCTTTGCCGGTCATGGCCCCGCCTCGGGCCGCGTCGAACTTCAGCACGCTGCCGACCGTGTCGGTCCACATGCGGTCCATCGCGTAGCCGTGCGGGGGCGTGAGCCCTTCGGGCCAGTAGAGGCAGCCGACGTAGAGGTCGCCGGCCAGGTCCACGCGGATGCCCGCGTTGGCCTGCGGCAACGGCCCGATGACGGCGCCCTGCCACGCCTTCGGGTAGTTCGCGCGGTTCTTCTCGTCGGCGTCGGAGGCGGGGAACTGCCCCTTGAGGTAGTTGCCGGCGAGCGGTCGGCCGTCGGGGCCGAAGCCGCCGATGGCGTACGCGACCCAGCGGTACATGAACGAGAGATAGGACCTGCCGTCCGGCCCCACGCCGATGCCCCGCTCGGCGTAGCCGATGCCGTAGCGGCTGTAGATGTACGGGCTGAGCACGTGCGTGCCGGTCTGCGGGAAAGGGGCCGGCTCCAGATCGCGGGTGCGCCGCTCGAACGGCCCGGAGTAGTCCTGGCCCAGCGGCCGTCCCTGACCGGTGCGCACGTAGAGCAGCCCGTCGTAGCCCACCGCCAGGTCCGTGGCGTAGAAGAGCTCGTCGTTGCTCTCGAGCCGCTCGCCTTCGCCCGTCCGGCCGTCGTAGCGCCACAGGTTCGAGGCGCCGTCGTTCACGTAGACCTCGTCGCGCCCGTAGTCGACCGCCAGCCGGTTGAAGTCGAGCTGCACGCCGGGCCGGGGGTTGAACTGTGTTGCCCGCGGCGAAAAGGACGTGCCGCGGTCCTCCAGGGCCGCCAGGCCGCCCTCGACGCCGGCGACCCAGACCACCGTGCGGTCCGGGCGGACTGAGAGGGCCATGCGCGGACTCTTGGCCCCGGGGCCGAACTCGTACTCGGCGGCGGGTTCAGCGTCTTTGCCCGGGCGGTCGAACTTCACCAGCTTGGCAAACCATTCGCGGTAGCTGCGGCGGTCCCGCTGCATCACGTAGATCGAGCCGGTCGTGGGGTGTACGGCGATCTGGTCGGCGTACTTCACGGGGACCTCGTTTGTCAGCTTGCCCGACTCGTCGTAGACGGCCACTCGCTCGTGCTCGCGGTCGCAGACGTAGACCAGGCCCTTTCGGTCCACGGCGATCCCCTGGACGGGGCCGAGCGGATCGAGCTCGTAACCCAGCCCCTTGGTCCAGTTCCCGCCCACGCCCTCCTTGTGGGCCACGTCCACGGCGACGAACTCCCGCATGAAGTCCGGCTCGTCCCGTTTCATGCGGAAGACCCGGCCGGGCGGGAAGTCGGGGTTCATGGTGTGGCCGTAGCGGGTTTTGCAGGTGAACGGGCCCGATTCGTAGACGTACCGGCCGTCCGGACTAACGGCCACGTGGATCGGGCCGTTGCCGCTGTTGGGAATCATGCCCCACGGGATGTGCTTCTTCTCCCACATCAGGCGCGTGCAGAACTCCTCGCCGCGGACCGCCCCGTTGGGCTGGAGCGTGTAGATCCGGGTTCCGTCGGTCAGCACGACGCCGTTCTCCTTCGATGCCGACACCAGCGAGAGGCACCAGCCCCGGCCGCCGGCATAGAACTCGGGATTGAGGTTCTTGATCTGCCGTGGCCGGAACGTGCGCCGCTCGGGGTCCCAGCGGGCGACGTCCTTCATGTCCTCCGGGCCGAGGTCGGCCGGGAACGGGATGATCTCGCGCAAGTAGCGGCCGTCCGGGTCGAAGACCCGGAGGGTCAGTTGCCGCTGGTTGAGCAGGGTGGCGTAGCCCAGCACGTAGACGTTGCCGTCTTCGTCGGCGGCCAGGCCGACCACGCTGCCGAACGTGCTGGGGTCGCCGCCGAGGAAGCGCCCGAAGCGTGCGCCGAGCCCGGCGCGGACCCGGACGCGAAACGGCGCCGGGTGCCGGGCGTCCGACGCCGGCAGGATCGGGCGCCCGAAGTCGTCCTTGCCGTCCCAAGTCAGCTCTTGGGAAAGTCCCGGCTTGAGCGGCGGGGGCGGCGTCTTCTCGCCCCCCAGCACGCCGGCGCCCAAGTGTCGCACCACGTCGCCGTCGGCGTCGAGCAACGCGACCTCGACGTCCGTGGGCGCGCTTAGGGTAAAGCGTATCGTCACCTTGTCCCCGACTCGCTCGACCGTTGGCTTGGCGCTGAAGCCGACTTCGCCTGCCGGGCAAACGGAACTCGCGAAGACAACGCTCAAAAGCATCGCGATTCTTGCGGCGATCATCGGACTGCCTCCTTTGTCCCGACGTTTTGGACTCTTGTTGAGCCCGGAACCAATCCGGGCTCAGCACGCTCGCCATCATAACCCCCCAGCCCGCCACGTCCAGCGCCCGGGCGGGTTTTGCGGCGTGGCAGGCAGCCTCGGTCGTTTCCGATCGTCACGGCGCGGCTTCACGAGTGCCGACCGGACCAGACTCGTCGGGAGGTTCGGGCGGCCAGTGTTTCTTGGCAGCGTGCTCCAGTTCCCCGTACTTCCGGGCCAATTCCGCAACGGCGTCGTCACTGTCATCGACTTGCAGCTCCAGCCAGCAGCCTTCCACGCCCTTTTTGGCCACTCGAATGCCGGCGGCCAGCCGTCCGCGGTGATCTCCGCCGGCCCGATCTCCGGCCACAAGGGACGCCATGAGCCTGTCCGCGAGGCTCCCTTTGGTTTCCTCGTAGGCCGTGGCCATGGCAACGATCACTTCACGGCCCACGAGCGTGTTGCCCTGGCAGGCATAGTAGCGCCCCGTCATCGCGGCCCAGTAGATGCCGGAGGGATCGGCCTGAGCGGGGTTGCGACTGAGCGCCCTTCCCTGGATGTCGATGATGCCCAACTGGCGTTTTTCGCGGTTCGGGTCGCCGTCCAGGAGTGTGGCAAACACCTCTTCGGGTGTGTTGCCCTGTTGCAGCAGATCGAGCGCCCGCGGTCCCCAATCGGGGTTGTGCCAATGCTGGGTGCAGAACGCTCCCACGCCGGCGCGCACGAAGGGCACGACCTCGCCCACCGCCGGGTACTTGCTGGCCACGGCCGCTCCGCAGACGCCCGTCTCCGGATCGGCCGCCACGATGGAGAATGTGGCGGTGATCTGCGGGATTCCGGAAGGCTCCGGGCCGGGCGGCTCTCCGAACCCGTGCGAGTGCAGGAGAGCCAACACGACGGCCAGCGAGAGTCGAGCGCTGGTGGGTGTGAAAGCTGATTGAGCGATTGGCATCATGGCATGTCCTCCATCTTCACTGTCTGCGGAACACGGGGCGACGCGACCTATCGGACTGCTTTGACCAAGAAGGCGATTCCCAGAGCGAGCAGCAGCACACCGAAGATGACGCTGAGCACGCGCATTGCAGGGGGCAGCGGCGAGAGCGACTTCCTGTCGTTGCCGAAGATCCCAAAGTACAGGCAGACCAACCCCCCAACGAGGCATCCGGCGATCGCTTCTACCATCGGGTTCTCCTCCTCGCCTATCTTCCCCCGCGCGGCCGCGTCAAGCAAGGGACGAGCTAGCGGGCGTCTTGGGACGAGTCCCGGCCGTACTGGTTTTCCTTTCGCCGGGCACGCTGGGCAAAGTACCCGACGGGCCCGAATGCGTTATCACGACCGCAGCGCGTGCATATCGCGGCATAGGGAATAAGGAACCCGAGAACCCAGATAACGAGGAATGCACCCAGTGTGAGTACGCTGAGAATCAAGACGAGTATCGGGCTCGCGTTGGGGAGACGGTGATTCGTCACACACCCACACTGCGGGCAGTGCTTCCGCCTACGTCGATACGAGACAAGTGACCGCAACATCCTGAGGTTGCCCGAGCTCCCGGACAGTCAAACGCCCAAGGAATCACACACTTCACAAACCCGACACGTTGCACCCGCTCCCGCCGATCTCGTTTCCGGACGGACGCAACCGGCCGCCGGACGTGGCTGCCCGGTCCAACACGCGCTCCAACTCTTTGGAGTACGTCTGCTCGAACTCGAAGCTGGACCGCGGAATCCCGAACATCGCGTCCCAGTCGAAGGGCTCGATGATCGCGAAATCGTCGTCCGGCCCTTGCGGCGGCAGCACCAGCGCGGTCGGGAACCGCCGCACTCCGTATTTCTGAAGCAGCCCCTCGTGCTTCGGATCGGTGCCGTCGATGCGCACCTCGACGAAGTGCGCGTCGATGTACTCCCGAAGCGCGGGCACGCCGCCCAGCACGCGGGTCTCGAACGCCCGGCTCGTGAGGGAGGCGGGCGAAAGTACGTTGCACAGCACGAGCTTGCCCTCAGCTTGTGCAGCCGCCATCGCCGCGCTCGGGTCGGGGTTGACCGGCCCTGTTTGGTACGTCCGCGCCTTCGGCCGGCCCTCGATCGCAAGGATCAGGCGCGGGCGCAGGGCGGGGTCGACGGCGTAGTCCGAGGAGACCATCAAGACGTCGAAGGCCCCGTTGACCAGCCGCTCCTCGACCATCTCCAGCGCCAGACCGTGGTTGGGCCACTGGCCGCTGAGCCACTTCTGCACGGCCGGCGTAACGTCCACCTCTGTCCAGCCCGTCTCCCGAAACGTCAGCGACCCGACCGGCTCAGGGCAGCGATCGGACTCGCTCCGGAACATCCGCTTCTCCCAGTTCTCGACTGCGCCGACCGGGTAGGTCCACTGTTTGCCTTGCGGGCTGAGGCTCGTCGAGTCGTTCAAGCCGCCGAGGAATCCGGCGCGCCTCTCGTTCCACCGTTTTCTCAGAGCCAGGGCGCGGCAATCGAGGTTGACCTGCTTGTTGAGTTCTCGCACGTAGAGCGCCAGCACGGCCCGCTCGACCTTGGTTTCCCGCGCGAGCATCGACAGATCGAACTTGATCAGCGAGCGCCGCGCCTCGCCGCCGAGGTGCAGGTCGTATCGGGTCTCGTAGCCGTAGGAGAGGCCCACGCCCCGGTTGCGGCAGGACTGCCCGTGCCCGGCGTTTGCCCCATAGTCGCCGAAGTACACGTCGCGCGCCCCGTCGTACTCCGGTACGCCGAGTTCCGGCAGGGCCGCGCCCTGGTAGATCTCCAGCACCGTGGCGTCGGGATGTTCCGTCCTCAGCCGGCTCGTGACCGGCAGCTCATCGACCGGCTTGCCGTACCGCGGATTGTCCACCGTGAACGGCCGGCGCTCGACGATCGTGCCGAGGTAGCCGCGTGTATCCATGGCGATCACCAGCGTTGCCTTGCCGTGCGGATACGCCCCGCTGACCAGGATGCTGCCCCAGTATGCCCCGCCGCACGACTTCTGGAACGGAATGCGGGTCAGCAGCCGGCCCCCTTCCTCCGCAGACTCCACCCACGCCGAGATGTTGCGGTCGGTCCACGGGCAGTACACGCCGCCTTGCCGCCCGAGAGAGACGCCGGGGCTCGAACCGTAGAAGAACGGGGCCGTGCCGTCGATGTAGATGTTGTCGCCCGGCCGAAGCGTCCTGACCGTACCGGCGGCATCGACGATCTCTTCCGCTCGCCGGGCGAAGTTCCGATTGGCCAGGGTGAACTCGTCGCCGCCGAAACGAATGACCGGCGCCGTGGACTTGTCGAGCGACCACGGCACGGTGTCGTCCATGATCCGCATGGGGAAGCCCCAGCTCCCGTCCTTAAGCTCGGTCGTCACGAGCACAAAGCCGCTGCCCGCGCTCAAGGTGTAGTCGAACTTCGGATCGGGGATCGCCAGTTGCCGCGGCGGGATTACGGTCACGCCCCAGGCCGCGAGCCGGAATATCACCCGCGGCGAAGCGTCATGCCTTGTGGCGTTGTTGGCTGCGCCAAGCGGAAATCGTTCACCCGGATCGGTCAGATCGCGATCGGCGTCGAGGTCCGCGTAGAGCACGTCGAAGCCGGTCCCCGTGCCCTTGGATTCGTCGGCGACCATGGTGATGATCGACTTGCCTTCCGGCCCGAACGCGAAGAACCGGTACGCCGGCTTGGCCGATGCGTACGACGGTTCCTCGAGCATTCGGTCGATTTTCGTGTGATCGAACCGGGGCCCGGGCCGAGGATGCGGCAGTTCGGTGACTTGCGCCGCTTGGGCCGAAACGCAACCCGGAGCGGCAAGCGCGATGGCGACGGCTGCCCAGCTTTGGAACATGCGACACCTCCTCCCAACCCAATGGAATTGAAGACACTCTGCCTTGACAGTGGCACACAACGGCTCTCTCGTGCTCCGATTCATACGCGAGCGTCCTTCTGACGCGGAACGACAGCGGCGGAATCGCCACGGCTCCGTGCGTCGATTGGCCTATGGGTCTCTTCTCCTTGCGTCAAGGGATCTTGTCCATCCACGATTGTTGCTGCCGGCGCGGCGGAAAGCAACCCCGTGAACCTCGCCCGCCAAACGCAGTCCCGATCGTTCATCTCGCGGATTGTGGCCCCGCCGGACAAGGGCAGCTATAATCCACTTGGTTGCGCGTCAGGACTCTAAGAGGGGCCGAGTTTTCCGGAAGGGAGGCGTGAAATGAAGACGCAACGCAACTTGCACCGTCGCCGTTTCCTCAAGTCGAGCGCGGCCGCCGTTGTCGGGGCATGGGCCGCGCCGGCGGCCGTTTCATCTGCCGCCCTGGGACGCGGATCGCCGCCGCCGGCTGGCGAACGGATCGGGTTGGCCTTCATCGGGCCGGGTAACCGGGGAAGGGGGCTGATCAAGGAGTTCGCATCGCGGGCGGAGGTTGAGGTGCTGGCGGTGGCCGACGTGATCGGCGCGCAGCGCGAACGGGCCGTGCAACTGGTCCGCGAGCTGGTCGAGCCGGTCAAGCCCGCCGCAGCCGGCCGCTGTCGAGGCTACGTCGACTTCCGCGAGGTGCTCGACCGGCCCGACGTCGACGCCGTGGTCGTGTCGGCCCCGGAGCACTGGCGCGCCATCATGTGCATCATGGCGGCCAAGGCGGGCAAGGACATCTACACCGAGAAGCCGTTCTCGCTGACGATCAAGGAAGGCCGGGCCATGGTCGAGGCCGTGCAACGTTACGAGCGGGTCTTTCAGCACGGCACGCAGCGGCGGGCGTACGACGCGGTGCGACTGGCCTGCGAACGGGCCCGCAGCGGGCGGATCGGTAAAGTCACCCACGCGGTGGCCTGGGTGGGGCCGGGGCCTGAAATCGACGCGCCGAACAACCCGCCCCGCGGCGAACCGCCCCACCCCGAAGTCTTCGACTGGGACCTCTGGCTCGGCCCGGCTCCTTGGCGCCCCTATCCCGGGTCTAACGGCGTGCCCGGATGGCAACGCTATCGCGACTACGGCATCCGGTCGATCGCCAACTGGGGTTCGCACACGCTCGACCACGGGCAATGGGCGCTGGGCAAAGACCACGAAGGACCGGTCGAGATATTGCCTCCCTCGGGCGACGATCCGCGCACGGCCCTGAAATACGCCGACGGCGTCGTCTTCTACCGATACCCGACGCCGGGCGACTGCTCCGACGTAGCCGTCTTCGGCACGGATGGTCAGTTGCGCATTCTCGGTAATCCGCCCATCAAGGAGGAGTTCGACGCAACGCCGATCGGGCCCGACGACGTGCACCTGTACCGTTGCGAGAACCAGGATTTCGGGGGCGACTGGCTCAAGTGCATACGCACTCGCGAGAAGCCGCTGTGCAACGAGGAGGTCGGCTACCGCAGCGGATCGCTTTGTCAGCTAATCGCCATCAGCGACCGGCTCCGACGGCCGCTCAAGTACGATCCTGTCCGAGCGGCTTTCCCCGACGACGACCGGGCGAACCGGCTGCTCGACTACCCGAAGCGTACTCCGTGGCGGATCTATTGAGCGCGGCCGGCTTCGACGCGGGCGATTGGCAAAGGGGGCGTCTGCTGCCGAATTGGCCGCACGGCCCCGGGGCACTTCCAGCGCCGATTCGAACGGAATGCCTTACTCAAGTCGCGACGGGCTGCTGCCAGAACGGCAATCTGCCGTACCAATCCGCTCAGTTCATGTACTGCCAGGCCGTGCCGTCGAACACGGCCAGGGCCGGTTTGCCGCTCTCGGTGTTCGTGCCGTCGTCGAGGGCTACGTCGCCGCGCTTCATGTTCTTGAGCGTCGCGGTGTTTGAGGGCGTCAGGTTCAGCACCGTGCCCGCGGCGGCCGGGCCGAGGTACGTGCGGCGCACGCCGCCGTCATCAAGCGCGTCGAGGACCGTGTTCTCCATCGTCTCCACATTGACCAAATCGCGGCGCGCGACCTCGATGCGGCACCCGCGGACCAGCTCGCCGGTCAGCACGCGCTCGTCCGTGTCCTGCGGGTTCTTACCGCCCCAGTTGTCGAAGCGGTAGATATTCCCGGCGATGCGGCTGTTCAAGAGCCGCTTGAACCGCATGGCCGTCTTCCAGCCGCGCACGTTCCAGACCAAGTTGTTCTGGAGCGTGAGCGTGTTGACTTCTTCGCCGCGCACGAACAGGCCCTCGCCGAACACGACCGTGCAGCCGCGCAGGGTGAGGTTCTCGTGGCGGCCGTCGGCGCGAAAGATGTCGACGGCGTTCTCCCCTTCGATGCGGATATTCTCGAAGCTGGCCGACTCGACGGGGCCGCCCTTGCCCGACATCGCCAAGTGGACGGCGCAGCCCCCCTGCGGCGGGTTCATGTAGCAGTCGCGGACCGTCGTGTCCATGGTGAAGCCGCGCAGGTAGAGGTTCGTCCCGTCCTTGCCGCCGCCCCAGTTGTAGAACGTGCAGCCGAGAATCCGCAGCTCGGTGTTGCTGAAGAAAGTGCGGATGTCTCCGCGCGCGGGCGATTTCACCCCGGCGTAGTTCTCCGACGACCAGACCAGGTTGTGTGAGCCCGGCGCCGTGTTGATGAACGTACAGCCGATGAAGCGGCAAAGCTCCGACGTCACGTTATAGACGTTGGCCACGGTGAACTGGCCTACGATCTGCACGTTGGTGAAGCGGTGCTCCTGGGCGGCGCCGCCGTTGAGGTTGCGGGCCAAGAGCAGGCCCACGTTGGGCCGCTCTTCGGGCTTCACGTTCTCCGCCACGATCCACAGGTTCTCCAGGATGCAGTGGTTCGTCCCGGTTAGATCGATGGCCGGCTGGCCGCGGGTCTTGGCCACGAGCCGCGTGGCCCGGCCGCTGCCGACGATCCGGATCCCGCCCTGGTACCCGCCGGGCGCCGAGCTGAGATCCAGCGTCTTTTCGAGCGTGTACTCTCCGGGGGGTACGAAGACCGTGCCCATGCGCCGCGGCAGCGCGTCGACCGCCGCCTGGAGACTGGCGTACTCGGCGGCGTTGACATACCCGAGCTCGGGCTTGCCGGCCCCTTCGGCCGCCGAGGTCAGCGGCAGCCATGGCGTGACGGCGGGGGCAAGAAGGGCCGTCAGCGTCATAATCCTAAACCATCGATGTTTCATGGCGTGGACCTCCGTCAAAGCGATTCTGTTTGCCTCCGGCCGTGTCCCAGCGACGGATCATCGCGAAAAGGCAGTGCATCGTTCGGCTCTTTTTCTCGCGCGGACGTAACGCCGCTGACGGGCCAACTCACACCTTCCGAGCTACGCGCTCCCCTGCCACGATCTTCTTGGCCGGACGCGGCCCAACGCTGCAGTGACCGCTCGATCCGGCCGGTGATGGCCTCAGGCACGGTTCCTGATCGCAGGGCAGCTAGCGGGATCCTAAGGAGGTTGCCGGGGTTGTCGGCCTCCCGACCGAGACGACTGGTTGCAGACCGGCGCGACCGAGACGATACTGGGCGACTATAGCAGTATATCGGGCAGTATGGATAGTCTATCACGTCGCGGCATGCGGAGTCACGCCATGTCAAGCACAATGCAAGTCGCGGCCGCCTTGCTGATGGCCGCCCTGCCGGCCACAAGTTCGGGCGACCAAGTGCTCATTCGGATCGACCCGGTCCCGGCGGACGGCCTCGTCGTAGCCGAAGTGGATCTCGGCCCGGCGGCCCGTCAAGCGGGAAGAGACGGTGCCGAAGCCTTGCAGGCGTTGGCGGAAGTCGCAGGTCAACCGGGATCGCCGCCGAAACCGGTTCCGATGCAGTTCATCCCGGGTCCGGGAGAGGAGTGCCGTTTTACGGGCATCGTGTTGCTGCGGCTGCCGAAAGGCTCCAGCGGCGTGGTGCGGCTCGTGCCTTCGGAGACGGACCCGCCCGCGGAGACCACGGGGTGGGACGGGGCGGTTACCACGAAGTTCTACACCCTCCGGCACGACCCGAAGAAGATGGGCGGCATGCCTTCCGTGATCCGCTTCGCCGCCACGGATAAGGACTTCGAGAGCTTCCGTTGGGGCGACCGGCTTTTCAACCCGGGTGAAGGCAGTTTCACGCTCGCCGGCGACGCCGAGGCGTCGGCCGACCTGGTCTCGCACGGCCCGCTGGCCACGGTGGTTCGCACCCGGGCCCGCTACATCCAGGGCGAGAAGGTCCCGCCGTCGAAGCCGCGGGCCGTCTACGATTGGCACTACTTCCCCGATCGCCCGTTGATCTTCGTTCGCGGGCGGACCGAGCAGGCGGCTCCCCACGCCTGGAAGGAGGTCCACTTCCTGGAGCTGGACTATCCCCGCGAAGCCCTGCCGCGGTGGGCAGGCGGTGAGCCCTGCAAGCGGGGCGAGTTCACCGGGAGCCGCGACAGCTTCGGCTTTCCCGACTTCGGCGCGGTACACGACGGCCGCAACGCCGTCGCCATGATGCAATGCGGCCAGGCCCTGCTGTACGACGGCGGGCCGGGCACGTATCTTCAGGCCCGTGGCGACGAGGCATGGCAGGGCTTTGCCGGCACGCGCCGCGAAACGTCGGCCTGGCTTTGGATCGGCTCGGCCGAAGACCCTGTGGCGGCGATCCGGGAAGCGGCCGGCAACCTCCCCACTGCTGCCAGCGTCACCGTCACCGTCGACCGGGTGCGGGAGGCGATCGCCGCGGCCCGGCGGGAACTCGGGGGGCTGGCCCCCGAGAAGCGTCGGAGGGCATGGTGGCGGGTGAGCGGGGCCGAGGCGCTCGAGGCCTCTGGGCGGTTCGACGAGAGCCTGGCCGTTGCCGCGGGCACGGCGCCCCAGACGTGGACCATCCTCCACGCCGGGGAGCTGGGTCTGATCTTGGAGCGGACAGAAGGCGGGATGCGACCGGTGGATCTGTTCGACGCCGCCGAGGGCCGACACTTGCTCGCGGCCATGGACCTGCCGTTGTTCACGCTGGTTCTGCGGCACGTGGAAAGCAAAGAGGAGGTCAAGCTGGAGGCCGACCGCGATTGGACCGCCTGCGCTGTATCGCACGTCGAGGGGAGTGAGGTGGAGCTGCGTTGGCAGACGCCGGCCGAGCAACGACTCGCCGGGCTTCGTGTCACCGCCAGGGCGAAGCCCGACGCTCCAGCCGGCGCCATCCGCTGGAAGCTGTCCGTGGACGGCGTGCCCGCCGGCTGGACGCTCTGGGAAGTAACCTTCCCGCAGTTGCCGGTCGCCGAGCTCGGGCCGGGGGCGAAGGTGCTGTTCCCGCGCGGCTGCGGCGAGGTGCAGGAGGACGTCTGGGAGCGGTCGTTCCGCTTCGGGGGGACGTACCCCAGTGGCTGGACATCGATGCAGTTCATGGCCGCCTATGACCGAGCGGGCCGGACCGGGCTGTACGTCGCCGCTCACGATCCGGCGGGTGCCACGAAGGACGTGCTGGTCGAAAGCCGGCCGTCGGACGACGCCGTGATCTTTTCGCTTAAGCACCCGGTCCCGGGAATGGGCACGCCGCAGAACCGCTTCGAACTCGATGGTCCGGTCGTGTGGCAACTGTTCCGCGGCGACTGGTTCGACGCGGCGATGATCTACCGCGGCTGGGTTCGGCGCGAAGCCCGGTGGTATCCGAAACTCGGGCCGGAGGGACGTCCGGACACGCCGCTGTGGATGCGGCGGCTGCCGGCCTGGGGGCTGGGGGGTGGCGGGCCGCAGGGGGTGGTGGGACAAGTCAAGCGGTTCCAGGAGTATCTCGACGTGCCGGTCGGCTTCCACTGGTACAGTTGGCACCAGATCCCCTTCGACAACGACTACCCTCACTATTTTCCCACCAAGGACGGTTTTGCCGACGCCGTGGCCGAGCTTCAGAAGTCGGGCGTCCACGTGATGCCCTACATCAACGGCCGCCTCTGGGACACACGGGACCGGGGTCCGGAAGACTTCCGTTTCAGTGAGGAGGCCCTCCCCGCGGCTACCAAGGACGCCGAGGGGGAACCGTACATCGAGATGTACGGCAGCAAGGAGTCGAACGACAGCCGCGTGCGCCTGGCCCCGATGTGCCCGGCCACCGAGCTGTGGCAGGAGACGGTCCGCGGGATCGTCCTGCGGCTCTTCAACGAGTGCGGTGTCGACGCGGTATACATCGACCAGGTGGCGGCGGCCAAGCCGCAGCTCTGCTTCGACCCGGACCACGGCCATCTCATCGGCGGCGGACACTGGTGGACGGAGAGCTATTGGAAGCTCATCGGCCGAATCCGCGAGGCGATGCCCGAGGGCCGCGTGCTCACGACCGAGTGCAACGCCGAGCCGTACGTCCACGTGTTCGACGGCTACCTCACCTGGCACTGGCAGTATGACGGCCAGGTGCCGGTTTTCCCGGCGGTGTACGGCGGGGCGATCCAGATGTTCGGCCGGGCGTACCGGGGCGGCCCTACGAAGGACCTCGCCTTCCGCATGAAGGCCGGCCAGCAGCTCGTCTTCGGCGAGCAGATCGGCTGGTGCAGCCCGGGCGTGGTCGGCGAGAAGGACAACGCGGAATTCTTGCGCCAGGTGGCCCGGCTCCGATGGGACCTTGGCCGGTACTTCTACGCCGCGGAGATGGCCCGGCCTCCAAGACTGCTCGGCGAGATCCCGCGCGTGACCGCCGATTGGCAATGGCACGGCGAGTGGCCCGTAACCACGGCCTCCGTGATGACCGGGGCCTGGCAGCTTCCGCAGCAGAAGCGGGTGGTGCTGCTGTTTGTCAACGTGGGCGACGAGCCGGTTCGGGCGACGCTGCGGTTCGACGCTGCGGACTACGCCCTGCCCGAGGGGGGGCTTCGCGCGACGAAGGTCACTGCGGAGGGCCGGGGCGACGTCTTCTCCTTGACGCGGCGCTTCGAGCAGGAGCTGGACTTCCCGCCGCGGACGGCCTGGGCGTGGGAACTGGCCGAGTAGTCGGCCCGGTCGACCGGGAATTGACCGCCGGACGAGGCAAGTCTTATTGGCGCCTGTCCGACGGCTGCCTGGTCCAGGACGGCATGGCCGCCAGCCAAATAGCCGTTTGGGATGCTGACGGCCTAGTGCCATTCGTGGGGGGTGTTCACGTAGCCCGCTGGAGTATATTCTGCGAAAGACTGGACAATCAGAAGGATTGGGGGGATTGAAGAAAGGTATTTCGTTTGAGAAGCCTTTGAGTATCGCGTGCTTTGTGCCGATAAACCCACCGGGGTAGTCGACTTCTCGCGTGCAAGCAGGGGGGCCTGCAAGCCATACCAGTGCGCCCGCCATGCGAACCAGCGTGGATACCGAGCCCCTCGCCGGCCCAGTCTGGTCGTTCGCCCAAAGGCCCGCGGCGCCTCTGGTTTGGCTGCTGCTCTGCTGCCTGGTCAACCCGCTGCCCGCGCGCGCCCAGGAGCCCTTCTACCCGGCGGCCAGCCGATCACCGTTCTGGGGGCGGACGGAGTACCTCTTGTGGTACGTCGAGAGGTTCTCGACACCGCCTCTGCTCACCAGCAGTCCCGCGGACACGGATCAAGACGTGGCGGGGGTGCTTGGTGAGCCGAGCACCAGCCTTCTGATCGGCAGCGGGGCCCCCGGCGCCTGGCCCCGTCCCGGCGCCCGGACCAGTTTGGGCTACTGGTTCGATTCCGGCCATCTTTTCGGCATCCAAGGGAGCTACACCGCCGTGTGGCGCGACACGTGGCGGTTTGCCGTGGAAAGCCAAGGTGACCCCGTCCTTGCGCGCCCCTTCCTCAACGTCGAGCCGGGCACCGAGGGTCAGGACGCGGAACTTCTAGCATTTCAGGACCTCTGGGAGGGGAGCACGGAGGTCACTCGCGAGACGACCTTCCAGGGCGCGGAGGTGCTTCTTCGGCGAGGCGTTTACCGCAACACCTGGCGCAGTTTCGACCTCCTTATGGGCTGGCGCTTCAGCCGCCTCGACGATTGCCTGTCGATCGCCGACTTCATCACGGCCGTGGGGCCCGAGACCGGGATGGTCGAGGGCACGACGATCGACCGCCTCGACCGGTTCGAGACGAGCAACTCCTTCAACGGGGGAGAGTTGGGATTGGTGGCCGAGACCCGGCGGGGTGATTGGACGCTGGAGATCCTGGCCAAGGTGGCGCTGGGCAACGCCCATTCCCGGGTTGAAATCAGTGGCCTGACCACCACGACCGTCCCGATGCCTGACGCCGATCCGGACGTGGCCGTGACGCCGGCCGGCTTGCTCGCCCAGGAGACGAACACCGGGGTCTACGAGAAGGACGATTTCGCTGTCATCCCGGAGTTGGGCCTGACGCTGGGCTACGATCTCGGCCCGGGCGTGCGCCTGACGCTGGGCTACAGCGTGCTCTACTGGAGCGAAGTGGCTCGGCCCGGCGGGGCGATTGACTCTGGCCTGAATCTCTCGCAGCTCGAAGTGGGCGGTCTCGTGGGCCCGGAACGGCCGCAGTTTGCCTGGGTCGGCGACGACGTTTGGGTCCACGGCGTGCTTCTGGGCCTGGACTGGCGATACTAGCCCCGCGCCCCCCCCAAATCTACGAGGCCGATCCGCTCCGCACAAATGGCGTCGGCCGTTCGCGGCGCCAGCCGCCTGCATCGTAGACCACCCCAACTTCTCCGGGGCGCCAATATCTAAGTCTTTAATGGCACAGTGTTTAGCTACACCAGGTGCCGCTCCCGCCCCCGCCGATGCCTAGGTCTTTTGATGCATAGGACCCCCATCTCTCTGGCGGAAAGTTTTTCCAGAGAAAAAGTTTGACGAGGTATTCTAGGCCCAATTATCATAGGTAATACCGTTGTCGCCACCGCGCCTGGCGGCCAAAGGCGTATCATCGGCCCTCATACGGCCGACATCGCCGCGGCCTCGCGACAGGACGGCGGCCAACGGCAGGCAATCCGGGCTCTAACGGACGTGAGTTTGGCTTTCGTGTGTGGATCAGGATGGGGGATACTACTACTTCTTCTGGGGAGTTGCACCATGTTTCGACGCGACAGGGGGGGTGAGAACCGCCGTAGGCACCGCAGGCGGTGGTCTACGTTTGAGCAACTGGAATCAAGACAGATGCTCAGTGGTGTGGTAAGCGTTCTGAAGACGGATGGGAACCTGCTGCTGGAGGGCGACTGCTCCAACAACGCCATCGAGGTTCGGCAGTTGGAGACCGTCGGCAGGTTCGAGGTCGTGGGCAAGTACGGCACCAGCGTGGACGACGGCACGGGCGTGCCCAAGGCATCGACGATCGTCAACGGCATCAACGGCGACGTCACGGTCAGTCTGAAAGAGGGCAACGACAGCTTCGAGCTGCTCGGCTCCTCGCTGGGGGGGCAGTCCATCATCGTGGGCGACCTGGTCATCGAGAATGGCTGGGGGAGCAACCTGAACGTGCTCAACGACGTGCGGGTCAACATGGACTTCACGGTCCAAAGGGCCCTGCCGGGGGGCATCCTCAGCTACAGCGAGCTGGAGATCGTCGACACCCTGATCCAGGGGAACACCACGATCGCCAACGACTACCTCGATAGCGGAGGCGATAGTCGCACGATTATCCAGAGCAGCGATCTGCAAGGCACCCTGACGATCACCAACGGCTGCGGCAAGGACCTGATCGACATTCGGGCGACCGAGGTCAACAAGTGCGCCGGGGGATTGACCACGATCGTCAATAGGGACGGAGGTAGCCGCACCACCTTCACGGCCAACGGCCACGGCACCGTCCTGTACGGTCCCCTGAGCATCTCGAACGGCACCAACCTGGCCGAGAACGACACCGTGACCTTCAATCAGACGGAGGTCTACGGAGCCGTCACCATCGACAACGGCCACGGCAATACCGTGGTCTCTGTGGACAACGGCACCGTGCTGGGCAGCGATCTGCTGTACGACGCGCCGGTCACCGTGATGAACCAGTCGGGATATGACGAGTTCACGATGAACCGTTCCGAAGCCCCATGGGGCCTCTCGATCCATCACAGCGCCATGTCGTGCAGCCCACTCCGCACGACGACCCCCGGCAACGGGTCGGGTGATTACTACGGCAGCTCCACGGACATCAGCGAGAGCCTCATCGGGCTGCACCCGCTGCACCCGGGAGACCTCGTGGTCATCGGCGACAACTTCGACGACTACGTCAGCCTGATGGACACCCGAGTCGGCGGCACGGTCCAGCTCTGCCTGTTCGACGGCAACAACGCCGTGAGCATCCTGGAGACCAGCGAGCCGGAGGCCACCATCTTCGGCGCCCTGAGCATCTCCTGCGGATCAGGGAACGATCGGGTCTCCATGAACGGACTGAGGGTACTCACCAGCGCGTCGGTCACCTTGGGCTATTGCGTCGACTCGCTGGAGATCCTCAACTCGGTCTTCGACGGGCCGGTCGTCTTCGACGGCGGCGCCGGCCTGGCCGACCAGTACCGGGCCGTGGACTCCATCTTCGGGGACCACGTGACGATCACCAGCTTCGAACTCTTCGGCTAAGCCATACCGCTCCGCGGCGGGTCGTCTCCAAACCGCTGGGGACGATCCTGCCGGCGGTTCGGGTTGTGCCGGACTTGCGACGCCCGGGAAAGGGGCCGACGGCCGCTCGACGGCCGCGGCCCCTTTCGCCAGGGCGTCTCCCTCGCGTCGCCGGCGCGCTCTTCGCTCGCGATTCCGTTGGGGGCATCCGCCCGCCGCTTGACGAGGCACGGCCCCCGGCTCCTTCCGTGAATTCGATATAAGTGTTATCACCCCCCATGCCACGATGGGGCGAAAGGGTGAAATCTGTTGCAGGGCAGCGGAGGCGAGGTTAGCATAGACCTTAACGCGATCGCTCATCGGCCCTTTCCCGCCCGGAACTTCGCCCTCGCTTCGCTGCTGCGTTCTCGGACGGGTCCGACCTCGGGCCACTTGCTCACCCATCGCACATCCCTGCTTCTTGGCTCCTTCAAAGGGGACACCCCCCATGGGGAAGGCACGTCGACACCGCTCTCGAAGAAGATCCTGGCACCACGAGCGCAACCACCCGGACAGGCGGCCGGGCGGCCCTTCCCTCGCACGGCGCGCACACCGCCGACTTGCCTGCGAACCCCTGGAAGACCGCCTTCTCCTGTCGGGTGACGTGCGCGTACGTTTCGAGGTGACGGACCCCGCCGGGAGCCCGGTGGAGTCGCTCGAGGTGGGAGAAAATTTCCTCCTGGGAGTCCACGTCCAAGACGTGCGCAGCCGCCCTCATGGCCTCTGGCAGGCGTACTTCGACGTGTACTACAATTCGGCCCTCGTCTCGCCACGCGCCTCCGAGGTTACCCCGGGGCCTGATTACGGCGCCCGATCCAACGGAGTGGTGTCCACGGGCGGATTGATCGATGAGGCCGGCGGCATGGACACCGACCAGGTCGAGCCGGCGTCGCCGGGCGACGAATTCCTCCTCTTCCGCGTGCCGTTCCACGCCGATACCGCGGGGACGCTTCAGCTCACCGCCGACCTCGCCGAAGCCTCAACCCGCACCGTCGAGTTCTTCGATTCCATTTCACCCGTCTCGCTTAGCGACATCGATTTCACCGGGGGAACCATCGAGATCATCGCCGCGGGTATCCGTGTCATTCCCACCTCGGGCCTCGTCACCACGGAAGCCGGCGGCACGGACACGTTCGAGATCCTGCTCAGCCAACAGCCCACGGCCAACGTGACCGTCGGGCTTTCCTCGAGCGACACGGCCGAAGGCACGGTCTCACCAAGCAGCCTCACGTTCACTCCGACCAACTGGGCCACTGCGCAGGTGGTGACGGTTACCGGGGTGGACGACACGA
>Ga0180438_10001000_pt1 | contig 51723 bp, 8 predicted proteins | sample SS_ome_12_FD_132455 | JGI IMG/M metagenome (GOLD analysis project Ga0180438, IMG submission 132455) | Hypersaline lake sediment archaeal communities from the Salton Sea, California, USA - SS_3_D_2 metaG | ecosystem: Environmental > Aquatic > Non-marine Saline and Alkaline > Hypersaline >...
CACTTTGCTGCCGTAAACGAATTTGCTCATCTGTATGGCGACGCAGTCACAACGAATTTCACTAATGATGTTGATCTCCTGAAAGATGTTATCGGTCATCTTAGTGCTTCTGGTGCCTATGAGCCGATGTTTATTTCCGTTCAGTATGCATGTGAATCGTCGGACATAGAATGGAGACCGGATGCCACCAAGATTATCTTCGGCATTACAGATGAAAGGCATGACCAACAACCAACCGGTCGAGATTGCGGTGCCTTCACAAACCTCTATGCTGATGCGCTTGCTTCTCTGCAATCTCTCGGTGCCTATTTCATAACTGCCATAACGAATGACATTGAGTCAGAAGGTCTTTACACCTCGCTCTCTTTTCAAAGCGGCTGGGAACACGGAAGATACCCGGTTATGGGCCCATATAACGCGGTCTTTGAGCATGTGTCTGCTGAAATACGCAACATCATATGGGGAGTAGACCCACTTCCTGATGGAAATTGGAATTGTCGTATCGCACCGCCGACACCGAGCCTTCTGACTGCTGCTAGTTATATCGATTTCAGTGGGGTTCTTCCTCCCCAATCGACAAACTGTGGCTGTTCCTTCGCGTCCGACATTTGCTATGTAAGGGCACAGTTTGATAGCGCGAGGGCATGCCCGGGGCAAGTTGGCCCGGATTGGGACAGCGTGTGTATCAGGGCTCTTTGGGATATCATGCTTCCGTTTTACGGTGAGACGGGTGATGGTTGCACGTGGTTAGTTGGCGACGTTCCTGTGGATGATGAAGGTGAATGGCGTGTTCAAGCTCGTCTAAATGATGATCCTAGATCAGTAAACTTCTCTTATGGCAACAAGGACATTCTGCGGGACGGCGAGGCAGAAACAGAGATGTGGCATTACATCAATCTAACCAACGTCCTTGAATGGAAAGACCCAATACCAATTTCTGAGGGCTATTTTTACCGTTTAATCGACGGCGATAGAATAGTTCTCAGAAATTTGGAGCGTGTCTGTGGGGTTGACTTCGGGTTCTTCATATTCCCACTCTGGAATGACTATGTCGATGTCACTTTAGACTACATTGACCCTTTCCAGGAAACGTGGATAAGTAGCTTCACTTTTGATGCTCTCAGTCCATTCAGACAATACCCCAATATGTATGGAAGCTTCACTGTCAACTTGCGTCGGGCCCAAGGTGGACTGGAATGGGCCCCGATTCCGCAACCATATGAGGCTCTTGACAAGTACACCTATGAGCCTCTATATAGTTCTGTTTCATGGGTATTGAAGCAGAAACATAACCAATTCATCAATGTGGCCTGGACTACAGGCAGGCGAAAATACATCTTGGTGATTACAGACGAACCGCACGAAAACCAAGAATGGTTGGAAGAGAGATCGTCAATCGAGAGCGAACGGTTCCCGAACGATATGGTGTCTGCTCTTCTGTCTTGCAGAGATGCTAACGCACAAGTCATTGTGGCAACAACGGACGCCTTAGCCCAAAGCGATTGGTGTGAGTTCTCTTGGCACACTGGGTGGCACGAGGGTTACTTGCCGCTTAACGGACCATATGGCAGTGATCAGTTGATGTCCTGCGAGGAACCGTATGCAATCACGCTTCCGGAAGAGCCTTATCAGTGGATTCATGTGCCATATCCGTCTCCTGGACCTGGTCCGGGGCCAGGCCCAACACCCACGCCCACACCAACGCCGGAAGACCCATACGCTGAGAACATCGACTTCATATTTATGGTCGACTACAGCGGCAGCATGGTCGAAGACATGCCAATGATCCACAACAAGATATATGAGTTGGCTAAAGATCTTGTTGGTGAGGGCGAAGACCCATATGGTGGCCTATTGGGACCATTTAACCCACACAGAAACATGCAGTTTGGTGTGGTATACTTTGGTTATCCAAGATATCCAATGTACGAGCAGGAAGCAGACCCGTACTGGGAGGCACCATATAACATAAGTTACGAAGGCATCGATTTTGTCTTTGCTATCGACTATTCCGGCTCAATGGGTGACGACATTAACTCAGTGAAAACAAGTGTACCACAACTCGCTCATGAATTCGTAAGCCGAGGAATCGACATCAGGTTTGGCTTTGTTGTGTTTGGACGCGGCGGTGCCTTGAATTGTCCTGTGAATGGTCTTCCTGGGGAACCTACCGGTTTCACCCGAGATGTAACTGTTCTCCAAGCAGCCATGAACGGCTATTCGCTCAGCGGAGGCGTAGAGCCCCTGTTTTCTGCAGTACGTTACGCAGTCAAGGATGCTTCCCTGGAATGGAGACCAGGAGCTGCGAAATACGTATTCGTTATCACCGACGAAGACAACGATGAAAAACCTGTTGGTTGTGGGGGTGGCAGCTACGAGAACGATTTCAGCGATGCCCTGGACGAATGTTTAGATAGCGGCACCAAAGTCATATTGGCAATTCATGATTTCGCTGCCGATACCTATATGCCTCTCTCTACGGGTACTGGATGGACAGGAGATTATTACCCCGTAGGTGGGTCATATCAAGTAGTTTTCGAACAGCTAAGCGCTGCCATACTTCAAGACGCTGTCTTTGGAACTTGGCTCGATTATCTTCGTGTCTTGGAGTTTGACTGTAATCTTGACCTGTTGCCGAGTGGATCGACGCAATGTTCACAGTGTGATTACTGCAATGTTGATTTTGTCTACGTTACGTATCCTACTATTACTTGTGAACACGACGGACATCCACGCTGCGAGGAATGCGCAGCGTCCTATATTAAGCTTGTCCCCTTTGACACACAAGACGATGCCCCAGAAGAGTATTGCCGGTGGCACGCTGATCTAATCGAAGGGATACTTGTTGATACTGGCGGTGAATGGGAGATTCTTGTTGAGCTAAACTTTACTACGAGGAAACTAACATTTGGTGTGGCACATGTTTGTTTCATTCTTGAGTGGGTCCGGTCACTCAACGGCAGCAGTGTTGAATATTCTATATCACAGGCAAATATAGATAATCTTTGTACATATGGTGGTATTCTTTCAATAAACCACAGAATCGAATGCTATTACGGGATACCTGGAACGCGGGCCTGCGATCAAACTGTCCCAATATCGATACAGTTTGTCAACTTGTGTGCACCCGACTGGGTTAGCAGCTATACTTTTGACGCCCTAACGCCGTTCCAGTCATCTGATGATCTACGTGGGTTTACAACAAATCATCACTACGTGCCAGATGCATTGAAATGGATAGACCCGCCAGATAGCCATGAACAATATACCTATGAACCACTCTTTTCTTCTGTGCAATGGATACTAAACGAAGACCCATATCAACCTATATTCGACTGGAGAGAGGATTCAGAGAAGTACATTCTGGCGATCACGGACGAGCCACTTGCAAACCAAGAATTTCTAGAAGCGGTATGCTCATGTGAGACCGACCTACCGAATCGTCTTGCTCCTACCGTAGACAGATGTCTATCGAGAGGTGTGAAGGTGATTGTTGCTGGTACCCCGCAAGTTGCTAGGGATTACTGCCCATTGTCGACCGGAAGCGGCTGGACCGATGGTTACCTTCCACTAAAGGGCCCATATACCCGCGAATTTCTGACCCAGTGTCCTGAGGAACCCTATGTGTATCCAACTTTGCCACCGGGGCCAACGCCGCCTGAACCCGAGGTGCCATCGATAGAAATAGCTTATGAGGTGCCTTACGAGTATCCGTATGTGCCACCGGCACCTATATCTGAAGAACCCTACATGGAGGCCCCTGTTATCGCAGAGATCCCAGACCAGGTGATCTTCAACGATTCGGCGTACTCATATACAGCAACACTTGAGTCTGGCACAACGCCCGTGCAATGGTCGCTCGTCTCAGCACCTGCCGGAATGACCATAGGATCATCAACAGGAATCATATCGTGGCCGTCACCGGAGGGAACCGTTGGCTCGTCATATTCGATCCGGGTGAGAGCTGTCAACGGATCGTTGATCTCAGATATCACTGGCGGATCGGACACCGAAGATTTCGACCTGACCGTATTGTGCGTGAGAGAGGATGAAGGGGACCCATACTTCTACAGCTCGCAGCCAAACTGTACGGCAGCCAATGTTTCGTTCACTGTCTCACAGACTTGTGGAACCAACGATCAGGCATGGTCTATTGGTCTCACAAGAGATGAAGCCCTTTCATGGGTGAGAGACCACTGGACAGGATACGAGGAATTCAGTTGCCTGCTGATGATATGGCGGGACAGACAACGTATTGATTTCGGGATGGAGTGTAACAAAGTACCGGCAGGGCCGGTGCTTTCCGTACAGTCTTATGATGCCGAATTAACCAACGCTCAGAGGAACAGCCTCCAAGCAGGAGCGCCAATCATACTAACGGATTGCACAGTTGTATGCGATAACGAAGTGGTTGGTCGGACGGATGTAACCATTCAAATGACAGGATGTAGCTAGTTAGATGCAACGGCCGGATTTCAAAGAGCTGTATGCCAAACGCGAGGCCATGAAATCGCGTTCCGATGCTACAAACGGCGTCTCTAAGAGCGGAGTCTCTTTCATGGGAATCGGTGACCTTGTAGAGAATCCGTATAGCGCCTTTCATACAGTCTACATTAGCCCACAGGGAGACGACACAACGGGTAACGGCTCTGAAGAACAGCCGTGGCAGACTCTGGCATATGCTGCCTCACAAATCGATGGCATTGCTGGCCAGAGAGCAATCGTATGTGACGGCGGCGTCTATCCAACAGTTGATGTCACAGCAGACGTGAACCTCCAGACAGACGATGAGTTTGTCATATCGTTGATGCAATCAGCCACAGAGAACGCCGTATTCACTGGAACAGACGAATATGATCGTCCTGATTTTAATGGACCCATCTTAGACATACAACTTTCTGGTGTTAATGAGGTCCCTGGTGCTGTCCATATTCTAGGGCATGAAAACGGAAGTAAGCTTGTTTTTTCTGGGACGGACATTCATGAAGCTGTTACGGTTGAAATCAATGGTATTCTGAACATTGAGAACGTTGATTTTGGTGCTGGTGAATCTGGGCTTTACTGTAATACACTAAAGAACGACAAAAACTTCACTATTACTGTTAATAACTGTCGATTTGGAACACATACGGGTTCATCCGCACATTTCGTTTCAACTCAAAATTCTGTCAATACACTGAAAACAATTGTGTCGATAACGAATTGCCAGTTCTATGGAGAAAATGCAAGTCTTTCTAATGGCGTTCATCTGGAAAACCCAAATGGCATCGCGTGCCTTGGTGGGGCACTTGAGAATTGCAGCTTTTATCACCACTATACAGCACTAACTGGTAAGTCTGTTGCCATGTCAGCAGTTAATGTTCTTTTTCATGAGCACACGATCGGTATAGATATCGATGTGTCCCTATGCACCCCTAACCAATGTGAATTTTCTGGTACAATCAACCCACAAAAAGATATGGTTTGTGGTATCGGTATCGGAGTAGACAGAGAGTGGGTCGACTGCTATTTCCACAGCTCCGCTTCGACGTGCATAGAACTAATCAACGACACGAACGATGGGGTATCTGGCGATGGGCTAAGTGTCAATATACGTCGGTTCCGCTTCAATGGAGAAAACAAAACCTCGGGCTATGTCATAGATAATAGTGTCGACCATGATGATAATAATTGGACCGTATTACTGGATTCCTGTCTATTTGACGGCTTTGATCATCATCCTGTTGAGTTCGGTGGCTTTTTAGATTCGGCAACCCTCCAGTTGATAGGTGATAATATCACGATAGGTGAAGGGCGGTATGGCCTTCACCTATCAAGAACAGATCAACTAATCTCGTTCAGGAACCTCGTTGTACAAGGCTCAGAATACTGTCTTCTCGCAACCAATGGCGTCAATGCTTTTGATGATTTTTCCTTCAGCCATTGTGCCTTCATAGGTGACACGAGCAGTGATAGCGGTAGTGTTGCCGATGTTTCACCGTATGATCCAACGAATTTCCAACGCTCAACTTGGGCAGAAGCCGGGATATACCCATATCCGCCTGAGCCGCTCTATCTTCCATTAGAGGACGGAGATTGCACTGGCACTGGAACTAGCGACAGCACCGCAACAATTGCCTACAACGACCTCTCGTGGGGTACACTATATGATCGTGGAGCGTTTTCAGAAGATCCATACTGGGCACATGACGGCCCTTATGTCACCGTGCCGGATGATGAAATTACATACAACGACGAGGCTTATACTCGTCAAATTCAATCACTTGTTGATTTTGACCTGAATTTTGAACTAATCAGCCCGCCGAGCGGCATGAGCATTAACGGTTCATCCGGACTTATTACATGGGCTAACCCAGCAGTACGATCAACCAGCTATCTGATACAAGTCTTGATTTCTGGATTTCGTTTCAGCCATACCATCTCTTGGTATCTTACTGTCCTGTGCCCACCAGAAGAGGAACCGTACGGTACAGCAGACGAATATCCATGTGAAACAACAGCATACGCATCCGTTAGCTTTTCGGTAACATCTGCCTGTGGCTCGAATGACCAAGATTGGGACTTCACTATGGCAGAAGGAATGGGATGCTCCTTCTACTTGGCCGAATACACTAGCTATATTGAGTTCGTGTCGGGCCTGTCGATTTCTGATACAATCAATGAGCTATCCTTTATGCTCAGGTGTCGAAAGCAATCGGCCGATCCAGAATTGGCTATCTATGCCATCGAGCGTGAGATAACATCTGCCGAACGAACAAGCATACTTAACGGAAACAGTTTCACCATCACAGATTGCACGGTCGTATGTGGTAACACGATTGTGGAGCGTATTTCTGTCACGATACAGCTTGTGGACTATTTCAGCAACAATAGACCATGCCAAGCAGCAGACCCATATTCTCCTATCTATCTTGATTGCGATCCATACATAGATATTCTCTTCTTGGTTGACAAAAGCCCAACGATGCTACCGTATATAGATGCGGTCGAAGAAGAAATATTGAGTGTCGCATCAAGACTCGGTGGAGCCGATGTTGGTTGGAGAGCTGGTCTTGACGATCCCTATTCGCCATTGACCCCAGTTGGCAACCCAGACATTCGGTTTTCTTTGGTTTACTTTGGCTACCCAAAACGGCCGCTATGGGTTCCTCCTCCTGGCCCATTCGAAACATGGCCTAAGTACCTATGTGATTTCATCGAAAACCCATATTGGGCATGGGACCCATACTGGGAGCCTTACGGCTACTCTTGGGAAGAGTGGGCCCCTTGTGTTGGTGTTGACTTTGTGTTCGCCATTGACTTTAGTGGCTCAATGGGGACAGAAATCAATGCTGTCAGGCAGAATGTCCAAATTCTCGCTGACCGCCTGACGGATGCGTTTATCGATCTCAAGGTAGGATTTGTTCGGTTTGGATCGCACGCAGACGCTGGAAACTGTCCTACGGTCCGCCTACAACCAACGAGAGATCTTAATCAGTTCCGGCTGGCTTTACAAGAAGTTTCTGCACGCGGCGGATACGAGCCAGTTCCGATTACCGTCCAGCACGCATGCGATTACATCAATTGGAGAAATGGGTCGGCTCGATACGTGTTTGTCATTACAGATGAAACACAGCAACAACAAGGGAATGGGGGCAAGTGCGGGTATTCTGACAACCTTCCGGACCCAGCGATAGAAAAAGCCAACGCTAGCAGTGTTACTGTGCTATGCGCTATCACAAGCTCTGCAGCCAGAGAAGGGGTTTATACCCGTATCTCCGAGGAGACCGGATGGACAGCAGGGCACTATGAAGTTACAGGTCCTTATGATCTCTTGTTTGAGGTCCTATCTCATGAATTGATAGACCGTTACTATTCTGGATGTGGAATTACACACAATTGGGAAGAAGAATCCCCTGTTCCTCCTGAGCGAGGTCGCATTGTATGTGACGAAATATGGCCTCCTCCGGGCATCGACTGGGAACAATACATGAGTTACCTCAAATGCGAAGTAACCATGACAGACGATGTACGGGACACGATCCAAGAGTCCTATTGTGACTTCTGCACGGGAGCAACAGACGTCCCTGCCACCTTCTATGTCTCTCAGCGATGTCCGTGCAGTGTATGGGAAATGGAACAGTGGTGGTGCAATAGTGCCATCTCTACCGGCGGAAGATGGTACGATTTTCTTTTGAAGTTTGGACCTACACAGGAGACAGCAACTGTATGCAAATGGGGCTATACGACTCGTACGCATGCGGCTGATGAATTATGGATCGGCGAACTGGTTTGTATCATCAGTTTGAACAAGAACACACGAAATCTTACCTTTGAATTCCGACATGCTTACGCTGGATGTCCTGATGACCCGTGCGGTGTTGATTGTGATGTACCATGGGGATCACTACATAGCAGCCAAACCAATGTTCTTGGACTTGATGATTACAATACACTAATATCAGGCGGCACGATATACGAAGATTACACCTTTAACTGCTATTTCGATAGCTGTAATCCAGGAGCCTTCGAACACAAGGGCTGGAATCCCGATTGGTTCATGTGCCCGTCTAACTATACTATCGACCTAACAGTCACAGTTGCCTTGGGTGGCTCGTTTACTATAAGTGACATTCTGAATCTATACGTTGAAACCTATGCTGTTGATGCTATTGCTCCTTATGTTCCAACATCAGAACACACTGCTGCTGGATTCACTACAGACATTGGTGTATTAGAAGCAGCGTCGAACTGGTTACCGTTGTCATCCGACCTGTATGAGCCACTCGGATTCCTGTGCTATGAGCCGCCATATGTTGCTATACAGTGGGTTCTTAGTAACTCTACATACCAAGAACGTGTGCCTGCAATTGATCACGATGTTTACGCTCAACCTCACGATGATCCTTATGTATCACGAAGCTACAATTCCGGCGTAATTAGTTTCGGTTCATTCTTGGTGTGTGCTGGTAGATGCGTAAGTCCTCCTGTTTGTGACCCACCTTATCATCCATTTAGTTGCCCATGTGCACAAGAGCATTTGTGCTGCTCTCCAATTACCAATTTTGATTACGTTATGCGGGTTGTCTCATTTATGGGTGCTCAGGTCTACTATACCAGGGAGGCCCCGCTGTACAATGCGGCGTGGTACGAAAGCGGGATGGTAAGCCCGCCATGTAGCATTAAAGTCTTCCGTGGACAACAGGTCGTCAACTTTGATCGTCGTACACGGATCAAAGCCTGGGTCATGGTTCATGATAGCGGTCGAGAAATTAGCCTTGATTTCAGGATTTACAGCACACCAGAATGGTATCCGGACCAAGAAGATGAAGATGCACTTGAGGCATTGGTGAATAACGATGAGGCTGCTTGTCCTCCGTTCGCATGGATTGATGATCCCATCAATTACAGTCGATCATCAGCAAAAATATGGGTGAAATTTGCGCGTGCGTCTATCAATGGACAAACATCGTTTACTGTTCCCGACGTCCCAATCATGCATTACAACCGAGAAGGTAGCATACAGTCTCCAACTGACATCGACTTTCAATTGCATGCTGCCTGGTACAATTACAATCCTCCTGACAGTAATCCTAACGAGCCACCGGCAGATCTCAAAACTACGCCACAGACCGGTGAAAGCTCCATACCGAATATAGTTTGGCGTGAAGAAGCCAACAAATACATCGTTCTTGTTACTGATGAGAGAGCATCAAACCAAGAATGGATAGAAGATAATCTCAATCCTATCTGTGCTGCATTTTGCAATGACCAGATGTCTGCATTGACAGCAATAAGAACATTGGGGGCAAAAGTAATCCTAGCCGCTCCGCCCAGTGTTTCCAACGATTATTGCATTTTGTCTGAGCAAAGCGGCTGGTGGCAGGGCTATCTCCCAATCGATGGACCATGGAATCTGACATGTGAGGAACCTTACGTTTCAGGAATACAGATCACAGCGATCCCTGATAGGTTGGCACGAGTCGGCCGTTCGTATTATGAGCTGATCGAACCGTACAACAACACTGATACTGCTGCCTTCTCTCTGGTAGATGGACCAGATGGAATGGAGATAAACACTTCATATGGCTACGTAAGCTGGGATGTGCCTGTTGCACCATTGGGCGAACGCCATAGCGTCACAGTGCGGGCATCTGATTCTGTTTCTTCTGATACAGAAACATGGTCGGTAACGCTCGGCGTGGAACCACTAATCAACGATGTGGATAATCAAACGGTTGAGTTCCATAATGACTATCTCTTTAAGTGCACACTTTGTCATGGTACTACGCCTGTTCGTTGGTCATTAGTAAGTGGCCCAATCGGGATGAGCATAGGATCAACGAGCGGTGTCATACGATGGGAGAATCCAGAACTAACCAAACCGCTGCAATCTAGTTCGCTGCCCGAGCCATATTTGATAACAGTTATGGCTGAAAACGGGCTTGGCAGGCACGATGTAAGCTGGTACCTAAATGTTTACGAGGACCCATATTGGGAACCATACCTAGAATTACCATATCGATATAATATTGTCTACGCACCAGTGATAGACCCAATGGCTAATGATTGTGCGTCGATTTATGAGACCTACATTCGACGCCCGCGACTTCTGCAGGGGACACTACCTATCACATGGACCCTAGTAACCGGCCCATCAGGGATGGCCATTGATAGTAGTAGCGGGCGTATTAGATGGGCTAACCCATGGCCTATTGATGCAACCTATACAGTCACCGTTAATGCGTCAAATGATTACGGCAATGATACTGAGAGCTTTGTGTTGACCATCGGGTTAGCTCCTCTCATCAACCTGATCGAAGACACAACAGAGTCTGTAGGAAGTACTTATACTGAACTTCCATCGCTTTGCCACGGGACCACTCCTGTCACGTGGTCTCTTGTCGAAGGACCGGTCGGCATGACTATTAACCCGGTTACCGGGCTTGTGTCTTGGACAGTTCGGTCTAGCTCTGAACCAGTCGAAATCACCATTCGTGCAGACAATGGTTGTGGCGTAGACGAAATGTCATGGTTCCTAACGAGCTATTACGAACCATATGCTGTTCCGACATGTGACAGACGGCTTGTTTGTGTAAGCCCAGAATATGACTCAGGATTTGATTCTTCTATTGTAAGTCGTTTCAGGGTTAGGTTCACAAAACATGATGCCTCTGAAACAGTAGAGATATCCTTTAGGGCCAGCGATATACCTAACGATCCTAGTGCGAATAGCCAATGGACATCATGGGCCGAAATACCTGAATCTGATATCCTGTATAGCCCATCCGATGTTGGTTTATCTTCCCCGACAGGACGATACAAGCAGGTACGACTACGATTTACTTATTGCGACGTCGTTCCTACGGTCACATTGGTCTATGTGCTAACAACAGCAGGAACCACGTGTCTTGATCCAGGGGAAACCAGTGAAGCATATCTAGATTTGACCCCCCAAATGAGAGTTACGCAAACATCGCATACGCAATTAGCTCTGCCGCTGTCGATGGAAAGAAACATGACATACTTTACATCGGTATCACTGATTGATACGTCTGGCAATGAAGTTCCTATGCCAACTCAATTTGTGAGTGCGTCCGCAACACCATCTGTTCCGGTAGCCAGATCTTGGGATAATAGTTCCGGCTCCATCACTGTCAATATCACAAATGCCAGCTCATCCATGGTTGGTTATGATGTGTCTGTATCAATCTATGCTGATTACGGAATGACACGTTTGGTGAAAAGATACAATGCAACACATGGCGACAGTGACCTTAGTTTCTTTACTGTAGATGATGGAAACGAGGCAACGACATCCTGGACCGCTTCAGGATTGCTCATCAATCCATCTGTTACTTCATCGGTAGCCCTATGGCCCGAAATACAAGACAATCCTCCTGGTATTCTGTGTGGCATACCATATTGGGTTGAAACGATTTATACGGATCTAACAACAAATGCTAGAACTCGCAGGGTTAAGCAATGGAAATGTGATTGCCAATCCCAGAGGTGGGATGGGTCGATGGAGAACGCAGCTACACCGCTCAGTGAGAACTACAGATGGCGAAGTAGCGGATTTGGTATGACAGATACCAGAATCACCGAAACCAGAGAAGACAATGTCAACCCGAAACTTCGGCTGAGGGACATAATGGAAGGTGTGCTTGTTTACGAAAGCACCAGAAACAAAACCACCTTGAACAACAACTACCTGTATGCTTCCCTCTTTAAGGTATTCCCACATCCGGGTGATGCTGCGTCTGGGATGCAGAATATAGCCTCAAGCCAGAATTTCGCCCTCACCGATGCGAATCTTGGCAGCTCCCAGAAGGGACATAACCTAGATCTTGAATTAGATTGGATCAACAATCTAGCCTTGGCTCATGAGCAGTGTGCTTCAGATGATACCTGCGACGAATTTGAGTACGGCAAACAGCGGACCATACTTATTCATCGAGGTGGAGCAGAAAGCCTTGCTGAAGAGAGTGAGTCTGTCGAAGATGAATGTAGCCAGGATACCATACTAGGAACAACAGCCACCGATACAACTAAGGATTCGTCAATTGTTGCACATGTCATCGTAAACGCCAATTACGTAAGATATCATATATGGAGTGATTCGGATAGTTGTGCAATAGTCGATCAAAGATCGATTGAGTTTGATGTTTTGGCGTATCCGGGTACGGACTCAATCCGCTTCAGGAACGAGACTGGTTCCTGGTCTGATTGGTATCACTTCGAGCCTGAGATATTCAACGAACTTGCCACTAGCTTGCCATGGACTTTGACAACTGGCAGCGGCACAAAGACAGTCACCGTACAGGTGGCGACACAAGCAGGTCTCATTAGCCTCGGAGACGTATGCATAATTGCAGACTATAGCCAGGTTCCATTCAGGGTCAATTTCTATAAGTCTACTGCTGACATGCCTTTGCCTGGAAGCTCTTCGGGTGACCCAGATCCTACAGACGACACTTACTTCAATAGCACAAATCTTGTCCCAGAAGATAATGGAGTGCCTGTTGCATCAATACGAGCACCATCCGTTACCGGAGAAGAGGGTTCTAGAGAGGTAACATGGCACCAAAGTGATTTCATTTTCGTCGAGATTATCCCTGATACGTCTTACATAAACAAGCTTAGGAATGCTGTCGGTAGTTCTGAAATACAAAACAACACGCCCACATTCGATTTCCTACAGCAAGGCAGCCAAGATTACCTCGGACGAACCACCGTGTGGGATTCCACAAAGGAAGCTTTCAGGGGTTATGTACAGATAGACAAAGAGGACAACATTTTGGCAGTAGATGGTCTAGCACTGATCGTCCCACATTTCCTATACGATGATACTGAAACTGGGACAACGTCGACATCAATAGAAGATGCCTACGTCATGGATCAATACAACAGGATGGACATTACAATCTCTACGACTTCAGATGACATTGCTGAAGACAGTGCTTCGAGAGATAGCGTGGGCTTACTTAAGCACCGTGAAAGGGTAAGGCCATCAGAGGACCCGTATTTCGTATTCGGAGATCCAAATTTCAAGTTGCGACAAAATGAGTAACACCACAGCCAATCTTGTTCACCACTCAGTTCCAGGACTCCCTGTATTCCTGATCAACTGGGCTGCGCCTGCAGACCTTAATTATGACAGCATCGAGGTTTCTGTGTACGGGGAACGATTGTCCATGAATGTTATGGGTTCCTCGGAAGGCCTTGTGCTGGAAGGCAAGCTTAAGCTTGTACATGGATCAACTTCGGCTGAAATTGTCGTTCAGACCGGTTCGTTTACTGGTAATCTGCGGTTCGTTATCCTGTTCCTGCTTAAGGATGAGATGGTAACGTCCGAGGAAGCCTATTTCGAAATGGAAAGTGCCACAGATGATGGTTCTGTATCTGCCCGTGCCGGTACCAACGACCCTGAAGACCCTGGCATAGTAGAGCCGCCGACTACGCCACCTGACTCTGAAATGGAAGAGGTTGTAGAGTGGGCCGAGCTTTCGTCGGACATTAGGGTTGGGCCAGATGTTGACGACAGCCCGATATCAACTGTTGAATCACGTTCATCAGGGGATTGCACCAGTTATTCTAATCCATCAATAGCACTTTTGCAATCCGGAGACGTCGTGGTCGCATATGAAGACCGCGACGAGGATGGGAATACGGGAATCGGCATAGCAATAGCCAACCGCACAATGTCAAGCCTTTATGGTAAGTATAATCGACGCTTGTCGTTGGGTCGCCTAATAAACGACAAATCCATTCTTGGAAAAGGACAAGCTACATTCGAAATCTACGACGAGATCGACATGAGTGTTGGTGGATACACGAAGTTGGCTTTCCTTTCCGGCCCATTACAGTATTTGGTCTTTGACTTCAGCTCCAATACTGTGTTCGATGACAATGGGCTTTTCCTGAAAACGGTGTGTACCTTTGATGTTACAAGCGACTGGAGCAAGCATCTTCGTGATAGTGGTTATTCGATCAGCGAGCTATCGGTCAGTTTTGATGATGCCAATAACGATGCGGACGTAGCATGGCTACTTATGGGAACCTCGTCAAAATTCAGCCTTGCTGAGACCCTGAAGCACACAGACGACAACGGAAACCAACTGCCAGTTTCACGACCATGCGTTGCAGCTACACAGAACAGCCATGCTTTGGGTGGCGAGCAGTCGATCTATGTCGCCTATCAAGCATTCGACAATAATGCATGGCATGTGTATCTAAGACACATTATCATATCAGATGGCTCGATCACTCCTGGTCCTCCGCAATATCAGGCCCCATACATCTTGTGTTCGAGCCCATCAGCGTGCAACCAAATATATGTCTTTCCAGAACTTAGCGACGACCCTTATGTAGAAGCAGTTGAGTGTGACCCATATTCTATCGAAGACCCATATGTAATCATAGAGTACCGGCCTGAAGAGATGTACACCATTGATTCTGGTTCTGATACTGTTACGCGCGTCCATTATCAGATGAGAACAGAAAGCCCACCAGCTTTGTCAGGAGCGATTTCCTGGTCTCCGGAGGACGAAGATAACAGTGAATCTAATGCAATCGATCTTGTGTTTTCAATAGACCACAGCGGCAGCATGGGCCCATGGTCTGGCAATGAAATTGCCCAAGTCCGTACGGCTGTCAACAACCTTGCTACGTCATTGATTGGATCTGGAATTGATATTCGATTTGGTCTAGTTATCATGGCTACCTCAGCTTCGCCATCTGATCCGGCCAATGGTATTAACTGCACCAACTATATCATAGACGCCCTGTCTGACGCTGGGGTGAGCGGCGGATTCACCAATAACGCAACTACCCTATCGAACGCTCTTTCGTCCTGGTCAGCCGCAGGTGGCTGTGAATCCGTGTTCGGCTCAGTCAAATTCGCACTTGAATGGCCAACCTTACAGTGGCGTAGCAACGCGCGACGCATTGTTTTCGTGATAAGCGACGGGGTTGGTTGCAGAGAAGGGCAATGTCAGTGTCAACAGTTCCCGAACACATATGCTGCTGCCAAGGCCTCTTGTGACCAATACGACGCAACAGTCATTCTTGCACTGGCAACAGAAATATCCTGCTACACGAGTCTCTCTGTGGACACTGGATGGACCGGTGGGACATACCCAGTTGTTGGGCCTTATGGCATATCGCCAAGCGACTTGGGCGGATCTGCAGCCGCAGCTAGCGGTTCTTGCGTCATGCCTGTTTCTGAGTCTAGATGCTACACCAAAATAGTTGAGAGAGACCATGTAGGCTATGACCCCACCTTCATCAAACCGGCAGAGGTTATTGTTACTTATGAGGGCGACCTCACTGAACAATGGACATATTACAGGGAACGCTTTGAGTTTGTAGACAATCTGCCACAGGTTTCAGGAACAACAAAAGGGCTAAGTGGCCTTCCGTTCACGCTCTACGGTGGGAACGTGTTTGACATTGAGCCTGTTCACTTACATGGCAGAACAGAAACATGGATACGATTGAAGTGCGCAGGCACACCAATAATCGACTCAATCAGATACGATTTTCCATCATTTGGTTCGCCGATACCTGACATATCTAGGCCAGTGTTGATTTCGTCTAATTCGATCAATCCATATGTGATTTGCAACAATAGAGATGATGTCTTTGTGGCCTACGAACAATGTTCCGGTGAGATTCCTCAAATACAAGTCTCTGGTACTGCAGACTTTACACAAGATTCTATTACCGGACCGAAAGGAAATAGGACGACCAGACTTCTGGAAGCATCAGACTTTGCTTATGCTCACGAGATAACGATCGGGGGCCAGGGTCTCAACCAAATCTGCGATCTAGTTGTTGATTGGAATGACAACCTGCTTGTAGCCTGGCAATCCAACCGAAATGGCAACTGGGAAATCTACTTTGCTTCTGCTAGCGACTCATTTGAACACGTACGCATCACGGATTCAACAGGAAAATCAACAAGCCCATCCATCGATGTTGACACAGACAACAATGTCTACATTGCATTCCATGACGACAGGTTCGGTAAGTATGAGGTTCTTGTGGCATCAAGGCATGGAAACCGAGTTGTACCACTCTTGCAACAAGACCCATATATGTCTTCTCTGCGGGAACAGTATAACCACTACACAAACGTGTTACCCATTACTCTGTTCGAAATTGATGATTACGGCTTGTTGCATACATTGTACTGTAAACCGTGGAATGGAAGCTGGCAAGTCTCGTCGCCACCCAGATCTTGGGTCGAAAAAACAGATGTTCATGCCATGGATGTCTGCACACATTGTGACTGTACGTCAGTAACCATCAGCTTCAATGTTCCTGGTGGCGGTGTGCAGTGCCCAGGCGCAGCAGACAACCGTGTCGAGGGTAACTGGAGTTTGACTATACCATTTGATTCGGAAGTAGGCACATACTGCAGATATTACGATGAATGGGCTAACTATTCACACAATAACGCTCATGGAAATTTTGTCTTCGAGTTTGTTTCGGCTGAGTTTAGAGCATACAACACTGGGAAGATCTATCTCAACATAAGGCTTTATTCGATCAATCAAACAATTGGCGTATGCGAAGCATGGTATATGACAACAAGCATAGCAGTTGATCCAACCACCGGCACTAAAGCTGACCTATGTGCTGGTACTGATACTGTCACGCGGACAATGGACTTCATGGTATGGTGGAACGGCCTGCAAAAAGACGAAGGCTATGATGTCACGGTGACCGTTAGTTGCCACATACCTTCTGACGAAGTGGCCGAAGACCCATATGCCACCATATGCGAATGGAGGTCGTCTCCATTCCTGATCCCATGGACGTCCCCTGATACACGAAACATAGGAATAGGCTTTCTTTGGGGTATCCATAGGTATGATGGCTCTGAAATCCTGGTTGCCATTAACGAAGATACCTGTTTGATCACCAATGTTATGCCAATCGATCCGTCGTACGGACAATCAGCAGCCTTAACCGGAGACCTAAGCCAAGCAAACATCTTATATCTCATCTTTGATACGGGAACAGTCTTGCCTTTGACAGTTACTGGCACCGGCACGCCGTCGATAACCTCGCAAGGCTCCCCTTTCACTCTGCCGATAACCTCGCCTGGCACAACGACGATACTTGATGCTTCTGTAGACATACAAGGAAGGATGTGGGTCCTATTCAGAAATCAAATCGGCTCATCGACTACAAAACTCGTGATTGTTTATGAGTTTGACGAGTACGGTGTTCCACAGGTCCTTAGCAGTTTTAGTATGTCTGAATCTGTCTACAACAATTCATCGTGGACGGGTGGCATTGCTTTGACCGAAACTAGCCTAGTTTACAACACGATTACGTCAGGTGGCGTGACGTCGATGTATGTCTACAACCAGAGAATGCAGTTGACAAACTACTTTGAGGATGTCGGCACAGTCGTCGGACCACTTACAGCAGTTGGTGAAAACAAAATCACCTCAGCATCTAATTCGGGTGGAATCGGCCAAATCCATACGACATCCGGTTTGTTTTCGGCTAATTGTTCGGTCCTTCCAGAAATCCCATGTTTAGCCTACTCTTACATCAATGTCACTGGACCTTATTACGTACGGGTCCGGTTCTATGACAACATCGGCATGTACGGAACACCAGCAGTTACTGTCGACACCAAGAACAATCCAGGACTGTTCCGTGTTGTCGCCGGACCTTCTGTGTATTCTGCTGCTGACTTCTTATTTGAGCCAAACTGGTATCCTGTCACGCTCTATTTCTCACCGGCTGGTTTTGGTTCGTCCTATCTGAGTTCCGATGCGCGAGAAGGTTTTGATGAGAACCAGACCTACTTTCCAAAGGTAGACCTAGTTGCAATTGACGATGTGGCCACACACAATCTCGATCAAGATCTAAGCTTCTCATGCCACATATGCCCTGAGGAAGAATCTGTTGTGGATATTACTTCGCTTCATCGTTGGTCTGCTAGTGCTCATGGCAAATCCGATACCAGAGTAACTGATCGAGTCGAAGACTGTATCCGGCCATCTGTGGTCACGAGACATCAGCATCCAATAGCGGTAGTTTTTGAGAAAAGAGACACAAATACCGCATTACTTGCAGCGGCCATTGATGTTTCCAAAACTGATGATCTGTTTGGAAGCGGAAGCCGAAGCTGGATTGATTATCCAACTGGCGTAACCGGCACTGGCACCTCATCCATCGTACGAGACCTGTGTGCTGTAACGGACTTAATTGATGTTGTGGTTGTAGCCTATGAGAAGGCAGACGGAACAGATGATCTTTCAGAAAGCAAATTGTCAGGATCAAACATTTTGGTCAGAGCAATCGACTTTGCTTATGCTGATGTAACACCTGCCAGCGTATGCGATATAGATTATCTTGAAACAAGCCTACAAGAAACAGACAAGTTCGTACTCGGCGATCTTCTAACAATAGTCAGAGTGAAAGATAGCTATGTTACCTACTCTACCTACAACTCTTCTGGAGAGGTTGTCCCAGTAGTTTCAACATGTTCAATAGTGCTGGATGTCATTGGTTTACCAGAAGTTATCGCTGTTCGCCTACGAAACGAGGAAGATACCAGTTACTCTGATTGGTGCCAATGGGCACCAGAAGTAGCTGACTACCATGCCGAAATACCGTGGATACTTTCCACGGACTCTGGCCTGAAATCAGTTGGAATACAAGCCATGACTCATGGGGGAGTTACCCAAGAATTCACGGTATCTATTATAGCAGACTACTCTAGCCCTGCCTACACGGTCAAGTTGTACGACCGGGACAATGGTGGAAGCAATCTGGATGAGCTGCCGACGAGCGATGGTTTCTATGTGGCATCGCTGAGGATGCTGGACAGCGAAATAGTCACCAGCAGGACCTTCAACATTGAAATTCAGACAGATTCTTCGCTGACAGCCTCCAGTATTGTGTTTGATGTGATCCAGCAGGGCATCGGAGATCAGATTGGCCTTGTAGCCACGGGATCAAGCGGGCTTTACAAAGGCACTTTTACGATTTACAGGCGTGACGGTTTGATTAACGAGGATGGGGTGGCATACATCCAAATCGTGATACCAGATGGTTGTGTTGAAGAACGTGTTGTGCCAGAGGATGAACCTTTCAATAGCACCTATAATCTTATGAATAGGAACCAGCCAGCGGCAACGTCCGATGTCCTCGAAGAATACCGACAAGCAATATCAGGCCGCGTTGGAGTGACGATCACAGTCCGGCCATCTTCAGAAGACCCGTATTGTGCTTTTGGAGATCCAAAGTATGCCGTGAGACGAAACCAGACCGGGGAGTAGCAATATGTCAACTGATCCAACTTACCTAGATCGAAACGACCCTTACTGGTCTTCTGCCCTCTATGCGCCGAAAATCGAGACCCCGATCCCAGGCCAGACAATCAACAATGGAACAGTATCAATAACGTGGTCAAAAGCATCTCAACCATCGACAGACTCCAGTATTGCACCAGCGGATGTGACCTTTGAAATTGAATATACCGATGACTACAAAGGACGTGAAACTAATTGGTACACACTGAAACGCCGCATACCATGGTCTACTACAAGTTTCAGTTGGCGTGTCGGCAACATGATTAAGAGCGATTCGGTTCGACTGAGAATGCGAGCGAAAGACGTCAGGCGGAATGCGGCCTCCGATTGGTATCTGATGGATGGCGATTTCACGATCAACGTCTTCAAACTTCAACCGCCCGCTATCGTCAGTCCAATTTCTGGCCGGGTTTATTCGGATTACCTTACCATCATTCTAGATGAAACACCGCTTCGAGAAACTTATCACCAAAAGGTCAGATATACCTTAGATTACTCCTCAAGCAAACGCAGCGTAAGCTGGACAACCATAGCAGCGAATGTCCCTCCTGGAGAAAACATAATCAGATGGGATCTCTCGAATATGTCTCCGTCCGACGATTATGTGCTACGGCTGAGGGTTCGTGGTCTAAAGTCTGATCCTACGTCTACTGAGGATCAATTCGCTTCTCAATTTATTCACGATATCGAAATACAACAGCCTGGCATGTTTCTGATTGACACCATACCACCTGAAGGTGTGCTTAGAATCGAGAACAGCACAGGCGTTACAAACGAACCAAAACAGACAATAGAGATCTTTGCTGAGGATGCAACCACCGACATAGTACAAATGCAACTGCGAGAGTGCAATGCCACACAGGATCTACAACTCGGCAATCTTGAGGAAGATGAAGAAGAAACAGAAGAATGTGATACGATAACAGAACTTCTAGCAAACCTCGGAGATCCACCCGATTTCGACCATCTGATAGGTAAACCATTAGAATATTCACCTAAGACTGTATGGGCTTTTGATTCTGAAGAAAGTGGCATCAAGAAGATCGAAGCCATGTTTGTTGATTCGGGCGGGAACATGTCAATACAGGAGCAGTCAAGGGTATATCTGTCTGCGTTTTCGTCTGATTATACAATCAATGACTTTATCGTACGAATAGAAAGCAGAGACAGCGTAAGCTACTCCGAGGGCGGTGGTTCTGGCTCATATACCCTAGAAACTGCTCTCTATGAAGTGGCCTATTTAGGTACTGAGTCGGGCGAAATATGGGTTCTGGAACCATTTCCCAGGTTGGTATACCGATATTCAGGTGGCTTGTCAGTGAAGAAGATCTATGAATTCAATCAAACGATCTACATATTCACGTATGATGATAGTGTATCCGAAGGTGCGGTCTATAGGCTTGATGCGGTTCAACCAACTCTGCTCTATAGTTTTACAAGCAGCCTTTCGGAGGTAACCGGCGTGACAGACTATGCTCTCAAAATGTATATGGGCATGAAAAACGGAGAATTATGGGTCTACAATGGTTTCTCATTTCAGCTCGCAAACACATTCACCGACCCGATAAGCACCCTTCACAGCAGCGAGAGCTACCTGTACATAGGTTTTGACAACAGTTCGAAGATCGTACTTTTTGACGGAACAAGCTACTATACTCAGGATATAGCATAGGCAGGGATAGCATGGCATCAGTAACAAAGAGAATTGGCTTACCTGCTACAAGAGCAGTGCAAATCATCTTTACAGGTGCGGTATACAACCGCTCTTTCCCAACTCTTGATTCAAGGGTTGCTAGGACATTACCTAATCTTGATACATACACGATCTACTTTTGGGACATATCAAGTGTGCGTAGTACAATTTTTCCATCAGAAAGGTTGGCAAGAGTACAAAACGTAGATCTGTTTTTCTGGCACTACGATGCTGATGGGGCTAATCCGATCGGATCTGTAGATTTGGTTGGTGTAGACGTCCACCCAGTAAACGGTGCTGCTGCTAACGTATACAATGCGGTTCAGAACTCCAATTATGAGTTTAAGACTCAGCGTCTCAACGGCAATATCAGAGAGAGCATAGAAGTCAGGTTGGGCACCGGTGAATCGTCTCAGGCCAGTGGCTATCTCTCTGGAATCTTGTTGGGAGACGATCCTTACTATCCCGGGCAACGAGATTGGTTTGCGGTCGGAATTAGACAAACCATTGGTCTTGGTCACGGTGGCTCCCTCAGGTTAGGTAGCATTTCCTTAGCGGGTGGCCAAGGAGATAGCTGGACAGAAGCAAGTGAAGACCCATACATAAGTGACATACTTTCGCCACCTATACTGTATTTGACATATGAATTAGATGAAGAACATCACATTCGTCTGGCGATGCGTTATACTACAGCAAGTCCGGGCACGGCTCAATCTACCCCCCAGAACAGTTTAGGAGGCTATCTGAGCACGAATAATATTTACGACACATTCCGGATGGGATGGCCAATTGGTAAAGATGATGCGGTGATACCAACAGATGATCTGGAAAGCCCGTCGCTTACTTCCGGCCTTGCACAGGTGGGACCCGAAATCCTGAAATACACAGGCACTAGCACGATTGGTTATGCAGAACATCTACAACATAGGTTGACAGGCGTCACAAGAGGAATTTCGCCCGGAGAATCATTCCCGGCAATGATAGCTCGCAGCGCGTGTTACGGCCATTACCTTGATGTGGATGAGCTTTTCAACACTGCTCCCTCTTCGACGTCTCAATACCGTTGCGTTGCTGTCTTGAATACAACGAACACAGGAACACATTTGACAGACAACTCTCCATCCCAAGTAAGAGTCAGAGTCGTCCAGGACAGCTCATCAGATGTGTCTGTTGATGTTGGCATAGAAATACCGAAGTTCGATACCCATGTTGGTGTTATCGCTGTAACCAGTAGTTCTACAAGCTTGATTGACGAATCAAATTTCACGTCGTACGCTGCAGGCTTCTTCAATAACGCATTTATTACTACTGGTTCGTCTTATGCTATTGTATCTACGTTCTCTTTTAATGACGATGGTTATGCTGTCTTTGCGTTGGACAGAAGCATTAGCATCACAGCAGGTTCAACATTCAGAATTTATCCAGCGCCATCCCAAACGATTGATAACGAAGCAACTGGCCCAGGAGAAGCAAACGGACGTTTTCTCGGCTTCATTGGTAGCGGCGGAGAGGACCTGGTCGATGCCTCAACCGGACGTGAACACGGCGATCTCTTACATCTATATGACCTGTTTTATGTGTGGATCAAGCGGTCAATCACACGGAACCTTGAGTCATCAGACGACACTGGTGCTGTCATAGTTTTGGAATTCATAGATCCATCGATCGAGTAGGTGCTCCTATGGCGTATTCATCTAATGTTCGAGGCCACTGGTTATTCAACCAATCATTGGAAGAAGAATCTAATAACAGAGACTTTACGTTGTCATCTGGATCTGAGAATTATCTAAGGTATCAAACTTATGATTTGTTCGAGAATAGGACCGTTAACCATTATGGCCTCAAGTTAGATTCTGGAACTAGGCTAACCGCAGGACCAATGTTCAATTTCGTTGATGGATCTACTTATTCGGTAAGTTTGATCTTTTGGTATTATCAGTCGTCGCCACTTGGCTTTGTCAGAAATGTCGTAACCCTGAATCCTACTCCAAAGTTTGTGCCCATTATTGCAAAGGCTAACAGCTCAACCGCCTCCGGGGGCGACGAGATTATTTCGGCCGGTGAATGGGTCGTCTGCGAACAAGCTTTCTCTGAGACACAAAACAAGATTGCTGTCGGTCTATGCTCCGGCGGTTATGATGTGACACACAAATATGAGTCAGAAGCATTCGTTCCTGGTCTACATCTGGTGTCAATTAGCTACACTGGAGATGGTACAACTGGACGAATTAGGATTGACATAGACGGAGAGAGAGGAACTGACTATTTGGCACCAGAAAGCCTCCTTACAACCGTGGGCCATCTCAGAATTGGACAAATTGGTTTAGGCAACACGGCTCATCGCGGCTCAGTGAGCGGAGCGATTCTAGGAGAGACTGTCCTGCGTGAGACAGATGCTATTGATACTGATGATCCTGCAAGGATGTTCATATTCGGCAGCGAATATATAAGAGATGACGAATACGTAGATCTCGGTTTTCGGTTCCTAGGACTCTCATACCACCAGCCGTCCACGGTTACAAGCAACCATATTTACGACGAAGGCGGCAATATTTACGTATCTCGCTCTGACGGGTCAATCCACAAGGGTTCGCGGCCGATTTGGGACACAGAGTTTGTTTATGAGGACGAAACTGCAGTCTCCTACCTGAACACAGAGGTCCCTACAACTGTTAGTGGTGGGCCCACTCATGACGTCAGTTGGACATCCGAAGGATTGCACGTAGAAGGAGCAAGCGTCAGGATCTAATATGGCCCAAATAGAAGACATCTTCATCAATGGTTTCCAGGCCGACGGAAGCATACCAACCATCGAAGGTTTTGCCCCAGTCATTACGTGGGAGTACGTTAGCGATATAGCTTCGATTGGCCAGGTATCCTATGAAATCGAGATTGGCACGGACCCAACTGGACATGGAACGGACCATTTCTCACCAGACATCTTGATCGTAAACCAAGACAGTACAGCATCGGTATACGAATACGATGGCCATCTGCTTGAACGCGGATCAAGCTATTATGGCCAGATCAGAGCCACCGATGAAGAAGGAAAAGTCACACCCTGGTCTCGGTTCTGGTTTGTGATTAACCGTCTTCCATATGCAAGCAACTACAGGCTTGAACCATCAAACCCGAACCTGTTTGACAGTATAGATTTACTGTACACCTTCCATGACCCGGACAACGATCCTGAGTCTGGAACTAAAACTAGATGGTACAAAAACAACATATACCAGCCAGCATATGATGATCTCTTTACGGTTCCATCTTCGGCCATGGTGCCAAACGATTCGTGGACGGCAAGGGTCATACCGTCCGACGGTCTAGAATATGGCCCGGTCGTTGAAACCAATGCCGTAACCGTAAGTCAATCAGTTGTATCGGTAGGATCGGCGGCTATAACACCTGCTTCTCCGAATGTGGATGACCTTCTAAAGGTAACATACGTCTTTCCAACTTTGGAAGACCCGTACACAGGGGTAGATTACTCTGTAGGTACAGCCGTTATTGCATGGTATCAGAATGGGACCGCAGTAAGCAACTCAAACCAAACTTACATACGTCTCGATACCTCGGTTGGAGACGAGGTCTATGTGCGTGTGACCCTCAATGTAAACGGTCACCCCGTAGCACGAACTCAATCAGTAACAAAAACGATCCTCGATTCATCTTGGCATGTTTACGATATGATGATTGACGGTCTGACTGATGCACGCAATCTCATAAACCTAACACCTGTGGTTAGTTGGTCGGTATACAAATCAACTTCCACACCGGATGAGCGACCGAACTACATGAGGCTGCTTGTCACGAAAACACAGTCATTGGATGGCCCAGTCTTTGATACTGGTGTAATAGAATACACCAAAGACAGCTACCATATTGAACAAAGTGTGCTAACAAGAGGACAGACATACTATGTTCATGTTGGAGCCTCCGATTCAACCACTATCGATGACGATGTTTACCAAACCCAGAAGATCACGACGGCCGGTTCGAGTTGGTCAGACAATGTTTCGAATTCAATTGGGTGGACAATAGAATCTAAGTTTGCCGTTACGCCGGACAAAACGTCCGACAACTCTACAGACCCGTACAATCTAGGTATCAACATCCATGATGGAACGTATTTCTGTTCAATCAAATTCAACTGGCGCACTGTTACCTTCACATCAGATACTTCTGTTGTCTACACATACGCCAGCTCTGAGCCAGACCTGAGAACAGCCAAGACTTTTCGGATCTGCGCAAAGGGAACAAATCTACGTGTCTACATGAACAACAATCTGATCATTGATGCTGTTGGTTTGCTAACAAACCTCTCTAGCCTCAAATATGTAGAGTACGGCGACATTAACCCGAAAAGCGTTTCAGAAAGCAATTATGGCACCTTCGAGTTCGTTCGTTTCGCCACAGACGGTGCCTATGGAATTGATGCATCTCTATCGGACGAACACACATTTTACTTCAAAAAGATAGCCGAACTCTCAGATGGTAGCGTTGATTATGTCTTCAATAACATTGTGGCCTGGACACCATATGACCAACAAGAATCATCAAAACTTTGGCAGTTCAATGAAAGCTCTCCTGAATTTCTGCTAAAGACAGTATCACGAAATTATTCGCCGATCACTTGTATTGCGTTCGATGAAGATGGAAACAAATACATAGGAACTGCTAATGGTGTTGATGTCATTTTCGGAGATCGGAACGATAGTGATTCATCTTATGTCACCTCAGAGGATGGCCGAACTTTCCCCGCCGCCAACTTTGATAGGATCAGCAACGTCCCAAGCACTTTCCTTAGCATCGTGGAACCTGGCACAAGATCAGGCTGGTTTACTTTAGATACACGATCCCGTGGTGCATCAGAATACGGTGTTGCGGAAGATCCATACGGCGTAATTTTAGACAACGTAGTTCACTATTACAGCCAGAGAACCCATGGTCATGACTGGTTTGACCGCGTGAATAATACTACAGGTTGGCGTGTTAGCTTTACCCTGGACATGGACCATGTTGAGGCGGATGACAATATTGGGGACCAGAGTGACCACGCTGGATTTGCAGTCTACCTCAACGATGGCACGAAGCAAGAAACACTGTATTTCTACCACGACCGGGTCAGACTCCTAGACTCCAATGTATACGCAAATCTCAACAATCGTCTTGCCCGCGACTTCATTATAACCGGACGAAATAATAGCATTTACGTATATGAAAGGCTTTCAAATTATCCAACATCATCTTATCGGATGCTCATAGATGGTTCTGGTTTATTCGAATCTGATTCAACACCTGCTGGCAATAGCCATAAACCAAAGGTTGCCATAGACAGTTCAGGAAATTACCATGCCGTCTGGCATGATGATGGGAATCGGAGATGCCAGATTCTTTATAGCAAACACGATTCAACCGGCTGGTCGACTACTGAAATAGTTACCGAGTCCACATCATTCAACATGAGAAACGCAGACGTTGATATAGACAGCTTCGGCAGAGTTTGGGTTGTCTACGAAGACACTTCTTGGGGACCCCCGGAGATCGTTGTCAGCGTACGTGACAGAGCAGGCTGGAATCCAAGGACGAGGATCACAAACAGTCCAAGCAGCAAGGGAAAACCGGCTATTGCCATCGATAGCTATGATAACGTTCATGTAGCATGGGAAGACAACCGTAATGGGCATTGGGAAATATTCTGGGCTATGTGGAATAGATCCCAAAGAGCCTGGTCGTCTAGTGCCCAGTTCGGTTCGGACACTAGCGTGTGCAAGAATATCACTGAAGAACCATACTCTGAAGCTGAGACTGATTTTCGTAATCCATCCTTGTCTGTGCTTCATCCAAATGTATGGCTAGCTTGTCAGGCTGTGGATAGCGGAGACAATCAGTCCAGTATCTATGTTGGTTTCTATGACACTGGGGCAGGTAGTTGGAACGCCAGAGGCTCACATCGGTATGACAGTAGCGGTGAATTCGCAGGCATCGGGCAAGGTATATTGGTCAGTCAGGAAGACACCTTCTATGCGAGACCTCAAATTGCTTCATCAGCAACATACAACAACATTGTGGTTGTATGGGAGGAGGAGACATCGGCCACCAACCAAGTCTGGGTCAGCGTGCTAAACCAGCTTGGCACTATGATCTCTGGTCCAACACGATCGACGAGTTCATCGGAAGCAAGCACAAATCCAGACGTAGGTTTCGTTGACGAAAATGCCATTATCGTATATCAGCGCGGCGGGAGCCTTTGGCTCAGGTCCTATAATGCAAGTTTTGGAACATTCATTGGAGAAATAGAAGTAGAATCAGCATCACGATGGGTTTCAGACCATCCGTGCGTTCCCGTTATCACACCTGCTTCAACTCTTGGCTCTAGAGATACATTCAGGCTCCTGTTTGACTACGAAATACTCCCGGCTTCAGACAGCGCTTTAGACATTCAAGAGGTACACCAACACAGGTTAATCGGTGAGGTTGTAATCGCCTATTCAACATCTGACCCATATTTACCAGCGGTTGCAACCGTTCTAGATAGAAGCACAGTTAGCGAAACCGAGTCTAAAGAACTAGTCTTCGGCGATATATCGGAAAATGTAGGCTTACTACTATACATTAAGGATGTCGAACTTTACTTCGGCTATGACGCAAGACCTTACAGTATAGCCAGTTACAATACCACCACAGTGAATACATGGCTGGATAATCGAACGAATGACATTTTTGTGGATGTCTTTGGCAACATGATTGTCGCCAGCTTTGCTGGCCTTATGTACCATAACGTCGCTACTGATGTTTTGACAGAAATACAAGGCTTTAGTGATAAGCTTGTTACATCTGTTGCGTGGGGGAAAGGCGGCGTATGGTACGTTGGAAAAACAGATGGGGGTTCGTATAGCACAGACGCCGGTAAGTCTTGGACCGGAATTCTATCTAGCACAGTGATTAGTTCAATAGATGTCGACAGCCAAGGCAGAGCTGTGATAGGCACCATAGGTGATGGCATATATGTGTTTAATCAAGGTGTGCAAGATGCTCACTATAGCCAACCGTTCCAGAATATCACAACCGACAATATACGCGTTGTAGCCGTTGATGACGATGATGTCATATGGGCTGGCACAGACGAAGGGTTAATTAGAATTGGTGGGGCAGAAGACATTTTGTCCTTTGATGTGAACAGCGGGATGCAATCCTCGCATGTGACTGATATAGCAATAATCAGCCCCTACTTGAGATACATTGGTACTGCATCGGGCGTCGAGAAAATGCATGGCACACGATTCAGCTCACTCAGCGTACGAACGCATGCGATCAAAAACAACAATGTCTCTGCTTTAGCCTGGCGAGAAAACACAAACAGTTTATGGGTTGCTTGTTTAGACACTCTCCATGAAATTGTTTTCAGAGATGAAGCACACGAAATTGTATCCGATGAAATAGTACAATACTCATCGACCGATCTATCTACTGAGGCTTCATTCGATAGGAGCACGTATTACGTTCTTGATTTGGACACCTTCACAGCGCTCGTTCCAAGCGGGACAACGCTTGAACTTTCCCAAGAATCATCCGCTGTCTACATCAATAAGAACAAAGTCGCATTTGGCTATGTGATAGATCAAGTCGGTCAGGCCGTTGCCTTTGCGTGCAATCTTCTTGTTGACGATCAGGTTGAGGTCGAACTTTCGAACAAGCTCACCCAGATCCACGATTTCAACCAGACCACAATCGAGGAACAGGTTCTAGGACACAAAAGAACAACAATTGACAAGATCGATATGACAAGCCAGAACCAAACTCTTCTGCTGGCTGGCACTGATCGTTCTGAAATCTATCTGGACGGTGGCACAGTAAGCCTTCCGTTCACAACTATACTCCTGGATGTGGATGCTCCACATGGTTGCTTGGAGAAACTTGAGACTCTGTCTAGAACGCAGATACGCTTCCGAGTTGTTGCATATGACGATCTTAGTGGTGTTGATGGATATATGATATCCAACTATGAGAATTTCACCTCTGATGGCGAGACACCCTTGACGTTTAGCCCAATTAGCACGATCGTAACGCACGACTTGGGAGACACAATTGATAACACCTTTGATAGTCTACAGTTCTCTGGCACTGTCAGCATAGGTGGAACAACCTATACTGTCGGAACAGGAACCTGTATCGAAAAATGGACAGACAGCGAAACCACAGACGTGTATCTGTACGCTGGCACCAGTACACCATCCATCATCTACAGATATGATCGCGTCGAAGACGAATGGACAGCCATCCAGATCCTGGATGAGGTAGATTTGAATCGCCAGATTCACAAAATGCTCAATGTAGATGGTGTCATCTATGCGGTAACTGGCACGGATACGGCCGGTGGCAGCAGTGCCATTTACAAATCAATCGACGGTGCGACATTTAACAGGGTTGAATCTTTTGCGGCTGATCATATCTATGCTGTTGCTGCTGGTCCGGATGGTACGGTTTACTTTGGAACCAGTGACGGCAAGATATATCAGTACCGGGACGACTTGTTCAGCCTACTGTCGCAAAATCTGTCTGATGCTGTCTATTCGATCGCTGTGTTCCAGAACATACTAATAGCTGGTACAGGCGAACAGGGCCGAGCCTACATGATCAACCTGGAAACCAATGATAACCTTATCATTTTCGATGGGCCTGAGACGCATATTTCTGAGGTCCACATACTTTCAAGCGGAACCTCTCTCGCTGATGCTGATCTATATTGTGCTTCTGGGGAATATTCAGTCATCTATAGGGCTGATTTGGAGTCATTAGATTTTGTGCGAAGCTATAGCACCTTCAACAAGGCAATGGGACGCATGAAATCACTGAGCAACAGTTTGCTCACCTTCACAAGTTCTGGCTCTTCTAGTCAAACTGGTTCGAGCACCGTGGCCGCTGTAGGAACTGACATATTCAAGCACAAGGCTACATCCTGGGAGTTCCTGTACCAGCACCCAGAACAGATCAATGATTTTGTTGAGTTCGAGTCTACTGGCGTCAACGGCATTTGGGTCATATCAGACAACAAGGTTACTAAGTGGACAAACGAAGTCACTCAGAAGACAATCTATCTTCGTTTGCGCGATAAGGCTGGCAACATTAGTGCATTGCCTACCTCGTCTGAAGAATGTCCCGATGATTCAACAACATGCTGCGCAGCTTACTCGATCGACATAGCTGACCTGCAGGAGTTCACCAATGAAGCCAGAATCGTTGGTGTTAGCGAATATGGCGAAGTGACCTATGCCTACGACTCTCCAACTACAAAGGTTTTCTATTCGGCCGATGAAATTGACCAAGAGATAGGCATATACACGTCAGAGATCCTTAATGGTTCGAACGATCTCGTTTCATGGCAATCGGTAAGTTGGAGTTCCACAGAACCTAGTGGAACAAGCGTTGATGTTCAAATACGTTACGCAACGAGCGAGGATGACATAGACACCGCTGAATGGAGCGACGATCTTGTTGTAAATGACAGCGGCTTCGTGACACTGGAGCACGTAACTGCCCAATATATGCAGTTCCGAGTGAGGCTTACTAGCACAGTAAGAGATGTATCTCCGACATTGACATCTGTTGTATTGAGAAACTTGACATCACAAGCCTCACATTTCTTCACAACGAACTTTGTTCTTCCTTCGAAACCTGTAAAGGGGCTGCTCTCTGCCAATACCTACATCCCTGTCACATCTGACATCGTTTTTGGAATCAACACTAAAGACAGTACCGATTTTTCAGAATACCAAACGATTGAGGTTGATAGGTTGTTCAACGTCCAGGATGCACAGTTCGGTGAGGCCCTGAGAATCGGTGCCAAACTTCTGTCACCGAGCATACCGGAAATTCAGCCAACGTACAATCCTGGGGACCCATACGACTCACAGTCATATCTGTGTACGATCCAGTTCACGTATACTAATGACAGTGGCTCATCAAATGATTACCATTTCCGAATCCAGTTCTACAACGACCCGCTCAGGACACAGTTGATACACGAGTTCTACAGCGGTAATGACCAGACGGGGTGGAGTGTTGGGTCCGGTAGCACCAACGTCTATCCTGCTGGCGGCACCACAATAGCAAACGGGTCGAGTTCAAGCATTAGCTTTACGCCTCTTGACCAGGTGGAAACCAATCAGAAATGGTATATTACTGTTGATGCATATGACGGAACTTCCTTTGAGACCGTTCTAGATGACAGGTCATTCGTTTGTTCTTCCTGTAACCTGCAAGCAGAAGCCGGATTGACAGCAGAATACTACAAGACCGGCCTGCCAAGCCTTACATCGATACCGGATTTCGCATTCTATACGCCGGACTACACCGTCCTCGAAGACAGAATCGAATTTCCACTGAAGAGCACTGAATGGGTCACAACAAAGGGAACGACATTAACAGGAATCGAGGACAACTTTGCGGCCAGAATACAAGGAAAACTCTATGCTCCGGAAGCCGGTGAATACACTTTCCTGGTTCGCTCAAAGGATGGTTTTAGGCTATTCATAGACAATATCGAAGTTTTAGGGAATGATGCATTACATGACTTCTCGGAAATGAGTGACACAACGATATTGACTAGCGGGCTGCATGATATTGAGGTCAGGTACTTTGGGTCTTCCGAGGATTGGGGTCTCGAACTGAGGTGGATCTTGCCGAGTGCGTCTACTAGCGTCATCATACCTGATGAGAGATTCTTCCACGTCGTTCCTAACGAATATTGTGAAGATGCGTACCTGCCGAGAATCATGAATTTCGGCGTGATTTTCGAGTGCGAAGACAACCAAACTGTTCAGATTAACATGACATAATTCTCTCCTGTTGTGGAGCGGGAAAATTGCCAATACAGACCCAGTACTATTTGCTAGAAGCCTTTCTGGACGGAGACCTGTACTCAGCATCTGCGGATTACAGGCGATTTACAACCGTCGACAATCAGCTTTATTCGCTCATTGAGATGATCGGCGATGGAAGGATCTCTGGCTGGGACATCACGGCGCAGACTTTCCCGTACGTTATGATCTCTGCAGGGTCCGGTTTGATCGATGGCTTCTATGTCAACACCTACGATGACAAGCTGTTTGAACTTTCCCCTGACGATACATACTACACTTATGCTGTACGTAAAGTCGGTCTCATTGGGTCGTCAAGCGGAAAATCTGATGTTGATTCAGTAACGTGGAATGATCCTGCCTCTCCTGCGGCTCCTGCTGGTTTCGCTGCAGTTGCAACAGACTCATACACGATCGATCTAACGTGGAACGCAAACACCGAGTTGGATTTTGACCACTACGATCTATACCGATCGGCTCCCGGAGGCTATTTCAAATTCCTATCTGAAATTGATGCGACCACAACGTCTTACACCGACAGCAATCTGGACGAAGATACAGCCTACACATACAGGTTGTATGCTATGGACAAGAGTGATTTTAGGTCGAACCCCTCAGAGGATACCCTAACAACACCCATAAGCACTGATCCGCCTCCAAATGCAGAATCAGTTCAGATGTATTCTTCTGAGGGAGGCATCAATCTGGTCTGGAAATATCCATCGTTTCGCCTCGACCCGAATGAACATCTTGAACTTGGTTTGCCCACTGCAGAATGTGTGTCCCGCATATCACAGCTTGATCATTACGAGATTACTTGTGTTGAACTAAGAAGCGATGGCACAGAAAGATCATCAACTCTTCAAGCCTGGAATGTCAACAGACGTTTACTGTACTTCCGTATTGATGACCTAACAATAGGACAGAGGTACAAGGTAACTATTCATACCGTCGACACCCAAGGACGAACATCAACTGGCGTGAGCATGAATGTGCAACCACAACCTAACCCTGGGCCGAGAGATCCACAAGCACTTGCTCTTGTTATGACGCCCGGAGCAAATGGCGTAGTCCTCAATCTGTCATGGACAGACGGAGATAGTCCATATCTCCCGGAAGAGACCTATCGTTATCGTATTTATGTCAGGGTAGACGGCCAACCGGAAAGCACATTCATCGATGTTCCCATCGGCTTTTCATCTGAACAGGTTTCGGCCTATAGGTTTGAAGGATCAAGTTACTACTCTATGCCTGAAAATACACTTGTTACGATTCGTCTTACCGCTCTTGACAGAAGCGGAAATGAAAGTTATGGCAACTATCTCAGAGTAATCACAGACGTTTTCACTGAAACAAAGCCATTACGCAATTTCGCTGTCAGCTTCAATGCCAACACTGCTGATCTGACAGCATCTTGGCGTGTACAGAATGATACCAACTATATCCATATCCAGATATTTGCACGAGACAGCGAGGACCCATATTGGCAAGAGGTAGAACTTGTTGATGAGATTCTTGGACGAGTCAGAAGCTACACACTTCCAAATGCACAACTGGGATATGTCTATAGGGTTCGTACACGTCCATTCAATGGGTGTACGCCCGGGACATGGAACGAAGAAACAGAAAGAACTCCACGGTCGGCTGATCTCAGCCTTCCAAGGCCTCCTACCGCCGTAAAAACCAGAACGGACGATAGAAGCATCAAGATTTCCTGGACGGCCTCGGAAACCGCTTATACTGCAAGCTATAACCTTTATCGACGGACAGGAATACCGCACCCAACAGCTACAGATTGGAATCTGATCGACAACATACCATATACACAGACGAATTTTACAGACTACGGCTTAACTAATGAGCAACAGTATTCTTACTATCTTACTTCTGTTGATATCTATGGAAGGGAATCTCTTCATTTAACTGATGGAGTAATCAATGTCGGGTTCTTTACCGATACGCCTGAACAACGTGGCTTTTTGAGCGCACCACAAAACCTTCAAGTCCAATGGGCAGGAAACAACATTTTGGTTACCTGGGATGTCGGACTCGAAGAGTATGACTCTTACACCTTATACAGATCTGTAGGCAATCTGCACAGTTGGCTTCCACTCGTCACGCTGGACCGTGATATAGTAAGTTACTTGGATACCGACATCACATACATACACGACAGAACTTACTACTACATGGCGGAGCGAAGCACGAACGATGCTGAGATCGTTATCCAGACCACAAATGAAGCACCACAGAATTCAATTTTCCTTGGGACTGTTACTGCAAGCGGCTCTGCTATTACCGAGATAGACCAGGAAGACCGAAGGGATATAGAGGATTTTGAAGACCCACTCAATGAGAATGTGGCTACCTACATTCTGAACCATGACCATCTTGGCAGCGGCACTGACCTATCAGCATCTAGAATCTCGCTTGAACGAAACACATACGTAACGGAGTGGACTACCAGAGACGGTATCACCTGGACTACCAGCGACGATATAGAGGCCAATGAATACATCCTGCGCGTGGACGACAGATCGCCTACCGTTCCTTATGTTGTTGATTCTACAGCCAAGACCATTACCTTTTCCGAAGCCATAGCAAGCGTGAATCCATTTACCGGTCGGACGCGAACTGGCACCATCCCTTCTCTTGAACTGCAACTTATCGGCGTAGAAGAAGTAACAGGAACCCTTGACACATTCCGTTTCGACGATATACACGCTGCCCAAATTGGTTTTGGAGAAGTTCCGGAAGATCAATTGCCAACCATCGGACATGAAGGACGTCTGCTAGAAAATCTAACCGAAAACACATTCTTGATGCAGCGGTTTGATGACTATACCTTCATCATCCCAGAAGGCAACACAGATACAACAAAAACCCTCGGAGACAACTACGTCTTCTACTCGATTATAGGTTCTGATGGTTTAATTGAAGAAGTGATAGACTTCGACCTTGAAGATGACGGTACTGTGGTTGCGTTCCGAAACCCAGCCTATGCGACTGATACCAGGCTAAATCTCAAGCAAATCGTTGCACAAGACAGCATTGATAGTGACGAGTCATCAGACATAGCTGTTGAGTTCAAATACAAGTCTACAGAATCGTTGATATACGGTTCTTTCATGACATTAGCAGTTACAGATCTCGATGCCCCCTTTACTAACACTAACCTATATCAAATAGACGGAATAGGAGCTGCAACCGAGGAGATTGCGAGCATCACCTTTAATCCAGATGACAATGTCATATATGTTGTAACCTATGCCCCTCCCGGAACCAACAACTACTTTTACCATATCGACCCAATAGAGGGAGGACGCCTGTATTCAAATACTATTACCCACGATAATGGCATTCTTACACTGGGTATTGAGTACGATAGAGTAAGAAAGATCATATATTCTTCTGATATCCAGGCTTTCGCTTCCGTACAAGGCGTGATAGACCCAGATACAGCTGTTATAACCGACCTAAATCTCGGTACTTTGCCCGTCCTTGCTGTTTTTCTTGCTATAGCATATGACCATGTATATGACGTTCTGTATGGTATTAGCTGGTTTAATCACAATCTATACATAATCGATCATGTCACATGGGCTGGTGCTGCTTTGGTTGGACTACTTGCACCTGCAACAGGCTATGCAGAAACTGACCTAACCTATCACGAAGAAACAGACCTCATGTTCACTGTTGGTAGACAGGCAGTTCCAACAAATGTTAACTCAGTCAACAAAACGACAGCGGCAACTGGCATATACGGCTCAATTCAAGGAGCTGATTTCTCCGCTGCGGCTACAAGCATGCCAACTTACGCGTGGGAAACAGGATCAACATTCAATTCCCGGCGCGACGGAAGCCTATATCTAGGCCATTTCGCTCATTACAGAACTTGCATGTATCTCAGGTTCGGTGTTGATCTGCCCGCAGGGGCCGTATTGGGTACGGCAACCATTACGATGCAAGCTCATTCCACTGACCAATCTGATGGTAACAGTGTATATGTCCAAGTGTCGTGTCTTGACCCATCAAAATATCCTGATTCAACTGATCTTTCCGATGATACTTTGGCTTCAATTTCTGTTTTGTCAAGCAAGACTGTTGAACTACGCCCCTGGTCAGCATTTCAATATGGTGGTGCTTCATCTATTGATGTCACAGACATTGTTCAAGACTTTCTTGACAGTGCGTATTTCGCTACCGGTCGCAATATCATCTTCAAGATTGAGGTTCTTCAATCTACGCCGGTTGGCAATTACCGTCGGATAGCTGCTTTCGAGCCTTTGGAAGACCCATATTTTGACGAACAACATCAGCCCATCATGTTCACAGCTACCCATGTAGATGCTGTATCTGAAGTTACAAGCGATGAATCGTTCCAAAGCAACAAGTCGTATCACTTTGGTTTCGAGTTTGAAGATAATGACAGCACAAGATGGGTCCGTATAACAAGCCAAAATACCCCAAATACACCAAATCCAACAATAAGGCTTGACAAGCGTCTGAGATTCTGGGCTAAGATATCTAGTGGTTCCGTCTACATGACGCTGGGAATTAGAGAGATTTCATCAGGTAGTGCGGTAGGTGCTGACGGCGGAACCATTGGGCCAATTGAATGGGTAGGAATAGAGTCATTAGAAGAAGATGCAGAGGGTTATTTCGCTCCTCAAGGAATACTCTTGTCATCTGAAGACGGGTGGACGAACATTGATCTAGATCTCAAGAAACAGAAAGTTCTATCCTATGATGATGGCAACAATCAGCTCGAAGGCACATGGGGGGTACTAGAGCATTTTGCTTTTGCTGTTGATCCTTCTGCTGATTCACCTTCGGGCCCCTTCGACATATATGTTGACCTCATTGAACAAGTAGATGATGTATTGGTCGCTGGAACTAGCCAGGGAATCATGATTTCCGACGACTTCGGTGGCAGTTGGAAGCTATCCAGGTATACAGACACGCCCGTACACAAGTTCTATCGTGGCGAAAACAACCGATATATCTGGGCCATTACGGCAACCGAAGCATTGATAGCTGTCGATCCCGCCTATTGGTTTGAGATAACTGGAACAACAGGAGTGCATTACATTAGGGATATAGCAGAAGATCAAGATGGAGATATGTTCATTTCTACTGATAGGGGAGTCTACTGGGTTGACACCTCTTTGATTAAATACTACCCCTACTGGAGACAAACACAACCTATTGATCCATTCACAACTGACTGTTTCGGCCTACTGGTTTTCGAAGGCTCTTCAGCAAGCGACGAAATATGGGTTAGCACAGAGATTGGTGTCTTCTCTACCGTCGACAAAGGGGAAAGTTGGACTTCTACAGGCCTTACAACACAGAATCTCCCTGCCTATCAAATGATCAATATCAGTAGCGACCCAACGGACCCCAACATTTTCGCCGTGACTCGTAAGCATGTCCTTCGTCGTAGAGGAACCTCAGGAAATTTCAGGGTCATTGCTAACTTTGAGGATGATTATGATCTATATGACATTTGGGAAATGGCTTACTTCGCTGGAAATCTGTATATCTCTACAGGCCAAGGCGTGTTCAGCAACTCGAATGATGTCTTAACTAGTATTTCTTACCAAGACGCTGAATTCAGCCCAGTTTTTAGCGGCCTGAAACGAAACGGCAGAACCAATGTTGCGATGTGTCTGGACATTGTAGAGACCGAGTTGGGCGACCGAATGTTCATTGGCCAAGAAGGACGTCTAATGATGGCCGACGAGAACAACTGGCTCAGCTTACGACGAGACTACCGTAACCTCGAAACCCCGACGTTCTACATCGATTCGGACCAGGCAGTGATTGGCTACATCTATAGCAACTTCAATAATGTCGTTGTATTTCGAGAGCCGATACCGGCTTTCTCTGTACTTTATGCTTCCTATCTACCACGTAGGAAATACTATGCGTACAATGGCGGATGGGCTCACACTAATCCATATGCAGATGTCTTTATTTACCTGAATGGAGAACCTCAATGGTTAGACTTCACGATGGATTACGAAGACGTAGAGTCGCAATTGACAGCTCTCAAGACATCACTAGAATCTTCTGCAACACTTACTGATTTCAATAGCCTCTATCCTGACTCCAGCACCTACAGGACAAGCTCCTTATCACACCTTGCATCTATATTGACACTGCTGGAAGAGGATACGCCTGACACAACAGCGGTTGGATCTGCGATAGTTGACTTTATTGATGCGTACTCCCGATTCCTTTCGCTGGTGACACCGTCTTACGTTTCGACAAATAGCCTATCTATGCCACGAATCCGACTGCAAGGCATATCACGATCAAGCCGAGCATCCGGATCGCGTGCTGCTCAGTTCGAGTCTCGCTTTGGTTTCACCGCTTTGGATTCGACAAACATCAATATCAATATTGTCACAGGTGAAGTCGATTTCACACAAGCATATGCCCAAAGCACATCAGCAGCAGGACGAGCACAGTACACTTTTGGCAAGAATGATGAACTCAAGATAAGCATTTTCAACGCCAATGTCAGCAACACAGGCGAGCATAGCCATAGGGAACTCGAAGATTTCATGGAAGAATGCAACACTGGACTGAGTGCCGGATTGTCTAACATTGTATGCACAAATCTTATCAAGTCCGGAATAAACATAGAATCTAAACATAGCCTTATCACGTCCAGGTATGATATGCGTAACATACAGAGTAGATTCTATTCTGCAGATGTCACAGGTTGGTATGACATTGTGAATTCTACTGTTGATTACGAACTCATCCTGAGCACCGATGTCGAATCACAGCCCCGTTACGCGAATGCAATTCAGGTAATCGATCCATCAGAATATGGGGGAGGAAATATCTGGGTTGCTACTGACAGAAACATTGTGGAACTCGACGTATCCTCAGAAGGAATCTCGGTCAGAAGAACGATCTATCCTTTGGGGTCGGATACACCCGGCATCGTTTGGGATTTGTTCCAAGATAACAATCTGCGAATCTATGCCCTGACAAGACCAGTGTCGCCGCGTGAAACTAGGATTATGATTTCAGATGATTATGGCAACAGTTGGACTCAAGTTGATAACTACAATCTTCCTAATGACATATATCGCATTAGGGTACTCAATGGTAGAAGGATTGTTTCATCTTCCGGCGGAATGTATTATGGTGACAGCGACATCGACACCTGGTACCCTTGCGATGTCAGCGGAACCAGTTCCACCAGCTCAACCCATGCGTCGATTACATCATTTGCTAGCAGCAGTTTCAATGTAGAGGTCACAGATTTCGTTGTCTCAGAGTCAGGTGGCTATTTCTACACTTCAGGAAGTGGAATCGAATTCTTCTCTGCTGGGAATATAGGAAACAGCGTGGAAACGGTCAATGCCATCCATAGATTCAAAGGCATGACCTGGGCCGGTACAGATAGAGGTCTTTTCAACGATTCGAATTCAGTGCTATCAGATTCGGTAGCATTCGGTCGACAGACGGGCCTTGAGGACACGACTTCCGATGATGCCCTTATTGAAGTAAACGTTATCACAAGTAGTGGAAATAACCTCTATTGCGGCTCCAGTACAGGTAAACTATATAGACTGACCGGCGGTTCCTGGTCATCATACCAGGTTCCTAACTTCGGGCCAATACACAACATTGTGCATATAGACTCTGATGGCGGGAACTACCTGGTACTTTGCTCATACAACAGGTTAAGGATGGTAGATTTGAACGGGGATGCCAATCCGTTTAGCTAGGTTGATAGAATGTCCGAAAAAACATGGCAAACTCAATCTGACTGGGAGAACTGGATCAACCAAGATCCAGCCGGTGAAACCAGGTTTGTAGGCAATAAGCTGTATCTACCGTACACCGTTCCAAGTGTGACACAAGCACTCGGTCACATAATTGTCCAATATAGGTTCGGCCAGCTATACAATACTTCAACGGTTCGTAACAACCAAATCATTGATAATTGCCACTGTTTAGAGCCAGTAGGCAGACCATCAGGTACTACAACACTCAATGGGGCATATTTCTCAAACCGAAGGGCTTACTATGAAGTTCAGAACGGAGATATCGCCGGTGCCCTGGTGGGTTCTTTTGGAATTGGCTGCTGGTTCAAGAGCACAATCGATGATTATTCATCTGCACCGGCTTTGATTTTTGGATCTTCGGATGCTTCTGTAATAAGTTGGGCAATCATAGTTGACACAGATAACCAAATAAAAGCCCGATTCTATGGCAAACCAAATGCCAGTGATCCTCAGCAAGTCTTCGATTTACAGCCTCGTGGCGGACCTGTCTATATCGATAACGGATGGCATTACGCTCATTTCTACAACACAGCATTTAGAACCGTCTTTATGGTAGATGAATACGTGGCGTTTTCTGATGGCGAGGAGGCCGACTACTGTGATATAGATAATCCAGCCGGAAGCCAAAGGGTGACCGTTGGCTGCCAAGCGGATAGTTCAAATGGTTTTGTTGGCTACATTGATGAAGTCACAGTTAATTGGCCGTTAGTCGGTGATGTTCGAAACACTGTATACACCGATCCTGAACGTCATTCACGCTCGGTCTTCTTGTCTGATGTGGTTGATACGGGAGAAACTGGCTCTCTACCAATGAGTGTTCGTGGATCTTTCGAGACGCCTGGAAGTTCTACTGTCTCTGTTTCTCTGCGTGCCGCCGAATCTTCATTCGGCCAGGAAAACAACTCCATCGATTGGACCGGAACAACAACCCCGGGCCAATTCCTGAGCGACGAAGATGCCAACCTAGGTGACCTTGGTATTTTGGCAAGAGGTCGATATCAGCAGGTTAGATTGTTCTTAGAACCGTCTTCCACACCGGTTGTGAACAGCCTTACCTTGTCTTCTGCCGCTCCTGACACATTGTTAGGGACATCGGATTATGCCTTCGTGCCTGGCGACTATATCAGACAAACATTAACGTCATCTGCGGATGATACAGTTGACAAAGCAGAGCTAGATCTTACAGTAGAAACAGAAGAACACATCTATATTGACGCGATGTACGGAACGGCCTCGTTCTATGCGGCAAACTTTCAGTCTTCGCGTAAATCGTGGGTCTTTCAGCCTGTTGGACGCATACCAATAATCAACTCTCTACAGACGTCTACACATGACACTGTTGAAGAGATTGTAGACCGTGCGCCTTACTTGACATACAACATCTACTTCACGGCACCGGGTGTCTATGAGATGTGGGTTTTGGCTAATCTGTCCGGCTGCAGTCTCTACTGGTCGTTCGATGATGATGAGACCCACCTCAGGTGTATTGAGCCAGCAGGAGAACAGGACCCATATGGTGATCCTGAATGGCAGCGGTTTGGATCTCTCTACATTGAGGAAGGTGGGCTGTATACTTTCACTGTTTACTCAAGCTCGCCAGAACAGACAATACTTGAACAGTGGTACTTTACTACGAGAACAACATTTGCGGATGAGATCGCAGCCGACGGCGAAGGTGGATCGTCAAGAGCAATGCCCATTTCGCGGGGCCCATTCACGACGGCAATTACTGTTGGAGTTTCAGTAAACGACCCATATCTTCCTGACTTGCCTGATACAAGCTTCACTTCTTATCTGCCGTCAGTCGACATGATCGGCTCCGGCAAGTTCAATTATGACCTACGTGCTCCGACCGGTATGGCGATCCATGATCTAGATGAAATCGAGATCGATTTCTGGCAAATCGGTGGAAGCCGTACGAATTTTGCTGCCTGGAACTACACGGTAGAACCAGATGATGAAGGTGTATTCAGTATCGCTCTATGGGTTGATTTCTACACAAGTCATCGCTAGCACATCCAGCTACATCCAAACCAAATCTCCTGGCGTGGCTGAGATTACAACAGACGATTTCACGGACGGCGAGCATTTCCGTACCGCTGCACAATCCGGCACGAATGCCCTGATTCTTGACCTGGAACCCAAACTGATCAGCGTGGTAGTCGACGATTCTGGCTCAATGACATGGAACGATGTTAATGGAAGTCGCTATACTTACCTCAAAGAAATGATTGAACGTCTCGGAAACGCATACCCGAGCGATTTGAAATTCAACTTGTTCAGCTTTGGAGGCACACCAACGAAAACGAATCTTCTCCTTGCAAGGGCCACAGAAGCCGCTGACCTAAGTGATTTTGAACTGTTGCTGAAGTCAAAGTTTGGGGATAGCTCATTCGATTTCGCAGGCGTGCGTGTAGTAAGACGAACTGATCATTATCCAGATCATCCGTCTGATGGAATGGTTGTAGCAGACGGAATTATAGACGCTGTAAGAGATGATGGCCTGACCGAAGGGGCTTCCTATTATTACGGCATATGGACATACAACAGTGACAACCACTTTAGTTCAGGCCGATTCATACGTGGCGTGCCACGGGATCGAATACTTCCATATGGTGTCAGTTACGCTTCCGCTACACCAAGAGTGTTGCCTGGTATACAAAGAGACTCTCACACTATCATCATATACAATTTCCAGGAAGCTTCTGGCCGATTCTGTTTTGATTCATCTGGAAATGGATATCATGGGATTGTTACAGAAGACACTGTAGAGGATAGTTTTTGGTCAGGAGATTCAGCCTCTATCATTTACAATGCTAACGACGAAAACAAGAATCCTGCTGGTGTTAGATTTGATGGCCTATATGATCATATTACATCTGACATTAGCCGCAGTGTAGATGGCTATAGATCTGGTTCATCTATTACCGTGAACATCTGGCTATATCGCTATCCAAACGCTGGACAAATACAAAGATGGGTAGTAGGAACAACAGAATCTACTCCTACGAATCACGTTGGATGGGTTATTGGTTTGGTTGGCGGTAATCTTGGTGTTGCCGGTGGGAATGCAATCGGCGCAGGCTTAACAGATACCGGCATTGCCATCCCAGAACGCGAATGGACCATGGTGACGGTTAAGTTCGTCAGGACTGCAGCGGCCCTCAATGTGGCAGAAGTGTTTATTGACGGCGTCGCTCAAGGGTACAATACTGCGTTTGCTTTTGCTTCAGCGAATGAGGATCACACCCTGTATATAGGAGGACGCCCTGATGATAGCGGATCATCTTGGCCCGTCTCCAATTACTTTGGATGTATCGCCCAATTAAGCATCTCTGACACCTTACGTTTGGATGCTTACATATCGGCCCTCTATACAGCAGAATCGCCAATATTCCAGCAAGATTTGGTTGAAACTGCCCAGGTCGCTGCTGACAACTCACAACGAGAGGTATTGATTAGCTGGGAAATAGGTGAGAACTTCAACTATCCAAACGGACAGGTCCGTATTGTTCGCAAGTATCGATCTATCTCATCACACACAGAAGATGGAGATCTTGTCGGCACCGAAGACGCGGAATCAGGGCAGTTCTACATGCTGGACACCTATGATTTCATCAATGGCGGTGATTACTACTACACTGTTTACACAATCAACCAAGACGGAAATGTATGTGATCGTACTGATGCACGCGTTCTGGGCGCACATATTGAAGCATCTGACAATCTACCAGCAACAAGCCCACCTGATCCAGTAACGAACATTGAAATGACACCGAGCGATAGAAAGATCTTGATCGAGTGGCAAAATCCGACGACAACGTCTTGGCGCGGTACAAAAATCTACTATAGTACAAGAAACTATCCAACTGTCAGTGTTTCTGTAGAAAAGGGACGAATTGTTAGCGATGGGCTTGAAGTCACAGATACTACCGACGAATATGTTGTTCATCGTTCTAGTGGGTCATCAAGCATCGCAACAGAATTGCCCCTTACCAATGGAAAGCTTCACTACTATACGTTCGTAACCTACGACCGATTGGGTAGGATTTCAGAAGAAGCCTATGCAACATCTACACCATCGTCATCTTACGATGTCGATTTTGTTCCGAATGATATTGAGAACTTGCACATCGAAATGATCAACCCAACATCCCTTTCCTTGCAATGGGATAACCCAACGATTCGATCAGAGCAGTTAGATCTTTGGTTCAATGAGGCCGCAAACCTCTATGTCCACGTGCGTGACTTCTATGGCGGGGCCCTTGACGACATAGATAATCTTCAAATAGAATACTGTACAAGTATTGAATACAGAACATACATCACCAGCGAAGAGTCACTTACATCACCTTATTCTCAATCAATCTATGATGCATACGGGAATGATATTGGGATCGGCTATGGGGCTAAATTCAACGATGATTGCAACTCCGATGAAGCGTTGGCTGAGACCAGTTTGGTTTCCAATGTCGTACGAAGCGGTTTGGTTCGTGGTGTTCTCGGCCACACTACTGACAGGGCGATACTAGCCAGACGAGAACGGTACCTAATAGACATGAGAGCACGATACCGTGTGCTCGACCCCAACTCAGAAGATCAAGAAGGCATATTGTTTGAGTTCCACACGAAACCCGTGCGGGTTACTTTTACAAACCCAATCAAAATGTCGATGATCAACCTAATGAACAAGAAGGTTAGGTATCTTCAGGGAGAGATAGGGGGAGAAGCAGCATGCTCATGCCCGCAAGAAGAAGATGACGACGACTTTGGCGTAACCGATATAAATGGCGGTTTTGTAAGAGCTTATGAACCATACATTTGTCGTATAGAACTGCAGTATCAAGGAGAAGCATTAGCAGACGGTACGCGTGTCAATGTTGCTTTCTACAAATATGAACGAGAGGGTGGAGCACCTAGGCTACGTGTCAGACCAGAGAACGTGCAGACACCAAACGGGAGCTATGCAACTTCCACAGTTAGCGAGCCGGAATATGACCAGGACGGAAATCCAACCTCGAATTTTGTCTCAAAAAGTGTTGTTGACATAGAAGTTCAACATCCAGAGAAACCCGATCACATCGATATCTACGCAAGCATTGACTACAGAGGAACATTCGCAGATGCGGTTCACACAGTAAAGTTTGTTAGCAATGTGGTTGTAGAAACGAACATTAGCAAGCCATTCCCAGATGGAGTCGATGTGGCGGAACAGTTTGCAAACGTCTATACCGTCAACCCCGATGACCCAACAATCACTGAACCTATACCAGATGGCACCTTAATAGAATGGGAACTCACCAAGAAGCGCTATGCCAAAGATAGGCCGTTCTATAGTACGGACCCAGTGTCACGTCTGTACACGGGCGTTTTCTCATCAACAAGCGGTGGCGTTTCCAGACATGTATTCTTCGGGCCAGTAGGTAAACTAGAGAACAATTGGGTTATCAAGAAATGTGATCAAGACCAGGAATCATGCTGCTTTGCAGAGGAGTACCAAATCACCGCAAGCGTCACGTACGATGAACAGACGGTCACGTCCGGTGAGATATTCTTCTTCGAGTGCGTAGAAACACGCGAGACAACCAATCAAAGGTTCCTAATGAATGCTGCTCCTGGCCAGAGTGGGGAAGAACCTCACTGGTACGATTACGCTGATGGCAGCAGTTTGATTCATATGCAGATTGCCAAGAACCCAGCCATATCAAGTGTTCGTGGTGCCGGTTGTTTTCGGAATTGCGTAGAACAGATTGTTGGTGGACAACTCTTCCCATTAGATGATGACCAGATTGTACAGATGAGCGTTCCGGTCGGATGTGAGATCTTGTGGGATGTTTCCTTCTACGAAGACCCCTATACAGGCTCGCAATCGCTTCTGTCATACAATTCAATGTCCCACACGATAGCCGAGGAGCTTGGAGTTCCACCGATAGCAAATATCCCTGTTAGACAAGAGCCTATGGACTTTTATGTCAGATGCAACAAGTTTGTTGGCGACAACAACCCGAAGGAAGACGACTGTAAGGATGCCCAAGGTTCCGCCGCAGTCATTACCGATGACGAGGTGGTGCTGCCTTGTGAATGGCGCAGCATATGCAAAGACATAACCGGATGTCCTTTGGGAGGAAAAAAGTGGGTCGGCGATATAGCTCCGCTCTACGGCCAAACAACAATCATTATTGATGACCGTGAAGCCACAATAATAGGCGGCGGGTCATACGAAGAAGGAATCCCGCCGGTCTATATCGGTTGGGTCGAGCCACTTCGGTTCAGAATTGCTGACATCAGGGTGAATGGACGAAGGCTAGAACAAGAAGTTGTCGACGGCGTCACTATGCTGAAATACCTGTTTGACGGGGTTTCAAGACATACTTTTGTTGTACAAGCCAGCTTCGCAGGAGAACCAGTTCCAGATGGAACTCCAATCGAAGTGTCCATCGTGGGTGATGGCCAAGATATCGTACGTCTATCAACCTGTATAGGTGTTACAGATGACTGTTATCCGAGTTCCGGTGGCATTGTATATACAAGGCTTGTCAACGATCCGTTGCTGAATCCAACAGGAGCAAAACGATCTCTAGCATATTTCACGATAGAACCCATACCAAATGTTGAATTCGGGTCTTTCATCAATGTCACTTGCCGCTATGATAGGCTTGGCACTGCTGAACGGGAGATTACTGAAACTGTCGAATTAGGGAATACCCTAGAACCTATCCTCCCAGATCCTGACGAACCACCACCCGATGAACCGGACGATGGCAGCATCGAAACTGAACCACATCCCGTTGTTACTAACGAGATGCTTGTTTTTGAACCGGCCAGGAATGACTACCGATATGAGGTATCAAGTCAAATACAGCGTATGGGTGCTTTCATTGCAACAATATCAGAAGCATCAGAAATACCATATGACTTTGTGCCGGTTTATCTGTTCGGCGGGTTTCTAGGAGATCATAGTTATACAACTGATGGCTTAACACCATATTGCGAGGTTTTCAATACGACATCAAAGACATGGGCGTTTGTGGCCGACATCCCTACCCCTAGAGCTTTCGGCATGACTGTTGTGCATGATGGTATTGTGTATTGCATAGGAGGAGTAGAAAACGACGAACTCTTATCTGGCATACTAAACGTAAGCACTCGCATCGAAGCGTTCCATACGAATAGCGCAACCTGGAACTCAACGCTAAGCAGAATGCCGGGCGGTGTGGCTTTTGGTGACGCCCAGGTTGTCGGAGACTACATCTATGTGACCTGCGGTATCAGCTCAATATCACAAAGCATGGAGGCCACAGCAAGAAATGCATACATTTACAGGTACTCAATCAATGATGACACATGGGTAAGCATAACCCCATCTAACGCTGAGACATATCAGCGTATAACACCATTTGGTTTCTACCGGAATCCAATCGAATCACCCTACAGCTCCACGGAAGACGGTGCTTTGCATTACTATATATGGGGCGGTTCATTCCCTAAAACACAAGAGGAAATCAACGCAGAGAGATCTGCACGTATTGCAAAGGCCGTTCAGGAACTTAGATCCGCAGTACTAGGCTCGAATTACTATCGGAATCTGACGCAGGATGAACAGGAGTCCTACTTGTCAACCAAAGAGTCAGAAATAGAGGATGCCACAGAAATTAGCCCATTCCTATATCTGAAAACAGGTTTTAAGTTCCGTCCGGGATCTGAATACGCAGTTGGAAGCGATTTGTACATTGATATATCTGATTCTCTCGACGACGATTGGCCCGTTTTCCCGGAACCAAGAGACCATGGTGCGTGTGTCTATGATCCTGTTGAAGATAAGGCATACTTCATTGGCGGAAGTAACCATTCGTATTCTACAACATCTAATACCATTGATTCGATAGATCTCGTTTCATCTGAGTATACTGAATTACGACCTATGCCACGAGGCAAAGCATCTCTCGGGGCAATTATGGTTTCTCGTGAGATCTTCATAATAGGCGGCATGACAAGCGGGCACCAGAGAGGATACGTTCAAATAAACGTACAGGCGTTTCCTGAAAACGTCGAAGCCCTTGGACGAGAGAGTGCTGGTGTTTTCATAACACTGACTGATGATGCTGGCAAGCTTCTGAGCGGCAATATCGAAGTTGTGGTTCGTGGTAGGCTTCGTATTGAAGAGATAGATAGCCTTCTAACAGAGTTTCTAGCAGAAAGAGCAGCCGACCGCATTCTTGGTGGAGATGGTTCAGGTAATGCTCCTGATATTGACCTTGAGATCAACACGATTACTGCTGAGGAGATACGAAGAGCACAGAATTCGGTCACCGATCCTAACTCTGATCAGTTCCAGTTCAACTCGGCTCGACTACTAGATCAAGAGATGTATCTGTTCCCAGTGCTCTACACGGAACAAAATGTGACGGTTGAGGATGGTGTTGCTGCTGTCACCTTGCTTCCTAGGTCAGAAGACCCATTGACTGACGTAAAAAGGTTGTCTGAGTTCATTAACAACACATTGGCTAATACTCCAACAGATCCAAATGAAACTTTCCAAGGAGACCTAACACGAGAACAACTATCTGCTCTTGGAGAAGCTTTAGCCACAGTCGAAATCGATCCTACAACAATTGAGTCCGGATCGCTGCGGGAACTCTACGATATCGAAACTGTTGTAACTGTCGTTGATGACTACTACTTTGGAAGAACTGTAAGCGATCTTGATCTCGAACAGCAAGCTGCTATCGAAAGCAAGATATCTGAGCTATTGACTGGTAGCGCAACCGGCACAGAAGATGATGATGACGATCGACAAACGGGGCAAAGCGTTTCGTCGGCTTCTTTGATTCCGCTTGACACCGAAATTCGGAACCAATTGTCGACATCTATCTGCACTTTCTATAATCGCGTAGACTGGATACCGCAAGTTAACGCATTGTTGGCAACTAACTCTTCTACAGCAACTGAGGTCGTTGATTACTTGGATATCATGGACCATCAGGTTGCTTTTGGTGCGAGCCAACTCTACAGTGCCTTGTACGACACGGCAAGACTCATGTCTGACGACGATGTCGAAGATTTGAGAAAGATGATCTATGTGACTTCAGACAACTCTCAGAACCTGTCACTTGTCACAAGAAACCAGATAGAGGATGAGATTAACTCCATTGATGGCGACCAAAAAGTTCCGCTCATTTACACCTTGTGCAGCACGTCTTTCCCACTTACTCTCTCATCACAGCTCCAAAGGACACAGGTGGGAGACGTACAAAAGTTGACAGAAGAAACGGGTGGCCAACCTATTTCTCTATTCTCTGATTCGTTTGTTACGAATATTGTCAACTATGCTCTCGGAACGGCTGTGGGAGGTTTGGGTTACGGCATTTATAGAAGGACGATACGTTTCTCTGAGCTAACCGCAATCACAGGCGTAACCCTTACCTTTAGCCTTCCTACAAACACTAATGGATATGTTAGGTTCAAGTACAGCGAAGATGGCTATAACTTCTCAGATTTCACGGAGAAGTTCTATGGCTCTCAGTCCATCACTCTTACCGACACAATTGTGAAGGCTGTTTACATAGAGGTTACTCTGCTTACTGGTATTGTTTCAGACCCGTTCGGAGCGGCTTCCACAGCAACTGGCGCTCCACGTCTGCTCAATATTGTCTGGCACGTCTCCTCTGAACGAGCAGATTACCTGTTTCTCAACGATGAAGACGTCCTGACAAACGCCCAACAAGTAGCTGCCGCAATTGAAGGACATTTGCCAGAAAACGCCGTGGTCGAGATCGGTGTTGCAACATCGAACTCACATAACTGGCTCGACTTCTACAGCAAAGCAAGGCCGGTGCTAAGAGAATATGGCAAAACCGTATTGCTTAATCGGACACAAGACGAGGATGATGTAATTGATCTTGAATCATTGACAAGCGTAGATGGTATGTTGTATACATCTACATATGGAGCGTGGGACCCGACCTCTCAAGTAACAGTTTACGACGTATCGTCTTCTGGTGTCCTTAGTGCTGTAACTTCTGGATACAAAGAATTTCCAAGAGAAGGACAGATACGTTTTAATACGAAGCAAGCGTCGGACAAAACGTTCCAGATGCAAGTGATAAACGATGACATCATGCGTGTTGGTGTTAGGTTAAGAAACAGACTGCATGATGACACGATTAGATTGACCGGCGTGGGCTTTATGTACAGCACGAACGACGTAAAGCCACCAGAGCTTTCCAGATTGGCCCCGCGTGCGTCGGATGTGAAAGTAATCCCAGAATATCCTGACGCTGGCAGCTCGTTCTTTGCGTCTTATACATATACCGATCCAAACCAGAATCCAGAAAGCGGCACGCTGATTCGATGGTACAAGAATGGCAAACTTCTGCCGGAGATCAACAATACAACAAGCTGGACTAATAATGACCTTCTGGCACAAAACAAACTACAGGTCAACGATGTATTGTATTTTGTCGTAACGCCGTCTGATGGAAACGACTTCGGTTCGCCGATTACTTCCCAGTCCGTCAAGATTCGGCCAAGGCAGCCGTCTGCATCGAACACAAGACTGGTTCCGTATCTAGACGGAGAACTGAGCAGCGGTTTCAATACTGCCAGCACATTGGTTGTTGAATACGATTTTGTTACGGAAGATGTTGGTCAGTCCGCCCTAGAGACAAACACACAATTCAAATGGCACGTCAATGGAGACTTGTTCTTGACAACCGTCTATGCATACAGCGGTACGGATGCCGAGAAGCTTGCTAGTAAATCTCTTACACCTTCGACGGGTGCTATCGCAATTGGCAACACGATTTATTGCGAGGTTATCCCGAAAACGGATCTAGCAATAGGAGAAACTCACACGTCTCAAACTGTGACAATCGTCAATACCGTGCCGGTCGTCTCGGCAGTAGTGATCGGACCAGAAAATCCATCACCCACTTCTCAGCTTGAAGTCTCTTACACAATGACCGATATTGACATAACGAATACTGTTCAAGATGACCTTAGTATCATTAAGTGGTACATGTCTTCCGATGGAAGTACCTTCTCGGAAGCCAGCTCGCTTCGCGGACGTACGGTCGTTGATTCCTCCAATCTTGAAGCAGGGCAAAAGTGGTATTGCGAGATTACACCATATGATGGACTTGATCTCGGTGTTCCTGTAAGGAGTTCTACTATCTCCGTAATAGCCTAGACATGATGATGAATGCATCGATTGCTGTATAATAGTCTGGGTCAATACGCTATGAAACAGAACGAACCACACCCCACAACTGACATTATATGTCTCACCCATAACCGCCTCGATGTAACCAAGGGCTTTATTGACGCCATTGAAACAACTACAAAGAAGTTCAACCTCATTTTTATAGATAACGGAAGTACCGATGGCACCAAAGAGTTTCTTCGTGTGGGTCACAAGGAAAGACATTGGAAACTTGTGTCACTTCCGAACAATGAAGGAATAATAGGTGGCCGAAATATCGGTGCCGAACATATCACTTCGGACTACTTTCTGAATATTGACAATGACCAGTATC
>Ga0180438_10001001_pt1 | contig 51684 bp, 52 predicted proteins | sample SS_ome_12_FD_132455 | JGI IMG/M metagenome (GOLD analysis project Ga0180438, IMG submission 132455) | Hypersaline lake sediment archaeal communities from the Salton Sea, California, USA - SS_3_D_2 metaG | ecosystem: Environmental > Aquatic > Non-marine Saline and Alkaline > Hypersaline >...
CACGGGTACTTTGACTGCTTTGCAAAATGATCTCATTTCTCATTCTGCAAAATGCATCCCAAAGAATTGTGTTCTCTTCCAGGATGGGCATACCAACGCTATTGATAGCTGTTCTGATCCGGTCATTTATAACGTCATTGCCCATGAATTTGTAAAGTTCTGACACATACCCTGCGTAGGTCCACTCTTGTTCCTCAGGTCCTTTTGTGAATATTCCCAACAAATTACTTTTCATTTCATCCGTTGGATGAATCCAGTCACGTTCCTGCTGTACTGGACATACAGGATTCAACTCACGATATACAACTTCGCCATATCTATCGGCGTAGCTGTACAAACCTTTGAAGGAGTGAGTTGTGTCCAGACCCATTACCTCTGCTCTCTCGCTGAACGGAGTCCGCATAAACATCCCCTTCCGGTATAATGTTGCCCCCGGATATAACATCCTGGATACATTCTACCAATTTCATTTTCATTGTTTCTTGAAACATTTCCATTGAGCCGTCAAACACGACTTTTGCAATCATGCCAGCCATATGCTCTATGGCTTCTTCAAATGATATTTCTCCCTTCTTAGCCTTTGATCTGTCTTTCAACAATTTAAATTTATATTTATAATCAAGTGATAGAATAGTAATAGCATCATGCATCAGGCGAGTTGTGGAGTTTTCTGGGTTTAAATGAAATCCCCCACCTCCGCCACACTCACCTGATGCTTTCATATGAAATTTTGTAGTCGGTGCCATTCAAGCTCCTTTCAGTCCATAATAGAGTCTTGAAACTAAAATGTTTCGACCTTCATTTGTGTCCTCATATGGGGCATCTAATATTTCTACCATCTCTGGCATCAGCTTTTTCTTTAATGCTTTTGTTAATTTTCTTTCAAACGGCGATATAATATGGAACGGGTGGGATGTCCAATAATGTCTTATATGACCAATTCGTGGACCAGTTAATAACATGACAACAATACCATAATCAGTGAAGGTTGTATATTTGAATTTTATCTTTCTATATCGACCAACGATGATACCGATTTGGTTTCTTGCCCACCTTGATACCACTGGATTCCTTGGCCAAAATCCCTTTTGATCTTTTTTGGTTACGAACCATCCACGCCAATCTGAAAACTGTCTATGATGGAATCCGTCGCTGAATTTTACTATATCGCCTTTTCTCCAATGCATATGAGGGTTATCGTCAAGATATTCTTTAATATATCTAGTTCGCCTTCCATCACGATAAGTGGAACGATGTGAGCATGCAAAATAAGTACCGCTAAATGATTGTTTTACCCAAGGCAATATTTCTTGCTGCATTTAGATCCTTTCGATGAAAGACCTTAAGTAAATATCCCTTCCATCAAATTTGAAAGCAGGATTTTGTAATCCCACTTTAAATCGTCCTTCGAGCTCCCAGAAGTATTTCATCCGTTCAGGTGTCCATATTGATGCGTGAGGACAGGATGGTTCATTCAAAAGCTCGGTTGTTAAAAGAATATTTTTCTCTGGAAAATCAGACATTCTCGGATTGTCGTTCAATATCATTTCGGCCAATTGTATATAATTTGGAACAATAACATCGACTTGACCACCCGGACGCAATACTGTTGAAACCAGATATGTGAAATAATCGACTTGAGGAAATGTTACATGCTCAAGAAAACGATATATCACAACTCGATCAAATATAATTGATGTTCGTTCCATGAACTCAAACACGTCCATGTTTAAATGGGTATACTTTGATATCCTGTCTTTATCCCGACCCCAAGCATGTATATCGCTTTCAATTACTGATGCTTTGTTTTCTGTAAAATATGATGTATCGACACTCAATACATATTTTGGCATCATTAGATTTTCTTTGCTGCTCATAGGTAGAGGATCAAACTTTCCCCCTGCTATATTTAATACAATCATTTTCACCTCACGTTTTCGTAGACTATTGATTTTGTAAACGGTTCGATGTAAAATTTGAAATATCTTTCACGATCAACATCATCCGTATCCATTATTTTCAAAGTTGATTGGGATACTTCAAGCTCTCCATATCCTAATAGGAATATATTGAACTTGCCATTTTTAACTGGGATCCCAAACAACTCGGGATTCTCTGTTTCAAAAAACTCATCTTTAAGTTTTTGTAATCTTGTGAATAATGAAGCCTTTGTTACATCAAGGATCTTACACAATTCTCGATATACCTCGTTCATTGCTGGATATTTAAAAGGAACTCCTTTTACTTTAAGTTCGTCATTTCCATCCAACGCAATATAGGATTTCCTATTGATTGATGAAATAAATATTTTAAATGCCTGTCTTAACTCTAAAGGCATGTGTCCAATATTTGTTACATCAAGTTTTCTTTTTAAAATCAAACCGTCATATTGACGTATTACAATATCATCATCTTCGATATTATTGATGTTTATATAATCATTGATAATGGCTTCGGTTGTTGTCCTCAGTAGAGATGTAATTCTCGGATTGTCCCTCATCATCTGCCCGATCATTATATTTCTACCGAGCTTATCTTCGGGATCAATATGAGAAAGATCATACCCTTGGTTCTTCAATATTGTGTAATGGCAGGCCTCAATATCGTAAACACGGAGATCTCTCATTATCAATGGTAAATTAGGATTTAATTCCATCTAAGGTAATGGGGGTGGGGAGCAGGAGCCGGACCGTGATTGATGCAATGCACCCTGCCCGAACCACACCCCCAAACTCCTTATGCCAGGGTGTCGATAATAACGTTGTCGATTTGAAGATGGTGATTGATATCTTCAATTGTTGCCTGCCGTTCAAGCAGCCAATTGATAGCATCCTGATTTGATTCAAGACCTTCGGCCTTTGAACTTTGTTTGTATCGTAACTGTAATGCTTCAATGTCCAATGCCTCGCTCAGTTTGTGCCGAACATCGGCTGGATCTCTGACAATGATTGAAATGTCTGCATCCTTCTTCTTTGCCCGGACAATGCCGTATGGGATCAGTTTATCATCAATGTCATTGCAAAATGTTGAGATCAGTCCTGTGCGGACTCCATAACTCTTTACGAAAATACCGTTTCCAAGATCGTAAACGATTCTGAAACCATTATTGTAAATCTGCATGTCCATTGCAGGTTTGTTTAACACCGGAGTCAGATGTGCATCGTCAAAAACTACCATTCGTCTTTTTGGATCACTTCCTTCTGGTGTTTCAACAGGAATTGTTACAAGCAATTGCTCGCTTGAATCAACATCTGTAATTGCAATGGTTGGTTTTCTGATGTTTGGAAAGTTTCCAACATTTGCATCAAACCAATCACCCAAACTTACAATTTCAATAATTGTTGGATCCGCAGCTTCTGCTGTGACCTCTTCAGTCTCTGGTGGTATATCCAAATCAGCTTCGGAAAATACGACCGGTTCTTCTGTTACTCCGTTTTTGACCATTTGAGATAAATTCTCGCTCATCGCAATTAGTCTCCTTTACATTTTATTTTTTCCACTTGTTACTTTCTTTTTCTGGGTCTGTTCTCCACTCAGTAGGGTTAATATCAGCAAATGTTTCTAATGCTGCCCCTGCCAATGCAAAGACTTTAACTAATTGCTCGTATGCCTCAACTGGTGCTGATCCTTCCTTCATTTCTTGGGACCCCAATAACCATTCAGGTAATTGAGTTTCCCATTTTCCTGAGTAACCCTTTTTGGCTTTTTGCAAATACTCCTCTATGAATAACAAGAAGCTTGCAAAATTGAGAGATTTTACATCAGAATATTCGCCAAAACAACATCTCTGATATTCCCTCTCGCGTTGATAGAGATCAAACAGTTCTCTTAAATTCATACGCTTTCTCCTTCTCTTATTTTACCAAGTGTTCTAAATACTTGGCATTTTTATACAGCTTATGCTTATACTCGGGCATATACTCCAATACAATATCACCTTCCCACTTATAACGATTCTTCAAATCCTTTACGAATTTGACGAGGTTCAAGCTTCCGTGTGGTGATGTAAATGGAAGATGTTGACCATACCCTTTTGCACGATTTGATAAATGTATAACAGATGTGTATCTCAAAAGAAATGGAATAATTTTTTTATCGAACCACATTTCTTCAATGTGACTTGTATCAATAACCATTTCAAGAGATGGTTGATGAGTTAATATGAACTCCACAATTTCTAATGGACTTCGCAAATACTTGTTGCTTCGCCAACCAAATGTTTCAATACATAACCTTGTCTGTGAATAACAATTTGCAAAAAAGTGATCTACGAAATAGCCGAACCCTTTATTTGGATGAACTACATATTTGACACACCCTGTTTTTTCAAAGATTGTATTTATCATTTTACAAATATCATCTTCAGGTATTTTGAGTGTATCAAGAGGTAAGTGTGTAACCCGCAGTTTTGTATTATTTTCTTCTAAGGAATTGAAGATGGCATCCCGATACCTCATGTAATTTCCAAATTTATACAATGCGAGTTGTATGCTAGAAGGTATGTTTTCGGTGTGATATCTGTTATCATCACCGAATCCATATGAAACTGAAATGTTAATCATATAAACCTGCTTCCGTTGAAGCCCCCTGGTACCCCTTTCCAATTGACTGCAATCGCTTCGTGTGTGTGAATTGATTCTTCATGAATACATTTCACAATCCAATCTCTTACAGGCAATTCGTCCAACCCCTCTGATATGGTTCGAATTGCATCTTCTACAAACATTGGATTTTCAGCTGCAACTCTTGCAATCTCCTGTTCATCAACTCTTTTTATTACAGGATAAGGGAGTGTTTTTATTCTTGATTCTACCACATCAATGATATCCTCAAGCCACAAATAATGATCGGGGTCAGATTCAACTATGATATGTGCAAACGATCTTTGATTATGAGGATATCCACTACTTTCATGGTCTGATAAATGACCACATAATTCTGCTGAGCATGGACAATAAGATGCATACTGAACTGTTACGCCCTGAAAGAATCTGAAATAATCCGTCCATCTATACACATCTCCTTGCTCAATATCAGTTTTAATTGGATACAATTGTCCTTCAAATTTACATTTGTAATATAAAGGAAAGCTGTTGTCTGATAATATAGATTTTCGTTCAAGCGGCATTCTGAAATCAAATTTCATAAAGCTCGCTTTGCTTTCAACATTTATTTTTAACGCTTTAAGAATCTCCCGAATCAATGTTTTCTTTAAAGGGAGATCAAGAAAAGGTTTTAATGTCAACCCCAATCTTGACATTGAGATGCCTTTTGTATCAGCATCCAAATTTGTTCTTATTGAAACATTTGCGTTGAGTTGGTAAAACCCTCCAGATTTAAATTCCAATTTGAAGGGGAGTTCAATGTTTTCAACACCAACCTGCATAATCGGTCTGTGAATGTTTGGGAGCGAACATTGAACATCTGGCAAACACGTTTTATCTGTCATTAATAACTTCCTCCGTTATTGTGATTGTGGGGAAGGTTTTATACACCTTCCCTCACATTACTACTAATTTCATAGGATCAAACATTAGATCTGTATGACCTTCACGTTTTAGATCTTTGGCCATCATCTCAAGACCGCGTTTCATTTCACGGATGTATTGTCTTTCGGTATTCAATGAGTGCATACCATCATTCCAATTTAATTCATTTTCTTCACTTATCGTTAATTCTCGTTTTCTGGCCATTCTTCAACTATTCCTTTTGGATCAAAGTGAAAAATTGTCTGCGGCTCTTCTTTTGGTTCTGGCTCCAGTTGTTCTTTAAAGTCATCAAGGATGCTTCTCATAAATTGTGGCGGCTCAAACGGCTTGTTTAAATACAAATCTTTGAACTTATCAAAGTCAATCTTTACTTCTTCGATCTGTTTTTTTGCAACTTCCTGGTCAAACTCAGGATTTTGATATGCCCGATATGTATCGTATTTCATATAATAGCCGCTGCTTGCTGTCGATGATGAAGTGTCAGTATATTTACTCCACCAATCTATATCGCTCATTATTGATCTATACCGATAACCGTTAGATATGAATTTAAGAGCTTAACAGACTCTGGTGTTGAGTCAAGTTCTTCTGGTTCTGGAGCCTTTTCATCAATGAACCCTCGGATATATGAGTTCTTTCTTTCGATACAATCTGATTTGGTTGTTAGAAATTCAAAAAGATTTATCGGAGCATCATGGCCAATGATACATGCAGTTTCCATTTCACCACATCTTTGACCACCCTTATTTTTACGACCACCCAATGGTTGCAATGTTCGTTTTGCATATGCACCGATTCCACGAGCAGCTAACTTTTCCTCAGCTATGTGAACCATTCGCAAGAAGTAAATGTACCCGACCGCAACAGGATTTTTCAAATGCGTTTTCGCTAATGGATCATATATTCTTGATTTGAAGCTCGTGTGCGTATATTCCAACGCTTTCTTTATATCTTCGAGTTTACATGACTCAAATGGTGGCTGAATCAATGTAAGATCGTTTATAAATTCAGGAGTTATTGTCTTCGGAAGCTGTGTGGCAAATTGTGTAACATACCACTTATCTTCCGTTTTATCAATAATGTCAATATATGCTAACAGATACTCTTTGATTTCGTTTTGATCAACACCATCTTTGAGCAACTGTAACATGTTTTGTTTCAGGTCATAGAGCGACATGGATAATTGTAACTCAAACAACTGACCGATATTCATTCTTGATATGATACCAAGCGGGTTTATGCAGATATCCAAATGCCTTCCATCATCCAACTTTGGCATTTTTTCATGAGGAACGATTCTTGAAATAACTCCTTTGTTCCCGTGTCGATTAGCGACCTTGTCACCGACCTTTACTTTTCTGAAATGGACACCATACATTTCAACCTTGATACCATTGATCTTTTCTTTCTTCTCTTTGTATTTTCCAACAAATGAGAATAAATCAAGACCATTCTCCCGGATGAATTTGTTGGCTTGATCCTTGTCCAATTTATCTTTCAGGACCTTTTTCAACACCAACTCCTTCTCCTTTTGTTTCTCAATCGTTTCTGCGACCCAATCTCGAAACTCAGGGATGTCTTCATTCCATGCATTTGCATAGATGTTTACTTCTGGGATGATGAATGTTTTTTCAGCTTCAAGAGGCATAGACTCTGTAAAGACCGAGTACATATCATCAATTGTCAGGCTTTTCAAAATTGCATAAGGACTGCCTGTATTGATTGTTTCAAATTCATTTGGAAGTGGTTGATATTCATTTTCCTTTAATGATAGCAATACCTTATGTGGAGGTATTGTAAATGATAAATCTTTAAAATGCACTGACGTTAATATGTCCTCTTTTACAAGGCGGTCAGAAACAACAATACCATCCTCGTAATTGTTTCCATAATACACCATTACACCAGTCAATAGATTTCGTCCAAAGCGAATCCCACCATCTTTACAGAAATTGCTTTCTGCTAAAATGTCGCCCGCTTTAAAGTGATCTCCTGGTTTAACATAGACATTCATAAAGTCCATGTGCTCAACATATATTTTTCTATATGCAATGTTGAATATATCAACTGAACCGTCTGTATAAACAACGATTAAATATTTTGTATCAATGTGAACGACCTCACCATCTTTCTTTGCACGTTTCACAAATTGGGTATAATCAGAATACAAATGTTCACACCCAGACCTGATCATTGGATGGTCAAAATCTTTCAATAATATTGATTGTCTCATCTGTGAAGATGACATTTGCAAACGTGTCTGGTCATCATGCTCCAGAAACGGAACCATTGAAACAGGGATTGATATTGGCTGTTTCTCTAAATATTCTGGTTCAAATCTTAAATTTGGATCCAATTTAACATTCGGAATGAGATTTTGCAAAACGCCACAATTGTCACGGTCAGGTGTATCGACCGGACATATGCGACCGTACATTGATGGAGTGATATCCCTCAAATGCCTTGGAATGTTTTCTCTCTTAAATCCACCTGGTCCTAAAAGGCTGATTCTTGAAAGTTTTGTCAATTCCTCAATCGGGTTGATTGAAAAATCAAATTGAACAATATCCGAGACATTACATTCCGACAATATCTGTGTTGAACTGATATTGAATTTTGGATGCCTTGCTGTTCTGTTTGAAAAACATAAATCGAACACAATTTTTGATAGCTTTGCAAAGATCATATATTCAAAACATCGGACACGTTTATTCGTGAACTCTGTATCATCAATATCAACAGCTTGCATTGCCCACAACAATTCTTCTATGAGCGATCCAGTCTGCAAGAATTGGGTTGTGATTGGATCAATCTTCGGGATCAAATCCAATGCATATAAAACGTCCTCGCCCTTTGATTTAGCATTGTATCGTGAATAGATGCGGCCAACCTCTAATATAAAATCATCTTGTGTGTATCCCGATGATTCATCATAGAATAATTTCAAATCCTGAAGCAACAATTCCATCAAATTGGTTTTGTCTCGAATCTGAAATGTATCAAGCAAGAAACGCTTGCCCATTTCTTCCACTCCATAATATGCTAACATGAGCAATGATAATGGGACTTTCTTTCCTAAGAAACTCACATAGATGTTTGGTTCCTCTTTATCTTTGATGATCATCAAAGTTGCCACGTTTGTTCGTAGCTTGATTGACTCGCCCCTTGTAACAACAGGGATATCAAATAACTGGAATAAAGGGATTTTCTTTCTTCCGTTGATCAAGATATAATTATTATCAACGATCTTTGGAACAAAGATGCTTAAATCAATGTTGTGAGTCCCTTTTTGTAGTCGAATAACAAGAGATTGTTTGAGCGTTTTCGATAACTCTCCCGATGAGAATCTCGAATCTCTTAAATCCAACTCTGTAATTTCAAAACCGATCTCTGTCACCGGCTGTAGTATCTGCGTCGCTAAAGGTAAAATATTCTCATAATCGAGTCTCCTTAATGTGAAGATATTTTTATCTTCGTTTTGGATTTTAAAAACCGGATTCGTTATGTTCATTCAATCATTTCTCCCTTTAGGATTTTATCCATTATGCCTGAGTAGCGACCTTCATACATAATTCCTTTCAATATGCTTCGTTTTGGGTTTGAAAACGCCATTGCCAATATCCAACTTTCCTGGTTTGGAACCGATTGGATACTGAAATATGATGGTTTAACCTTGTCTCGGTCTTCAAGCAGTCTCCACTTGCGTGAATTTTTCCACATCAACTGTGCTACAACACACTCGAAATGCACATGATGTATGTCCTTGTCATATACTGCGAATAGATCATTGACAATTTTTGTATAATCTTTGCCCCTGAATCTGTGAAGCAATTCTGCAACTGCTGCCAAATCGCCAATGATGTCTTTCTGTTTCATGCTTTGATCGCTTGCATCTTCACCTTTGATAACAGCTGAACCTGATGTGTGAAATGTTCTCAACACTAACTGGGTCCCTCTTTCACCAAGGGTTTGTGCTGCAATGATTCCAACAAAACGACTGTTTATATATTTATAAAGATCTCCATAACATGTTTTGCACAATTTGGGTGATCTGCAAAGAATCGGACTTCTGATTTTAATTACCTGACCGACCAAATCTTCACAATTTTCAGGTGTAATTTTGACCAACTCACCACCTTGTGACATATTTCTGCCAACAAGCATTTTTGCCTTCTTGCTTGATTTAACATTCACTTCAAGGAAATCCGTTGTGCCGCAATCATCAAGATTTTCATCAATCTGTAAATTGGCACATGTGAATATCAATTTTCTTGATAGATAACCTGATGTTCCTGTATTCAATGCAACATCAAGAAGACCTTTTCTACAACCATTGGTCGATAAGAAAAACTCCTGCGGAGTCAATCCTTGTACCAGGCTGTTTTTAATAGGAGTTGGTAAAATCTCCCCTTCAAAGTTTGAGATAAACCCACGGGTTAGGATCATTTGTTTTGCCTGATCCCAACTTCCCCTTGCTCCAGATTCGATCATGTATGCATACGGGAAGGTCTTTTTCAATCCTTCGATTACCTCTGCACTGTTTGCTGCAACCAATTGATCTCTGATTTCTTTTTTATCATAGATTGATTTACGAATATCATCTGCTCCTTCAAAGTCAAAGTCATCAAGAGACATTGTGCAACCAAGAAGAGTTGCATATTTGAATCCAACTCGTTTGACAGCATCCAATGTTTGTGCCGTAACATCCTCAGGATATTTATCTTTAATATCATTCAAAATTGCAAGAAGTTTCTTTTCATCAACGATTTCTGTTACTTCGGGATAATCCTCCGGTAGACAGTCATTGAATAATTTGAATCCTTCCTGGCGATCTTCAAAGTCCGGTGATGTTATAAAATAGATACCCAGGATTATATCTTGACTTGGAACTGTTGTCAAGCTTTGATTTGATGGGCTGCTCAAATTTTTCGTGATGAAGATCTTTTCACGAATCTCTTGTTTTGCTTCCTCTGTGACTGGAATATAAACAGCCATTTGATCTCCATCGAAATCTGCATTGAATGGAGGACATACAAGAGGATGAATTTTAATGACTTTATCCATTGTCATTTTAATGTTAAATGCAAGCATACCCAATCTGTGAAGCGAAGGTTGTCTGTTCAATATACAAACCTCATCTTTAGTTACTTCTTCACATATTTTGTAAAGCACCGGATTGTTTGTTTCGATGCATTTGTCAACAAAGTCAATTGCTTTATTCAACAATTTAAATTTACCAATTTCAATGATTCTCTTTGCAATTGGCAATTTAAATAATTCTAAAATCATGATGTATGGCAAAACACATTGATCAATATTCAATGTTGGATCTGGTGTAATAACTGCACGACCAGAAAAGTCGATACGTTTACCTAAGATGTTTCCACGAATCAACCCTTCCTTCTTTGCCATCTTTTCTAATATTCGATGATATAACTCATTCACATCCTTCTGTAATTGCTTGAAGTATGTATAATACAAATTCTTATCACGAAGAATATTGATCATTGTATCTTTCATGATCTCCTTCTTCGTTAATATTTGAACGTAATATCTATTGATTTTGTCCATCAACTGTTTCCCACCTGCTGCAGCAGATGATGGTCTCAGGTCTGGTGGTAGCACAATCACATGGTCAATCAAAAGATTTTCAATGTTATTGTAAATTAAAACCCACTCAGGAACACCATCTTTTGCGAATAGGAGAGATAAGTCTTTAATCAGTTTATATATTGCATCAGTCCTTTCCCAATATTCTATTCCTGCTTCAATCTTATCTTGATCGGATCCAACGATATGCTCAAGCCCGTCCATGTATAAATAACTTTTTTCATTTCGCATTAATTCATCAATGGCATGTTTTAAAGTCTTTCCCCCTACCTCGACAACAAGGTCATAGAATAGAGGGTTGACTACAGGGATTGGCAATCCGATTTTTGCAAAACGTGTTCTCCTTACATCACTGTTGATAATATCAACTCCGCATGTTGAACACTTTCCGCCCGATTTCGATAAGCCATAGTAGGTTCCGCACTGACATGTGTAATTTTTTAGGGGTCCGAAAATCTGCTCTGAGAACAGACCTTGCGGATGAAACTTCTTCTTTCCGAATACTTTTAGAGAGGTCACTTCCTCTAGATCTTCACAGAATTGTGCGTAATCTAAAACTTTTGGCATTACCAGCGTCTCCTTATTGTGAAAATTTCCCTTTTACGAGATCTGCTAACTCGGTGAAATGCTGTTTGACTCGCTTGGATATAAGTTCATCTAAATGGGGTAAAATTGCCAAAACGATTCTACTTGCATCTTCTTCTTTCAATGTCACTTCTAACAAGTCAGCTTGTTTATCCATTTCTTCTTTGATTAATTTTCTTATATAATCTTCCATTATATTTGGTGTGTCACTCATCATTTTTCTCCTTGACTCGATTTCATAGGCACTGATTTGATTCTTTTATATTCCACCTGATTTTTCGGTGGTGTATAAAAACAATCATCCAGATAATACGTCTTTATATTTGTTAGAAGCATGTCGAAATACTTTTGGTCGTATTTCACGCCCTTTTTATAATCAGGCAAACAATATAAATGTGTATCAGGATCTCTGTTTGGGTGATATCCAAACAATACAATGTTTGTTACAAACTCCTGTTCTGTTATAACTATGAACCCATTAATAAAAAATTGTGGGTGCAATTTTGTAATTTCATAAACTTGCTTGTCTTTAATCATACGGTTCGGTATGATCTGCCCCTCATAGAGATGAATTTTCTCTATGAGAGGGAGATCTGTGTTGTGACCCCATATGACTATTCGGTCGTCAACATATTCCATCGGTTTATGCGGCGCCCGTTTCTTCCAATAATTCGATGAATGTGCGGCCATTTTCTCTCCTTACAGTAACTATAAAATTAGATACTCCTGGTTGTGAATCAACTAAATCTGAGAGACGTCTCATTACATCCATTGATGTATTAAGACTTCCCGCTGGAATTAAGGCATATTTTGTTTCTGCTACTTCTGGCATTCTATGAAATAGCCTTTGCAGAACGTTAGCTGTTGGTTTTTCTCCAACATAAACATCGACGTGTTCATTTTCGTTTACTTCTAATATTGGTTTGATGTTGTCTTCTATGCATTGGAGACGTTGCGATACATCCGCTTGTTCATAAACAATATCAATTTTATTGTCCAAAGTTCTTTTGATAGCCTTGCTCATAATCGAAGGCAGAATTTTCAAATCAACCCGTTGAAGCATATTGTTTTTCATCATATCATGGATCTCTGGACTGTCGATTATTTGTGCTGCATAAAATGCTGCTTTATTAATCTCCGGTCTTGACAATTGAATTGAATATGCTCCGTCATACGAACAGGCATTTTTAACATTCTTTCTACAATCAATTATTAGAACTTTTTCTGAGATGTAAAATCGAACATCAATTTCATCACCTCTATCACAAACAACGTCCCTGCAATCTATTATAAGGTTACATTGAGGTAGAGAAGTTTGCCCTTCAACATACCTCCTGTTAATTTTAGTGACAGCAACATCATCATTTATAATATCTGCTAATGCATTGACCTTATAGTCACCGACTTGTGAAGAGCTATAAATGGACTTAAAAACATTTTTGCTTTCAACAATGTCTGGGTCAATAATTACTAATTCCTTTACATCGCTCAATTCGGAAATATGCTTAGATAGAAACCCACCTAATGTGCCTACTCCGATTACTGCCACTTTACGAAACACTAAATTACTTCTCCTTCCAAGTGGATTTGGGGGACCCGGAGGCCCCCCATTTTTACTCCATCAAGGATGGATTAGCACCCTTTCTTGCCGGCAGGTTTCAGATACTCAAGAGTATCACCGGGTTTCAGGGTATAGTCGGCACCGACTTCCTTGCCGTTTACCAGACCGGTGGACAGTTTGTCCACATTCAGAACCTCACGGAGGAACTCCCCAACTTCCTTGACGCTTCGGCCGGCAACGGGGAAGTTACCGGTGGAGGCGCCACAGGACACCTGGATGGTGGTGGAGGTTTTGGACCCGAAAGGAGCCGAAGGTTTGGTCAGGACGGACTGGGCCTGGAAGGCCACGCCGGCCATTTTGTCTGCAGGTTTCGCCGCTTTGGCGATGGTTCCGCTGGAGGCACCGAACTTGGCCAGAATGGCGTCGATCACGATATCCTTGGCTTTCTTGGTCATGCCGGGGATGGCGAGTTCATCAACACACATACGTTTCAGTTCGACTGCAGTTTTGGCTTCCAGTTGTTCACGAGTAAAAGTAGCTCCCATGTTTAAATCTCCTTGCTAAGTTTAGTTTGTTGTTCACGAAATGTAGTCATCAGACTACTCCTTTACGATTCGAATCTTCGAGTTGGAGTTCATACTCAGGATGTCAAAGTAGACCTCCGACCGATCATGCTGGCCCTTCACAACAGAGTTGTAAAACATCCAACACATCAGCGTTGCAACGCCCAGATTTGTGAAATATAACTGGGGTTCCGATTGTGATAATTCCTCACATGACATTTCGTCTGGTAACTTATCGTCAGGGTTTGCAATCTCTGGATGATAAGCACATAGGTCCGGTGTTAAATCCTTCCCTCCCTTTCGGACATAAAGTTGTGCGTTCCCATCTGTCAATTCATTCCCACCAGAAATAACTGTAACATCTTGCAGATTCATACAATAATTGTTAATTATCATTCTGGATTTGTGATTGTCAACACATACGAATACAATTGTATTCTCTTTGATCACTTGGGCAATATTTTCTTCGTTAATGTAAGCATCGAATATGTCAAATTCAATGTTGCTGAATTTCATAGCAAGCTCATCAGCTTTTGTTTCAGCTTTGTTGCCCATTCCGCTAAATTCCTGCCGCTCGAAATTTTTCATTTCGTATTGGTCTCCATCGACCAACAATATCTCTGCTGAATAATCTTGAGAAAAGTTCAGAAACCGGCACAGGCGTTCTGCCAAGATGGTTCCGACACCGCCCAGTCCGACAATAACAATATTAATGGACTGTGTCATTTCCACCTCCCTTTCCGAATACCTTTTTGAATTTCTCAATTAAGGTTAAGCTTTCTTTCGCCAATGGAATTGATTGGCCAGCTTTTTCTGGATCCGGAATCCGTTCAAGGTTTTTGTCGGCTTCTGCTGCAGCATCTAATATTGCTTGATGCTCTTCGTCTGATTGATGTAGAAATGCCCCCGAGTCAGCTTCCATTTGTTTCTCTCGGTCAATTTCGCCGTTTGAATAAGGAGCATGACACATATAACAACAACCCATGGATTCAAGGCTTGCCAGTGTATTTTCTTCTTGGCATGTCGGACATAATACCGTAACCTTGTCATTAGGGTTTTCGACGTGCAGCTCCACTGCACCACTACAATGGGGACATTCATTATGATTGACCATTCCAGCTTCCGTAAACACACCTTGGCAATGCGGGCATTCCCAATTTGTTGGTGCTGATGGAGGGCCAGACGCAACCACGGTATCCGGCAACAAGGTATGGCAAAATGGACAACATTCATCCGATGCCAACATGAGAAATGTATTTCCACATTCCAAACATGTTTCGTATCCCTGTTGATCCGGGTTCATTGATTGTGCAGAATTGAGTGCCGCTTCCCGATCAATATCATCGAGTATGGGCGGATCACCCTTTTCAAAATTATCTTTAAGATCATCTTCATCAATCAAGACCATGTGGTCGTCCTTTTTACATTTTGGACATTTTGGGGCATCATCTGTCGTTGTGAAAACAACATTACATTTTTCACAATGATACATCTCTTCCTCAAATTCGATGCCTTCCATTTCATTCATAATTTTGATATCACGGTTCTTGCATGACAGACATGGATTTGTTGAACCGCAGGCTGCTGTTTTCTCATCGGATTTGACAACCACACCAGGCGTGCCAGGTCCCGAACCGCACAATGGCTTCTTGACACCAGGTGCAATATATCGACCTGCATTTTTCCATGCGTTGGGATCATAATTTCCACCCCAACCATAACCGCCTCCCGGAGCACCACGGTACCCCTGACCACGATTCTGCCAATAATTCCCGCCACGCCAACCACCGTAGCCTCCGTATGTGTAGACGTAGGTTCCTTTTTCAACCATGTCCATCCATTTCGGATTGAATTGACGTTTGCTCTTTGATACATTGAACCTGAACCGCTTATCATATTTGCGGGTTGAATATGCACTACGACTGCTCGCCGCTTCATCCAAAACCATTTTTCCTGTTTTGGGGTCAGCTTTATAAATCTTGGTCGTATATTTGACCTCTTTTTCATCAACATCTTTTGTCTTGGTCAAGCCAAGCATGTAATCTTCCGGGTTAACAACAAACCGATGGCCGTTGGCAACGATTGATGCTGATAAACTGAACTCCTCAGACATGACGTTGCCGTATGTGATATGAAGGCCATCGAAGGTCTTTTCGTCATCATCGTCCGTTCCGGAATGAAACGCTGAAAAGTTTGCATGGCTATGGATCGTTCCGATCATTGTCCAACCTTCGATGGTCACACCTCTGTTGTAATCACATGCTGCTGATGTAACCTTTTGATGGGGAGGAACAACTCGATACTTCCCTGTTTCCTCATTGTAGAATAACAACACAATTGCTTCGCCATGATATTCCTTATATACTGCTTTGAAGAACTCAAGAATTTTGGCTCCGGTTTGTGCTGGCAATGGATTAATATACATGCGTGCCATTGTATTGGCACTTTCTAATATTGATATTTTGTCAACGGGGGCGATGCTTTCCATCACCCCCATTTTCTTTTTCAGGAAGATTCCTTCTTTTGCGACGATGTAATAAACATCATCATCCGGAAGTTCCTGTGTCCCGTCATTCACGACAACTTTGAACATTAAGCTCTCCTTTGGTTAAGGTATCTGGTTGATAAATTGTTCTCGAATACATCATAGGAATGTAAGTCTAACATTCCCCTGAGAACGCCAACTTGTTCGATTTTCGCCGGCGAGACCCTCGGTGCAGGAATGCAATCCAATCTGCACTCCCTTGTCATATAACGGTCAAGGGAATAGGACTCAGGATAGCCACCGAAATATTCCAATGGCATTGCTCGTAATGCCCTTGTTGTGGACGGGCCATATAATAGGTAACCATATTTGCTCTTGTAATCTTTCAGACCATTGATAATATCGCCTGCTTGAAATTTGATCTTTGAAAGATCCAGTGGCGCATGATCAAGTTTCGGCCATTGTTTGGACTTCAATGTAATTCTCTTGAAGTTTTCTTGAACATCGCTCAACCATAATGTGCATCCGTTTGAACACAGAACTAATGGTTCACGGTTTGTATCAATGACAAATGCAACAATAATGTTGACGTCCTTCTTCGGGAAGCAAGGAATGCCGGCAACTGTGGCTCTGATCTTTGTGCCTGCTGATAAACGACCGACCTTGTTTGTCACCTTTCTGATTCGACCGGTATGGATAATACCTGTGTATCCGTCAACATATTGGGTTTCTGATAATTTCCCTTCTTTGTCAATCAATATAAATGAAATGTGACCATAGTCTTCCTGATATTTGAATCCCTGGATCATTTTAACTGTCAACACATCTAACGGGTCTTGCCAATTGGCCACAACAACTTTATCTCCGATTTCAAATTCTGTATCGAAATCTGCACCTTCAACAAAGAATTTGTCTCCATCAATCAGTTGTTTCGTCATGCTTCCTTTGACTGTTTTCAAAGAGAAGTTTCCATCGTAACCGGTGATTCCATTCATTCCCCACATAACTTCCGGTCTTGGCTTCCCGTTTCCGTCAGATACTTGATAGAGCCTTCTTCCAACTCTGACTGGTCCTTGAAGTCGTTTGACTTCATCGAGATGATAGACTATTCTTTTCGGAGCACCGTTTGATAATTCAATTCTTCTGTCATGCCCGTCTAACCTTGGATGACAATTTACAAATCTTGCAATCACCCGACCACGACCAGAAACATCAATTGAATCGAATCTCATTCGGTAAGCGTTGACTCTGGCACCTGCATGGGTTGCATCTCCAAGAACAATATATTGGTCTTCTTTATTTAATTTAAGACCGTCGATTTCAGGTTCATCGACTTTAAATTCAGTCGCTTCAAGGTTCGAAGTGAGATAATAATCATTTCCCATTTTAACTTCAAGGACATCTTCGCCTTCAAGACCACGACTTTTTCTGATAAATTCAACTTTGTGATATACTTCGCCTTCTCCCTGTTTGACAATGAGAATCTGTCCGGGTTTGACAACTGTTCCATTTGGAATTGTTGCTTCATCGGCTCTTCTTTGCTCTGTGATTTTCTTTGCCAACCATGGACGGGTTTTCGGTGTCAACTTCAATAAAGACAATCGACCGTTAATATCAACTTGCATATATTTAACATCGCTCCCATCGGGAAACCCAACAAACGAATCAATGAAAGCCATCTGCCCTTTTGCTGTCTCAAAAGAATCTCCAACGGCTATGTTTGTACGTTCATCAAGATATGTTCCCTGAGCAATGTCATAGAACAATTTATGTGTCTTTCTGGATCGTTTTGATACTTTGATCTCGGTGCCTGTATCCTGTGATTCATAAAACATCTGGGCCAATTCTTTATAACCCATTGTTTTCTTTCCGTTAAGGCCATGACTTGTTTTTGTATGGTCTAACATTTGACCTATGGTGCGGTCCATTTTAATCCAATCAGCATTATAGATGAACATCGGATTTGCTTGCCCCATGTATTGCCACTCAAGATAGCTGTTCAATACTGGAACATCTTTATATGCTGCATAATTATATGTATAATCTGTATTGAATGTTGCAGACCACCATACCATGACTGCATGCTGAATTGCTGCGGTGAATGACTGTTGTCGTTTTGAACCTTCATTTCCGAAGCAGATGTATCCACCATCGGATATATTACACATCGGCATTTTTAGAAGATAATCTGATAGACCGGTCATTTGCTGGGTTCTCAAATAAACCTGACCGCTTGTCATTTCATTATATTTGGTGATATAGAATATGAATATTACATACGGAAAAGCAAGGGTGAACGTGTAAGGTTTTCTGTTCTCGTTCATCCAATCGGTATACCCCATCATATCAATCTTTCCGTCACGTTTCAGCTTGCTGATCTCTTCGCCGAATGACATATCTGATTTGATGGTTCTGTATGCCGGAGGTTCTTCAACGACAACAAGGTGTCCCTTTTCTAATTCCTCAATATATCTTACGTTCGGAGGAATTATACCACCTTCAATACCACCGGCGGTTAATCTTTTAACATAATCTTGTGTGAATAATGTTTTCTTTTTGATGGTCGGAAGTGAATCCGCCTCATACTTTTCCGGGATATACTCCGAAAGAAATAGATGCGCATACTTCTCATTGAATCTGATCTCTTCGACCAGCTTGTCCTTTCTGGGTTCTCTCATTCACTATCCCCTTAACATTTTAAGTTTTTTCGCATATTGGGTCAAGATTTTTTCAGCTTTGTTTTCATCAATGACCCAAACCTTTCTCCGACGTGGAGGTAACTGTTCCTCCGGATTTTCAACTATTCGATGTTTCTCTAATGTGCTGTATATCGCAACATAGACTTCTTCATCTTCTCTTTCTAATGTAAGAAACCCAACTTCTTTATTATTCCTTCCTGGAACGCTCAAGGATAAGAATACCCTTGGACCTGTTGGATTCAATTCGGGATATTCAATCGAATTTTTTTCTTCTTCGATAATCTGATCGCAAATGATTCTTACTTGATCAGTTAAAGGTGAATCCTTCAATTCATTTAAAAGCTGTTTCAAAATTCCCATATTCGATTACCTTTTGAATGGTCTGATTTTGTACCGTTGATTTTGATCGCCCTCTAACTCTAACCAATCTACCTGCCTGAAAGGAACCGATCTCCAATCTTTCTTTTCGAGATCATAAACATGAATGATTCCACTCTCTTGCATGAGTTTTAATATTTTGGGCATGTTTACTGTTTTGGGGTGCTGTTTTTTTGGAATCTTTGTGAAATCCAAAGTACATTTCATAATACGAATTGTACCATCTTTCTTAACGAACTTCACTTTTGCTTCTCCAACTTGATATAACTTTTCCCAAAACTCTACTGCACTTCTGATAATGTCTGTATCTGCCTGTGGCATTATTTAGTCCCTCCGTTTATCCGAATGAACCAGATCATCTTCTCCATCATCATTTCTGTCAATGTGTTTGCTCATCATTAAACAGGAATGATTACAGAGTTTACAATGCCTTCGTTTATCCATACACATGAGTTCGAAGAAATCTCTTGTTACAGCCATTGGATTTTCTTCTTCAAATAACTCACTCACATGAATATGTGGCGTTAATGTTCCTCTAATACGAAGGCATAATCTCATGGTTCCGTCTGCATCAACCGTTACATTGTGAACTCCAAGATCAAGATCACAATCAAAATTTGAAGGTAACGTATCAAACATCTGCGGTAGCAAAACATCTTTCATATGAATATATAAATCTGTGTCCATTTGCATGGCCATTAAATCTTTTGCTAATCTCCATGAGGGTTTAACAAGCTGCTCTGGATCTGTTACATTTGAAAAATCATAATATGGATTTTTTGCAATATCTACAAATGTGATATCGCTATATATTTCATGCTCGCTTAATTCACTAACAAGATCATAAAGGAACATTTGATTTTCATTCATGACTGTTATCTCAGCCACTACATCTTTTACATCACCCCTTGCTTGGATCTCTTTCAGTCGTTTCATGCCCTCGACACTTTTCTTTATTCGATCCTCGCCTGCATATCCTGGGTGATGAAAGATGGGGTCAACTGAACTTGTGAACCCTTCAACATAATCCGTTTCTTGAAACAGGCGATCTATCAAACCTTGTATTTGTGGAGTGTTGTTGCTAATGACTGTATAATATATTTCGTTTTCGTTACAGAAATTTATAATATCAGGAAGATCAGGTCTTAACAATGGCTCGCCACCATAGAAGATATGAAATACATTTGGATTCTGTTTTTTGAAAGCTTTCAATGCATTTATCACAACTTCCGTTGACATCTCCTCCTGAAGATAATGTTGCATGTTCGGATACCCTCTCGGCATACCATCGTAATTTTTTACAATTGCACAATATTCACAATCTAAATTACATTTCCTTGTGAGTATCCAATTTACAATTCGTATTAGACTCATTGGCACTCCTTAGTAAATACATTCAAGGATTACGTCATCCCACTTTGTTTGGAATTGCTCGACCACGTTATAATCAACTGCCATATAAACTGCGATTTTATTTTCAAGAATCACTTCTCGACATGCTTCATATGTTGATTGTCCCAAGTTATTGAATTGTGGACCTCGTGGTTTTTGCGCCCAATCTAAGGGTCCATCATTTGTGTATTCATCTAGTTCTTTGAGATCATCAAATACATCATATATTCGAACTCCCTCATTACCAGCATCTGGATGACGATCCAATTCAGCAACCGTTTCTCTTACACCCTCCAGTTGCTCTGGACTAACTGCTAATACAAAGCACGATGATGAACTGTTTGTTACAAAATCTTGTTTGAATTTCATGTTTCTCCTAACTTAATGCTAATGTTTGATCTGCTTCAACTTGATCCTGATGTTGATGCGAAATGATATAGATTGATTTCCCAATCTTCAATTTATTCAATACCTTAGCTACATATCCAATGTTTTCATCATCGAGTGCATCGAATATTTCATCAAACAACAAGATATTAATTTTCATGTCTTGCATGTTTGCTTGTAATTCACCAAGAGTCAATATTGTTGCAATATCAACTATTCGTGTTTGTCCGCCCGATAATTGAACTCTTGAATTGGCCTGGGTATGTGTATCTAAAACTCTAACAGAAATTTTATCTCTGAACTCACCTGCTTTTGTTTCTGCAAGAGTATCAAATGAAACAATATATCGTCCATTGGTCAACATATCTAAATATTCTGTGACCTTTTGGTTCATGAATGGGATTGATTCATCAATTAACATTGAAGGCATTCCGGCTGATGAAAATCCTGTTTTCCAGAATGACAACACTTCTTGCCGTTTTTCAAGCTGCTTTACTTGTGCGGCGAATGTTTTAATTTGTGATTTTAAATCAATCTCCCTTTGTTGATATTTCAGCAATTGATTATCGTCATACGTCTTTTCTTCCTCGGCTTTAATATTCGCTTCAATGACTGCATGACCATTCTCTAAATTTTTAATTTTTCCACTGATTCCATCATATCGTTGTTGATGCTCAATGGCTTCTTCTTTCAGCTTTTCTGCTTCAGCTTTTCTTTTCAACAAATCAGCTTTTTCTTGCGATTCTTTTTCTTCAAGATTCGCTTGCTGTTGTTTCATCACATCATCAACTTTCTGAAATGTTTGAGTTAATCTCTCATTTATTTTTGCATGCCCATCTTTTTGGTTTTGCTCGATTTCATCAATTGAATCTTGATACGATTTTATTTGGTCATTCATATCACGTTCGGTTGCAATATGTGCTTCCTTCGCTTCGGTCATTTGTTTTTCAATAGATGCAATCTCTTTATTGTTTGTTGCTATAATATTCTCATGACCCCGAACCTTCTCCATTAAACCCTCTCGGGTTTTTTCATTCACATCCTGCTCACATGTCGGACATGTGGAGAACTCCTTCTCAAGCACATTTGAATTGATTTCATGAATCCTCAATTCATTTGATCTGTTATCTGCAATCAAATCATTCTTTTTTAACTCAAGCGAATGAAGAACTTGTTTACACTTATCTGTGAGTTCTCTCAGCTTTAATGTGACTGTTTCCTTCAAACTCACAATAGAATCTTTTGCTTTTATTGCTGTATCACGAACTTCTTTTGCAGCGTTATCTGCTGCAGATTGTATCTCGTATCTTTTCTGATCTCTTTGAACATTTAGATCATTAAATAACAATTGATATTTTGCATCAAAGTTTTCAAGCTCTGATTTTATCATTGCTATTTCTGATGTTATTGTTTCGAGATTAAACTCTGTTTGCTCGAGTTTTTCAAGCTCCTTTTTCCAGTTTTCTGTAAGACGTTCATTGTCTTCCAGATCCCTTTTCAAATCAGCTATCTCTCGTTTTTGATCTTCATAGAATTTCTTTTTCAACGCCTGTAATGTTTTGATCTGGTCAAGCGTATCTTCTAAAATCCCATGTTTGATTTTGCCTTGATTTGACAAATTATCAATATTGTTATTTACTTCTTTCAATCGTTTATCTGTTTCTTTGTAAAACAGAATATATTGTTCCAACATGAGAATCTTTCTGAATATTTCTTTCTTGTCGGAATCAACCAAATCGGTAAAGAAATCTTTTACCTTTTGTCCAAACATCAAGGTATTCATAAATGATTTTGCTGGACAAATCAATCTTTCGATTTCAGGTAACACTTCTCTATGACCCGATTTAATATCGACCCCATTCATATTCAATACAACCGTATTCCCACGCTTTGTATATTTTTGATACCGATCAACTTGATATTGATCTTCATTGATTTTAAATTTGACCCATGTATGACAATTCTTCCCAACCACATTATTTACAACATCATCGCCACGTGCTCCTTTTGATGTAATGCCATAGAATGTGAAAGGTATTGCATCCAGAGACATGGTTTTACCAATTCCATTTGGACCGGTCATCAATGTGATTGTATCATTTGTAAATGTGTGAATCATGGGATCAATATAAGGACCATAATTTTCCATGCCGACTTCTTGAAATGTTATTTCTCTCATATTTCACACTCCTGAATAATATCGAATGCTTCCTTTGCATACAACTCCATTTGATCTTCTGGGACTTCTTTGATCTCTAAATACTTCTGTATCTTGTCGGCCTGACTCATTGAACTTGTAATCCCTCGATCTGTAATGTCCGCATCCGTTTTATCGACCACATTAAATTCACCTTTGAACTCTGTTAGATCGACTTTTTCCTTCATGATAACTTTCACATGATCGCCATCATCTCTGGCTTTTTTAGCAGCTGCCAATGCTGAGTCAACATCGCCTGCTTTGATTTCAATTTCAATATGTTTCTTGTATTTTGTAATCGGAACACTTTGAACATCAAGCGTGTCCGTATCAACAACTAAAAATCGTTTTTCATCTCCCTTTTCACCCCAATCCAATTGAATCAATGAACCAGAATAATATAGGGATATGTCCGACCTGATTATTTCTTGTGGTTTGTGATAATGACCGAGCAGAACCAACTTGTATCTTCCAACTAAATCTTTCAAAGATACATCTGCTACAATACTCAAACCTGAATTTAATATTCCCTCATCCAATCCGAAATGTGAAATTAAAATGTTTTCTTTGTTATCCATGATAATCTCAGGCAATTTTGTTGAATATGGGACAAATAATATTCCCTGCTCTTCCAAGCGATACGTTGTTGAATAAGGAATCCATTTTACATTACTAACATTCTCGAGAGGTCTCAATGCAGAAACTACATCATCACCCTTACCCGAAAGATCATGGTTCCCATCAATTACATAAAACTTTATCAAATCTGCAAAATCTGAAAAGTATTGTAGCATGATTTCCTGAGCGATGGCATAGATTACAGACTTCCCATGTAGAACATCTCCGCCGATTATTATGACTCGAATGTCATTATCGACACAATAATGTGCTATCTCGTACAATGCCTGCTTTATACTATGTAATCGCTCAGGAAGGTTGGATTCATCTTCAATTTTATCAGAACCGTATCTTGAAAGATGAATGTCGGCTGTATATGCAAATCTCATAGTTTGTTTTCATTTCCTTTTGTGGATTTTACTTCTGGCTGCGCCGGTTGATTTTCTTTTAATTGTTGCAGCTCTTCTTCTTGTGACATAATTTCAACTCCGCTGTCTTGTTGAAGCGACTTGGTTGACATGAATACTCCGCATGACGTAACTGCAATCGAAAACAAGATAGCAAGGATGAATACACATACTAACAATTCAATCAGTGTGAATCCTTTTCGGCTTCGTAACATAATTTAACTCCTTGGTTTGCTGTGTTGACAAGTTTATTGAGATCCATGTGATTCTTGAGGATGTCAATGATTTGCTCTTCTTTAACTCCGAAGATGGAATTATTTCCTTCTCCACCCATTTCTGAACTTGATACAACTAATCCGTTTCTCATACATATTTCTAATACTGCATAATAAACAGCTCCGGGTGTTCCCTCATCTCCATATTGCCATAGATATTCTCCGGTTTTCAATGTTTCAATTGATTGCTCAATATCATGAAATACATCATCATCAAACTCCGGATCATGTTCTGCATAATAATCGGTTCTATAATACTCTGCGGCTTCTTCACGATTCGCTTTAAACCGATTTGGAATAAATACAACATAAGCTGTTGATGAACTGTTTGTAATAAAATCAACCTTTATTTTCATTTTTCAACATTCCTGCTTTTGCCATTTCGTTTTGTATAAATTCAGCAAATTCATAGCACGCACTTCCACCAATGAATGACTTGGTACATGCAGAATCCACTAAGCAATTGAGGCATGGGCTACCCTCTCGGTGACACAATTCGTCAATTGCTTTACCTAACTTTGGAGTTTTACGAGTGGTCATACTCAATCTTGTCATCTGGGACTCCTATGTGCCTTATCAATTCCATTATTGAGAAGTTGTCCATTGAGCAATCTCCTTCAATTTTATCATCCGTAACTGTAATCGCCCACTCATCTAATTTACTAATATATCCGAAATCCAAACTCGGATCTATTTGCAAAAACATTTTGGCGGCTTCAATATGATCAATAATAAGAAGTTCTTGTAATGGGGTTAAATCACTTCTCAATATTGTAAAAGATGCACTTGAACTGTTTGTAATAAAGTCGACTTTTAATTTCATTCATCACCTCGTATTATTGACAAAGCAACGTCTTCGTCTATTTGTTTTAACTTACCATCCTTGTAAAGGATGTACTGAACTCTCCAACCCTTTTCTTCGTAGAATTTCCTTCTTCTGTGATATGTCCGGGATATATCATGACACCCATAATCGACCATGTCAATTATTATTGGAGTGTTTTTGTCTTTGTTTACTCTTGTTACCCTCCCTGCCAATTGCTCAATATTTGCAATCGGAGATGTCATTATAATTGTATCTTTCCACGGAGCATCAACACCATCTCGACATTTACCAGGTGTGGCAAATGTATGTTGACTATCAAGAGTTTTCAATCCTCCTGATCCACAGAATTTTGCTTTACTTGATGATGGCATCCAATTGTATAAATCTTCAATCAACTTGATTCTTTCAGCAATACAGATTGTTTGCCGATCATCTTTAAACCGTCCTAATAAACCCCTCACAACCGCTATAAACGGTTTTGATTTCTTAATTAGATTAAGATACCTGGCACGCTGGAACTCACCGCCCCACCGTATATACTTCGTCCTCTGGGGTGTATCTATTTGATAATCCAACATCATAACTGTCACTCTGGGTTCCATTGTCCCTTGTGTGTCCTCATCTGAAAATATCTCTCCAAGATGATATTCAATTATGTCTGCATTTCCATCATATCGGTATGGAGTTGCACTCAATCCGTATGTGTACTTTGAAGGCATGTGAATGGAACACTCTGAAAATGTCGGTGCACCAACTGTTGTGTGAACCTCATCCCCTACAAATATTCCTATATTTGCTTCATTGAGTTTAATAAGAAAGTCTTTACGCTTTCTTTTCAATAATGATAGGAACGTTTGAGTTGTTGCTATAATGATTGGTTTATCCAAATCGTCTTCAAATGTTGCGCTTGACAATCTTGCAATGTCCTCATCTTGCAAATCAGTGAATTGTTTTAATCTGTTTCTCCATTGTTTTGCAAGCGGGTCACGATGGACAAGGATTAATGATTTCCTTTTCCTTTCAGCGATCATATAAATTGTGATAACTGTTTTTCCAACACCGGGTGATAATTGAAGTATGCCATTTTCGTTATTCATCATATACTCAATGGCTCTTTCCTGAACTTCTCCTCTTGGTGTAATGTTGTGATTTATATTAATTTTTTCTCCATGATGCCTATGATCATGAATTTCATAATTCCGCATATAATCATGGAGTGGGAAGTTCCTCGGAATTAAGAGAAACTTCTCCGACTCCAAATAAAATGTATTGATTATCATTGCAGAATTTCCATATGATCGCGTTCTTCTTTCCAACTTTTCTTTTATATTTACATATTCTCTTGTGTTTCGATGCTTTGTTGGGATTAATATTCCAGAACGCTTTAAGATTTCCATTTATGCAAATCTTGCCGGATCGTCCTCTGAGTATGTGGCTTTTGAATTTTCATTTTCAAAGACTGTCACATAATCCATGAGCACTTCCGGATACATCTTTTTCAATGCATCGGAAACTGTTTTATAAATTTCTTCCGATAACTTTTCTGCTGTTGGGTCATGATCTACCGTAATGACATTCATCCCCAACTCTTTCAGCTGTTCTCCCAAATCTGCATCTGTTTCATTCAATAGCAAGCAATGATCAAGCTTGTCAAGAAACCCACTAACCAATGCTTTTAAATTTGAAAAGTCAATGATCATATCATCGTCATTTAATGCTGCTGCTTTAACTCCAATCAATACTGTGAAGTTGTGGCCATGCATTGAAAAACACTTTCCTCTGTGCTTACTCAATCTATGACCCATCGGAAATGTAAACCTCTTTTCGATTCTGTACATATATTAAATCTCCTTATATTGATCTAACACATAATCAGTTAGATTTTGTAGATTTTCAGCAAATACTGCTAATTTATTTTGTAACTCGGTGGTGTCTGTGTCCAGAGTCATCAATTTACTGATGCGATATTTATTAATCATTTCCAGCGCAGTTTCTTTATCCACCGGTGTTTCTTTCGCAATTGTATCAAGGGTTGTCGGGATATCCCAATTGTTCTGAATACAATGACTCAATGGTTTTCGGATCATTTCTAATGTATTGTACTCAGTGATTTTGCCATTCAATTTTGATATCTCGTGGTTTAACATTGCTTCGTTCATCTCTGTGAACATATTGTATGTATCTAACAACATTTGGTCAATGGGTTTCACTAAAACTTTGTGATTGATATCCACGACCGTTGTTTCAAATGATATTGTTCCCTTGACTGCTCCCTTGAGTTTCACAAGGAATTCTTGATAAATTTTGTCTCTGTTCCTCTCCCGTAATACTTGAAATACAATTTTTGTTTCATCAACTGAAAGGTCTGTAAATCCGACCATGCCGGAATCCAATTCAGCTGAGAATTTGTTTAACATAGATTCAAATCTTTTACCAGGTGGCCATGATTTTAGAGTCAATGTATTGTTTCTTGTGTTTTCTTCAACGATCCCCTCAACTTCAATCTTGGCCTTCCCCGTTGTTAGCAACGACTCAACAACATCGGATGTAGAAGTTATTGTACAATCTGTTATTGGATTGATTATTGGTTTTCTTTTTCTGATTCCCAACAACCACAATAATCTTTGATGTAAATCTTTTAATTCATAACAAGGGATGAATGTTTTGAATCCGAATCCGATTCCTTGTGTATATTCGCTTCCCATCAAACATACAGGAAACATTGTTGGTAGAAACAGCGATTCTTTATCGCCAAGCTCTGTTTCAACAATTGGTGCATGATCAATATACTTAAATGCAAGATCAAGAATTTTTGGACTGATTTTACATTCCGTGTATCTTGGAGCGGCTGGTCCAACTGGCTCTACCCCAACATTTGAACCGAAATTTCCTTGACCGGTTAAAAATCCTTGACGAACCAATTGAACAATTGTGCCATAACATTCACCATGTGGATGATAATGACCAATTGTATATGCATCAACTTGCCGCGATTTTACAAACTTTTGTCTCGCGATTTTATAAGCTGACAACAGAACTCTCCGCTCAACAGGTTTTAACCCATCAATATCTAATGGAAAGTTTCGATAATTTGAATATTGACCGTAATCTCTATATAGATGCGGTAAGTTTTTGTCCATATGATTCCTTGTCCTCAAAGCATACTTGCTCGATCATTTGTGGGAATATGGGAGGTCCAAGATAACAATTTGCATCAATAAGACTTTCTCCCTGAATCACTTTAACAGGATCCATTAAATCGCCACCTTCAATTGACATATAAACCTTCTCATGTTCTGGACTGAAGATGTATGCGTAATCTGTCATGCGACTGTCAGGCCATTCCCAAGGCCATTGACACACATGATTTGCTACAATTCCTTCACAGAAATTAATATAATCTATGACCATTTCTTCATACATTGTTCGATTCACTTGAAGCAGAATAGGAGTTGATACAGCCCAGACTTCCCCGCATCTTGAAACACTCCCAATCCAATCTGCTTGACTTCCCATTCCAACATAGAAATCAGCTTTGTTCATCGTTCATCCTCTCTAAAATTCCTGCAAAGCTGGGAACGTCGCCGTTTTCAATAATTTTTTGATCTTCGTATGGATTTAACAATCTTCGTCTAAGTTCCGCTTCTGCATCATGTACTGCGTCAATCCATTCGGACATTTTTGTATATGATATCCGATCACTATCCAAGATTAATTTTCCTACTAATTGACATATTGCATAATTAAGATCACCTTTTGTTAATATGTAAAGCCTCAGATCTTCTATCGCATCTGTCATTTCATTTTTTTCTTTATCTGGAATATATGGCATTTTATGTGCCCCTGTTCAGGTTACATTTGATGACCTTCTTTCCTTTTGGTGGAAACATGATTTTGGGTTTCCCTTTGCCCCACGAACATACGAATTGACCTTGATCGTTCGCTGAGCATAAATCACATGTACCGCAATCAATCGTTATTGTCTTTTTTCTCATACAACCAATTTCCTTTTCTCTTCGGCACTTGAAAACAACTTTTCGAGTTGTCCGATATCTTTGCTGTATTTGATTGGAACAAGATTTCGAGTCTTAACATCTAATAAACATATTTTCAATTGCTTTGGAGACAATTCCCCAAGACCTTTAAATCGTGTTATGTTTCGACCCTCTTTTCTTGCTTTCTCTAATTCAGCATCATTCCATAATGGGATGAATGACTTCTTTTCATTAATAGCAAACAATGGAGTTTGTGCAATATAATATCTGCCCGTTTTCACAACTTCAGGCATCAATGTTGCAATTACCATTGTTACAAGACATGCAATGTGATTCCCGTCATGATCAGCATCGGTTGCACATATGATTTTGTTGTATCTCATTTTATTGATATTAAAATGTGTATCAACTCCTGCCCCGACTGCCTTGACCAATTCCCCAACCTCTTTATTTGCTAATATGTTTTTCTTGGTTGTTACATTTGGAATTGATTTCCCTTTCAATGGAAGGATTGCATGTAACGCTGGGTTTCTTGATTGAATAATTGACCCGCCCGCTGAGTCACCTTCTACAATATATAATTCACCTTGACGAGAAGTGCAATCCCGCAATTTCGTGAATTTTGTTGATGCTCGTTTTCCTCCAGCAGTCTTCTTGACAAATTTCTTTGAATCAAGCTTGACTCTATAATCCTGAAATCTTTGCATATAATCCAACAACAATGGTTCTGATTGTTGTGCAAATGTTTCAAGCTGCTTTTTAAATTCGACCATAAACTTGTCAAAATAACTTTTTACATTGATTAACGAGTCTTTTGTTTGGCCTGAGAATTTGGGTTCGACCAAACTCAACATGAAATATGCTCGTAGTCTATGTAATGCATCTGTTGGTTGAAATGTGAATCCATGCTTTTTTGCTTGTTTTTGAAAGAACTCTTTGAGAACATCATAGAAAGCATTTACATGTGACCCACCTTGTTTAACGGGTAGAAGATTAACGGATGATATTATCCTTGGACTTGCTGCACCGGCTGGTTCGTATGTGAATAATACATTAAACTTCTCCGGTTTCTTTTCAGCATGTAAATATGTAACAGTGATTTTATCTCGTGTTGACAAACACTCTTTTGCAAAATGAGTTGTCATATCACGCTTGATCACTTCTTGTTTTCCATCAACTGATAATACAAATACAATATCTTTGTCCATCTCGGCTGAAGCTGTTGTTAGGCGTCGCCTGATACGATTTGTGTCTGGAATGACACTATCGAAATATTTTTTACTCGGTTTAAATTCGATTTTTGTTGAGAATGGAACTTCATCTGTATGCTTTGATATTTTCTTCTTTTTCAATTTTGCATTTTTAAATTGATATATTGCATACTGTTTATTTCGATAAACTTCAACTTGATAATCTGTACTCAAGGCATTTACAGCTACCAAACCAACACCATGAAGACCTGAACTGATTTGATATGCTGATTTCTTATCTTGAAATTTTGCTCCTGAGAATAATTTTGCAGAGATAGTAATCGGGGTATCTTCTTCGATAGGGATGCCCCGACCATTATCTAAAACCGAGTACACATTTGTTTTCGTATCAATAAGGACTGCAACTATTTTTGCATAGCCTGCCAGCGCTTCATCGAGTGCGTTATCAAGAGCTTCCTCGACCAAATGAACAGGATTGCTTGTTTCCCCAATATACATACCGGGGTTTAATCGAATATGCTCTACTTCCTCAAGGACTCTTACATCCTTTGCACCGTATTGCGCCATACTTAATCTCCATTTTTTCTGTTTCGATTTATGTGTGTTTGTCTTATAACAATTAGATAATATGATATAGCAATGGGAAACAGCAGGAGAAGCGGGTTTTGCGCTTCCCCTGCAAGTCTCACCAATGACCATATCAGATACCATATGAATATCTGAATGATTATGTTAAACATCATATATGCACCACAAATCCCGTTTGATTCACATTCTTTGCTGAACCGTCTTTTGTGATTACCCAGATGATTTTCTTTGGAAGCTTCTTCCTTGAAATTGCGTTAATATCTTCTGTGTAACCATCAGTAAAAGCAAGGCATACATCACAACCGATTTCCTTCGCTCTATAAAGACCGGGACCCAAAGTCGTGCCACCACGACCCTTTATGTTGAATTGAATATCTCGAACCTTTTTACAGACATACTCTTTTTCAACACCAGCATCAACTTCAAGGACTGTGGTAGAACAATGTCTGTCCTTTTCGAGTATGTTCTTAATTCCTGATAGACCTTCCTTAACATCGTCGTTGCTCATACTACCTGATGTATCAATGAGCACAACAATATCAAATGTGAAATCCCTTTGTTTACCTGGAAAGGGAGATATTATAGGAAGGTTTTGATCTTTTAAATGAAATGCATATGTCCGCTTACGATTTATTCTGGTTGGTGATCTTTTGAATTTACTCAACCGTGAACCACGCACCAACTTTCTGATAATTTGATAATATGGAGCTTTTGGCGGAGCAAGGTTTGCATCTATAAGCTCAGCAATGTGCGCCGGAAGTCTTCCTCGATCTTTGTTGAACGACTTGACTGATTCTTTAACAAGACGTCTTACATGTTGATCGACTTTTCTGGCGAGCGCATCAATGTCTGGCACACCTTTTAGATTCTCCATCCATTTTCCATGATCACCAATGGCTGGACCTTCACCTTTACCGTTGCCTTTGCCCTTTCCACCACCACCCATTGGGGGAGGCATCTGCTCGAGCAATTTCAAATAATACCACTCGGACAATTTATCCTTGGGCAAATTCATGGTTTCGGGTAAACATATCGGCCACTTTTTTCCATTGATCATAAAGTCGTCTTTGAAACGACCCTGTTGATTAACTGCACAATCAGCAGCTTTATTCCAAATTCTTGCTTTAATAGCCTTTTTATACATGTCTGTTTCATTTGATAATATTTTTATCAGACGCGGAATATGTTTATTTAAGAGATGCAAACCTTCATGTTCGATAACCTTTGTAACATTTGCATCATCTGTTCCGTCCACTAATTCAGGACGGTAGTAGAGGCATATGGTTCCATCGGGTTCAGGAGCAACTCCCATAATTGACGGAAGATGTGGATCTGATTTTCTCCTGACTCGTGAAAACAAATACCCCCAGTAATTATATTTTAAAACAAATCGAGCAATTAAATTTTTAAGCCTCTCGGAGGTATCCTGCATATGTCCTCCTTATATTTTGCCTTCGCCGGCCTTCACGATGGGATCGTAGAAATCCCTTTTGTAGACTGACGATTTTTTCAGGAGTGCCAAATGAATCTGAGTCATATATTTGAATGGCTTGGATGCACGGTCAATTCCGTCGATCTGTGAAATAAACAGAGCGGCTGTTTCAATCGGCATCATCAACAGAAAGTCAAGCACATTCTTCAATTTTGCTTCATCATAATTTGGCATTGAGGTTGTCATGAAGGTACAATACCCTGTCATTAACTCGCCCAATTTGGACATATTGTTTTCTTTCAATAGTGCTTCAATCTGCGGTTTCACTTTCCTGAAGTCATAGAAAACATCTTTTGGATTGATATCCTTTTGATCTCGAGCAAACTCGACAAACAACTGGGTCATGTTGGTGTTCAACAGACCTGATGCTTTGAACTCGATTTCATTGAAGTCAATCGTTTTTCTGCGGATTTGCATTTTCCACAGATGGTCGGAAAGTTTTTCATAACTCGCTGGGTTTGCATACACCGAACCCAATTTTTGTGCCTGAAAATCATACAGACGTTCTGGACGTGCCTGAATCCACTCGATTACATATGGATGAAAATCTTGAGCGATTGCATATTCCAAAAAGTCTCTTGCACTTACTTCTACATAGAGGTGAAGCTGACGGCGTAGCCCTGCAGCATCCTCAAGGTTGTCCATCGAGTATTCGGAATCATCCGGGTTATCGGTCGATACAACAAACCAATTTTTCGGGAACTCCATGCGGTGAACGGCATACTCATTTTGGACCTGCCAAAGCAATTGCTGTAATTGATGGTCACCACGTGAAAATTCATCAATGACAAATAATCCGTAGCTATCCTTTTTCTTCGGAACGAAATCCGAATATAACATTTTGAATGATGGGTCATGTTGTTCTTCCATGACCGGGAAGGGAATGATAAAATCATCTCTGGCAAGCACAGGTGCTTTAACCATGATCACTTCAAACTCTTTGCGATCTGTGGGATTTTTCTCATTCCATTCCCCGAACATTTCATCTGTCAGTTCGGACGCTAACTACCAGCATATTTGCGTTTTTCCAACACCGGCTGGACCAATGACGTGGTAACATTGTTTATCAACATCTCGCCCTTTATTCCATGTGAATAGAGTATCTTTTATGTCGTCTTTCAACAACTGTTTGATCTTACCAATGGACAGGACGGAAATGTTTAATCTCTCATGATACTTTAACTCTTGTTCTTTACTTTCATCGGTCATGACAAATCCTTTCAAACGTAATTGTTAGAAATTAATATCATCGAAACTAAAGGTTTTCCCACTTGCCGCATCTCCTGATGGAGAATCGTTTTCATTTTCCTGAGGTGCAGATGATTCTTTATTTTCATCTTCAATGGTCATAACTCCCTCGGGTGCCTTCTGGCCGTATCCAACAGCTTCTTTCCCCTTTGACCAATCAAATTTGGTGTTGAATTTTTCAACTGTCTGTTTGGACAATTTCAAAATGCTCATGACTGAGTCGTTGGGAAGTTGTGTGCCTTTTTCTAATACGAATACATTGACCATGCTGCCGTATCCTGATTGCTCTTCACCCTTTGTGATTTCGGTTACGCATCGCTTGTTATTCACAACACGTTTCTCGAACTCTTTGCTTTGATCTGTTGCAGGCTCGAACAATGGAGGAAATTCATCTTGATAACATTCGCTGAGGTAATTTGATACATTGGAGTATCTCATACCCTTTCCTCTGATGAATACGAAGATGGGTTTCTTCTCTTCGGTGAGAATGGGTGTACCGTCTTCTTTACAATAGATTCCGGCAACAATGATCTGTGCCCGACATGGATTACAGAAGTCGACCATCGCCCGTTCGGCTGATGTTTGTGGACATTGTCTTTGACTTCCATCGCCCAAACGGTTGGTTCCATACCAGGGCGGTGCTCCATCTTTGAATGAAAAACATTGAATTGTTTCACGTCCTTTCTCATTCTTGACGTTGCACAGAACTTCTTTTGTGTGAGTTATAATCATGTGAACCTTGTCCAAATTATACTGGACGCCACGAATCTGTAGCTTGCCGGCCTCTTCCGTAACATTGATATGATTCTTTCTTGATTTACCGGCTACATAAACACTGTGGTAGAACTCTTCTTCCGGAGCGACTTTCTCTCCGCTGCCACCCTGAAATCCGGTTCCTGCCAAATCAGCATATTCTTCAAAACTCATAATGGTGTTCCTCCTGACGATTTTATCTATTTGGTACCAAGCACCAATTTTGCCCATTCCGATCAACAGGCAGTGTTACAATTGAAAATTCATAATTGAACCAACATCTTAGATTCTGATCAAGTAAATCAGACGAAATAAATTCTCTGATATTTGCATACTTGGGCAGCTCTGTCAATGCAGGATCCTCAATCGTGATAGGATTGATTTTTCTAACTTTTGAATCTGTTATTTCGCCCGTGATAAGTTTCGGGTGTGGGCAATAGACGACTACCAACCGATTCCCGACCATGCGAAATATCTCATTCTTGTAGAAATATGCATTTGTGTCGAGGTCATATCCGACGTCGGTGGCATTGATGACTCGATGGATTGATGTGTGTTGTCTGCAAAGAACTCCATCTGATTCTTTTTCTTTACAAATTTTGCAATCGGAATGATCAGTCGTGTATTTGACCCTGATCTCAAAATCCTTTTCCGTTGCTTTTTTGAAATACGATAGTATCCTCTTTTTGTTCAAGAGAAATTTCACGATAGTAATCGGGTATACTTCTATCCCTAACTTGTCGATGAACTTTTCTGTTGATACCTGTTCCATGTAAATCTCCTCTTAAGGTAAAATGACGAAAAAAGGTTCAGGTCTTAATTTTATGGGGCACCCAATCACCAAAGACAAGTAGCCAGCCATCCTCTATTCAAAACCCTCGTTGTGAGGATTTTATGAATAGAGGATAACCAGCTACCGCCTAAGGCAATAGGGTGTCCCTTCGATTCTTGACCTAAATTTACACAGATGAATTAAGACTCAGAGTCGAAATCCTTTGACGTAAATTTATTGAGTAAATTTTTGGGAATGTGAATTCCCACCACTAGACAAAGTTCGATAATTCGCTTCGCTGGAGCTTCCCATACAAACGCTACCAGCTTTCGTTTAATGTTTTTAAGTTGTTTCTCTGTAACTTCATCGTATGCCATTCTCGCTCCTTAAAGTACCAATGAAACATAAATTGGTTTTGAATCCTGGAGAATAACATCACCACCACCGGTATCGGTTGTGATAAGACGTGTCTCAAGGTTTCCATCCGTTGAGATTTTGCGATCACCGTTGATAGCAATTCCCTTAATAACAGGAATTACTTCTTTTTGAAGGTTCTCGACAAATTCATCAAGGATTATTTTCACTTCATCAGGAGCAGCTTGTTCAGGAATGGCTGGTAACACCAGAGTGGAAGGAGCTACTTGCCCAAGCCTTTTCAAACGAACCAACTCGGATCCATAACACCCTCTCAATAGTTGCTGCCAGTATGCATCCCAGTGGGCTGTGGTTGGCATGATTTCCAGACCAACCGGTGTCCCTGAGAACATAATGATTGCACCTATTTGACCATCCACTGGCTCAAACTCTGCCGCAAATTCTTCTAATGCACTACGGATGTCCTTATCATCATAGAAGTCTCTCAAGTGAGCTGCATGTGTCCGAACACCAACACCTTGCAACCATCTCTTGATCGAACTCCACAATTTACCGTAATGGCGTTCAGTTCTCTTTCCATAATTGAGAAGCGAACGTCTTAAATCAACAGGCAACACATCTTCCTCGTTGCCTTGGGCAGATAGATAACCACCTTGAGTTTCCTCAATGCAGCATGCCGTGTCGAAGGTTTTTCTCTGGCCAGCCGTTACAACACCCGAACCGGCCATTGCATGATCCTGCGCACCTCTACCACGAACCATATAGTTTGTTGGTACAATTGCAGGTTTGGAGTCTTCGTTTTTGAAAACCATGGATCCGTAGTTTGTCGTAGCTTCAAATACTAATGATTCCGGACTCGCTACATCACCACTGTCTTCTCCAACCAACGGGATCACCGTCATTTCATCGACGCTTTGAACTGGACCGATGCCGACTCCTTTCCCTGAAAAGTTTAAAATGTCAAATATTGATGCCATTGTGTCATCCTCCTATAAGTTTATTGTATTTGCCAACTAGTAACTGTTTCACCATATCCTTATTTTCGATCATACGGTTGAAGATGATCTCTGTCTCCAAGTATTTGTAACTGGAAACTGGAAGGGGTTTGGTGTCTTCTGTCAGCCTTCTGACAGACCCTTGCTGTGCATCAGCTGAAAACACTGGGTTGATATGAAGCAACTCGAACTCATAACCTGAGTCTTTGAAGTGCTTGTACACATGCTCGAACATTCCTTTTGGCGAATTTTCGTATCCATCGGAAATAACGAGAATTTTCTCAGCACCTGTTAGAACTGCATCAACTAACCCTCTCCATAAATCACTTCCACCGCTGGGGATGACCGCACTCAATGTATCAGCAACACGGACATTTTTTCCACCAACATAATGAACGGACTCGATATTGTCCAATATTGATAGAATGGATAGAGATGTTAAGAATGGATGCATTGGTCGTTTGTCGCTGCCCTGCATGGATCTGGATGCATCAATAACAACGGCTACCTTGCCGATGTTAAGTTTTTCCTTGCGTTCGCTTTGGTGACCGATTGCATCAACAATCTTGTCACTGTTTTCCAAATCACCGCTTTGCAGTTTGTGATACAATGCTTTCCATAAATCATAGATGTCTTGCTTTTTGTAATTAACTTCCAGCTTGACACCTTGCCGTTTAGCAGCTGTTTCCATTTGCAGTGCTTGACGGCCACTTACTTTGGACTTCTTGAATACTTGGTCAAGGTCAACAGGAATCTTATATGTGTTTCTGTATCCCATGACTGTCAGCCGTGGCAACCCTTTCATTTGTTTGGTAAATTCTTCCACATCACCTGCTTGTGCTGCGGCCTTCAATCTTAAGACCTGGTCGATTTTTGGGAAGTATGCGTGGACTTCATCCTTTGCCAATTCCCGATCGAACAAATAGCACAATACTGGCATTGCGTTGGCGTGATAACGACCAATCCATTTATCAAACAACTTTTGATCACCATTCAGAATTTTAAATAAATCCTGTTTTCCAAGAGCATGCCGAACTAACTTCTTCAGCTTACCCTTGTAATTGATGGCCAGGTTGTCGAGTGCAACGTGATCTCTATCGAATATATATTGTAATATGATCCGACGAGTTCTGGCGTTGTTCACACGACGATGTTTCTCACCACCAGCTAACATAAGAAGGTTTTTGAGAGCCCTTGGTGTTCTCTCTTTGTCAAGGTTGTATAGAATTACCTTGCTTTCATAATCGAATGCTAACCCTTCGGGGACCAACTCCGTACCTGTGATTGTCTGTGGTGAAGACAATAGCATATGAGCCATGGCACCTTTGGAGAAACCTGTGCCACCCAGCAGAGAGGTCAAACAAAAAAGAGTTCGGTCATGTGTAAATAAATCTGACCACATTGCCATTACCTGATTGAATTGCTCATCTGCACCCTCATAGTATGCACCCTTTGGTACATATTGTAACATTCCTGAATCTAACTGAAGTTGATCTGTCATTCGCTTTATCCTCCTTTGTTAAAGTAAAATTCTCAAGAACGTAAAGTATTGATATGCTCTTTTTTAGTGTGAAGTGAGTGGGATTGGGTGTGGTTCATAAACTACTCGCCAGTCTGAAACCACACCCAGTCCACTCGGGTATGTAAAAGGAAGCCGGATATGTAATAGTTGTTATGCAATCACCCATTGATTTAAAAACTGAAATTACATAAAGTCTTCCCGTGAAAAAACGAAAACTCGAAAGTGTATCAGTGACTATGGTTTTGGCTTGAAAACCAGGAATTGAACCTGGGACCTTTTGCGTCCAATGCAAATGCTCTACCAACAGAGCTTTTTTCAATAATCTGAAGTCATCGAAAGTCTTTCGAGTTTAATTGTTAGCAAGAGTGATAAATATGATTATGCGTTGGCTTCCCAATTTACGCCTTGGGAAATGGCGGATATGACATCCCATTGTCATTGTATGCTGGAATCATATTAAGTCTCTTGCAACGCCTTATAAAATGTAACAGAAGTAGTAATGTAATTTTACATAAACACACGTTTTGGAGTGTGAGTAAGGATTCGAACCTTATTCTATTGATTTACAAGTCAATTGCTGAACCAATCAGCGCTCTGGAATTACATAAAGTCTTCTGTTAAAAATCGAAAAAATTAGAAGTGTTATATGCAGATCGTGATTTCGCCTGTAATCTGAAACTGCACATAGTCTTCTAATTTTAATAAACCAACAATTCCCATTCAGTAATTTATATATATAGATGGTTTTGTTATAAATGAATTATGTTGCGTCAATCATGGCAGGTCGTTTTGCGTTGTCGAGTTCAAAGATCAATTTCTGTTCTTTAATCTGATCCGCTGTATTCTTAACAATCTGCTTTGCACTTGATGGCATATAAGGATTTGTGTAAAGAACTTGCATCCCACCTTTAAAAGAAAATGATACTCCATCTGGAGTTTCATCAACAGAAATCAAATCTGATCTTGAAGCCTCAACTTTTACTTTTCCCGCTTTCAATGTAATCTCGGCCATTCGTTTTATTCTCCTTCTTCAAAAATTTTGATTGTGATGTTGATCTTATAACGCTCTGTCCGATCAACAAACCACTCGATTAATTTCTCTTTATAGTATGTTCTGAGAAATAAGTCAATCAACCCACTTTGTGGGTGGACTTCCAACTGTTCATCAATTTCACGAATGACCTTTTTGTAATTTGCATTACAAAATGCTGCAATATTAAATCTCATTAAATTTACAGGTTTTAAAAACTTCCAAACGTTCCCGATAAATTCTTCATTGTTATATTCCAAGAATTCCAAAAATTCGTAGAAATCGTTTATTTCATATTGAGAATCTAATGAAATCTTCTCTGGAAAACTGAAATCATAAATTTCAAATATTTTATCTAATGTTTGTTCTGAAAAAATTCTTTGAAGATCCAGAGTTTCATTCTCAATATCAGGACGTAGAATTAACCATGTATCCTTAAAATCATCCGTGTTTAATTGATCTTGAATATCAATTTTGCTGGATTGATAAACCGCAAGTTCATATCTTCTTTCCAAATCTTCCGCATCTGAATCAAACTCAGGTGGTTCGTCTATTATAGAAAGAAATATTTCTTGTGATTTTTCACTCATTGTATTTTATCCTTTCAGCATCATTGATGTAAAGTATGCATTTAGTAAATCTCTTGTTGGTGATGCTTTCGGTTTTTTCCAATCCGTACTTCCTGTTTGAATGATCTCTGTTAGCATTTCATTTTTTGTTACTATATCATCAGACATTGGACCGAAAAATTCAGCAAGCAATTTTGGACAATTGTATGATGCAAGTGCCCATGTATCACCCTCACCCATACGTTGGCCACCTTCACGACTCTTACCTCCAGTTGGTTGTCCGATTTTTCCAACCATTGGACCTGTAGATCTTGAGTGTGCTTTAGCTTCACCAATGTGCTCCAATTTAGCCATATACAAATAACCAAAAGGAACATCTGTTTTTGTTTTTGTATTGAACTCAGGAAGTTTTAATTTATAACCTGATTTCAATTTTAGTTTTTTCAGCAACGGTAATATATGTTTATATGTTGGTGCTTGAAATGGAGGCATGACCATTGGAACAAAACCTGATTGTTTTATCTGATCTACCATTTTATTATATTGTGCTGCTGAAAGATTCTTTAAATTATTTATAAATTGTGTACTAAATTTTGCATTTGAAGATGTATCAAGTGCTTTCATTACAGTACTAAATAATGCAACTGATTGGGTTTTTGTTAACCCTCCCGCTATCTGATCAGCCATATAACGAGAAATTAAACCACAGTACATCTCGTATATCTGACCCATGTTCATACGACTGATAACACCGAGAGGGTTCAGAATGATATCTAATGACTCTCCCCACGGAGTTTTTGGCATCAATTCATCTTTTTCAATTAAAGAGATAATGCCTTTATTTCCGTATCGGTTACATAATTTATCACCAAGACCAATTTTCAGTTCCTGCTCAATTTTAAATACAATTCTTATACCTTTAACTGATATACCGCGATGTGTATATTTCTCATTAGAAGGTTTCTTTGTCTTTTTGTTTGTTCGTTCAATTAAATCTTTTAATTTTGGAAATCTGTCAGCTTTAACATTTGCGTAAACTTCAATATCGACAACCCTTCCTCCCGGACTCTTGATAACAATTTGTCCGTCATATGTATCAACTTCTGGATCATCTGCATCGAAACCAAGAAGTTCATCAATATCACCAGGGAATTTTCTAAACAACGGTTCGCCCTTTTGAGTCTCTGCTCCAATATTAACAATATAAGCAACCCTGTCTTTTGAGTCGACTTCTGCTTCAATGTCCATTCCATGTAATGATGTTAGGGAATCATTGTCAACTAACTTTTCATTGATAACAAGACCGTCCTCAAAATTATATCCTTTATAAGGCATATATGCAACAGCAAGATTTCTTCCCAATGAAATTGTTCCACCAGAGATACAACTTCCCTCAGCAATGATTTGTTTATCTTTTACAGTTTGCCCTTGCTTAACAACAGGTGTGAATGTACTCAATGTATTTTTACCAACACCCGATTTCAATTGTACAGGTGTAATATCAACTTTTTGATTACGTCCACCTTTACATTGAACAGTTATATATAGGTCTGTTATTGATGCAATCTTACCAGCACACGGAGATCTTTTGATGAAACTGTCTGATAATGAGTTTGCTAATAGAGATTCATATCCTGATTGAATGATTGGCGGTTCAGGATTCTTTAATGGCAACATCTGTTTTGCCTGGTTACAGCTCATGATAATACGAGCACCTTCATTGTTTTCAATAAAAGGAACCATTGATGCAGATGTTGAAAGAATACCTGCTCTTTCTTTGTCGTCCATTTTCTTTTGACCGAACAATCCACGTGCGGTTGTTACATAAGCATCAACTGTCAATTGCTGTGTAATACCAATGTTTCCACCTTCTGCTGTATCAAGGGGATCAATGTTTCCATAGTATGTTGGATGCACATTTCTGGCATCAAGTTGTACAGCTTGTTTATCAGGGATACCACCAACTGTTTTTCCAACAGGAGATACTTTTGTGATTGTTGCCATTTCTTCCAATGGATTTGCATATTCCATATCTTGTACAATTTCAAGATTCGAGAACTGAGACATAACAACACCTTCTGGCACATTCAATGTTGCATCCTTGTTTCCTGCTAAATACTGCTCACGATACTCTGTGTACGCTTTAAGTAGCTGTTTTTGAGCAAGGTGAACAAGCAACTCTGAATTTCTGATTCGTTGATGTGTAATGTCATTTCTATCTTGAATATATCCAGTAACACATTTGCTTGCCATATATTGCATGATCTGTGGTAATTCAAATGGAAGTTGTTGATTGACCAAAACTTGTCTAACAATCGGATCAACAATATTTTCCAAGTTGTTTGTAATTAGATATGTAGAATCAACACGTCCGGTCATTGCAATAATAAGATCATTGAAATAATCCTTGGATAAGAACTTGTTTTTCTCCATGTCAACTTCATGTTGATTGACTTTTGCATTAATAAATGATGTAACAAGTTCTTGTTTTAGGTCTGTGTTCACATTTTCAAAAACAAGATATGAACTTGGCACAGGAGTAGAATATTCATCTTTTCCTGGTTTTTCTTCAACAATTTTATATTTTATACCATACTGTTTACATGTTTCTTCAAATCCAAAACTGAATGATAATAGAATCATGAATGGTAATTTGAATGATCCCATGTAACATTCAAGAGAGCTGAATCTTTTTGTGCGCTTGCTATAAATATGAAAACTTGAATATGAACTTTCAAATTTTGAGTCGTATTCTTTTGGAAAGCTGATCGGATTCAATACAATCTGATTGATCAAACATTTACGTTTTCCGTTTACACGAAATGTTCCTGTATCAGGATCGATTCTTGGGATGTCAAGTCGAACTTCTTGCTTTCTTCCCTTTTTATCTTTCAATGTAATAATAACAGTTGCCTGATCTGATTGTGCCAATTCGCCCGCTTTTTGAGGTTTTGGTTTAATTGAAATTGAGTCAAACTTAAGAGGAATATCTCTACCCTCTAATACCTTAAACGCATTGGTCATATCTTTTCTTAAGTTTGTTTCAAAATCAACTCTACGTTTATCAAATATATGCTCTGGAGTTTTTCCATCAACTCTCTGTGGAACATTTTGACTTTGTACAACAACAGAGTCACTTAAATCAACCGATGGTTGTTTTTGAAGTAAGTCATCATGATATTGTTTACTGACTTTCTTCACTGCTGTTTTAACACTTGCCGTCGGAATTTGTTTTGCAAGTCTATTAGATTTTTCAAGATCACCATTTGCTTTATATAAAATTGATGCAACTGTTAATCTATCAATATCCTCTGCACTCAATTCGTCATTCTGTATTTGCTCTGCTTTCTTTGGATTCTTTTTTAGATAATCATTTACAGCATATTTAACTGCATCTGGTTTGTCAACATTTGCAGAAATTTTCTTTGCAACCTTCAATGTTGCTTGATTGATTTCAGCCTTTTGCTCTTCTTCTGAACTTCTTATTTTTACATTTTTCAGGTATTGCATAACACGAGCAAATTTATACTCTTTATCTTTGATCAATTGTCTATATCTTGCACCGCCCTCATCCACGGTTACAAATAACATATCATCAAAGTATAACTCATTTGCTTTTAGCTGCTTCAATAAAGGAAATGATTTTCTATTAACAAATGAATTTAAAGGCTTTGTTATATCAATTGAATAAACTAGAACCTTTTTGTAATTAGGCGGAAAATCCTGAAATGATGCACGAAGCATATTCTGAATTAATGCACCTGCTCTTTGTCTATACGTTGTTGGTTCATACGTTTTATCAATTGTCTGTGTATAATATGTTGTGTCATATAAAAGGTTTTTATTGCTCGGATATTTCATATTAGAATTATACACTAACATTTGAATTTGTTTATATGCATTTCTTAACTCAGGAGTTAATCTTGTTAAGGGGATTCTTGTAACCGGAATAACTGCATGTCTCAAATCAGGCTTTCTGATATTTAGCTTTCGATAGTCAGCAACAAATGAAGAGTTTTCAGAAAAATATACAAGTAGAAAAGGTTCGTCTAAATTTTGCGGAAACCTTACACCATCAACAACTCTTGTATATTGAACTAACGATTTATATTGAATCATCCGATTTCTTCTCCTGTCACCAGCTTACCAAGAATTGAAGGTTCGAGTTCACCTTCAGCAATTAATCCTGTTTCAATGGCTTTATTTACATTTTCAAATGCAAGACCTTGTACAAATCCTGATGCAAATACAGCATTCTTAATATTCATCATTACAGGATCCCAAGTCTTTCCTAATCTTGCAGGCAACGCTTGATTCGTTTTATCTCTCAATACCTGTGAGATCAAAACCTCAAAGTGACACAGGTCAAGATTTGATACACCCCCACCATACACTTTCATAACCTTATTGACCATGTGTGATGGATCTTTAAATACAACTTTACCGCCAAGCAAACGATTGACATAATTTACTTGTTCCTTGATCTCTGATGTTTGTAAAGGAACTTCAAGTAATATATCATTTGCAATATACTCAAATGTCAGAACCTCTTTTCCAATTTCTTGCATACGCACTTTTTTAATATGGACTGGATAATCAAGAATGATATTAAATATTGTATCTTGAAACTCAATTCTTGATAGCAAATGGTTAACCCATATATGGTCATCATTTATTTGAATATTATTATTCATCTCATAATTGGATAAATCAATTGTCAATTTTGCTGGTTTATTCACAAGCAAATTAGCATCCGTCTGTGTTAAATATGTTTTTAAGTTCACATCAATCAATGGATCATTATCTAAAATTTCTTGGAGAATGTCATGTTCTACTAATGTTGCGGCACCGCCTGTATGGAAGGTCTGCATGATCAACTGTGTTCCACGTTCACCGATCAATGAACCAGCTAAAATTCCTACATATGGAGTCTTGTGTCTTTGAAGCATTTTACCATAGCATGTATGACAAAACTTTTTGGATTCACAATAAATAGGACTTCTTAATCTTATCGTGTCACCTGGTTTAAATTTTGATGGCTCAAATAGACTTAATTTTCCACCAGCATTAGCTACGTATCTTCCACTCAATCTGCCGATTAAATCTTTTGTCAATCTCAAATTTATATATCTTTTTGTTTTACAATCCTTTACAGTTGCACTTGCTTCAGCCGGACCTAATACATAAACAAGCTGTCTTGTAAAATATCCAGTTGTTGCTGTATTCAAGGCACGGTCTGCCATACCCTTACGAGCACCAGATGCAGCTGAAAAGTATTCTGTTGTTTTCAAACCGTCTGCAAAAGAACCTTCAATCGGTGGCAATAGATTTCCTTTCGGATCTGCAATAACACCTTTTGCAATCAATATCTGGCTTGGCTGACTCCAACCTTTACCTGCACCCGATTCCATTAAATCGTAAAGACCTGTATCTTTTAAATGTTTGACCATTAACACTTTGGCCTCTTCAATTAATTTTGCAGCTTCTTCCGGAGACGATCCTGGAATTTTCTTTTTGATTCTCATGATGCTTTCAGGCATTTCAATCATATCAAGTGTAATTGTTGGTGACATGATCGTTGCAAATTTGAAACCAATCTTCTCCAATTTTGAAAAGACCTTAATCCCAACATCATCGCCATATTTTTTAATAACGACAGGTATTAAACCATTCACAACTTTCTTTGTTACAAGTTCATCAACAAACGGAAAACTTGATGGAAAAGCATCATTGAATATTGCACGACCGAGTGTTGTTCTTTTACCCTTGAATTTAACAGGCAAATATGGATCAGTTCCGTTGTCCAACATCTCTTGTGTGACTGCAACAGGCGATTTTGCTATCTTTACATTTTTTGTCATTGTGTAAAGTCCAGCAACCATTTCTTTTGATAAATCATAGTTTACATAATTTGTATGTTTACTACCTTCACCGCGCATCATTTTATCTTTTGCTTCTTGTTGTGCCTGTTTTGATAACGGATGAAAGATTGCCATTTGATCACCATCAAAGTCGGCGTTAAATGTTCCTACTTGAAGTGTACAAATTTGAATTGTATCTCCATCAACCAATACAGGATGAAACGCTCTATATGAACCGTCTTGAAGAGCAGGGTCACGTTTCAATATAACAACTCTATCTTTCATTACAATTTCACATGCATCCCACATTAATCTTTTCAAGGCAGGAGGAATTTTATCTCCTGATTTTACGGACTTGATTAACCGCTTAATTGTATCAACCGATACTTCTGCATCCATAAATTGTTTTATTTCAATTTCTAATTGTTCTTTGTGTGGATACTTCTTACTGAATAATATATAATGAAGAAGAAATGGTTCAAATAATGTTACAGCCATTCGCATCGGTACACCCACCTGATTCACATCAAGTTTAGGACCAGGCGTGATAACACCACGTGCTGAAAAGTCAATACGTTTACCCAACATATTTGAACGGATCAGTCCACTCTTTTTTGCAATTTTAGTTCTTACGAATTTATCATGATCGTTTACAGCAGTTTGAAGATAGAAATTCAACAAAGAAAATAATGCACTCCCTTTTCCAACACTCTTTACCTGTGATGCTTTACGCATAATATTCAGATAAATGTTATTGATTTCATCCAAAACCAATTGACCGGCCTCATCCTCATACATCGGTCTTAATTCGGGAGGTATAATTGGAAGTTTATCAATAAACAATGCATCTTGTTTATATGCATCTTTTATAACTTTGATGATCTTTTCTCGGGCAGATGTTCCTGCTTTGAATTTAAACTGAGGGAATAACTTAATAAACTCTTGGATTCCTGAAACTCCATTGTCCTCATCTACAACAAGCTCTCCTTGTGAATTAAGAGAAAACGATTGTTCTGTATTAAAGAATTTTTCAAGTTTTCTGTTAATCCTTATTAATAGCTTGTATGCTGCTGGATGCACAACTTTCGTATTCAATTTGATATAGGAGTATTTTTTACTTCGAGTCAATGTACCCTCAACCCCAAATATCTTTTCGCTAAATAGTCCTTCTGGATGCAGCTCGCCTGATCTTGTTTTTAATTCTGTGCTTGTAACTGGCGTCAAACTGGCTGCAAATCTATTTACATCCAAGAGTTGTAATTTCATTAATCGTCATCCTTCGGTCCAACGGTCACTGTTTTTAAATGAGATTTGATGTTTTTGAACATTCTTGTCACAACAGCTTTTCTTCCTGCTGCTTGTGGTGGTTTGGGAACAGCTTTGCTGTATCGTGATTTCATTCTATCCAATTTGTCGAGAATGGATTGTAGTTGATTTACATCGTACATTCCACTTGGATCACTTAGCAATTTGCCAACTGCTGCGTATGATATTTTAATAACTTCGGGATCGATAATCCCGGCTCTATTGCATAGTGGAAGTAAGTATGCTGACGTATCTCTACCCATTCTTTTTAGAGAAATAAAGCACTCCGGAAACTTTCCATATAGGCGTTGTTTCAGCTCCGGGTTCATTAAATAACCCACTTTTTCCTCTTTGGTTAGTAAATGATTGCTGGCTGTTCTTATTAATTCTTCAAGGTGTTGTAATCCTTTTTCTTCTGACATTTGAAAATCCTCCAAGCAATTGGCACACTATATTTACATTTTGTTCTAAATATTTATAAGGCAAAAAAATAATTCGGGGGTAGAAAGGATACAAAGATTCCCCCGAATTATTTATGTGCTAGAAGTCTGCGTTCATCAGCAGAGTCATCTCATCTACCTTTGACTGCAGCTTTCCAGCAAACAAGAGCGTGTAAAAGTGAACCATATCGGTTTCAACTTTGCTCAATGGAATACCTGAAAGTTTCTGCCCTGTCAATAGATTTTTGAAATTTATTCTCGACACACGACCAACGAAATGACAAATGACCTTATGTGGTGGAATCTTTGTATTGAATCCGAAGAAGTCTTTTGTCTTATCCTGAATGTCGATAAATTCATGAATAGATTTGATCTTGTATGTTGTGCTCAACGATGGTTGCGACTCAGGATAAAAGTCCAATAATGCAAATAGACTCTTATACTCTGTTTTAAATACTTTCTCCAACAACCTGTTGAGGTAATATGATAAGACCGCAGCATGCTCAGGAGAGATTGTTTTAAAATGCACATATGATATCTGTGTTATCTGTGATAGCAACGGAAATACTAAACACGAACACAAAGGTGAAATGTGCTGGATTGAAGACAACCGTCCGTTGAAATCAATGATATATTGATCTGTTTTGTCATTAATTGTCATGACATTTTCCTGATCCAACTTCTCGTATATCTTCTCAAAAGCGATGCCTTTTAATCGACCGAGTGTATCATTGAAGCTATATGTCCGTAAGTTGTTGATGTGGATTCCATGAATGTCCTCAGTTGAAATCTCATCATCATATACAATGGTTCCTTTGTAAACAGAACGCAAGAACCACTTAACGGATTCATCAATAACTCCAACAAAATAGGTGATCGGATTTTTATCTTCCTCGCAAAGAATGATGATATTGTTCATAATAAAGTTAAAGATCTCAATTATGTGAATACCAATATCCTTGCATTGAATAGTTCTGATATAATCCCACATGAACCGGTCTGTAAGATTGTACCTGAATGTTTTTGTTTTGACAACATCGAAAATCTTTGATGCTATCTCTGTTTCAATTACATTGGCTGCAAATTTATTATAAACGGTTCTGTGCAGCTTTTCTCCCAACTTCAATGACTCGCTGTTTGAAATGAGTGAATAAATCTTCAGATAACATGATAACCTGATGATTTGCTCAATCTCATCCGCGAGAAAAAGGATGGAATTTTTCTTTGCTTTAGTCACATCAACAAACTGACCATAATCAAATGCAACCGAATCAATATATGCATCCGAATATTCTTTGATTTTATCAACGTTGCTTGTGACTGCGTTTGCCCTCTTTTGAGGGTCGGTACATTGTTCCAGTAGGTCAATGAGCCAATCGCTGAACGGCTGTCCATGAAATTCAGCGACTCGTTTTACATAATCTGTTACAATGTGAAATTTGTTTGTAACAGAGGAAGCTCCGAGTCTGAGAAGAAAAGGTTCATTGTCCCCGTTAATAATGTTCCACTCTTTGTTACTAAGTTGTTCAAATGTTAAAGCCAAAAAGTTCCTCCTACATGATATCTAAGATGAATAAAAATGCTAACTTTCCTAAAATTCCATTCCATGCCACATGTAATATCCATGCGCTTAACAATGTTATAATAATGTATCCTTTCCAATCTGTTTTATTATACAGGGTAAATCCTACCATTTGAATCGACAAATAAACCAGGTGTGAGAATATACAAACTAACCTGATCAGAATAAATTCATTTGTCGGTTCAAATAAAAACATATAATGGATAAATTCAATAATTGCAAATGTTAATGTGAAAATAATTGCAAAATGAAAACTAAATGTCAATGCTAAAAATTTTGATAATTCCTCAATGAGTGGGGGCATTATCATCATCTCACCCCAAAAGGCCATTGACATAAACGTGAGACACCCAACAATTACTGTTAAAAAAATTGATGAAAAGATATAGGTTGGTTTTAAATATGAAAAATATTTTTTGATGTTATCCTCCTTCCAAAAAATAAACGCAAGTCATCCCTATCAGTAATTTATATATATAGACAATGGTTATTAAATTTTTCTGAGTGGCGTGTTGTGTTTCATTTTTCGCTTCGCCATTTCTTTCACAATTTTATCATGCAAGTCTACAATTGAGTTTATGAATTGTTTATTGACAGGTCTATTTTTCATGTTACCGCCATACAACATATGACACTTACGATGGTAATCAAGTAATTGCTTATTCGTTTTTTCCGAAAGATTTGCATCTTTCATTCTTGTTGCTTCTACTAAAGAGCGTTTAAAAAATTTGGTGTCCATAACTACTTTTTTATTTTTACCTCTTTTCTGACAACATGGCATTATACATTACCTTTAAAATAATCCTCATAAATAGATTTGAATTTATCTTTGGGAATAACACATGTTTGTGGTTGTGTGACAGCATATCCAGCACATTTATTTGCAATATAAGCTGAATCCAAAACATTCAATCCATGAGATAAACATACTGCCATCATTGCAACCACAACATCTCCTGCTCCAGTTACATTATAAACCGGCACATCTTCTGCTTCAATGTCCCATCTTTCATTAACAAGATTGTCCAATAAAGACATTCCTTTGTTTCCCTTTGTTTGTAGAATGTAATGTACATGCTTTAATGTGTATGGAGATGCAAATAACATCTTTGCCCATTCTTTTTGATTTGGTGTAATCATAAAGACATTATCATACATTTCAGCATGGTCTGGTTTTGGGTCAACAATGATCGGGGCATTTTGCTCGGACTTCAAGAAATCCAATAATCCTTTTGTAATCATCCCTTTTGCATAATCTGAAATAACAATCATATCATAAGGTTCACGGCATTGTACTTGAAATTTCTTGATTGTGTTTATTGCATCCACATCTTTAATACATTCACGATCAACACGAAGCATTTGTATTTTACGATGGTCTGCAATAACTCTTTCTTTTACAGTTGTTAATTTTGATCCGTGAAGGAAAATTGGCCTTGCTCCAATACTTTGAAGCTCTGACTCAATTGTGATTCCGTCATTGTCTGGTCCAACTGATGCCATACAATCGACAACTGCTCCTAACTCAGCTATGTTTCTAACAACATTTCCACACCCACCCAATGTATGATATTCGTCTGTTACATTAACAATTGGTACGGGTGCTTCTGGCGATATTCTTTCAGCATTGCCGACTACATATTTGTCGAGCATAATATCACCAATGACTAATATTCGAGTTTCTTCAATAGGTTTCATATGTTATCCTTTCAAAAAAATTTGGCAAAAAAATCAGGAGGAGCGAACCCCTCCTGATTTTCATTATGTTCTAACTATCCGAACAGTTGTCCCAATTACGATCCCTGAGTGGTACCGTATTTGGTGTGGTTCCCGGTCTGCGGGGTGTTGTCCTCAACCTGAGCGGCTTCGGTGGTTTCCGGTTTCGGAGTGATCTTGGCTTCCTTGTCGTCAGCCTTTACCGGAAGATCCAGAGCAGGGTAGACCAGGTCATTGTCGACCAGGCCGAAACCTTGCAGCCAAGGCAGGTCACGAACACCAGCACGAGCACTGGAGTAACCCATACCACCGCTGGACACGTTGGACTTGGTCAGATCACCACTGTAAACCTGGGCCTGTGTGGTATTGAAACCGATTCCCCAACCACTGGACATAACGTCACGGACGGCGCCCTGAGCGGTGAAGTGAATCACGTTACAACCATTCTGCAATGCGGTCAGAGCAGCTTTGGCCATAACCTCGGTCATGGTGGTTTTCTTGTGGTCCGAACGGGCCGTGATGAAACCGCGGAAGCCAACATTCTGGCCTTCGTATTTGGAGCGACTGATCACGATCTTGATCCATTTGGTTTCCCCATCTTCGGCGGCAGGAGCGGCCAGAGCGATACGAGCGTTGGCGATTTTAAATTCCGCCTCGGCATCCTCGACGCCCTTCAGCATGGATTCCAGGCTTCCCTCGGTGAAAAAGCAGGTATACATGATCAGCTGCTCAATCGGCTGGAAACCTTCGGAAGGCAA
>Ga0180438_10001002_pt1 | contig 51682 bp, 35 predicted proteins | sample SS_ome_12_FD_132455 | JGI IMG/M metagenome (GOLD analysis project Ga0180438, IMG submission 132455) | Hypersaline lake sediment archaeal communities from the Salton Sea, California, USA - SS_3_D_2 metaG | ecosystem: Environmental > Aquatic > Non-marine Saline and Alkaline > Hypersaline >...
AATGGTCTGGTCGACATCGTGGAAAACATCGTCGGGATCGAACTCGAGCGGAATTACAACCTCGACGCCCCCAAGGGCGTGAACGGTCGTAACAGCGACAATACCCGCATCCAGGAACTGCTGGGCTGGGAACCGTCGATCGCCCTGGCCGACGGCATGAAGCTGACCTGCGATTGGATCCGCGGCGAGTATGAAGTGGCGTATGGAAATGCGACGACTCCATTCGTTACCGGTACGGCGGCAAGCGGTGTCGACGCGCCGCAAACGACGTAATGAACGTCACGCAATGAGGCGTGGGATCGCACCCGTTGTTTCGTTAGGAGCAACGGCGCGGCATCCCAAGCTGGTGTTAGCAAAGGCAAGTTGGAAGTGATGGGTTCTGCCATGACAGAAGCAAAACCTCGCATAGCCATTGGCATGCCGGTTTACAACGGCGAGTCGTTTCTTGAAGCGGCTCTCGATTCGTTGCTTGCGCAGTCGTATGGCGACTTTGAGCTGATCATTTCCGACAACGCCTCGACGGATCGCACGGAAGAGATCTGTCGGGCGTACGCTGCCCGAGATTCCCGGATTCGCTACGACCGATTGGCAGAGAATCTGGGCGCGGTTCCCAATTTCAACCGTGTGTTTGAGCTGTCTGACTCGGAGTACTTCAAGTGGGCCGCTGCGGACGACGTGTGCGACGAGGCGTTTCTGGCTCGTTGTGTGGAGTTGTTAGATAGCAATCCGGATGTGGCCTGGTGTCACACGCGTAGTACGCACATCGACACGAGCGGGCGAGAGATGGACGATCCATTGCTCGCGGACGTCAGTTACGCGGCTCGACAGAGCGAGTCGCCGGCAGCGCGATTTGCGGCTGTGATGACCGGCGTCGGTGGCTGTCTCGATTCATACGGCCTGATTCGCTCGGAGGTTATTCAAAAGACGCCGTTGATCTTGCCGCTCTACGGTGCGGAGAAAGTGTTCATTGCGGAGCTGGCGCTGCATGGTCGCTACGGCGAAGTGAACGAGACACTGTTCTATTCACGCGTGCACGCTGGCGGGTCGGGCAATCTTGACACGGCCGCCGAACAGCAAGCGTACATGAGTACTCAATCGAGTGGTTTCGAACTGACGCGTTTCAAATTGCTCAAAGGGTATCTGAGTGCCACCTGGCGGGCGAAGCTTTCGCTTGTCGAGCGGACAAAGTGCCTGTTCGTCATCGGCCGGTACCTGCTGCAGGTCGGGAAGTGGAAGCGAATCGTGACGAAGGCACTCACCGGTGCCGGAGTCGGCGGCGGCAACGTCGAGCGCGTAAAGCGGTTGGAAGAAGGCGCCTCGTAGAAAGACGTGTTGCACATCGCTCGTGTGACTCACGAGTTACAAACTGAATAGGAACATCGAAATGTCGACCGACAACCCATCACAATTCGACACGCCTCAGATGGTGGTGCATGTGCCGTCGGTGTCTGGCGATGCGACTCTGCCACCGGGCCAGAGTGATGCAATAACCGCCGGGCATCTGCATGATACGGAGCCGCTGTCGATTGAAGTTTCGCCGGCTGCGATTGCGCGTCGGCTGACCGCGTTGGTGCTTGTGCTGGCGGCGGTTGGTGCGATCGTGAACATCGTGATTTATCAAATCGCGCCCTCGCCCGATCATCGCATCGCACGGCTGCTGTATCGTTTCGATCTGGGGCACGAGCCGAGTATCCCCGCCTGGTATTCGTCGGTGGCGCTTCTGGCTTGCTGCGGCCTACTGGCGTTGATCGGTAAGTTCGCCGGCAGAACAGGGCGGTCTTTCCGCTGGCACTGGTACGCCCTGGCAGTGATCTTCCTGTTGATGGCGATCGACGAGGCGGTCATGTTCCACGAGATGCTCGACAATGCCTTGCACCAACTGTTGCAAACGAGTGGGGCGTTGTACTTCAGCTGGGTCTTGCCTGCCATTGCGTTCGTTGGTGTTCTGGTAATCTGCTATCGACCATTTCTCTGGCACCTGGAACCGAGAACACGGTGGCTGTTTATCGCCGCTGGAGCAATCTTTGTCGGCGGGGCCGTCGGAATGGAAATGGTCGCCGGCCTGATTCACGACTCGTACGGTCTGGAGTCGGTTGCCCATACGATCTCACAGACGATTGAAGAGACGTGTGAGATGTTGGGCATTGTGCTCTTTATCTATGCGTTGCTGGACTACCTGCTGCGAAATGTCGGCACGGTCCGCTTTTCAGGACCGCCTGCGACTGCGATCGCCGCACCTTCGGGAGAAACATCATGATCAAGAGAACGAACGCGAAACCGGCAATCGACACTGCACCGAGTGACGATAGACGTTGCTGCACCGCCTGTGGATCGAGCCGGCTGACGGACATCTTCGAGTCGGAGCGACTGCCGGTGAATGTTGGCGTTATGTGCGATACCGAAGAGGAGGCAAAGAACGCGCCGGTGGCGGACGTGATTCTCGCCTATTGCCATGATTGCGGACTCGTTTTTAACCGGATCTACGATCTCACCAAGGTTGGGTTTGAACCAGGTTACGAGGTCGCTCTGAATCACTCGCCTGTATTTCGCGAGTTTATCTCGGGCGTCGCAGATCGACTGCTTGATCGCTTTGACTTGCGGAACAAGACGTTCTTAGAGATTGGCTGCGGGGACGGTTACTTCTTGCGATTGTTGGCCGAGCGGGGCGGCAATCATGGTATCGGTATCGATCCCAGCGTCCCACGCGAGGGTCGCGAGACATTTGAGCAAGGTAGCGCCGAGTATATTCGGGACTTCTTCGGCGACAAGCATGCAGACATTGCGACTGACTTCATTTGCTGCCTTTCGGTCTTTGAAGCGGTACCCTATCCGGCCGAGTTGCTCTCCACGGTGCGAAGGATCGTTGGCGAGCGGACAAATGTGCCGCTCTACTTTGAGGTGTTCAACGCCTTCCGCGCGATCGAGAACCGCGAAACCTGGAGCATTCTTTACGAACAGTGCAACTACTTTAGTCTCGAATCGCTCGCTTCGCTCTTTAGACGCTGTGGGTTTGAAGTGACCGACGCGAATACTTGTTACCAAGGCGACCAGTACATCTACGTCGAGGCCAAGGGCTCGGATCGAGTCGTGTCGGCGGAGAAGAACGCGTCCGCCGACGTTGCTGATGAGGCTGGCGAGTTGACACTGCCGAAGGTGATCGCCGACTTCGCTGCCGCGTATGTCGAGCGATCAAACTACTGGCAAGAACAGCTCAATGCCTTCCGTCGCGACAAGCAACGGGTGGTCGTGTGGGGGTCGGGCGGTAAGGGAATCGGCTTTTTGAATGCACTCAATACGGACGGCGTGATTGATTACGTCGTCGAGATCAATCCGGACAAGCAAGGAAAGTACCTACCGGGCTCTGGGCAACGAATCGTGCCGATCGAGTTTCTGGCCGAATACAAGCCGGACAAGGTAATCATCACGAACGCCCTCTATCGAGATGAGATGCGACAGCAGGCCAGCGAACTCGGCGTGACGCCTGAGTTTGTGGTGGCGTAGATGGACATCTAGCGGCAACGAAAAGAGTCAAGGATTAGTCGAACAAGAGCAAGGAACTTGCGTTGAATATCGAAGTAAAACAAGCACGAGAGCTGACCGACGATCACGTTAAAGCGTGGGCGGCGATTCAACGCGCTAATCCCGAGTTAGGCAATCCGTCCTTTGCGCCAGAGTTCACCCAGGCGGTGGCTACGACGCGTGATGACGTGGAGGTTGCGATTCTCAGCGAAGGCGATCGCCACGTTGGCTTCTTCCCGTTTCAGCGGGAACGCCGCAACGTTGGTGCGCCGGTCGGTTCGTTGTTGACCGACATGCATGGCGTGATCGCGGCCGCGGACCTCCCGTGGGATCCGGCAGAGTTGATTCGCGAGTGTGGGCTGGCCGCCTGGGAGTTCGATCACCTGATTGCATCGCAGCAGCCGTTTGAGTCGTATATCAAGTGTGTGGAAGAATCGCCGTACATGGACCTTGCCGACGGTTACGAGACCTACATTGAGCGTCGAGTTGCCGAGAAGTGTTCGTCGATCAAACGTGCCCCGTCCAAGGCTCGCAAAGTGGAGCGGGAGATCGGACCGCTACGGTTTGTTCTCAGCGACACCAATCCAGCCACATTCGAGACGGTCATTCGTTGGAAACGAGAGCAGGTTGCCGACACTTGCGGGACCGACATCTTTCGCCACGAATGGGTGGTGGAGACGCTGCGTGCCGCCTGCGAAATCAATACGCCAAACTTTGAAGGCTCGGTCGCCTCGCTTTATGCAGGTGACGAACTGCTCGCGGCCTTGATCGGAATGCGAAGTGGCAGCGTCTATTCCTCTTGGATCCCGACACTCAACCCGGCCTACAGTAAGTACTCGCCTGGACTGCTGCTCCATCTGGAGCTTGCCAAACATGCGGCGGCGGAGGGGATCACCCGTATCGATCTTGGTCGGGGAGCGAATCAGATGAAGACGAGCCTTCGCTCTGCCGCCATTCCGCTAGCTTTGGGAGCGGTCGATCGCCGTCCGCTCAATCGGTTCGTTCGTCATTGTTGGTACAAGACACGCGACCTTGTTTACGCAATGCCGCTGGGCGGGGTGTCGCTTCGCTTTTATCGCCGCGTTCGTAGCTGGTCGACCCTAAGTTCTTAATAGGTGAAATATGCAACTGCAAGAAACAACCGCCGCCAAGATTCGCGAATTTGTCTACGCGCAGTTCCCGCTGGCTCGTCAGCGTGAGATCGGCGATGACGTATCGCTCATCGAAGAAGGCATTGTCGACTCGCTCGGCATTCTGGAGATCGTGACGTTCGTCGAGACCGAGTTCTCGATCATTCTTGAGGATGACGAGATGCTCGGCGAGAACTTCAACACCATCGCGTCGCTCTCCGCGTTCATTCACGCCAAGATTGAAGGAACCGTTTCGGCGGACGCCTAAACATGGACTACCTCCTGCATCACACATTGCGAACGTGTGCCGAGCGATTTCCGCAGAAGGAAGCGCTGGTGCATCGCGACAGACGGCTGTCGTTTGCCGATCTCGCCTCGTCCGTCGCGGCACTCGCTCAAGGTCTGCGCGATGCCGGTGTCGAGCGAACCGATCGCGTTGGCATTTATTTGGAACCGTCGATTGAACAGGTGGTTTCCATCTACGCGGCGTCGCAAGCTGGCGGTGTGTTCGTGCCAATGCACCAAGGTCTGTTCGCTCAGCAAATCGCGCACATCGCCAGCGATTGCCAGATGAAGGTGCTCATCACCGACGCCAAGCGGCTGGAGCGGTTACAAGAGATTCTGCCCCAGGTGTCGTCGATCGAAACAATCGTCGTGGTTGGCGAGACGGACGTAGAGGTTAATCGCGAAACGCTCGCCTTTAATGCGTTGCTTGCCACGACGGCCAAAAAGCCTTGGCACGATGTCGCCATCGAGAAGGATTTGGGCGCGATCCTTTACACCTCTGGATCGACCGGAAAGCCCAAGGGCGTGATGTTGAGTCACGCCAATCTGGTGGCCGGCGCGTCGATTGTGTCGGAATACCTGAGCATTACCGACGCCGATCGCATTCTGGCCGTATTGCCGTTTAGCTTCGATGCTGGATTGAATCAGCTTACCACTGCATTCCAACAGGGTTCCACGCTGGTGCTGACCACGTTCTTGTTCGCCAAGGAAATTGTCGATGTTCTAGAACGAGAATCGATCACCGGTTTGGCGGGTGTGCCGTCGATGTGGGCACTCTTGGCTCAGCCAGGATCGAAGCTCAAGGCGACGCCGCTACCGCATTTGCGATACATCACAAACACCGGCGGGGCGATGCAGGTCAACGTGTTGACGAAGCTGCGCGAAGCGTTGCCGACGACACAGCCGTTTCTCATGTATGGTTTGACCGAGGCGTTTCGCTCCACTTACTTGCCGCCGGAGGAACTCGACCGCCGACCGACTTCGATTGGCAAGGCGATCCCGAACACCGAGATTCTGGTTGTCAACGAGAATGGCCAGCTGTGTGGTCCGGACGAGCCAGGCGAGCTGGTGCACCACGGCCCAACGGTCTCGCTCGGTTACTGGGGACATCCTGAATTGACGAATCGCGTGCTCCGGCCGCATCCGTTCCCATCGCCTGGCGACGCCGAAGTGGCCAAAGTCTGTTACTCGGGCGACCTGGTGAAAATGGACGCCGATGGCTTCCTGTACTTCATCGGCCGGCGCGACAATCAAATCAAGTCGTCTGGCTTCCGCGTCAGTCCGACCGAGATCGAAGAGATTCTTTGCAAGAACGCCGACTTGCAAGAGGCGGCGGTGATTGGCATTCCAGATGCTGTGTTGGGGCACCGCATCAAGGCGTTTGTGGTCGCCGGTGAAGGAGCTACGGTTCAGTCGGATGAGTTGCTGGCCGAGTGCGCGACCGCCATGCCCCGGCACATGATCCCGAAAGAGATCGAGGTCGTGGCAGAGTTGCCGAAGACATCGAGCGGCAAGGTCAACTATCCGGCCTTGCGACAAGGCGAGGGAGTGGGGTAATCGGCCATGGCCAAGAAAACAGAACACAACGCGGATCTCGCGACGCGACTGGTCGATCGCCACTTTGGCAGTTCGGACGGACAGCTGATGGTCGGCCAGTGTCCGATTGGTGACATCGTCGCGCAGCACGGGACACCGCTGTACGTTTACGACAAGCAGGTGCTCTCCAAGAAACTCGAGGCTTTGCAGGCGGCTTTGTCGCCGCGATTCGACATTTTCTATTCGATGAAGGCGAATCCGAATCAGGAGATTCTTCGCTTCTTTATCGACAGGCAGTGCGGGATCGAAATCGCCTCAACTGGCGAATTGCATCAGGCACTGCATGCCGGTTGTTCGCCGAAATCGATTCTGTTTGCTGGGCCAGGCAAGCGGGACGAGGAACTGGCATTCGCGCTGCAAGAAGCAATCGGCGAGATTCACGTGGAGTCGCTCGCAGAAGCTCGTCGGCTGAGCGAGTTGGCTGGGCAGCTTCAGCGCCGAGCCCAGGTGTCGCTACGAATCAATCCGAGTGAGGATGCCCAAGGCGGGGCGATGCGAATGGGTGGCAAGGCGGCTCCGTTCGGTATCGACGAAGAGCGGCTCGACGAAGTGGTCGACGCCGTGGCAGCCGATCCGAACTTGGATCTGGTTGGCATTCATCTCTTCACCGGAACGCAGATTCTCGACTACCAGATTCTGGGTGTGCAGTATCGCCATGCGGTGAGTATCGCCCGGCGCGTGGCCGATCGACTTGGCCGCCCGTTGAAGACGATCGATTTCGGTGGCGGTCTTGGTATTCCCTATTTCGCCCATGAAGAACCGCTTGATCTGGAGGCGTTTTCGCGTGAAGTGGCCGAACTGATCACCGAAGTTGACGCCGATCCGCGGCTCGCGGGCGCGCGACTGATTGTTGAGCCAGGTCGCTTTCTGGTCGGCGAGGCAGGGCTGTACGTATCGCGCATCGTTGAAATCAAAGAGTCACGTGGCAAGAAATTCCTGATCGTCGACGGCGGAATGCATCATCACCTGGCCGCGTCCGGCAACCTTGGCCAGACGATCAAACGCAACTACCCGGTGGCGATTGTGAACAAGTTGGCGGCCGCTGACGTCGAGAGTTCGAATGCTGAAGCGCCGATCGAGAAAGTCGACGTCGTCGGGCCACTTTGCACGCCGCTCGATGTGTTGGCTCGTGGTGTGGAATTGCCGCTGGCGGAAGTCGGCGATTTGGTGGCCGTGTTCCAGTCTGGTGCCTACGGCCGCACGGCGAGTCCGCTCGGCTTTCTCAGTCACGACGGACCGGCTGAGGTGCTGGTCGATGGCGACGCACAGTATGAAATTCGCCGCCGCGGCACCGTGGCCGATTTGTTGGCTGATCAACCAGTCATTCAAACCGAAGGCGCAACACTTTAACAAAGCGAACAACGGAGAAGTCCGCCAAGGTGCCGCACAGGCACTCGCCGCGGGAGACGAACACCATGGTCAGTATGCAGAAAATCACCGCCGCCATGTTCGACGACTTGTACTCGTCGTATTTGGACGATGACGATCCGCACCTGACGAAGGAGGATTGGCGACCGCTGTTGGCACCGGCCACCGAGCGGAGCGAAGAACAAGCGGGTTTCGCCCTCATCGATGAAGGGCGCGTGGTCGGCATGTTGGGGATGATTTTTAGCGAGCGGACGATCGCCGGTCAATCACGGCGGTTTTGCAACTTGCACAGCTGGTTTGTGAACGAAGAATATCGTGGCCATAGCCTGCTGCTAATGCGGCCGGCGCTGCGGCTCAAAGATCACACGCTGACCGACTTTACGCCGACCGATCGGGTGTGCGAGATTTCCAAACGATTGGGGTTCAAGGAGCTGGATGCACGTTTGGCGATATTGCCGCCATACCCGTTGGCGCGAATCCGGGGTGGGGCGGAGTTTGTCGTGGAGCCGAGCGAGATCGCCAAGCAATTGCGCGAGACGGACGTGAAGTTGTTGGCCGATCACAAGCAGGATCATTTTGGTCATCTGCTGGTTCGCGAAGGCGAGCGTTACTGCTACCTGATTTTCAATCGGGTAGAGCGACACGTAATGCCGTACTGCCACCTGCACTATATCAGCGATCGAGACATCTTCGCTCGACACGAGGCGGCCATTCGACGCCGGCTATTGCGAGCGACGCGTGGGCGATTTGTAGCCCTCGATGCACGCAAGATCGACCGGTTAGCGCTGCGGGGCCGGATGACCATTCCCCTTGGTACGCGACAATTGTACCGACCTGCCGCAACTGGATCCGCGGGAAGGGGAGGAGCGGAGATCGGGCCGGCCGACGTCGACACTCTTTACTCGGAAATCGCACTACTAAGGTTGACGACCTTCCCCAGCGTTCGTCATTCGCTGCGGCAATGGAAGCGACGGGTGCGCGGATTCCTGCCTGGGGTTGGTACCGATGAGACCGCGGCGTCTTGCCAGATGCCAACGTAAACAGACATTCAAACCAACAGCGATCACAACGTACACACACCATCACAGAGCAACAGACTTGGAGCAGCATTCGATGAATAAGCATTTCGCGGAATCACTCAAGGGCAAGTCGGTATTTGTCACCGGGCACACGGGCTTCAAGGGTTCCTGGCTCTGCTTGTGGCTGGAGAAGATCGGTGCCAAGGTAACCGGTTATGCCCTGGCCCCGCCGACCGAGCCGAGCAACTTTTGCGTCTCCGGCGTTCGTGACGTCTTGGTCGACCACCATGAAGGTGACATTCGTGACGAAGCGAACCTGACCCAGGCGATGAAGAAGGCCCAGCCCGATGTGGTGTTGCACCTGGCAGCCCAATCGGTGGTGCGTGCCAGTTACGATATTCCTCGTGAGACGTTCGACGTCAATGTGATCGGGACGGCATCGGTTCTGGAGGCGGTTCGCGCGCTCGATAAGCCGTGCGCCGTGGTCTGTGTCACCAGCGACAAGTGTTATGAGAATCGCGAGCAGATCTGGGGCTACCGCGAATCGGACGCCATGGGTGAGCACGATCCGTACGGCGGTAGCAAGGGGGCCGCGGAACTGGTGATTCGTTCCTATCGCCACTCGTTCTTCTCACCACAACAGCACAGCGTTCATGGCATCAAGCTGGCCAGCGGTCGCGCCGGCAATGTCATCGGTGGTGGCGACTTCACGCCTGACGCACTGATCGTCGACGTCTTCAAGTCGCTCACGAAGAACGAACCAGCCCAGCTGCGCAACCCTGGCGCGTTTCGCCCTTGGCAGCATGTCTTGCAGGCACTCAGTGGTTACCTCACACTCGCTGGCCGACTGCTGGAATCGGACGACCCGAGCTATTGCAGCGGCTGGAACTTTGGCCCCTCGGCCGGAAATGAATTGCCGGTGCACCAGCTGGTCGACATCTTCCTGGAGCAGTGGGGCAGCGGATCGTGGGTCGACGTTAGCAACTCCAACAACCCACACGAGGCCTGCGTGCTGCGACTTTCGATCGACAAGGCCCTTTGGCAGCTCGACTGGAAGCCGTGCTGGCCAGTGCATGAGACACTTCGTCGCACGGCCCAATGGTACCGCCGCTATCTCGACGCCCCGACGTCGATGCGTGACTTCTGCTTCGAGCAGATCGGTGCCTATCAGGCGGCCAGTGAAGCGGCCACCGCCGCGGACAAGCCGGCGGAGAGTTCCGCAGCGGCCGTTGCGTTCCCGCCGGTCGCGACCAGCACGCCGGAAGTGAACGCCTAGGTTTGACTGCCGCGATTCCTAAATCAACTTGCCGAGTTCATCCACGAGCTCGGAGAAGTACTCCATAGCCGCTGCGATGGGAGCCGGTTTCGTCATGTCGACACCGGCGTCCTTGAGTAGTTCCAATGGGTACTTCGAGCAGCCGGTCGTCAGGAAGTTGAGATAATCGGCCAGTTCCTTCTCGCCACCTTCGGTGACGCGACGACAAAGCGCGATCGCCGCGGACATGCCGGTGGCGTACTTGTAGACGTAGAACGCGCGGTAAAAGTGCGGAATTCGCAGGCACTCTAAGAGCGCGAAGTCGTCGATGTCGAGCGTGGGGCCAAGGTACTTTCGCAGCAGCTCGCCGTAGATCTTCTTGAAGGCATCGATCGTCAGCGGTTGGCCCTGTTCGGCCAACGCGTGCGTGAGCTGTTCGAACTCGGAGAACATCGTTTGCCGGTAGATCGTGCCGCGGATGTTGTCGATCTCGCGGTTGATGAGCATCGCCCGTTGGGTCTTGTTGGTGACCTGCGAGAGCAGATGCCTCGTGAGTAGCTGTTCGTTGAAGGTGCTGGCCACTTCGGCGACGAAAATTGTGTAGTTGTAGTATTGGAACGGCTGCGTCTTGGATGAGTAGTAGCTGTGCATCGAGTGCCCGGCCTCGTGCGTGAGCGTGAAGACGTCGTTGAGCACTTCCGGCTTAAAATTCATCAGGATGAACGGGTCGCCGTCGAAGCTACCGGCACTGAAGGCGCCACTCGACTTGCCCTGGTTGGGGTAGCGATCGCACCAACGACCGGTCAGTCCACGCTTGAGCGTGCGGCCGTACTCCGCACCGAGGGGCTTCAAGGATTCGAGAACCACCTCGACCGCTTCGTCCCAAGTGTGCGTCATGCGCGCCTTAGGCAGCAGCGAGACGTACTGGTCGTAGAGCGAGAACTTCTTCAGCTTGAGCACGCGGTTGCGAAGCCGGTAATACTTGTGCAGGGCCTTGAGATTATCGCCCACGGTCGAGATCAGGTTGTTGTAGACGTCGGTCGGTACGCGATCGGCGAACAGTGCCTTTTCCAAGGCGCTCTCGTAGTTCCTGGCCCTGGCGTAGTAAATGTCTTTCTGGATCGAACCGCTGAGCGTAGCGGCCATCGTGTGTTGGACGTCGCTGAACTTGCCGTAGTACTTCTCGTAGGCGTTCGCACGCACGGATCGCTTGGGCGATTCCATGAACTTGCCGAAGGTGCCGTGCCCCAGTTCGACCTGATTCCCCTTGTCGTCGCGGATGACGTCGAACTTCATGTCGGAATCGTGCAGCTGATCGTAAGTGTGACTGCTGGTTTGCGCCATCTCGATCTGCATCGCCAGCAGTTTTTCTTCGCCTTCGCTCAGCGTGTGTGGCTTGTACCGCGTCAGGCGATCGACCGCCAGACGCCACGGTTCCATTGCCTTGTTGGCCATGAACTTCTTTAGCTTCGTGGCCGGAATGCTGAGGATTTCGGGACGAATGAAGCTGGCGGCCTGAGCGGCTCGACTGGCCACGCTCATGTAGCGACCCATCATCGTTTGATAGGTACCATTGGTCGAATCTTCGGCCGTCTTGAGGTGCGCGTAGTAGGCGAGTCGCTCACCAGCGCGATCGAAGTCACTGTCGAATTGCAGACAGGCGGCCAGCGTGGCGGCACTCTTGGCCAGCTTGCCCTGGTACTTCTTATAGCCGTCGATCTGCTTGTCCCACTTCTTGAAGGCGGTCTCCCACGCCTTGTCGCCTGTGAACAGGCTTTTCAGGTCCCAGCGATCGACCACCGGTACTTCACTCCGCTTGGGCAGCCGCTGCACAGCATTCGACTTCGTCGCCTTCTTGGTGCCCTTTTTCTTTCGCGCGGCCTTCTTACGAGCGGGAACTTTCTTAACGGCCTTCTTCTTAACTTTGCGTGCAGTCGCCATGGAGTGATCTCAGCGGAGCGTTGTGTAGGTGGTAGTTGTATGTGAGTCGTTTGGAGTGTGATTTGCCGTGAATCGGTGCGAGCGAGAGAGTTCGCCCACTGCCCGTGTTTTCCGGTTGCCCACTTCTCGCGGTTTTCGGAACTCAGAGTGTGAGGGCTAGGGGCGAATATCGCAAGCGGAATTCGCCAAACGAATCGAAGCTCACCGAGGTGTTTCGTCGCGCGGCGCGGCGGATCGCGAGTGAATCGACGAGACCGATACGATCGTTACGACCGGCACATCGCAGATCTTTCGATCAGATGTCTTGAGACGGGCGAACGCCACGGATTAGCCGACAGAATCGGCTTACTCGACCGGTAGCGTCGGCCGGTTTTTCCAGTTACCAGCTGTGAAATGTGAAGGCTGGTTACCAGGTGTCATTTCTCGCCATTTTGCTACCAAAATTCACCGACTTGCCCCCGTTTTGGCACCTATTCTTTTCAGTGTGGCTAGATGTTCCTCGACACCGGAGAGTGAGAAAGATGCTACAGAGCAGTCCAGCAATCGGCGCCAGCGATCCGTCGGCACCCATTTCCGTGCCGGTCTTTACGTCAGAGCACCGCATTGACTTTACCGAAACCAACAAGTTGCGCGACCGGGTGCACGACCTGATTCCCGGCGGCTGCCACACCTATGCCAAGGGAGACGACCAGTTTCCGTTCCTGGCACCTGGCTTCATTGCCCGTGGCGAAGGGTCGCACGTCTGGGATCTCGACGGCAACGAATACATCGAATACGGCATGGGCTGTCGGGCCGTGACGTTGGGCCATGCCTTTGGTCCGGTGATTGGCGCGGCTCGCGCCGAGCTGGCCCACGGAACGAACTTCAGCCGGCCTGCGCCGCTTGAGTTGGAATGTGCGGAGCAGCTGCTCGGCATGATTGACGGTGCCGACATGGCAAAATTCTGCAAAGACGGCTCCGGTGCCACCACGGCGGCGCTCAAGATCGCTCGAGCCCACACCAAGCGAGACAAGATTGCCTTTTGCGTCGATCATCCGTTCTTCTCGACGTACGACTGGTTCATCGGCCACACGCCGGTCGACGCCGGCATTCCGCAAGCGGTGAAGGATCTTTCACTCACCTTCCGCTACAACGACATCGACAGCGTACGTGCTCTGTTCCAAGAACATCCAGGCGAGATTGCCGGGCTGATTATGGAGCCGGCAAAGTACTCCGATCCCGAAGACAACTTCCTGCACAAGGTCCAAGAGATTTGCCACGAGAACGGCGCGTTGTTCATCTTGGACGAGATGATCACCGGTTTTCGTTGGCACAACGGCGGCGGGCAGAAGTACTACGACATCGTGCCGGACCTGTCGGCCTTCGGGAAGGCGATGGCGAATGGCTTTTCGGTGTCGGCCCTAGTCGGCAAACGCGAGTTCATGGAACTGGGCGGACTCATGCACGATCAAGAGCGGGTCTTCCTGCTCTCGACCACGCATGGCGGAGAGACGCACGCCTTGGCTGCGGCCATCGCCACCATGAAGGTCTATCAGAACGAGCCGGTTATCGAGACACTCGACCGCCAAGGACAACGACTTCGTGACGGTTTGGATCAGGCGATCCGCGCCCACGGTCTTGGCGAGTATGTCGAGGTGCTGGGCAAGCCCTGCTGCCAGGTGCTTATCTCTCGTGGCCCCGACAAGAAGCCTTCGCAAGAGTTCCGCACACTGATGCTCCAGGAGACGATCCGCCGCGGCGTGTTGATGTTGTCGCTAGTGACTTGCTATTCGCACTCCGACGAAGACATCGACAACACGATCACCGCGATCGACGAATCGCTCTACGTTTATAAGAAGGCTCTGGAAGAGGGCGTGGAGAAGTACCTCGTTGGACCACCGTCGAAGTCGGTCTATCGAACGTTCAACTAACCACCCGTTTGTAGAAGACATTTCCGTTTCCAAGAAACCAGCCGGCAACGAGCCAATGACTAGCGACGTCCGCCAATTTGAAACCGCCGGAGACGAGATGCACGCGCTCATCTCGCGGCTGTTCCCGATCTGCCGGAGCATTACCGGTGACGGGGTGCGCGAGACGCTCGCGATTCTGCAGGAACAGATTTCGCTCGACGTTCATGAAGTGCCGAGCGGAACGCCGGTCTTCGACTGGCAGGTCCCGCAGGAATGGAAGATTCGCGACGCCTATATCAAGGACGCCAGAGGGACGCGACTCGTCGACTTCGCGGAATCGAATCTGCACGTGGTCGGTGGCAGCGTTGGTCTGTCTGCGAGCATGCGGTGGAGCGAGCTTAAGCAGCACGTTCACACCTTGCCAGAGTACCCAAGCTGGATTCCCTATCGGACTTCCTTCCACAAGGAGTCCTGGGGATTCTGTATGACGCATGAACTGTATCAGTGGTTTGAGGCCCAGGCCGAAGCCGACGACGACAGTAGCGAGTACGAAGTCTGCATCGACGCGGAACTGTTCGACGGATCGCTCACCTATGGCGAGCTGTTCGTGCCGGGCGAGACCGACGAAGAAGTGCTGATCACGGCTCACGTTTGTCATCCTTCGCTGGCCAATGACAATCTTTCCGGCATCGCGGTAGCCACGATGCTCGCTAAGGAGCTGGCCGCTCGCGAGCGGCGTTACGGATACCGGTTTGTCTTCGCGCCGGCCACCATCGGGGCGATCACCTGGCTCAGCCAGAACAGACGCCGCTTGGACAATATCAAGCATGGACTGATTCTCTCCCTGCTTGGTGATGCGGCCGACTCGACCTACAAGAAAACCCGACACGGCGATGCCGAGATCGACGCGGCGGTCGCGCATGTGTTCAAGCACTACGACGCCGACTACCGGCTGGTCGACTTTGAACCGTTCGGATACGACGAGCGGCAGTACGCCTCGCCGGGCATCGATCTTTCGATCGGCTGCCTGATGCGGTCGCGAAATGAGGAGTATGCCGAGTATCACACGTCGGCCGATAACCTCGGCCTCGTGCGAAGCGAGTATCTCGACGACTCGCTGGAAAAGCTACTGGCGATCGTGAATGTGCTCGAAGGCAATCAGCGATATGTGAATCAGAAGCCGATGTGCGAGCCGCGTTTGGGTCCCTACGGGCTTTATCACGGTTACGGATGCGAAGAGGAACAAGCGTGGCTCCAGAAGGCCGTGCAGTGGGTACTCAATTTGTCCGATGGCCAGCACTCGCTACTCGAAATTGCCGAGCGTGCTGGATACGACTTCGCCCTCATTCGCGATGCGTCTGACGCTCTGCTAGAAGCGGGATTGCTCAAGGTTGCCACCGACACTATGGCGGATGATGTTTCCGGCCCCGTCGCTACCGCGCCGGCTGCCGCCGCGTTACTCCACCAGGACGAGTCGAGTTCCTTGCCGACAGCCCAAGACAATTCTCCGTTTGCGACTGAAGTTTGATTCCTGAGAAAGCACCCTTTGATGAACACCCTATTCTTCAACCGTGAAATTAGCGATGACGAGCGCCGGCGGCAGCTTTATGCCGGTCAGCTGTTCGTCTACACCGCGACCGACAACACCAGGGCTCTCTGCCAGCTTGCCCAAGAGATGGCGGCCGAGGCGTTTGCGCCCCACGATCCGACACTTGCTCAACGCGAGATGCCGGTCGAGCAGTACGTCGAGATCCTGGCGAAGCTCAAGCCAGCCTTCATTCATCATCCCGATGCGAAGCGGCACATTCAGGCGATTCTTGCAGAGTTCGGCTGCGATCAGGAGGAAACCTATTTTGATGTTCCACGTCTGCGGACCGTGACGTCCGACGGCTACCTCACGTCAGGACTCGGCTACGCCTTTAAGCCGCACCGCGATACCTGGTATTCGCCGCCGATGTGTCAACTCAACTGGTGGCTGCCGGTGTTCGACATCGCCTCGGAAAGTTCGATGGCCTTCCATCCAGCGTACTGGGATCAGCCGATCAAGAACTCTTCGCATGAATTCAACTACCAAGACTGGAACGAAACGGGCCGCAAGGCCGCTCCCAAGTTGGTTAAGCACGATAATCGTCGCCAGTCGGAGGCGCTCGAGCCGCTCCAACTCGATCCGCAGACACGCGTCGTTACCGAGGTGGGAGGGCTACTCCTGTTTTCTGCCGCCCACGTGCATTCCACGGTACCGAATACCTCGGGCGCAACCCGTTTCAGCATCGACTTCCGTACGGTTCACACGAACGAACTGCCGAATAACGGCGGGGCACCGAATGTTGACAGTGCCTGCACGGGCACGACGATTCGCGACTACCTGCGGGCCTCGGACCTGGAGCATGTTCCCGAAGAGATTTGCGATTACTACGAAAATAACGTCACCAACGTTCCACAGTTCCCGACGGTTCCCGCACAGGCCGCACCGACGACTGCTGCTACCGACCACCCCGCGACCGAGTCCTTTACCAACCAGTAAGACCTATTTGTAATTCAAGAGCGATTCACGAACGACATTTCAAACCTAGACAACGAACTTCATAAACCCAACTCACTACGTAAGACCCGTCCACCTTTTAAGCAGAGATAAGCGAGACGAATTATGACCCAGAATTTTGCTGACGTTACCGCCACGTCCACGACGCCCGTTGTTGTTCCTGCCGCGACTGCCAACACGCCGGAGGCCAAAGGTGGCTGCCGCTTCTGTGGCACGCCGCTCGTCCACTCGGTGGTCGATCTCGGCAAGTCGCCCCTGTGCGAGAACTTCTTGACCAAGGATCAATTGATAGAAGTCGAGCCGTTTTACCCGCTGCACGCCTTCGTTTGCGATCAGTGTTACCTGGTGCAGGTCGAAGAGTACGTTCATGGTAAGGAGATCTTCTGCGGCGAGTACGCCTACTTCTCCTCCTACTCCGACTCCTGGCTCCGTCACGCAGCCCGTTACGTCGATATGATCACGGATCGTTTCGCCCTGAACGAGAGCCATCACGTGGTCGAGTTGGCCAGCAACGACGGCTATCTGCTGAAGAACTTCGTCGACAAGGGAATTCCTTGCACGGGCATCGAGCCGGCCGACAACGTCGCCGCCGTGGCGATTGAGAAGGGCGTGCCGACCGTCGTGAAGTACTTTGGTGTCGAAACCGCCAAGGAACTGGTCGCCGACGGTCTGCGTCCGAATCTGATGATCGCCAACAATGTGTTGGCCCACGTGCCAGACCTTAACGACTTCGTGGCGGGCATCAAGATCCTGCTGGCCGAAGAAGGTGTGATGACGGTCGAGTTCCCGCAGCTGCAATGCCAGATCGAAGGCAACCAATTCGACTCGATCTATCAAGAGCACTACTGCTACTTCTCGCTGCACTCGCTGCTGCAAGTCTTCGCCCACCACGGGCTGACGATCTTCGATGTCGAAGAGATTCCGACCCACGGCGGCTCGCAGCGAATCTTCATTCGCCACACCGAAGACGAAGGCAAGCCGGTCAGCGAGAATGTAACGCGAATTCATCAGCGTGAACTCGACGCCGGTTTGACCGATCTTGAGACGTATCGTGCCTTCGCCGAGCGAACCTCCGGTGTGAAGCGAGACTTGCTTGAGTTCCTTATCAACGCCAAGCGCGAAGGCAAGCAGGTTGCCGGTTACGGAGCCCCCGGTAAGGGCAATACGATGCTCAATTACTGCGGCATCCGTACCGACCTGCTGGAGTACGTCGTCGATCGGAATACCTACAAGCACGACAAGTTCCTGCCGGGCACGCACATTCCTGTGTTCGCCACGGAGAAGTTGGCCGAGACCAAGCCGGACTACATTCTGATCATGCCTTGGAACCTGAAGAAGGAGCTGACCGAGCAGCTGGAATATACCCGCGAGTGGGGAGCCAAGCTGGTCGTGGCGGTCCCTGAGCTGCTGGTCTTTTAAGAAAACAGGAAGTTGAATCCATGACGTGATGTCGTCGGAATCGTCCGGCGGCATCACGCCAATTCACCGATCGAACCCAGTGTACCAATCGAACAAGGAACGTTAGCGATGAAGGTCGTACTATTTTGCGGCGGATTTGGGATGCGGATGCGCGAGTATTCCGAATCGATCCCCAAACCGATGGTGCAGATTGGGTATCGTCCCATCCTTTGGCATATCATGAAGTACTACGCCCACTTCGGGCACAAGGACTTCGTCTTGTGTTTGGGTTGGCAGGCGAACGTGATCAAGGAATACTTCCTGAATTACGACGAGTGCATCTCAAACGACTTCGTGCTCTCTTCGGGCGGGAAGTCGGTCACGCTGCTCGACAGCGACATTCAGGATTGGAAGATCACCTTCGTCGATACCGGCACGACCTCGAGCATTGGGCAGCGTCTCAAGGCAGTCGAGCCACATTTGGCCGGCGAGAAGATCTTCTTGGCCAACTACACCGATGGGCTGTCCGATGTGCACTTGCCGAATGTGATTGACACCTTGCACCAGCACAACGCGGTGGCGTCATTCTTGTCGGTCAAGCCGCGGCAGAGCTTTCACGCCATCAACGTCGATCCGGGCGGGCAGGTCCAAGGCATCGCACCGATCGAGAAATCGGACGTCTGGATGAACGGTGGATTCTTCGCCTTCCGTCAGGAGATCTTCAAGTACCTGCACGAAGGAGAGGAGCTGGTCAACGAGCCGTTCCATCGCTTGATTGGCCAGGGCCGCCTCAGCACCTACAAGCACGAAGGCTTTTGGAGCTGCATGGACACCTTCAAAGAGAAGCAGTGTCTCGATGACATGTACGCTCGCGGCGAAGCCAAGTGGGAGGTATGGAATCCAGAACAGGCCAATCGAGTTGAAGAACCGGCTGAGCCGATGCGCGAACGACGAGCCAGCAGCCGACCGGTACCGGTCGTTGACTACGACAATTCGACGGCGAGCGAAACACAGTACGTCCCGGAATAGAACCGCCAACGTACCGAAGACGACACGACTATGAATGTGCAATTCGACAACGTGAACACCGTGCTCTGCTTGGGCAGCCACGCCGACGACATCGAGATCGGCTGTGGTGGTACCATCTTGCGGTTGCTCGAGTTGAATCCACAGCTGACCGTCTATTGGGTCGTTTTGAGCGGTTCGGACGTTCGTGCCGGGGAAGCTCGACGCAGTGCCGAGCGATTCTTAGAGGAAGCGGCGGAGTCGCGTATCATCACCAAGTCGTTTCGTGACAGCTTCTTCCCCTACTGTGGCGAAGAGATCAAGGAGTTCTTCTTTGAGCTACAAAGTCAGGTGTCGCCTGACTTGATTCTCACCCACCGCCGTGAGGACATGCACCAGGATCATCGCGTTGTGTCGGAGTTGACTTGGAATACGTTCCGCCGACACCAGATTCTGGAGTACGAGATTCCCAAGTACGAAGGGGATCTCGGTACGCCCAATGTCTTTGTGCCGCTCTCTCAAGCCACGGCTCAAGAAAAGGTCGATGCGATCGTGGAGAGTTTTCCGAGCCAGGCGGACAAGCCCTGGTTTACCGCGGATACCTTTTGGTCGTTAATGAGAATTCGCGGCATCGAAGCGAACGCCGATAGCCAGTTCGCCGAAGGGCTCTACTGCCGCAAGATGTCGATTCTGACCACTGGCAGCGGACCTGCTCAGACAGCTGCCGCGACCTCTTTTTCGGCCGATTCTTTGGCCAATGCCGCCGGGTCGGTGTCGTAAATCAGGTACCAGGCGTCTAGCACCGTGCCTGCCGGTTTCCGCGAAGCCATCGGTAGCTTGCTTGTGGCCGGCCTAGCGTGTCAAGCATGCGTATGCACCGCGCTTTTTTGGCATCGCCTCTACTCAAACGTCGCCAGCCGCTTGCCTTCGCGATCCCACACGTAGACTGCGCCGTTGTGGCCGCCGGCGGCAATCGTTGTGCCCTCGCCGTCAGTGGCAATGGAGTAAATAAAGCCGGCTGGTCCGTCGTACCGCTTGCCGCCACCACCGTTGTAGTCCCAGCGGCTGACCGCGCCGTCGGCCGTGCTGACGACAAAGTTGCCGCTATTTCCGAGGAAGCGAATGCCGGTCACCTCCTTGTCGCCGAATCGCTTGACCGATTTGTGCTCGTTGCCGGTTTTGAAGTTCCAGACGCGGACCATGTTGTCGGCCCCACTGCTGGCCAATACGCGGTTGTCGTAGCGCCAGCTGACGCCGAGCACGTGATTCGTGTGATATTCGAACGAAGCAACCTGCTCGCCATCGTTCACGCGAAAGACCCTGAGTGTGCGATCGGCACTACCGGAGGCGAGGTAGACGCCGTCGCGTGAGAATTCCAGGCCGAGCACCGCGTCGCTATGGGCTGTCTTGAATTCGCGAACGAGCCGGCCGGTCGCCACGTCCCACAGCTTGAGTTCGCCGCTTCGCGCTGGCATGCCGCTGCCGGTCGCCAGTAACTTGCCATCGGGGCTGAAGGCGAGTGCCGTGACCCGATCGGCAAGCGTCGATTTAGGTTGGGTGTCTGCTTCGGTAGTTGTGCCAGGCACGGCCGAGCCAATTGTCCGCTTCAGTATCCAGCTGCCGGTCTGCCAATCCTGCACCGGCGTGTCGTCGGCAAAGCGAACCGTGAGTCGACCGTTAGGACGAAAAATGATGGATTCAATCTCGCTGGTTTCGCCGGTGGCAATTCGATCGATGGGCGACCCGGTTGAGAGAGCGAAGGTGTGGATCGTTCCAGCTGCGTCCGCGGCGGCGATTGTATTACCGTCGAGAGAGAAGGCCACGAAGGTAAACGGCTTCACGGCGGACGTGACAGCGTTTTCAGCCGCTTCTAGTTGTTTCTTGAGCTCGGCTACCTCGGCCTGTTTGTCGGTGATCGCCTGTTCGGCGAGAGCGACCGCGGCGGTCAGATCCTTGAGGTCGGTCGCGCGAAACGCCAAGGTTTCGACCGCCTTCTGGTACTTCTCCTCGGTCGGCTTCGTGCCAGCTGCGATCAATTCTTCAAGTTGAGTCGAAAGGCTTTTCACCTTCTGCTCGGCCCGCTTCAGCGTGGCGCCCACCTGTTTGCGATCGTACTGCAGCCAGCCGACCTGACGCAGAGCCACGGCCACAGTTCGTTTAACGGTGGTGACCGTTCGGCGTTCGATCTCGCTCGTGGCGAGCCGGAGACGCTGCTGCTTCGACTTGGAGTCGAGCAGTCGCAGGCTGCCGTCCTTTCCGATTGCGGCGATCGCGTCTCCTTCGCGGAACGCTCTGGCAAACACCGCGGGCGTATCGAGTTGGTATTGCGACTGGAGATGAGTCAGATTGAATTCATCGTGCGACTCGAGGCGTTTCTCATCGGTCCCATCGATTTGATGCGGCGCCAGTCGTCGCCATAGCTTCACGTTGCGGTAACCACCGGAGGCGATCGTCTGACCGTCGCTACTGGCGGCCAGCGCCTGTACGCTGTCGATATGAGCGGGCGGGTTGGCGGCAGTTCTGGTGCGGGAGTGGGTACCGCTTGACGCGGCGCCGCCAGGATAGTCTTTAAGTGCCGGATCGCGAAGCGTTGCCACCTGACGGGCGGTCGGCACGTGATAAACCTGAATCTGGTTGGCTCGCCCGGCCGCTACAAAGTCTCCGTGCTCCGTCATGGTCACGGCATACACCGGGTGAAGCGTCTTTGGTGGCAGTGACAGTTTCGCCGGAGCGTCGGTCGTCGCCTCTCCGCTGGCACCCTGATCGATCCATAGTTTCAACAGACCGAGTTCTTGCGGTGTGAGGTTCTTGGCGCGAACGTCGTTTCCTTCCGGCGGCATGATTGGTTCGTCGCGATGTGTGGCCACCGCGAGCAGCAGGCTGGCGTCCGCGTCGCCAGGAACCAAGGCTGGACCAGAGTCACCACCGAGCTTCATCGCCTGCGGCGTTTCCAGGTTCAACTCGGCCGCCGCGTCACTGGCGTTGTGACAGGCGAGACAATTCCGCCGCAAAATCGGCAGTACTTCTGAAGCGAACGAGACCGGCTCGGATCGCGTTAGCTTGCCGACGGTGATCGGGCTGCCTTCTTCGTCTTCGGTGTCGGCGTCGGCGACGCTACTCGGTAGCGTGAAGCTGCAAGTAAGCAGTGCCGAGAGAAGGAGGAGGCTCAGGGTGTGAAAGCGAACGGTCATGGATGCTTGTCAAAAGTGGCGTTAAGTATTATTTGCCGGCGACGGTTGCCGATTTCTCGGCCTCGGGTGCGACGACCGAGAGTGTGAACGAGGATCGCTCGGTCAGGTTCAAATTGCCGTGGCGAACTTGGGCTTGGACTTCGCATTCGTAATCGCCGGCTGCGGCGTTCTCGTCAACCCGAACGACCAGTTCGGTCGCGGTCTTGTCGGCCGAGAGGAGAACCTGCTCTGCCGAAACGCCATCCTTCGCGGCGAGTTTTAAGGTGACCGGGCCGCCGAAGCCGAACCGCCGCTCGATGTTTACCGGCAGCTTGAACTCTTGGCCGCGCTCAACAGCTTGGGTTCCACTCTCGACTTGCAGCTTCAGCGGTGTGGGGTGAATGCGAATGTGAATCGGCTTGGACATGATGCCGAACTGAGTCTTCTCGCTGGGGCTGGCAGCTTGAGCCTTCTCAAGTCGGCGACTCGTTTTTTCCTTCGACTTCTCGGCAATCTGCAGTTTTGTGGCCAAGTACCGCTGCTGGTCGCGGGCGTCTTTCTTTGCCGCTTCACTTGCCGGCGGCTCGCCAGAACGGGCGACCTTGAGTTGTTCGCCAAGCGCCTTGATTTGCTGCTCGAGCTTTTTTAGTTCCGACTTGGCGGCGTCGATCTCGGCCGCATGTCGTACGAACTCAAACTGTCCGGTACCTCGTAGATAGAAGGTGTAGGTGCCGGCGGGAATCGGACGGTTGCGAAATGTCAGGTCGAACATCTCCTTGTCGCCGGAAACCCGTTTGGGATCGAGCTTGAGTTGGCGGGGCAATCCTTCCGGCACGACTTCTACGTCTCCTTTGAAGGAGCCACGCCGCGTCAATGTGAAGGGGACCGGCAGGCGGCTGCCGAGCGAGGATTCCAGGACTGTGTCGATATCGTGGGCCACGGTGGCAGGTGTCTGTTCGCCTTCAATCACCGAAAGCCAGATGCCGTCGGTCGTTCGCGAGAGGGGCGGGAACTGGAGCGGTGATTCCGTGCTGTTGATCAGGGCGGTCGTGCGAGCCTCGCGCGTGACCGGCTTTCCGTCGATAGTGCCGTGTCCGACGATCCGAATCGGCACGGCCGCTGCCTTTGCGCCTTCGGAAACGTTGAATACCAGTGACGTCATCAACGCTCCGCCGCCGAGTTTGGCTCCTTCGCAAGTGACGCCTGGCGGAAGTCCTTCGGTCGTGATGCGAATGTCGCCATCGAAACCGGCTTCCCGAAAGACGTGTACGTTGACCGCCTCGGCACTTCCTTGTCGCAGGACGAGCGAGGCCATGTGAATCTTCCCAGTGGTGCGGCGGCGATACGGATCGCAGTGGGCGACGAGTCGGAAATCGGGGTCGCGGCGGCGAATTCGCAGCCGGTAGCTCATCCGCGGATCGCCGCGCGTGGGCGAGTAAACATCGCGGATCATGATTCGGTAAGTGGCGCCTGCCTTGGTTTTGATCGCGAAGGACGGATCGCGATGACGGAATTCGTAGGTTGGCACGCGGTCGACATAGACGTTCATGTCGTCCTGGTTCTTGATCTGGCGCGTCTTCTCGTTGCCGGACTCGTCGTAGGTGACTTCTAGAACGCGAATCGTCGGGTCGGCGTTGCGGAGCGCACGGCTCGAAAGAACATCGATCCACAGCGTTTCATCCGCGGTCGCGCGAAACGTGTACCAGTCGGTGTCGCCAGCCGTGGCGAACTGACCAGCTACGGAGCCGGGGACGGTGATGTCTTGGACTTGATCCGCGGCGTTGTTCGGTTCCTCTTCGGTCTGCACAGGAAAACGACTGCGGCCGAACATGACCGTGTTGGTGTTGCCGAGCAGTGAGTGCAGGCTTAGCGGGTAGCTGTCGACCATAGCACTCGCGGCGGCCACGAACGATCGCGGGGCGTTCGTGTCGTCTTGATTCGGGATGTCGAGTTGTACGGTGGCCTTCTGGAGCGGAGCAAGTACCGCCGCGGAAGAGGCATCCGCGTTTTCGGCCGCCGGTTCTCCGCCGGGTAAGTGGTATCCGTAGACGGTGAACTTACCGCGGGTGCCGGGGACTGCGGCCGGGGGAAAAATCGATTCCACATAGGGGGCCGTATTGAATGACAGGCGATAGAAGTAGTCGTCGCCGCCGCGATAGAGAAAATCGTAGATCTCAAGCGTGTACTCCCCGTCGGCCGGAATGCTTAGCGGCATGACTGGGTCGTACGCCTCGGTGTCTCGCACGCGGGCGATCTGCTTGCCAGCGGCGTCGTAGAGCACCAGCGTGGCGTCGATTCGCGAGTCGATGCGAGCGGCCGAGCAGTTGATGACGATCTTGTCACCACGCTTCGCCTGAAAGCGATAATAGTCGGCACCACTGGCAGGCACGCGACCATTGACCGTACTTCCCATATTGACCAAGGCGGCCGCGTCACGACTGCGATGTTTTGCTGCTTCCAGATCGAGCGAGTGGATTGCCTCGTCGAGGCGACCGACGACGAATGTTCGCGGATTGCTGACGCCGAAGCGGCCGACTGTGCGAACGTCGTACTTTCCTTCCGGCACGTCAGCCGAAAGCGTCACGTCGTACTCAAGCAGCGCCGGCGGACGTTGGCCTGGCTTGAGTCGCGGCAGGGCAAGAGCCGGTTTGGCCGTAATACCGGGATGCGAAAAGTGGAGACGGTCGACTTCTTCCAGGTTCTCACCTGCGAGACGCACGCGGACCGTGGTGCCGGTCTTTCCTCCTGGCGGAAACACGGCGGTCAAATACGTGGTCGGCAACAGTGGTCGCTTCTCTTGGGCGGTGGCGATCACTGGCAGCAGCATCGCGAATAAGAGAGCCGTGAAGAGAAACGACAATGCGCGTTGCAGGTCAACGTGTTTCGAGGTGAACGTCATCGTGGAAGAGGGGGCGTTAATCAAAATGGGTCGATTCTAGCGTGTGGCGAGTTGGCCGATGCGTCGGGCTTGGCAAACGTGGCAGGCCTGGCAGTGGCCCTGAATGCCTGGCGGCCCAATGCACCTTAATGCCCAAATCATCCTAATGATTGAACAGAAACTCTTTGGTGTTGAGGATCACTGTGATTAAATCCTCGTAAGCAACTCGCGTGTCTTTCGGTCGTGCTTCGATGTACTCGACCGCGGCGGCCAATTCGTCCTTGGTCGGTTGGCGGGAATAGGCGGCCATGTAGAGCTTGCGAACTCGCTGCTCGTGCGATTGCTTTTTGGAATCGGCGGCGCGCAGGATCCCTTCCCCAACCTTCTTCAAGATCTCGTCCGAGTTCAGCAGGTGCAGGCTTTGGGCCAGCGTGGCATCGCCAGAGCGTTCGCACTCACAGGCACTATTGCCTTCGGGGCGACCAAACACGGTGAGAAAATACGAGTCGGTTTGGAACTCCGGTAACTGCACGGCTCGGGTGCCGGCCAGTGTTCCCTCGAACTTTGTCGCCGAGTCGGTCACCACGTCGATCGCATCGGATAGAACCTCTGCCGAGAGGCGACGAGGATAGAACCGCGAGTAGCTCTGTTTGTCGTTTTGATTGAAGGCATTCGGCACGGCGCTCAGCTGATAAACCTTCGACGTGCAAATTGTGCGAATTAAGTCCTTGAGGTCGTAGCCGCCGTGGCTGAAGTGCTTGGCCATCGCACTCAAGAGGTCCGGATTGGTTGGCGGGTTGGTCACCCGTAGATCATCTTCCGGCTCGACCAGACCGCGACCGAGGAAGTGTTTCCAGTAGCGATTGACCAGCGAATGGGCGAAGAACGGGTTGTCTTGGGCCGTCATCCAGGCGGCGAGCTGCATGCGCGGATCGTCGTCCTGATCGATCTCAAACTCTTCGCCCCCGAGACCGGTTGGCTTGACGCTTTCCCCGGAACGGGGATTCACAGCGCTCGCATTGCCGGGTCGATGGAAAATATTCGATTGGCCTGGCTCGGCTCGCGACGGCTTGCGCCCGATGCGAGAGAAGAAGGCCGCCATGCCGTAGTAGTCGCGTTGGCTCCACTTCTCGAAAGGATGGTGATGACAACGGGCGCACTGAATTCGCTGTCCGAGGAAAATCTGAGCGGCATCTTCGACGATGTCGTCTTGTTTCTTTACCTGGTGATACCAAGTCACGGTCGGGTCGCGACCGGCCGCTCCGCTGGCGGTCAGGATCTCCGTAACGAACTTGTCGTACGGTTTGTTCTCTAAGAAGCTCTTGCGAATCCAGGCGTGCAGGGCGTAGGTCGTACGGCCGGAGGTCTCTTCGTCACCGCGGTTGCGAAGCAGGGCACTCCACTTGTTGGCGAAGTAGTCGGCGTAGTCGCCGCTGGCCAAAAGCGTATCAACCCATTTGGTCCGCTTCTCGGGATCGGTGTCGGCCACGAACTTTCGAGTTTCTTCCTGGCTCGGCAGCCGACCGGCAATGTCGATCGTGACGCGGCGCAGGAATTCGTGGTCGCTGCAAAGCTCCGAAGGCGGCAGACCGAGCTCTTTGAGCTGCTGAAAAACCAACTCATCAATAAAATTGTTGGCCGCCGGCATTTCTTCGGCTGCCGCACCCAAGGGGAGCGTTGCTTGGAACACGGCCACCTGCGATTGGTAGCGAGCCATCACGGCTCCCTTGCCAGGCAGGTGGGTTGTTTTTACCAGGCCTTGTTCATCGACGCTGGCCAGGTCGCGATTGGCCGACTCGAATTGCGCTAGGCGGGTGACGTCTTGGTTTGTGCCATCACTGTAGTGAGCGATCACAGAGAGTTGCTGTTCGGATTCTAGATCCAGAATTCGCCGCGAGGGGACGACCTCGACGTGGGTGATGGTTGGTTCTTCTTCACCAGCGAAGACGGCCCCTTCGGCGATCCAGCGGACCATCGTTCGGTAGGCGGGCGAGTCGACCGCCAGACGGGCACCGCCGGAATGTGGAACGATGCCGCTCGCCTTTTGCACGAGCAGGCTCCGCTCGGGCGCGGCAGGAAAGAGTCGCCGTCCGCGCGATTCCTTCAGCAGGTGTTCGTAGTCTTCTTGCGGTTCGAAGCCGAGCAGCGAAAGCTGAAAACCGTTTTGACCGCCGGCCTTGCCGTGACACCCGCCGGAGTTGCAGCCGAGTTTCGTAAACACCGGCACAACCTGATTTTGAAAGTTCACGGCCGCCGGATCGACCAGACCGGCGACTTCGATCGTGGCCTCGGTCGTTTGTCCCGCATGGCTGACCTGAACCGTGGCGGTTCCTTCACCAAGCGGAGATACCCAACCGGTTGTGGATATGTCGACCAACTCGGGCGTGGCCGCCGTGCTGTACTTGGCGGTGTGGGTCAGATCGCGGAGTTGGCCAGACGAATAGTGACCGGTGACGATCAGTTGGAGCGAGGCGTCCGGGCCGACGAGTTTTAGCGAGGCGCCACCGCTGACCTGTTCGATAGAGATCGACTCCAGGCGGCCAGGATCGCCAAGCCCGCGTGGCTTGGTGATGTCCGCGGCCGGTGCCAGGGGAAGTTTCGAACGATTAGCCGCCGTGGTGTTGGCGGCGATGAGCTTGTCCGTTGGTTCTTCCGCAGAAAGCTGGCTGCCCGTTCCGAACAGCAGGGTGAAGATGGCAAACAGCCGAGTGGCGCGCAACATTGCGCTCTGGCGGCGCGGCGGCGCAGGTTGTGTGAATCGAATTGTCATGTCGGCGAATTACTTGTTGTTCGGACGCTCTTTCGGCGTCCACTCATTCTAGTTCGACCGGTCCTGTCGAATTGAAACAGGGGGCTTAACTGAGACCGGGAATCGGCTTCCCGGCCAACAGGGCCCTGCGAACTTCTATCGATACGTTGGGGTCGGTCTTCACGGCTTCCAGGTCGAGCACGTTCGACATCACAGTCGCCAGCAGGTCGGCACTGGTCACCGGGCGGGTGGCCGGTTCGCCACCGTCGCGGGTTGATTCGCCGATCACCTGACCGCTAGTCACGCCGCCGCCATAGAACATCAGCGGGGTGAGTCGTCCCCAATGTCCTCGTCCACCGCGGGAGTCGAGCCGGGGCATGCGTCCCATCTCGCCGGTCGCGGCGAGCATGATCTTGTCGCTGAGACCGCGGTTCTCGACGTCTTCGATAAAGGCCGACACCGCATGATCGAACGGCCCGCCCACCAGGTCCATACCGCGGGTCAGTTCCAGGTTGTTCACGTCGGAATGCATGTCCCAGACGAAGGCGGTATTGATCGTCACGAAACCGCAGCCGGCCTCGCAGAGTCTTCGAGCCAGCAGCAACAACTTGCCAAGCGAGTTGGCGTGCGCGTGGTAGTGCTCGCGGTTGTCCTTGTCGTTCCAGGCAGCCGTCTTTACGAGGTGGCTGGTGTCGTAGCGGGCGATCGTGCGGGGATCTTCCTTGGAGAGATCGAAGGCATCGGCCACCCCACCCATCAGTGCATCGAACGCCTGTTGCTGGAACTTGTCGGTGGCGTCCATTGCCCCTTTGGCGTCGGCTTGCCGCTTGATCTGATCGAGTCGGGCCAGCAGTGTGCGTCGATCGTCGAGTCGTTGGCGCGAGAGCTTGAGTCGCATGTTGTCGAGCGACTCATTGCCAGCGCCTGGCACAAACGGCGTGACTCCCGCGCCCAGGTCTCCGGTTGCGGCGAACTTGCCAAATTCGTTGTTGGCGGCCGGACCGTCGGGATGGACGGCGTTTGGAAACAGCATCACGTTTCGCGGCAGGCCATTGCGGGGGTCGGTGGCGCCGGCGATGTGCGAGTAGAGCGAACCGATGTTGGCGTCGAGCGTTTCTTTGCAGACGATCGGTTGCAGTTCGTGATTGGCACTGCCACTCTGGAACGAACGGACAATCGCCATGCGGTCCATATGGCGGGCGAGCTTGGTGAAGGTGCCGCCGAAGGTCACGCCGGGAACGGTGGTCTTGGTCTCGCCGGTCGCGCTGCGAATCTCTGGCGAGGCGTCCATCTTGGGGTCGAACGTCTCGAACTGCGACGGACCGCCATGTTGGAAGAGAAAGATGACCGACTTGCCCGTCGTCTTTGAGGAGAGCGGGTTGGTGCCGGTCTCCGCCGCGATGGCGCGGGCGGCCAAAAGCTCCGGCAGAGTCATGCCACCGAGACCGAGAGCGCCGATACGCAAGAAGTCGCGTCGCGAACAGCCGCCCAGGTTGTCGACGATCGATAGCATGGTGGTTTCGGTCTGCTTTATGTCAACTCTTTAATCACTTCGCGATGTTCGACGAGATGCTGTGGGCGACCTTGGGGATCGTCGACCGTGACCGTGTCAAGGTTGATGCCCATGTTGCGGTAAATCGTGGCCAGCACCTGTTGCGGGTGAATCGGTCGTTCGATGGGCACCGCCGCGCGATCGTCCGTGGCACCGATCACCTGTCCGTTGTTCATTCCACCGCCGGCTAGTAGTGCGAAGTTGGCGTTCGGCCAGTGATCGCGTCCAGCACGTTCGTTGATCTCCGGCGAGCGGCCAAACTCGCCCCACACAACGACGGTAATATCTTTGTCGAGCCCGCGATCGTGAATGTCTTGAATCAAGGCCGAGAGACCCTGGTCGAGCATCGGCATATCTTCGCGAGCGCGTTTGAAGTTGTTGCTGTGCCAGTCCCAGCGGCTGAATGCCAGCGTCACGCAGCGGACCCCTGATTCTACCAGACGACGGGCTACCAGGAATTGGTCCATCAAACGCCACGGGCCGTCTGCCATTTTCTCGCGGGTGCCGTAACCGTAGCGAGCTCGCAGTTTGGGATCGGCCTTCTCCACGTCCAATGCGTCAAACAACTTGCTCGAGGCGAGCACGTCGAACGCGCGTTGGGTGTTTTGGTCGAAGCCTTCGAACTGCCCGGAGTTGTCGATGTCGCGGCGGAGCGAGTCGATTCTGCGGAGCAGGTCTTTGCGATCTCGCATTCTCGCCAGACTGATGTCGCTGTTGAGCAGCATGTTTCGCATGCCAGGCCCGTCGTTCGCGCGGAAGGCCGCGTGCTTGGCACCGAGCCAGGCCGGCTCACCAACGCTGCTCCATTTCTTGAAGATGGTGCTCGGCGAAAGACCCACAAATGGCGGCACCGCCGGATCGACCGAACCTTGGATCTTGGAGATGTACGAGCCGAGGCAGGGCTGGGCGTTGCGACCAACGCCAGGGTAGCCGGAGAAAATCTGATCGGGAGCGTGACCTCGGTCGACGCATCCCTTGAGCGAGCGGATGATCGTGAACTTGTCCATCATGCCTGCCAAAAGCGGCATGTGCTCGCAAATCTGAATGCCCGGTACGTTCGTGCTGATCGGCTTGAACTCGCCACGATACTCCGCCGGCGCGTTCGGCTTCATGTCGAACATGTCCTGGTGCGGAGGTCCGCCAGCCAGGTAGATCATGATCACGCCTTTGTGCCCCAGACCACCGGACGGCGGTACGGATGCTCCAGCGAGTGCAGGGGAGGGGCCGGCCGTGCGCGTAGCCTCTTCAGCCGCCAGCAGTTGTGGCAGTGCTAGTCCGCCCATCGCCAAAGAGCCGATGTGCAGGAAGTCCCGACGGCTAATCCCGTCGCAGAATTTCGATTGTTTCTTTCCAAGCAGTCTTAGCATGCAGCGTCGCCCAGGCAGCAAGTGTCTGCTGTCATTTTAGTGGAGTTTGAAGCGGGGGTGCCATCTTCAGCAGGGGTTGCCAAAGCAATGTTAGTCGGCACCAGTCGGTGTGGCGCAAAGCGCAAGTGGGTAAGAACTTAGCGAGGATAAATCAGGTGGTGGGCCATTAGGATAATCGGCACTCATCAGCCTGGTCAATCACATTTCACTTATGCGTGGCGTGTGAAATTGGCCTAAATCAGCGCATAACGCCGCATTTACCCGCCAATTAGGCCCAGAAACAAGGCCTAATTGGCGGAATGCACCATGTGGCCGTTACGAGTGCGAGCCAGCCAGGGATCGAGCACAGCCCGCAAATCGACCGCCTCGGATGTCTCTCGACCGGAGAAGAAGCGGAGTTCGAGCTGCTCGATCGTGGTTCCCAAACTGGAGCGATCGGCAGCGGAGAAAGAGAGTCGGGGGTCGGCATGCATCCGTTTGAGCATCACGACCAAACTGAACGGCGTCAGCTCCGTCGGCATTTGATAGGCGTGCTGCGAATCGGTTGCCGCTGGAGTGAGGAATCTTCGCAGTAGGAATCCGACCACCACGAGCACGGCGATGCCACCGGCGACCGCGAACATCCAAAGATTCGTCTTGGTGGTGAAACGCCCACCATCGAGCGGCACCACAGAGGCGACCGTCACGATGTCGGCATCAGCGTAACGTTCGTAACTTACTTCCGCCTTGTCGGCGGCGGTTGCCGTGGGAAAGGAAAACTCAGTTACGCTCTTGTCGCTTGGCAATTCCAGTTCGACAACCCAGCTGCGTCGCGAGACCGGTTGAATCTCCTCGCCTGTCGTGTCGAGCGATGCGACTTCTTGATCGTGGGCGATGATGTTCTTGATCGTTAGCCCGGAGAGATGCTCTTTGCCAACGTCGAGCATGTTGTCGAGGTCACCGATGATTCCCTTTCCGGTGGCGTCGATCTCCAGTCGCACCGACTCTTTATCGATTTCGCGATCGTCGAGCGTCTGTTTGATCTTTAGTTCGGCGACTCGTCGCGCCGGCGGCTGTGACGCACGACTGTTGACCAGCACGACTTGCGAACGCAGCGGCAAGATGACGGCGCCGTACTGATCAACAAAGTCGAGATCGACCTGGACCGGCGGAATACGATCGACCGAGGCATCTTTCGATCGAAGCACGACGTAGGCGAGCGGCGTCTCGCGCCAGCCGTCTCGTCCGAAACGGCGCGCATCGACCGTGGCTTGATGGAACAGCAAGGAGTCGATTTCAAATCGTTCAGTGAGCTTCTCGCGAAGTTCCTTTTCGATCAGCTCCTTTTTGTCGACCGCTTGTCCGGTGTACGGATCACGATAAGGCTGCAACAACTGGCGGAAGTCATTGCTCTCGCGGCCCACGGCGAGCGTACTGCGAAGCATCAGGTGGGCACCGAAAGGGCGACCATGTCCAACATCGGAGCTGCCGTCGACCACGAGCGTTAACTGAACTTCGCCGAGTAGATCGTCGTAGTAGCGAATTAACTTACGCGCTGACTCGCCAGAGGGATGATCGCCCAGCACGCGCAGCGACTGTTCTAGGTAGTGTCGTTTAAGCTGTCCGGGAATGTTGTGCAGCGAATTGCCAACGGCATTGCCAAACATTTCGAGATGCGCGGCGGCCGCTTTCTTACCCAAAGCTCCGATCGCCTTGGTGATGTTTCCAATTTGATCGGTGTCGGGGCGATCCTGCCGCGTCAGGTACGCCAGATCGCTAGCCCCCAACGAGGTGTTGAACCAGGAGGCGAATATGCTGATGTCGTATTGCGGGTCCTCGGCCGTGCTGAGGTGCTCGGCATAGAGCTCCGCCGCCTTAGCGTAGGCACCGAAGGCTCGATCGCGAATCGAGGTGTACGTCTTCAGGTCGACGTTCTGACCATACTGAAACTCGGCTTGATCGAAGTAGAGGGTCGCCAAGGAAGTATGTAGGCCAGGGTTGTCCGGCTGTTGGGCGAGTGCCGCGGTGAGCATTTCGATCATCAGATCGTATCCGCGACGTACTTCGGCAATCATCTGCTGGTCGGTCCGCCTTGTGCCAGCCTGCTCCTGCACCTGGTGTGCTCGCCACTGACGAGCCAACTTCTGACGGCCGGTCTGGGCCAGGTTGGCCAGGAATTCTGGCGGAAGGGATTCCAGCTTGCCGAGTGCACGCTCGATGTCCTTCTTGGCATAGACTTCGGCCCCGCTATGGCAGCTGTCAAAGGCGTTAATCAAGACATTCGCCGGCAGCGGCTCTTTGGATATCGTTTTCACTTCCTCGAGCAGCGCCGCGAGCTTGTCAATGTTTCGTACCTGTTGGGCACGGGTCAGGGATACGCCGCTATTGCCGTAGTACGTTTGGCCGGGATGGTGGGAACGTAAATGGTGCAGGTAGGGGCTAACGGAGCGACCACGATAGCTCTGTGAGTTGTAAATGTCGTGCGACCTACCGGAGCCGATTTGATTGGCCCAAGCGGATACGAAGCGACTGAGAATGACTTGCCCCAACTGGCGATCGGTCTGACTGATCTTTTTGACCAGAGCGAATGTCTGTTCCTTGTTGGCGGCGGTGGCGGCAATTTCACCGACCATGCGGCGAATCTTGTTCGCAATGTCTTTGTCGAGCAGATCACGCCACTGTTCCGCTGGCGAAATTGATAACATCGTTACGGGATCGATCGCCGGATACTCGCTATCGCTTGCATAATGGTCGAACATTTCCGGCGAGATCATCATCTCTTCGTCGTACATCGCCTGCCGTTGCATCATGGCCATTTGGTAGGCATTCATACCGGAGGAGTCGGCAAGCGTTCGTCCGGCTTCGCGAGCCCAAACCACGGCCATCAGTTGCAGCGGTTCTCGCCACTTTGCGGCATCGCGTCGGGCGGCTTCGACAAGTCGCGTACCGACCAAATGAATCGCCGTCATCGCTTCTAGTCGCGAATGCTGATCTTTCTGCAGGTAAGACATCTCACCTGTGGAGAGGACACTGGCCACGACCAGCAGGCCAAGGTCCGGTCGGTTCTCGAGAATCTCGTCGAGCCAGGCGTGGACGTACTCCTTCTTGAGTTGTGGCATCAAGGCCATGCAGCGACCGGCGGCGGCGAGTCGTTCCTCGGCAGTGGCATCTTCAAAGCCGAGTACTTCCTGGCAAAGCAGCCAGGCATTGATCGAGGGTTGCTCTCCAACCCCATTGCTTCCGATTCGCTGCAAAATCTCGGCATGCAGAAGAACCGCATCGACGTCCTTCTCAACAATCGCTTTTTCGACTGCCGGCATAAAACTGGCCGCGTCTTTGGTCATGCCAGCGGCGGCCAGCATGCGAGCGGCGGCCAGGCGACGTTTCGGATCGGCTCCGCCGAGTCGAGCGGTACCCGATTGAAGACGATCGAGTAGTGTCGAAGGGTTGTCGACATGTTTGCGGGAAGCCCGTAACAGCCCGCCAAGTTGTGCCAGTTGCGCATCGGTCAACGGCGCTGGAGCCGCGTCGGCGATCGCCAACACGTCGTCGGGTAGCACGATGCCGCCGGTCTTGCCCAGCAACAGCGCGAGCGTCAGGTTGTAGACGGTTCCTTGGATCGACTCGGGCAACGTTTCCAGGTGCTGTTTCACCGCGGGCCAGTCACCCTGAATGACTTGCCGCTGGTATTGCTGAGCCGCGAGCGTGTCTTTGTCGAGCGGAGGAGTGGCCGCTTGGGCCGTAGCGGCGTTGCTTTCGTCGGCCTCCTTCTCACCGCCGGTGGCGTCATTGTTCGAGGGTGACTGTTCTTTGCCGGCTTCCTTGGCGTTGGCTTTCTTTTCAGCAGCCGCCTTCTTAATCTCCGCAGTCGCCTGAGTCTTCATGGCCGCGCCGGGCGAGCGTTGTAGCTTTGGCAGGTTCACGTACTTCTGCAACAGCAGGGCGGCCCGTTGTTGTTCGGCGGCTTCGGCGGCGGCCTTCTTCGCGGCTTCCGCGTCGGCCGGGTTCGTGGCGCCTGGACTAACCGCATCTGTTTTTGCTGGGCCAAGCTGTTCCGCGAGCATCGCCATGATCTTGGCTTGAATTTCCGGCGGCAGGCTGCTGAAGTCGATATCCGAATACGTCATCTTGTTGGAGATGGATACCGTTTTTGTGGCCACGGGTGTGCTGCCGGAGGGGGCAAACCTCAGGTTCTCGCCGTCGAGGCCCTGCACGGTGGTTCCATTTGGCAACTGCAGAAATTCCTTCACCTCGGTCTTCTGAGTAGGTGTCGCCGGAACGACAGTGGGAGCCGGGATGGCTCTTGGTGGCGTCGACGGAGGAAGAGCGGGGAGCGGTTGGGTTGGTGGAGCTGGAGCCCGACCGGGCTGTGCGTCGGCAGTCGCAGGCACAATTGTCGACGCGATCACCACGCCAAGAACGAGTTGTAGCGGTGCCGCGTAGAACCGCTGGCTACGTTCGTCGTCACTCGTCTTCGCGCATTGTGTAGACAAGGGAAACCGGTTCATCGATTGGCGTGAAATGTTCATGGTCAATGCTCGTGGGCAGCGTAATGCTGGTTTCGTGTTAAACGTTGTTTGCCACCACGTTGGTGCGGGACGCAGTCGGCTTACGAGCCGCCCTCTTCCCGTTCGCTTGCGCCGGCTTTCTTGATTTCTTTCCGGCCGTCCTTCTTCTCTTTCTTTTTCTTGTTTTGCTTCTTTTCGTCCTTATTCTCTTTCTTTTTCTTTTTGCCGTCGCTCTGGCAGCGGCTCTGGCACTGCTTCCGCTTCCTCTGGCTGAGGCTCTTGCAGTTCTTGGGGCAATTCTTTGGGGGTGGTTGGGCCAGCAGCGTACTGAGGTCCATCTGCTCTAAGCGGATGGTTGCTTCCAGATTCTTGTCGACACTCTCCAGAACCGAGGCGTCGCGGATCTGTCCCGTCTCGGCCAGTAGCCGAAACTGTTGACGGGCTCGTTCCGCTTCCGGTTTCCATTCCTCGGCTGTGGCACCTTCCATCCGCATCAGCCAGGCCGCGTAGTAGCTGGCCGCTGCCAGTTCGCTACGAGCGGCTGCCATCAGAGCCGGGGCCGTCGACTTGTCTTCTTCCATCTCCGCAATCACATCGATAAGTTGCTCCTGGCCCGGAATCATCTCCCCGTTTTGAATGCGTGCCTTGGCGTGCGAAATCGACAGTCGCCGACGTTCGTGGACCGCTTCTTCTGGAAGCGCCTTGTGCGCCAGCTGGTACTGCTTGGCGGCCTCTTTCCAGTTGCCCGATGCCTCGGCCGACTCTGCCAACCGCCAGTGATCGCTTGCCTGATCGCGGGCCAGATCTGCCTGTCCGGGACCGTAGTGCCAAGCGAGCGCCGCTACCGGCAGCAGGATCCACAGCAAGGTCCAGGTTTTTTGCATCACGTTTCTCCTGCTGTTTCTCCAGACATCGCTTGCTTCCGTCGCAAATCTCGCGACACGTTAGGCGCTGGAGGTCACAACTGATTTTCGGTCTCTCTGATTCGTGGTGTCGCCAGAGTGCGGTTGCCCCGCTGGCACGGTTTGCTGTCGAGCAGTCGATTGATCGCGGGCGAAAACGTCGACCGGCTGGGCGGATTGCGGATGCCAGGCGGTTCCCCACCAGCCAAGCGCCACCGGCAAGAATGCCAAAACCGAAGCACTGATGCCGATCGCCCATAAGGCGGCGTCGCGCAGCTCGAAGGCTTCCGTGTCGATGGTCGAGAGCGAAGCGACGATCTTTCGTAGTCGCTCGGTCGGAAGGTGTTTTTCGTTGACGTCGTGGTAGCCGCCTCGCAGTCGCAGGGCGAGTTGTTCGAGTGAGCGGCCGTCTTGTCGTGAGGAGTGATCGTCGATCTGCTTGCCGCGATAACGATTGCCAACGCCCATCACCAGGCTGCTGGCATACGCGCGGGGTAGTTCCTTAATCTCTTCCGGTGGCAGCGTGTCGCCGTCGCTGATGATCACTAGCGTGGCCGATCGGGCGGGCCACTTCTTGGCAACTTCGGCCGCCACGTCGACGCAGCTATACATGTTGGTCTTGCCGGTCTCGAAGGCGTATTCCAACGGAAGGTCGTCGAGAATGTTAGTCACCACGTTCATGTCGACCGTGTCGATTACGACCGGACGGGCAGACGAATAGAAGGCCACAACACTGATTCGAGTTTGCGTGGCATCGAGCCGGTCGAGAATCGATCGCAGCACGTCCCGCCCTCGATCACCGCGAGGTTGTTTTCCGCCGGGACCGGCGTCCTCGAGTTTCATACTCGGCGAAACATCGATGCCGATGACTAGGTGATGCGGATTCTTGTTCGCGTCACGCGAACCGGCTAGTTCGTCCCAACTCGACGAGTCGATCTGCAGTAGCACGATCAGACTCCAACACAACAGGCCCAAGCTCAATACACGCAGCGGCGCCGCGGCCGCGGTCCAGGCGCGCGGGCGACTCGTTGGGCCGAACGCCAAATAGGCCAGGCGGCGGCATCGGCGCACGTGCAGATACTCGGCCACTGCCGCGATGAGTATCAACAAGATGGGAATGCCGTAGGTTACCATGGCGCAAATCGAACTCCGAATAACGTCAACTGACAAAGTCCCAGCAGGGCCAATCCAGTGAGTGCGAAGGGGCCGAAGGCGTCGACCTTCTGTCGGGCGGTCGGTTTTAGCTTGACGGGTTGCATCTCGTCGATTCGTTTGAAGACGGCGGTCAGGCCATCTGGATTGTTGGCGGCATAGACTTCCCCGCCGGTTGGACGGGCCAAGTCGTAGAGTTGCTGCGGGGGCGAACCTCGGCCGATGTGAATCGCGAACAATCGCACGTTGTCGACCAAAAGGTCTCCGGCGATGTCCCGCGCGGCGCTACCAAAGAGATCCGAACTCTCGCCATCGGAGAGCAGGATGATCATGCTGTCAGCCTTTTGGATCTCGCCCCCCTCAGGGTCTTCGCGTCGCTCAGCGAGTGTCTTGCGGGTGTAGCGAATCGCTTTGCCTATCCGCGTGCCTTGGAAGTGCGAAGGGAGTTCGCCCGGACGGACAAAGGGCGTGGCGCTGCGAATCGCCGAGAGGTCTTTTGTTAGCGGAGTCCAGCGCAACACGTCGGATCCAAACACCGTTAGCCCAAAGGCGTCGCCGCGGCGATGAGTCGTGAAGCGGTTGATCGCGTCCATCGCGCCGTCGTAGCGAGAACCTTCGCCGAACTCTCCGTTCATGCTGGTCGAAATATCGAGAACGAACTCGACGTTCGTCAGTCGTCGTTCCTGTTTGGGACTGTCGAGCCGGAGCGGGCGAGCGAGCACCACGATCGCAATCGCCAACAACAGCGGCGGCAAGAAGTTGGCCGCGTGGACCAGCCGCCGGAGCCAACGACCGTCGCCATGATGACCATGATCGAGCGGCATCGCCACCGGCGTGCCACGGCGCGTCAGCTCCCAAAAACAGAGCACCGCCGGCACCGCCAACATCAACAACAGCCAAGGATAGCCAAATGTCATGCGTGGGCCTCCTGCTGCTGGAGGCCGTTTCCGTTAATCGAAGACCGGCTGGTGAGCGGCTCGACGTCGATTGGCGCATGTTGGTGATAGGGCCGGAGGATTTCCGCCACGTCGACTTGGGACGCGAATCTCGGCGGACGGTGGAACCAGGTTTCCAGTTGCCCGAGCAGTTGACCGGCCTCTTCATGCTGCCGCATTTGCGCGAGAGCCTCGGACATCGTGCCGCCGCGAATGTTGAGCTCCTCGCGCCAGTAGGTCATCAACATCCGCTCAAGCTGCGACTTGCCGGTCACGGAGAGTTCACCATGCACGGCCGACTCGACCAACGGTCGCATCTGATCGGCCAATGTCGGTTCCGCCGCGGGGACAATCTTCGCGCGATCGCGGCCGCTTCCTACGCGGCGAACGATCCAAACGAGCAGCGGAATCGACCACACTATCGCCAGCACGACCAACAGCGTGCGATAGGGCCACGGACGGCCGAGCTCCGGCGCTGCGATCTGTTCCAATTCGCCGGCGTGTTCTTCAGGCAGCACGGAGAGCACGGTGACCGGCATTGCGGATTCGATTTCCGCGGGGCGACCATCGATCCGCACCAGGTGATCGCGCAAGTCGTACTTGCCTGCGCGGCGGCCGATGTACCGCAGTTCGTAGAGATAGGTCTCGCCGTCTTTGACCACATCGGCGATACGCAGCACGAGCGAGGCGTCGTCGTCGACCGGTGTCGCTTGCAGCGTCTTGTCTCGATAGCGGAACAGAAACTCGCCTTCGATACCGATGTTGGTTTTGACAAATACCCCGTTGTCGACGATGGATACGGTCGTCTTCGGAGAGTCTGAATTCGATGACTCCGTATCTGCCCAGGCCGCGCTCGACAGGATTGCCGAACTGATGCCACTGATGCCTACAACGATCACGATGATCACCACCACTGCGGCGATGTTACTTCGCCACACTCGTCGGCGACTCGTCGGCGTGTTTGGTGTGTGGCGATTCATGGCTATCGAACTGGCGGTTTATCGGGCATTGCGGTGCATCTGGCCGCGATTCATCATCAGCCGCCGCACGGCCGGAACAAACGGTTTGTCGGTCGAAAGATGGAGGTAGTCGATGCCGGCCCCTCGCAGGTCACGGTCGACCGATCGCTCTTCACCGAACCAGCGGGTGCGTCCGTGGGCCACGAATTGTCTTCCCGTCTCGGCTTCTTGGCCGCGAAAGATACCGCCGCCGGCGAGTCCTTGTTCGGCCGGGTCCTCCAGGTGCAAAACGATCATGTCGTGACGTTGGGCGACCTTCTTCACCGCGGCGATGGCGGCCGGATCGTGCAGATCGCTGATAGTGATCACCAAACTGCGAACCGGCAACAGCTCGCCGAGTTGTTCGAGTCTCTTCGCGAGTTGGGTCTTTTCGTCGAAACGGCGATGGCGAAGTTCATGCAGCCATTGAAACAGGCGCGCACGGGACAAGCTGGGCTGGAAGTGCAGGTCACGCTCGGCCGCGTCCAAAACACCAACGGGACTGAGCCGGGCCAGCGAAGCGATGCCGAGACCACCGGCTAACAGTGTGGCCAGTACATGTTTGCTGGTTGCCTGCGAACTAAAGGCCATCGACGCGGAGGTGTCGACCACAAGATAGACAGGCGTGCTCTTGAGTACCTCGTACTCTTTGACGTGGTAGCGACCGGTCCGCGCGGTGACGCGCCAATCGATGTCCTTGATCGGATCGCCCTGTGCAAAGGGGCGACTCTGAGCATAGTCGATACCAGAGCCGACATAGCGAGAGGGATCGGGGCCATAACGCAGGTCGTCGGCCAACTTGCGGACGGCGATCTCGAAGTCCTGTTCCGTCAGTTCGGCGGGGAGTTCACCAGGATGCATAGCGAGATTCAAGTTGTTAAGGATTGCACAACGTTGAGCGTGTTGCGCCCACGCTTCTTTACGCGAGCGATTCCAAGATCTCTTGCAGCACGTCGCGGCCCGTTAATCCTTGAGCCAGGGCGTTGTAGTTCAGTCGCATCCGATGCAGCAGCACGTCTTCGGCCAACTCAAACAGGTCGTCCGGAATCACGTGATCGCGATCGTGAATGTATGCGCGGGCTCGGGCCGCTGAGGTCAAGGCAATGCCGGCACGCGGACTGCAGCCGAGTTCGATGTGGGGGCACTCGCGGGTGCGGCGTACCAACTCCACGCAGTGCTCCACGAACACCGGGCTGACGTAGACCTCTTGCACTTGCGACATCGAGCGGGTCAGGTCGTCGGCCGAAGCAACCGGTTCGTCTTTGATCAGATCGAAGGCACTCTGCGGAACCGCTCCGTCGTCCGAGCGAGACAGTCCCAGCCCCAGATTCTGTTCGATGATGCGGACCTCGTCGGTGTGCCCGGGATACTCGAGCCGGTGACAGAGCATGAAGCGGTCAATCTGCGCTTCCGGCAGCTCGAACGTACCGGCCTGTTCCACCGGGTTCTGTGTGGCGATGACCAAGAACGGCGCAGGCAGGCTGAAGGTTTCCTTGCCGATCGTGGTGCGGCGTTCCTGCATCGCTTCGAGCAGCGCGGATTGAACCTTGGGGGCGGCCCGGTTGATTTCGTCCGCCAAGAGAAGGTTCGTAAAGATCGGACCCTTGTTGATGTGGAATTGTCCGGTCGCCTGATCGAGGACCTCACTGCCGAGGATGTCGGCCGGCAACAGATCGATGGTGAATTGCACGCGACCAAAGTCGAGGCTGATTGCTCGGGCCAGGGCACTGACCATCAGCGTCTTGGCCAAGCCGGGAACGCCTTGCAGCAGCAGATGCCCGCCGGTCAACAGGGCGATGAGCATTCGCTCGACGACCACATCCTGACCGACAACGACCTGGGCGACCTGGCTGCGAACGGCATCGACCAAGCCAGACTGTTCGCAGGCACCGGAGCGGGAGAGCGTCTCGTTTGCAGATGACGCGTCGGAAGTTGACGGATCTGCGGCAGACGTGTCAGTGGCAGACGATTCAAAACGAGATTGCGTGGTATGTTCCATGTTCATTCAGATCATCTCGAGTCTTGGAAAGCGGAGTTTCCGTGTCACGCCAGGCTGGCGTCAGCCGCGCTAACGTCCATGCTCCGTTGATATCCTCGGTCGGTTGAAAGAGACACTTCGTTTACGACTGCGCGACAAGAACCACCCTCGGCGACCTGTCGGTTCATCGCCTCCCGCACCGTTACCCCTTGCCGCCTTGATGTCGGCTGAGAAATTATTCGTTCTGTGGAACGAAGATATTGCCCTCATGAAGAATCATCTTATGCTGATTATACGCGCGGTGGCCAGCGGGGACAGTAATTTGGGAAGAAAAAGCGATTCTTCCCAGCAGCAGAGACAGCATTGGCCGTTCCAGCCTGCGAGGGCAGGGGATCTACGCAGGCGTTGCGGGAGGGGGGCTAACGCTTTTCTCAAAACGTTCTCCACCGCTGGCGTGTCAGAATTTTGTAGCGTTAGGGCTGTACCCTATGTCAAAATCTCATGCACGACGCGAGCATGTTCCACGCCGGTCAGCTTGGCGTCGAGACCTTGCACGGGATACGTAAATCGACTGTGGTCGATGCCCAGGCAGTGTAGGAACGTAGCGTGCATGTCGCGAACGTTGACCTGGTCTTGGGCGATGTTGTAACCAAAGTCGTCGGTCGCTCCGTAGGTCATACCGCCGCGGACGCCGCCACCGGCCATGCCGATCGTGTAGCTGCGTGGGTGATGATCACGGCCGTTGGAACCTTGCGTGTAGGCGGTGCGACCAAACTCGCCACCCCAGACGACGAGCGTATCGTCGAGCAGACCACGCATCTTCAGATCCATGATCAAGGCCGCACTCGGTTGGTCGGCCACCTTGGCCTGACGGCGAATGTTGCCCGGGATGTCGCCATGATGATCCCAGCCGGCGTGGAAGATCTGCACGAAACGAACACCCGCTTCTGCCAAGCGGCGAGCCAGCAGGCATTGGTAGGCATACGAACCCTGCTTCATCACGTCGGGACCGTACATGTCGAGAATGTGCTTCGGCTCGTCCGAGAAGTCGATCAACTGCGGGACCGAAGACTGCATCTTGTAGGCCATCTCAAACGCATCGATGCGGGCTTCAATCTCTGGATCGCCCACCTGTTGGTGCTTGAGGGCGTTGAGCTGGTTAACCGATGAAATGATTTGACCGCGGGTGGAATGATCCATGCCGTCCGGGTTGGACAGGAAGAGTACCGGGTCGCCGGTCGACTGAAACTGTACGCCTTGGTGCTTGGCCGGGAGAAAGCCGCTGTGCCAGTAACGGCTCAACAGTGGCTGCATCGTCAGCCCGCAATTCATCACGATATACGCGGGCAGGTCCTCGCACTCGGAACCGAGGCCGTAGTCGAGCCAGGAACCGACGGCCGGTCGACCTGGATTTTGCCGGCCGGTCTGCAAGAACGTCACGGCCGGATCGTGGTTGATCGGTTCGCTGTGAATCGACTTGATGAAGCACCAGTCGTCGGCCGTCTTGGCCATGTGGGGTAACTGGTCGGAGAACCACTGCCCGCTCTGGCCATGTTGGGCGAACTTGAACGGCGAACCGAACGACGGAAATCGCGACTGACTGCGGGTCATCAGCGTGACGCGCTGATTGCCAAGAATCGATTGGGGTACGTTCTTGCCGTGCTGTTCATTGAGCACCGGTTTGTAGTCGAACAGGTCGAGGTGCGACGGCCCACCTGCCTGGAATAAGTAAATGACCCGTTTGGCCTTGGGCGTGAAGTGCGGTCCCCCCAGGGCACCGTCGGTCGCAATGCCAGGGCCCGCGGGGCCGGCCTGCGAGGTCGCCTTGCCGGCGGCTGAGGCGGTTTGGCTGAGCAGTGCCGACGCGGCAATCGCACCGAAACCGGTGGCGGTTCGCGTGAGGAACTCACGTCGAGAGGCGCGTCGGGCGGAGTCGTTTGCAAAAGCAGCTTGGTGAGTATTCATGGCCGTGCTGGGGGCTGTGGCGGAGGTTCTTGTTATTAACGTCGTGGGCTGAGGATCGCGGAGGCGGTAGATCCTGCCCGATCACTCACGAGTAATCGCCTCGTCCGAGTTCAATAAAATATTGCCAATCGCGGTCCAGGTCGCTAACTCGACATCGTCGAGCCCGTCGGGCCGGGTGAAGTTGCCGGCGGACGAAATCTTGGCCGCCGCTTCGGCGTTCGATTGGAACTGGCCGGAGTGCGTGGCGTGGGCGGCTCGAATCACGGCAACTTCGGCGGCAATCGGCTTGCGACCCAGCGCCGCACGAAATGCCCAAGTGATTCGTCCTTCGAGATCGGCCGGACCTTCGAGCAGGACTCGCTGAGCAAACACGCGAGCCGCCTCGAAGTACTGCGGATCGTTGAGCGTGGTGAGCGCTTGTAGCGGTGTGTTCGTACGCGGTCTCGATGTTACGCATTCACTGCGATCGGGAGCATCGAAGATCACAAAGGCAGGGTAGGGGGTCGTGCGCCGCCAGAAGGTGTACATCCCACGGCGGTATCCGTCTTCGCCTTTGCTGACTTTCCAGGTCCAGCCACCGGTCTTGGCTTTGTAGTAGTCGGGCGGCTGATAGGGGTGAACCGGAGGGCCGCCGATCTTGGGGCTGAGCATGCCGGAAATGCGTAGCGAGGTGTCGCGAATCTCTTCGGCCGGAAGTCGGAAGCGAGGTGATCGCCAGAGGAGGAGATTGTCTGCATCGACTTTGTCGTGGCGACCATCGTTCACCGAACTCTGCTGGTACGTGGCCGACATGAGAATGGTTCTGAACAAGTTGCGCGTGTCCCAACCGGACTCGACATACTCCGTTGCCAGCCAGTCGAGTAGTTGGGGGTGCGTGGGGTAGCGGCCTTGCGTTCCAAAGTCGCCGACCGTTTCGACGATGCCGCGACCGAACAGCTGGGCCCAATATCGGTTGACCGTAACACGCGCGGTCAGCGGATGATCGGGATCGACCAACCACTTCGCCAAAGAGAGACGATTGCGCGGCGTATCGGTCGGTAGCGACGGAAGAATTGCCGGTACGTCGCGCTCGACTTGCTCACCACGAGTCTCAAAATTGCCGCGGATCAACAGATACGTCGGGCGGGGCTCGGCCATCTCGACGCTGATCATCTGCAGCGGAATCTGCTTGTTCAGTTCCGTCCGTTCTTTGACGGCAACGCCCAGTTCTTTGTTGACCTCGTCGAACAGTTCCCGCGTGTCGCGGTAAATGTACTGCACAAAGTAGGTCTTGAGTCGCTCGTTCTGTTCAGCGGTACGTTTCTCAGCGGCCTGCTTGGCAGCGATACGAACGTCGCGGGGAAGTTTCGTGTTGCCTGGGGCTTGCTTGATCCAGGCCAGCAGCGAAGTGGTCGCGAGATCGTCGGCTACCTCCGTTTTTTCTTCTTCAGTGGAGGCGGCCTTCTCTTCGGTCGTTTCTTTAGCGGCCGTTTCTTCTACAGCGGGCGTGTCTTCTACGGCTGGAGCATCCGGTTCCTGGTAATCGACCGTCGCCAGCTTGGAATCGATCAGCTCTTCCAGGCGAGCGATCGTGGCGTTTAGCTCGTCGCTCTTGGTCTTCTGTTCCGGACTGGGAACCTGCATCGTGGGTGGGACCGGTTTGTTGTGGAAACCGCCGGGGCCACCGGCTCCCACTTCTTCAAGGTTATTGAAGAACGCGAACAGCTGATAAAACTCTTTTTGCGAAATCGGATCGTACTTGTGGCTGTGGCATTCGCAGCAGTTGAGCGTCATGCCCAACCAGATTCGCCCCAGCGTCACGGTGCGATCGACCGCATAGCGGACCAGGAACTCTTCCGGGTCGGCACCACCTTCTTCATTAAAACGGCTGTTGCGATTGAAACCCGAGGCGATCTTCTGATCGATCGAGGGGTCCGGCAGCAGGTCACCAGCCAGCTGTTCGATCGTGAACTGATCGAACGGCATGTTGTCGTTGAACGCCTTGATCACCCAATCTCGCCACAGCCAGACCGGCCGCGTGGAGTCGAAGTGGTAACCGTTGGTGTCGCCGTAGCGAGCCAAGTCCATCCAGATGCGGGTTAGCTTCTCGCCGTAGTGCGGAGAGGCGAGCATGCGATCGACCATTCGCTCGTAAGCGCCAGGCGACTGGTCGGTCAGATACTCATTGAGTTCTTCGAGCGTGGGCGGCAGACCACGCATGTCGAGCGATACCCGGCGGATCAATGTCTCGCGAGAGGCACGCGGCGACGGTCGAATGCCGCGCTTTTCCATGGCGGCCAGCACAAAATGATCGATCTCGCTCTTCGCCCAATCGGTGTTTTCCACGGCCGGCGGGTCGCTTTGCAATGGTTTTAGAAAGGCCCAATGCTTGTCGTACTGAGCACCTTGGGCGATCCAGCGGCGGAGCGTTTCTTTTTCTTCTGCCGAAAGTGGTTTGCGAAACTCCGGCGGCGGCATCACTTCGTCTTCGTCGGCAGATTCAATTCGCTCGATCAGCAGACTGTCGTCCGGCTCGCCAGGCAAGATTGCTTCGCCGGCGCCGTCGCGATCGCTCAAGGCATTTTCTGGCAGGTCGAGTCGCAGGTCGCCTTCGACTGTTTCTGCATCGGGGCCGTGGCAGGCAAAGCACTTGCCTGAGAGGATCGGCCGCACGTCGCGATTGAAGTCGACGGAATCCTCCGCCAGCGCGCCGGCGGATGTGAGGACGAAGATCGCGAGACAGGCGAGAATACGAAAGATGGCCATAGTGTCAGCGGGCTGAGGGAGGTGGGAAAGTTGGTGGGCTCGTCGGGTAACTGCGAGGTGGGGGAGGGGTGATCGCAAGGCGGGAGGGAGGGACGATCACCAACTGAGATTTTACCTGAGAATGGAGGGAGGATCGATGCACCCGCAAAGGTAGCGATCGTGCGGCAGTGCTCGCCGTGAACCCAACAAAAAAGGCTCCACCGACGAATCGCTGGAACCTCTTCATGCTGAACGAGTTACAAGAAGCGGAGGGCAAGGGACTCGAACCCTCAACCCCTTGCGGGGCACCTGATTTCGAATCAGGCTGCTAGCCATTCGCGTACCCTCCGAATTTCCGCCCAGGCGACTGCCACGCTTGGGGTGAGAACCAGTCTCGACCCGCCTGCAGATCACCGCGCAAGAGGCCCACGAGCCACCGCGGCGGTTACCCCCATTTTTTCGACCAGGGGCGTCCCAGCAATTTACCGCAGGGCCTGCTGCCGCGCCAAGCACTCTGGCCGCTACGACCGGCATAGCCAACGTGTTGGCTCCTTCTTGCCGGGGGTTTTTCGCCGCCTGTCGCCCGGCTTTCGTTTGGCAAAACCCTGTTCTTGACCTAGATTTTCCGTGACCCATCGTGCGCTTCGAGTAGCGGCCGCATTTCGACCGCTACTCAAGACGCCCATTCTCAGCAACGATTATCTATGTCCGAGGGGGAAAAGCCGGCATGAACGACAATCGGATGGACATGAAGAAGGTCGAGTTGGGCGAAGCCCTCAACGAGCTCGAGCGACTCTCGGAAGCGGCCAAGCTGGTGGTTTCGCAGGTGATGACCCAAGAGCCTGTCTGCATCAGCGATGATACGACAGCACTCGATCTGGCGAATATGTTCCATACGAAGCGTTTCCGGCACCTGCTGGTTTGCGATACCGGAGGCCGGCTTGTCGGCCTGGTCAGCGATCGCGACCTCATCGGCTGCTTCTCGCCGTTCGATCCTCCCACCCGGGAAGAGCTGGCTCAGATCCCGACGTCGGTCCTGATGAGCAGCGACTTGCTGACGGTGACGCCGGATGCCTCGCTCAGCCATGCGGTTGAACTGATGCTCAAGCATGGCGTCAACAGCCTGCCGGTGGTGCAAGAGGGCAATCTCCTTGGCATTCTGACGACGACCGACTTGAAGGTGCTTTTGCAGGTCTTCCTGGCTCGCCATGAGTCGGTCACCAGCGCGGCCTCCTAAATGCCCGCGTAACCAGGTACTCGACCTCGTCGATTCACCGCATTCTACTTCTACGCCCCTAGAAAGGGGCCGTTAAGGAGTGCCGGTATTTCGGCCATTCGCTTCCTTGTCGAGCGATACGTCTCTGCCGAGCGGTCCGGCCATAATGACCGCTCCGGCGCTCAGCTGACATAACCGGTACAGCACGTCGTATGCCGTTCGACCTGTGATGCCGCCGCACGTCACGCCACATGTACGGGTTGTTGCGCAGTTACGCGCTGCACCAGGCGCTAGAAAAATCTTGCCCCGGATTGTACCCAAGGGTCGATTCCTCAGTAGCACACGAGTCACTCGTGGTCGCTTGCCTTTGAGCCAACGGGCGTCGCTTCGACGCGGCGACAAGGCAACATAAGCGATGGGTGGAACGAGACTGAGGAGACGAACCGATGAAGAAAGATACCTATCGCGTTGTGACGCGTGGCACGGACGGTGAGATCTTAATTCGCGATTACGAGAAGCCAGACTCGATCGTCAAGATGCATACCAAGATTGGCGTTGACGATTGCAGCACCGATCTCGATTTGCGGGGCATGCCGGTCTTCCGCGGGTTGATCGGCCCAATTCCTGAGGGCAAGAACATCGTGCGCTACGAATCACCCGAGGTGTTCGAGTCGCTCACGAAAGATTGGGGAACCCCCAGCCAGAAAAAACGCAGTCGCCGAAGAGTTCGCTAAACGCGAAGCTGCGTTTTTTAGTTCAAGAGCCGCCTGCTGAAGAACGTCCTCGCCAGGCGGCTTTTTTTGTGTGGTGGGCGGCCGGTGGAGACGGGCGGTCAGATTCGGTGTGAAAAGGCAATCGACCCTAAGCAGTAATCGGACAGACAAAGTCGTCCGGCTTGATCGCCAGGATCGAGCAACCGATGTAGGGCAGCAGACGCTCGGCCGTGTTGCCAATCAACACGCCCGGTATTCCGGTCCGCGAGATCGTTCCCATCACCAACAGATCGATGTTGAGTTTTTCCAGATGCGCGCCGATTTCACCATCGGCCACGCCCGGCACAATGTGCACCTCAGCTTGTTGCTGTGGATCGATCTGATCGAGTTGGGCGCCAATTTCTTGTTCGGCAATATCGCGAAGGTTGTCGTCTTCGGTTTCCGTGGACACCACCGTCGCCAGGGCCGCATCTTCCAGCGGTTGTTCCATAACATGCAATACGTGCAGCTTGGCATCGAACATCTCAGCCAGCGAGCAGCCGAGCTCCATGGCCGTGTTGCTCAGCGGGCTGAGGTCGTTGGCCACCATGGTGGAGTTGATCTGGTCCTCGTCGTGATGCTTGACCACCCACACCGGGCAGGGGCACTTGCGCAACAGGCGAACACCGGTCGTGCCGAGGAAAAATCGCTCGACCGGGCCGTGGTTGCGGGCACCGATGATGACCAGGTCGTGTTCGTTCTTGAGCACGCGGCGCGTAATTTCCAGCCAGGGGGGCCCGATCGACACATGGTGGTCGACCTCGATGCCTGCTTCGGTGAACGGCTTCTCGACTTCACGGAGGATGCCGTGGATCTGATCGAGTAGAGGATGTTTCTCTTCTTCGTCGATGTGTTCGAGCACAAAGCGAGCACGCTCCGACACGTCGAGCGCGAAGGAAAGCGTGACGCGGGCCGAATTTCGCTTGGCCAACTTCAGTGCACGATCGATTGCGACCACTGTTGTGGCGGCGAGTTCGCTGCTGACGGCGCGATCGGCGCTGGAAAGGTCAACACCTACCAAAATGTTCTTGAAGCGTTTCATGCTGATTACCGTTGTCCGAAAAGGATGCGGATGGTTGTTGGATGGAAGCCGGCGACCGCGGAACGATTTTCGTTGCGGACGACCGACTAACTCTATTGTAGTGCGCCGAATGTCTCTCGTTGTAGGCCGGTCTCCCAGATTGTCTTGCCAGAGTCGTGTGCGGATTTGACGCACCCGATGGCCACCCCCTTCTATGAAACTGTTCGTCAATAACCCGGAGGGCGAAGCTCTCGAAACGGGAGGGCGAAGCTCGCGGGCGAGCCACGGTTGCTCCGCAAGTTGATCGGCTGAGTGCCGTGCCCATCCCTAGGTGAGCATGCTCGTTCGTGGCTGGCAAAGGCATGCCCACGTTAACGTGGGCATGGCACCCGATATGAGGCAACTTACGACGACGGTTAAGATAGCGCCCTTCCCCGACAGACCGAATGCTAGCAGGGCCGTTGGTGCCGCTTGCCGTGAGCCAAACTCGACTGGCGATCCTGGCCAAAAATACGTACGATTCCGCCGCATTTCTTAACTTCTCGTTTGAGTCAGTCGCGCGTGAGCCAATCACGCGATAAGAGGGCAGGCGTCTATGAAGCGGCAGACAGGAAACCGTATTGGCGACAAGACTGATTGGCGGAGCACCGCCTTAGGCCGACGAAGGGCCCTGTTGTTGCGACTGCTCCTCAGCGTTTGTCTGTTGCTGCACGCCATGCCGACAGCCTGGGCTTACGAGTCGAGCTACAGCGAAGACGACGACGATACCGAGTTCACCGAATGGGACGAAACGGTGCTGATGGCCTTCGCCGGGTTGGCGGCGGGAATCGGAGCGATCGCCGGAGCCACGGCCCCCTGGTGGGCGCCACCCAAGGTTATCGATGACGACGCCAAGATCGGTGGCCGCTTTCCTCGTCATCCTTACGAGAACGGCCACGGCGGTTTTCTCATTCTCGACAACGACTTGAGTCAGCCGGAGACTCGCACGGGCGGTTTCTTCTTCCGTGGATCGGCCGATACGGGAAGCGATTTTAAAGGGATCGAACGAACCGGATTTAATCTTCATCTGGAGAACCGCAGTCGCTTCGGCATCGATGCCGGGTGGTCCAAGTTCAATGTCAAGCCTGGCAGCAACGCCACGGCCGATTTCGACGTCGGCGACGCGAACTTCATCTATCGCTTTGCCCAGAGCGAACACGCCCAATGGTGGACCGGCGCCGGCGTGAATTGGTCAGAAGTCTCGGGTGCCGTGCGGCGCTACGATCTCAATTTGACGTATGGGGCGGATATTTGCATCGGCGATCCCTGGATGTTCTCCTTCCAATTGGACGTGGGTGCCGATAGCTACCTGCATGGCCAAGCGACGCTAGGTGCCCAGTGGAAGGGCGTCGAAATCTTTGCCGGCTTCGACTACACCGACGTCGAAAAGAATGACGTCTCGTCGATGATCGCCGGCCTGCGACTGTGGTTCTAGCGCGAGTCGCGTAGGTCAGTCTTGTAATGACCGTGTGAGTTGACAAATGGTCAACTTAGGGTGCCACTGGTAGCTTGCTACCAGTGCTGAACCTCGACTACCGCCCTGTGCCGCTCCAGATTTCGGACAGGATAACAGGATGAAACAGGATCACTCATCTCGTTGATCCTGTCAGCTTTCTAAACTCTGTAGACGAGACGGTGCTCGACGCGCCAAGTCTTACTCACGCGATCAGGAGACTTTTCGCAAGAACAGGCGCTCGACTTCGGCTGTCCAATGGGGTGCGCCGATGCAAATCGCCACGACGGACGGATGTTCTTCTTCGGGTATGTCCATCGAGAGGGCGTGGTGGACGGCAAAGTCAACCGCTTCGTCCAGGGTGTCTTTGTCATGCCAGGTGGTCATTAGCCCTGGTTTTCCCAGAGGCGTAGTTCCGTCACCCACCCATTCCGCGTCGATAATGTCGTGAACCCGTTCGCAATCACCGCCCCAGGTGCAGAAGTAATCGCAACCGGCATCGATCAGCTGTCGAGCGAGTTGAGAAATCACGTCTGCGGAAACGCCTTTGGCATCCCACACAATCAGGGCCGTGAAGTAGTCACCTGCAACGTCGATCGATTTCGGCAGCCCAGAGGGGTCGTCGATTTCAAGAATGTAGTATTCCTTTTGGTACGACGAGGCGAACGCGGGCGCGGACGTGATGTGTCGGGTTCTTAGATGGTCTGTCATGTTGCTTGACGCTCGTTGTGGGGCGGTCTCCTGACCGTCCCACTCATGTGACCGAAGGTCTCCAGTAATGGCGCCGAGTTCTGTAGGTCAGGCTGTGCCTGACGGAACACCGGGCGACCAACAGAAGTCATTTGACGGGACAACAGGATGAAGCAGGATTTCTCATCTCGTCGATCCTGTTCATCCTGTCTAATTCTGAATTGCCGAGCGACGTTTCCAGGCGGCGTCTGGCGTTCCAACGCGGGGTCTGGTTTCGTCTATCTCAATCGATTTCGCTTTCGAGTCGCGGCGGCCAGCGAGACGAGACCTGACCCCCTATCGACGCGAGACGTTAAACCAAGGTCGACGAGATCGCATCTTCAGTTGGCATTGTCACGTCGTGCGTGATTCTGCGTTGGCGTCGCGGAGCGACGCACGACTTTGGTCCAACGGCAATGCAACCCAAACGGAATGGACCTCTCTTCCAACTCACGTCGTCGACCGTGGGTGGTTCATTTTAATTTGACATTTTGGGAAGGGTCGCTATAGTATACGGCCGTTTAGAGTCAATCGAGTACGACCGCAGTGACTAGCAGTCCTGTATATAACCCGAAACGTCAGTGAGGGACACAACCAAATGGCGTGAAGGCGGCAGCCGAGCACAGGACGGTAGCTGCAGAAGAAATTAAGGTGTGATCAACACTGGC